>Ga0081540_1000658_pt1 | contig 32645 bp, 27 predicted proteins | sample TabmetS2T1R1_FD_71024 | JGI IMG/M metagenome (GOLD analysis project Ga0081540, IMG submission 71024) | Tabebuia heterophylla rhizosphere microbial communities from the University of Puerto Rico - S2T1R1 | ecosystem: Host-associated > Plants > Roots > Rhizosphere ...
ATATATCGAGGATGCGCCTAAGGCGGAGGCCTGCGGATCGGGCGATTTCCTAGTATTCGCAGGTCGAAGGGGCCTTAGATGATGTCGGCCCGGGGGCTCAGGCCCGCGACGGCGGCTAAGGCCCCGCCGCGAGCCAGCCGGACCGGCAGCGCCCAGCCTGACCGGCACGATGTCACATTGTGCCGGTTTCATGTAGCGGCGTGCCGGTGCCAGTTTGGGGTCTGACCCTGGAGTGAGCCGAGAGCCGACGTGGACCGCCCCGCCATCCCCAGCGCTGCTCCCGCCGCCCCGTTCGTACTGCATGAATGCCTCGTTCATGCAGTTCCAGCGACATGGCTGGGACATTCATGCAGTAACTCTCAGGCGCGAGGTGGTGAGATAGGGCCGGAAGAGGTGATTGTGGCCTATGCGCCGTTGCGAGGAGCTAGCAGGCTGACAGGGATACCGGCTCCGCGCTCGCGTGAGGCCAAAGAACCAGGCTGCTGAGCGAGCCGAGCCCGCTGCCCAGGCGCAGACAAGACAGATGCAAACAACATGATCGCAACCCTCAACTCTCAACAGTCCAACTACGGCTCGGTGAGCCGTGGCACCAATAAGGACGACGACGGCGTCGCCACGGTTGGACAGAGAGTGACCAGGGGTACGCCAGGTACGGCCACCTCGAGCACCGCACTGCGGCTGGCTCCGGGTCCTAGGACACAGGCTGCCGGACGCACTGGATCCGGGGTTTCACTGCGCCAGAAGGCGGCGTCACTACGCACTGGATCCCGAGTTTCACTGCGCACTGGAACCGGGGGTTCGTGGCGTTTCGGCGGTGCCTAGCCGAAACACTGGCCCTCGCCCCGGTATGTGGGCACGGTGCCGAGCTGGCCGTCCTCGTGCAGCACGTGGTAATCGCGGAAGCGCTCGGCCAGCTCGCCGGCCTTGGCGTGGCGCAGCCACACTCGGTCCCCGGTCCGCAGCTGGTCCGCGGCCGGGCCGCGGACCGGGGTCTGCACCTCGCCCGCGCCCTCGGCCCCGGTGAGGCCGAGGCCGGCGGGCAGGTACGGGCGGGGCAGCCGGTCCGGGGTACCGGTGCCGGAGGCGACGTAGCCGCCGGAGAACAGCGTGGCCAGGCCGGGACCCGGCCGGCGCACCACCGGCAGGGCGAAGAGCAGGGCGGGTTCGGGGCTGAACCGGCGGTACGCGTCGAACAGGGTCGGGCCGACCAGGCCGGAGCCCGCGGTGAGCTCGGTCACCGAGGCGTCCCTGGCGGTTGACTCCAGGCTGCCGGTGCCGCCCCCGTTCACGAACTCCAGGCTGGTCACGGCCTGGATCTGGCGGATCGCCTCGGTCCGGCGCCGGATGAGCTCGGGCATCGAGCGGCCCTGGATCAGCCGGATCATCCGGGCCCTGACCGGACGCCCCGGCGGCGCGTCGCCCAGGCCCGCGATCTGGCCCTCGTACCCCATCACGCCGACCAGGCGGAAGCCGGGCCGCCGGGTGATCGCCCGGGCAAAGTCCGCCGCCTGCTCCGGGGTGTGCAGGGGGGACCGCCGGGTGCCGATGTGCACGGCCGGCTGCCGGGCCAGCGGGCGCCAGGAGACGTCCAGGTCCAGGCAGACCCGGATCTCCGGATGGCCGTCGCCCAGCGCGCGGTCCACCACGTCCAGGTGTGCCTGCGAGTCGGTCATGATCGTGACGTGCCGCCTGGCCTGGCTGTCCGCCGCCAGCGCCCGCAACGCCCCGCGGTCCACGGTGGGGTAGGCGACCAGCAGGTCGTCGCTGGTCCCGGTGGCGTGCAGCCAGAGGGCTTCGGCCAGCGAATAGCACATCACTCCGCGGTAGCCGGGAGTGGCCAGCGCGCGCTCGATCAGGAAGCGGCAGCGCAGCGACTTGGTCGCCACCCGGACCGGGTAGCTCCCGTTCCCGGCCAGCGCCGCCCGGCGCGTCATGTCGGCGGCGTTCCGGTCGAACGCGGCCAGGTCGACGAGGGCCAGCGGCGGGTCGAGGTCGGCGGTGGCCTGGTCGTAGCGTTCGCGGGCGGCGTCAGGGGAAGGCCGTGCCGAACGCCCGGCGAGCCGGCGGCCCTGATCGACGGACATGCTCGCACAGTAGACCAGCGCCGGTGAAATATGAATACTCTCCAGTAATGAGGAGCCAGCCTTCCGCTGACCGGCGCGTATGGCGCAACTGGGCCGGGACCGCGACGGCGACGCCGGCCCGGTGGAGCCGGCCGCGCAACGAGGCCGAGATCTGCGCCGCGGTCAAGGACGCGGCCGCCGCCGGGCTGACGGTGCGGGCCCTCGGCAGCGGGCACTCGTTCACTGCGGCCGCGGCGACCTCCGGCGTGGCGCTGGACATGTCCGGCTGGACCGGGATCACCGCCGCGGACACCGCAAGCGGCCTGGTCACCGCGCGGTCCGGGACGACGCTGCGCGCGCTCAACGCCGAGCTAAGCGGCCTCGGGCTGGCCATGGCCAACCTCGGCGACATTGACGCGCAGACGCTGGCCGGCGCGCTGTGCACCGGCACGCACGGCACCGGGGCCCGGCTCGGAGGGCTCGCGACCCAGGTCGAGGCCTTGGAACTGGTCCTGGCGGACGGGTCGGTGGTGACGTGTTCGGCCTCAGGCCGGCCCGAGCTGTTCGCCGCCGCCCGGGTCGGCCTGGGCGCGCTCGGCGTGATCAGCACGGTGACGCTGCGCTGCGTGCCGTCGTTCACGCTGCTGGCCGACGAGCGCCCGCAGCCGGTGGACGAGGTTCTCGAGCAATTCGACGAGCTGGCCGCGGCCAACGACCACTTCGAGTTCTACTGGTTCCCCTACGGCCGCCAGGCCCTGGTCAAGCGGAACAACCGGCCGGCCGGCCACGACCCGGCGCTCGGCACGCCGGTCCCGCCGGCGCTGCCGGCCTGGCGCCGGTTCTGGGAGTTCGAGGTGATGGAGAACGTCGGTTTCGGCGCGCTGTGCCGTCTCGGCCGGGCCCGCCCGCGGCTCATCCCCGCACTGAACAGGTTCTCCTCGGCCGCGCTGTCCTCCCGGACCTACACCGACACCTCGCACCGGGTGTTCGTGACCCCGCGGCGGGTCCGCTTCGCCGAGTCCGAGTACGCCGTTCCACGTGAATCACTGGGCCAGGTGATCACCGAACTGCGCCGCGCCGTGCCCCGGCTGCACGATCCGGTGATGTTCCCGGTCGAGGTGCGGGTGGCGGCGGCCGACGACATCTGGCTCTCCACCGGCTACGGCCGGGAGTCCGCCTACGTCGCCATCCACCAGTACACCGGGCTGCCCTACCAGGAATACTTCGACCGGTTCGAGTCCATCGTGGCCGCGGTGGACGGCCGGCCGCACTGGGGCAAGCTGCATTCGCTCGACTCCGGACGGCTCCGCTCGCTCTATCCCCGCTTCGACGAGTTCCGCCGCGTCCGCGCCGAGGTCGATCCGGACGGCAGGTTCGGCAACGCCTACCTGACCAGGATCTTCGGACCGCACGATTTGTGACGAGAAACTTACGCCTGTCGCCGGGGCCGAACGGGTCCGGCCGGCTCCTCGTATCCGGGTTAGTGGCCAGTGCGCGCGGCCGCCGGGACTACCGCCTTCATCACTGACGGCGACCGCGGCACCGGCCACGTCAGTGCCTTTCCGCGTGGTCGGCAAAGGTTCGTACCGATCCCGTGCGGGGAAGGGCGAGGAGCCAGATGATATCGACATGGCTGGCGGCGAGTTACACCAACGGAAGCGGTTCGGCCGCGGGCCGCATCGCGCTGGTCGCGGTGGCGGTGCTCGCCGTAGGAGCATACGTGTTTCTGCAGCTCAAGGCGCGATCGCGTCGGGCCAGGGCCGGACGTCTCCGGTACGACCCGTGGGACTGGCGGACGTATCCCCACCCGTCCCGGCCCGACCGTCAGGACGCCGGGGACCCGCACGGCAACGAGGAGAGCAGCCGTCCCGACTGGCGGTACGGCTATCCGCCTGGGTACGAGCCGTACCCGCTGTACGACCGGGCCCGGTCGCCGTGGACCGCCAGGGACCAGGCGGGCAGTGACCGGCGGTCCTGAGCCGCGGCCGGGACCCGGCGCACCGCCCGCCGCCGGGCGGCCTTCCCAAGCCACGTCTGGCCTGCCTAAGGTATTTGTATCCGGTAGATGCATTCTGAGGCAGCGTTGGGTGGTGCTTGCGGCGGACACGGGCGGAGCGACGCGATGTTAGCGTGGGACGCGCTCGGCGGACTCGATGCCTACCGGATCACCGAGATCCCGCGACGGCCCGAACCCGGCCCGGCCCCGACGTCGGCCGAATCTGACGATCCCGGCCGTATCCAGCGGCTCGCCGCCCTGGTCGCGGCGTACCACGCCGGGGCGCTGCCCCCGGGCCCCTCCGGGGCGGGGCCCCCGGGCCCCCCGGGGGCGGGGACTCATGACAACGGCTCCGGCGTGGTGGCCATCGGCTGGGTCAGGCACGACACGGACGGACCGGTCCAGCTCCTCGCCGCGGGCCCGGGCCTGGTCGGCAGCGACGAGGGCCGGGAGGCGTTCCTGGCCTTGCCCGGCGGAGCGCGAGCCAGGCCGCTGGGGCGCGGCTCGCTGACCGGGCTGATGGCACGGCTGCCCGCGTGGCGGGCCATCGGCGGGATAAGCGACGGGCTGCTCCCCGGTGACGAGCGCCGTCCCGACGGGCGCCCCGCCCCCTCGCTGGAGGAGTGCCTGCTGGCCGCGTGGCCGGGCCCGTTCGGCTGGCTGATCATCGCCGAACCGCTGAGCGCGGCCGAGATCGGTAAGCTGGCCGAGGAACTGGCGCAGCGGGAGCAGTATGCCACCGGCGACTCGGACCGGTTTCCCGGACGCGCCACGGCGGCGCGCCGGCTGAGCCTGCGGCACGGCGAGATGCGCAAGGGCGTCTCGTCGGGCATGTGGCGGATCTGGCTGCTCGCGGGCGGCGCCGACGCCGAGGCCGCCGCCCGGGTGGCCGGCCTGGTGTGCGCCTCCGCCGACCTGACTGGCCTGCCCTACGCGATCACACCCTTCCAGGGCTTCGGGGGGGATCGGGGAAGTCGTCTTTCCCCCAGGGGGGTCCGGGGGGATGGGTCCCCCCGGGAGGAAGGCCAGCAGGGCGCGGCCCGCGGCCTGCGGGAGGCGCTTGAAGATCCGGACGCGGCGGAGATGCCGGCCGGCGGCGACGCGGTAGCGGCCCACCCGTTCTGCGCGAGCAGCGAGCTGGTCGCCGCGCTGTGCCGGCCGCCCGAGCGCGAGATGCCGGGAATCCGGCTGCCGCTGCGGCCCGATTTCGACGTGACTCAGGAGACCGCGGCTGACCGCGCGGCGATCACCGTCGGTGAGATCCTCGACCGGAACCGCCGCCCGGCCGGGCCGCTGACGCTGCCGCTGGACTCGCTGAACCGGCACGTGTTCGTCAGCGGCGCGACCGGATCGGGGAAATCGCAGACCGTGCGGGCGCTACTCGAGGCCGCCACCGCGGCGGGGATCCCGTGGCTGGTGGTGGAACCGGCCAAGGCCGAGTACCGGCTGATGGCGGCGCGGCTGGCCGGAACGGGAGGCCCCCGAGCGGCCGGGGCGGCGATGGCCACGGTCGTTCGGATCCGCCCGGGCGAGTCGGACGCGATCGCGGCCGGCCTCAACCCGCTCGAGCCCGCGGCGGACGGCGCAGGCCGCCGGTTCCCGCTGCAGACCCATGCGGACCTGGTCAAGGCGCTGTTCATCGCGTCCTTCCGTTCGGACGAGCCCTTCCCCCAGGTGCTGAGCGCGGCGCTGACCAGGGTGTACGAGGACGCGGGCTGGGACCTGGCCCTGGGCGAGACGGTCGCGGCGGACGCCAACCCCGGCTATCCGAGCCTGACCGACCTGCAGCGGGCCGCGATCAGCGTCGTCCGGGAGATCGGCTACAGCCAGCGGATCACCGACGACGTGCTCGGCTTCATCAAGGTCAGGCTGTCCAGCCTGCGCCTCGGGACCACGGGCCGGTTCCTCGAGGGCGGGCACCAGCTCGACTTCGGCGCCCTGCTCGATGGCAACGCCGTGCTGGAGATCGAGGATGTCGGTGACGACAGCGACAAGGCGTTCCTGATGGGGACGGTGCTGATCCGGCTGGCCGAGCACCTGCGGATGGCCAACCGGGCCAGGCCTTCGGACTCGGGGGATCAGGGTTTCGTCCCCCCCGGGGCCAGCAGAGCGTCGGCCGGCCTGCGCCACCTGACCGTCATCGAAGAGGCGCACCGGCTGCTCCGCCGCCAGGAAACCGGAGCTCCCGCCGGGGCGGCGGCACACGCGGTGGAAATGTTCGCCGGGCTGCTGGCCGAGATCCGCGCCTACGGCGAGGGTCTCGTCATCGCCGAGCAGATCCCCGATCGCCTCGTCCCCGACGTCATCAAGAACACGGCGGTGAAGATCACCCACCGGCTGCCCGCAGCCGACGACCGCGAGGCCGTGGGCGCGACGATGAACATGACCCAGGCGCAGAACCGGTTCCTGGTCACGCTCAACCCAGGTGAGGCCGCGGTGTTCGCCGACGGCATGGACTTCCCGCTGCTGACCCGGATGCCCGACGGCACCGCCCGCGAGGTGGCTGGGGAGGCGGCCACCGCCACCCCGGCCGGCGTGGTCCGGCCGCGCAGCATCACCTGCGGTGCCGACTGCGCCAGCCGGCCCTGCACGCTGCGGGACATGCGGGTCGCCCAGCGCGCACTCGATGAGTACCCGCCGGTCAGGCTGTGGACCGAGCTGTCGGTCCTCGCTCACCTGACCGGCTGGCCCATGCCAGTGCCGCGTACCGGGCTGCTCTCGCTGCTGCAGATGATGCCGTCCCGGCTGCGGGACTGCGCCCTCTCCCACGGCGTGGACGCGGCCCTGGCGGTCCGGGTCCCGGTAATCGCCGCCCGGGTCAGCCCGGTCGGCCTCGCCTCCCACGTCAGCACCGCGATCGGGGCCCGGATAGCGCGGGGCAGCTGGCTGTGCCAGCGGGAGGAACCCAAGTGGCTCGCCCCGGCCTATATGTGGACGCTCGTCCTCGACGCGCTCAAGTCGGCCGACCGGAAGAACCCCGGCGCGGGCCCGCACCCGCGCAGCCAGGAATGGGAGCGGACCTACGGGCAGGCAATCACCGGCGACACCTGCGCGCGCCAGGTGGGAACGGTGCAGCGCTGGTACGACGGCGCGCAGCGGGACGGCTGGGAGGTGCGGGCGGTGGCGTTCGGCGTGGACGGCAGCTCCGCCATCGAGCGGGCGGTCGGCGCCCGGGCCGAGGACGACGACTTCGAGGAGCGCTTGACCGGTTACCTCGATCAGTTCGTGGACTGCCACTGGCCGCGGCTGTACCTGACCGCCGGCTCGCTCGGCGACCCTCCGGGACGGCGGTAGCTCAGGTTATGGGAATGGGCTAGCCAGACGCCCTGTGTTTTCCACAGCGGAATCCACAGAAGTGTGCACCGGGTTGCCAGTGACACGGTGCGTACTGGGCCGATACGCATAGAGTTATCCACAGGAGACGCCTGTGGATAACTTCCGGTCAGCGTGTGGGTAGCAGTTCGGGCAGCCGCCCGGAGGCCGAGGCCGAGCGGGATCGCCAGCCCCAGCGGCCGGAGACGCAGAACCAGATGAGCGCGACCGCCGCGAGCAGGCGGATGCCCGGCGTCAGCCAGATGCCGTTGAACTGGCCGAGATCATAAAGCCAGTGCGGCTGGGCCGGGCTCTGCACGGCCTGGGCGTAGACGGTCGCGCCCGCGAACAGCCGGATCAGCACCACCCAGTCCAGCCACGACGCCGGGTACAGGGCGAGCAGTCCGATGGCCATTACGTCGTACCAGGGCCGCTGGAACGGCGTGACGAACAGCCAGGCCAGGCTCAGCGCCAGGGCCGGGGCGACGGCCGGCAGGCCCGGGACCCGGTCGGGGAAGCGCAGCAGCGCTAGCAGCGCGACCCCGGCGAACAGCAGGTAGGCGACCAGTTGGAGGTGCGGGGGGACGCTCGACACGCCGAACCGGGTGTACCCGAGCACCGGCCGCCAGAAGAGCTGGTACATGGTGTCCCAGGTGATCCCGCCGCTGCGGTCGACGAGCACGTTGACCGCGGCCGTCCCGGCCGCCAGGTAGGCCGGGACGACCACCACGGCGAAGCCTGCTGCGGCGCCGGCCAGGGCCCTGACCGACCGGCGGCAGGCCCAGGCCACGGCCAGGCCGAGCAGCGCGTACTCGACCTTGAGGCCGGTCGCCACCCCGATCAGCAGGCCGGCCAGAGCCGCGCTGCCGGCTCCGGGCCGGCCCGCCGACCGGGAGGTGCTGTCCCCGGCCGGAGTACGGACCCGCAGCGCCACGATCCCGAGCAGCCCGAACGCCGCGGCCAGGCCGTCGATGTGACCACCCGCGACGATCTCCCACAGAAGCAGCGGGTTCACCGACCACAGCAGGTGCGCGCGCAGGCGCATCTCTGGATCGCGGCGCAGCAGGCGGTCCAGGGCCAGGACGACCGCGCCGAAGGCGATCGCTTCCTCCAGCTTCAGCCAGAACGTGATCCGGGCCAGCGAGGTCCCGCCGAGCTCGGCCGCGCTCCACTCGGCCGCAGTGGCCACCGGGCCGTACACCGAGACCGCATTCATCCAGCTGGACGGGATCTCCCGGGACGGTATCTGCCGGCCTACCGGATCCCCGGATTGCTGTAGCTGCCGCGGGGTCATCACGTACGGGCTGTGCCCGATCACCGCCGTCCGGCCGCTGGCGGCGTACGAAATGGAATCCGTCGAGCCCGCGGGCGGGAGCACGACGAGCACCGCCACGACTCCGAACGCAGCCACCAGGATGGGCCGCACCGGCGGGCGGGCGCCCCGGGCCACCGCGATCAGGCCGGCGATCACGCCCGCGCAGCCCAGGGCCATCGCGATCCACAGCGACACGGTCACGAAGGTGGCCGTCAGGTGCAGCGGGTGCCACCAGGGGGGACCGTGGCCTGGCCGGGGCATGGCGGGCACCGAGACGTTCGGGCCCGCGACCGAGATCGCGATCATGATCAGGGCCGAGGCGGCGATGGTGGCCGTGGCCAGCCAGCCGATCAGGCGGGTGAGCCCGGGTGAGCCCGCGCGACCCTCCTGGGTGGCTGCGCCCGTGTCCTCAGCACTCACCGAATCAGCCCGTCTGCCGGTCATAGTGGTCCGACACTAGACGGTACCGGATCGGATGAGCCCCGCACTGCCTGCAGCGCTAACGCCGGGCGCCCGCGGCGATGGTCGCGCCGCGGGCGCCTTCGGTGTCAGTTGCGTGGATGCGGGTGACTACGTGCCGGGCGTGGTGACCCGACCGTTCACGTCCGAGCGGCCGGCGGCGTCGCTGGCCTGCTCGCCGTCCTGCGTCGCCCGGTCTTCATCGCCCGGCTCGGTGGCGTTCTTGGCCTCGGCGGTAGCGCTGGCGTAGCGGCGCCGCATGGCGACGGCCGCGCCCGCGCCGGCCGCGGCTAGCGCCGCGCCCACGCCGAGCATCACGCGCCAGTCCAGCAGCCGCCGGATGCCGGTCTTGCTTGCGTCCGGCCTGACCTGCTGGGCGGTCGACCGGAGAGCCGACGACACCTTCGGGGCGACGGTGGTCTCGACCGCAGCCGCCGCGTCCTCGATGCGGGGCGCGGCCCATTCCCTGGCGTCGTGAACGGCGTCCTCGATGCGGGGCGTTGCCCACTCCACGGCATCCTGAACGCCATGGCGGACTCCCTGGACCGCTGTCGTTCCCGCGCGCTGCGCGGCCGGGATGGCCTGAGCGGCGGCGTCTCTGGCACGATCCTTCGCGCGCGCGCCGAGCGCAACTGCCGTCTCGGTGGTGCGATTGGTGTTGTTATGGGACACAGTAAACCTCCCGAGCGTGATCCCGTTATCACAGACTTCCCGCCTTGGCTGGGTTCAATCATCGCGCGCTACCGGTACGGTGATGGCAGAAGGATATTTACACCGACGAAATGTCCGGCTGATCTGGTGGCCGGATCGGGAGTCAATCGCATGACAGACACGCTGACCGCGACGCTGCGCACCAATCAGGGAACCATTGTCGTCCGGCTTTTCCCTGATCACGCGCCGAAGACGGTACGCAACTTCGTGGAGCTCGCCGAGGGCGGCAGGCAGTGGACGGACCCGGGAACCGGGCAGGCCACCACGGGCAGGCTGTACGACGGCACCATATTCCACCGGGTCATCCCTGACTTCATGATCCAGGGCGGCGACCCGCTCGGTACCGGCCGCGGCGGCCCCGGCTACAAGTTCGGCGACGAGATCCACCCGGATCTCGCGTTCGACCGCCCGTACCTGCTGGCCATGGCGAACGCCGGGCCCGGCACCAACGGCTCGCAGTTCTTCATCACGACCGTGCCGACGACGTGGCTGAACGGCAAGCACACCATCTTCGGCGAGGTCATCGAGGGTGCCGACGTGGTCGACCAGATCAGCCGGCTCAAGACGGGCAGCCAGGACCGGCCGGTGGAAGACGTGATCCTCGAGTCGGTCACGGTCGAACGCGGTACCAGCACTCCCTAGCACGATCGGACCAGGCAGTGAGCACGCCCAGCGAGCCCGGTACCGGCGGGGACGAGGTTCCCACCTGTTACCGGCACCCCGGCCGGGAAACGTACGTCTCCTGCGTCCGGTGCGGGCGCCACGCGTGCCCCGACTGCATGCGCTCGGCCTCGGTCGGCCAGCAGTGCGTGGATTGCGTGGGCGAGGCCGCGCGGAGCACCCGCCAGCCGCGGACCACCTTCGGCGGCCGCCCGGTCACCGGCGCGGTCGTCACCTGGACGCTGGTCGCGATCAATGTGGCGGTGTTCCTGGTCGCGTGGGTACGCCCCGGCGTTGTCAACGACCTCGCCTTGTTCGGGTCCGCTCCGTACACGGCGGGCGGCCCGCTGCACGGCGTAGCCGCGGGCGAGTGGTACCGGCTGATCACGTCCGCGTTCGTAGTCCCGGGCGCCGGCGTAGGCGGCCTGGGGTTCGTGGACATCCTGTTCAACATGTGGGCGCTGATCTTCGTGGGGCCCGCGCTCGAGGGGTTCCTCGGCCGGGCCCGCTTCCTCGCGGTATACCTCCTCAGCGCCGTCGGCGGCGCGGTGATGTACTACTACCTCGCGCCGCCCGACCATCTGGCGGCGGGTGCCTCGGGCGCCATCTACGGGCTGTTCGGAGCGTGGTTCGTGGTGTCCAGGCGGCTGCGTCTCGACACCCGCGGGATCGTCGTGCTGATCGCCATCAACCTGGCGCTCAGCTTCTTCTTCCACAGCGCCATCGCGTGGCAGGCCCACATCGGCGGACTGCTCACCGGCGCGTTGCTCACCGCCGCCTACGCTTACGCGCCGCCCAGGAACCGCGCCGCCGTCCAGGCCGGCGCCACCGTGGCGGTGGTGACCCTGATCGTGGTCGCGGTCGTGATCAGGAACGGCCAGCTCACCAGCGGCGCCTTCTAGGGCGGCCGGTCCGGCCTGGCGCCGTCAGTGCCACCGGGTGGCCAGGATGACGGCCGCGATGATGAACCCGAAGCCGACCACGAGGTTCCACGCGCCGAGGGCGGAAAGACCGGGAATCGATCCCCCGGCCAGGTAGTAGGTCACGATCCAGGCCAGGCCGACGATCAGGCAGGCCCCGATGGCCGGGCCGACCCACGACGCACTGACCTTCCGCTGCGCCGTTTTCGGCGGCGGAGGGGTGTAGACCGTCCTCTTGCGGACGCGCGACTTGGGCACGACGGCCTCCTGCGTTGCAAACCTGGCGAAGTAAGCCAGCGAACATTCCCGGCGCTGCGGACCTAAGCGTAGCCGCTCCTCGCGGTGGCCGGGCACCGCCGATCGACTCCTCCGGCTTCACTGGCTGACGTTTAAGATCCCGCCATCGGTCGGCGTGTTGCTCGGGGTCACGGTGGGCGTGGCCGTATCCGTCGGCGGCGCGCTCGGCGACTGGCCGTTCTGCACGAAGATGGTGACCGTGGAGCCCTTTGTCGCGGTGCCGTTGGCCGGGTTCTGCTGGAAGACCGTGCCGTTGGCGTACTGCGCCGGGCCCGACCCCTGCTGGACGCTGACCTGGAAGCCGGCCGTGGTCAGGACCTGGCTCGCGGTCTGCTGCGAATCCCCGACCACCGACGGCACCGAGACCGCTCCGCCGGACACGGTGATCGTGATGGTGGCGCCGGGCGCGGCCGTGCCTCCGCTCGGATTCTGGCTGATCACCTGGCCGGCCGGGGAAGACGAGGTGGCGTCGGTCTTGGTATCGACCTTGAAGCCCTTGGACTGCAGGGTGGCCGCGGCCTGGTCCTGCTGCTGGCCCACCACGTTCGGCACGGCGATCGGCGCCTGCCCCTTGGAGACGAACAGCGTCACCAGGGTGTTCGCCGGTACGTTGTTCCCTTCGGCCGGGCTGGAGTTGATGACTATGTTCGCCTTGACGGTGTCGGAATTCCGGTAGACCAGCGTCGAGCGCAGGTGCTGGGCCTTGATCTGCGCCTGCGCCGTGGCCACCTTCTCGCCGTTCACCAGCGGCACCGCGTACGTCTTGCCCGCGCCGGCCAGCAGGTAATAGGCCACGCCGCCCACGACGGCGATCACCAGCACCGCGCCCAGGACCCACGGGATCCAGCGCCGGCTCGTGCCGCCGCCCGCGCCGCCGCGGCCCGCGTAGTCGTAGTCCCGGCCCGCGTAGTCGTAGTCCTCGACCGGCGGGATCTGCGAGGTCGCCCCGGCCATCATCGTGCCCGTGCCCATCCGCTGGGTCTGCGGGTACATGTCGAACCGGGTCGGCGGGGCCGCGGCCACCGGCATGCCGGAGGCGGCGCGCTGCAGGTCGGCGCGCATGTCCGCGGCGGTCTGGTACCGGTCGGCCGGGGCCTTGGCCATCGCCTTCAGCACGATCCCGTCCGCCCACGGCGGGACGTCCGGGTCCACCCGGGACGGCGGCACCGGGTTCTCCCGCACATGCTGGTAGGCGATGGCGACCGGCGAGTCGCCGGTGAACGGCGGCCGCCCGGTCAGCAGCTCGTACAGCAGGCACCCGGTCGAGTACAGGTCGCTGCGCGAGTCCACCCGCTCGCCCCGGGCCTGCTCGGGCGACAGGTACTGCGCGGTGCCGATCACCTGGGCCGTCTGGGTCATCGTGGCCTGGGCGTCACTCATCGCCCGGGCGATGCCGAAGTCCATGACCTTGACGTCGCCGTTACGGGTCACCATCACGTTGCCCGGCTTGATGTCGCGGTGCACGATGCCGGCCTGATGACTGTAGTCCAGCGCGCGCAGCACCCCGTCGATGATCTCCAGCGACCGTTCTGGCAGCAGCCGGTGCCCCTCCTGCAGCAGGTCCCGCACCGTGCGGCCGTCCACGTACTCCATCACGATGTACGGCACCGGAACGCCCGAGGTCATGTCCTCGCCGGTGTCGTAGACCGCCACGATGGACGGATGGTTGAGCGAGGCCGCGGACTGCGCCTCGCGGCGGAACCTCGCCTGGAATATCTGATCCCTGGCCAGGTCGGTGCGCAGCGTCTTGATCGCGACGATCCGGTCGAGCCTGATGTCACGGGCCCGGTACACCTCGGCCATGCCGCCGCGGCCTACCACGCCATCAAGCTCGTAGCGGCCACCGAGTAGACGGGGCTGGGTCATATCTCGCACTGTGCCAAACCACCCTGCGTTTTTTCTAGTGTCTCACTGAGATGTCTACGGGGGCGAAGATGACGGCGGGGTCACGGACGGCGATCCCGTGTCCGTCGGGCTCGATGAGCTGCTCGCCGAGGAGGACGGGCTGGCCGACGATGAGCTCCCGGGGGACTTTGTCGGTTTAACGGACTTGACCGGCGTTGGGTTGCCGCTGGGGTTCGGCACCGGAACCGAGGCCCTCGTGGTCTGGCTGGGCGTCGGCGTCAGCGTACTCGACGCGGGCTGGCTGGCCAGGTGGGCCGGCGGAGCGGCCGACGAGCTCAGGTGCTGCGCCGTGTTGAGGTCAACGTTCCCGGTGTTCCGGCCGGAGATGTGACCGGTGAGGTACAACCCGGCCGCGGCCGCGGCCGCGCACAGGGCCGCGGCCGCGCCGGCCACGACCAGCTGGCGGCGCCGGCTGGCGCCGCGCGGAATCCTGATACCCCATGGGCCGGGGAACGGCCCGGTGCCGGGATCTCCCCGGCCCGGCAGCGCGCCGGTGGCCGCGGCCGGCAGGTCGGCGCGGGTCGCGCCGGGGTATCCGGGCTCCGCGGGCTCGCCCAGGGCCAGCGCGCCGCGCAGCATGTCGGCCCGGTCGGCCACCAGCCGGCCGCTGCCCGGCCGCTCCTGCGGCGTCTTGGCCAGCATGTGGTAAACCAGGTCGCTGACCGGTTCCGGCACGTCCGGGGGCAGATCGGGCACTGGCTCGTGCTTGTGCGCGAACGCGATCGCCAGCGGCTCGCGGGCCGTGAACGGCGGGTGCCCGGCCAGGCACTCGTACGCGACCACGCCGAGCGAGTAGATGTCGGAGGCCTCGGTCACCTGGGCGCCGGTGGCCTGCTCGGGCGACACGTACATCGCCGTGCCCATCACCATGCCGGTCTCGGTCAGGTGCGACGCCTGGGCCGCGGCCACCGCGGTGGCGATGCCGAAGTCGGTGATCTTGGTGGTGCCGCCCGCGGCGACCAGGAGGTTGCCCGGCTTGATGTCGCGGTGCACGATGCCAGCCTGGTGGGCGGCGTCGAGCGCGCGCGCCGCCTGGCTGACGATGTCCAGCGTGGCGTCCGGCGAGAGCCGGCCCGCCCGGGCCAGGATCGCGGACAGCGGTTCGCCGTTGACCAGCTCCATGACCAGGTACGCGCCGCCGAACTCGGCGGATTCACCGTAGTCGTAGACCCGGGCGATACCCGGATGGGACAAGCTGGCCGCGTACCGTGCCTCGGCCCGGAACCTGGCCAGGAACGCCTCGTCGCCGGCCCGCCCGGTCGGCAGCAGCTTGACCGCGACGGACCTGGTGAGCAGGTCATCCTCGCCACGCCAGACCTCGCCCATGCCGCCAGCCGCGATGCGGTCGGTCAGCCGGTACCGGCCGGCCAGCAGATAATCGCTCACTGATTCCCCACGGCTTGCTGGTATGCCTTGATGACCTGCACAGCGATGGGTGCGGCCGCCGAGGCGCCGTAACCGCCTCCCTGAATTATGACGCCGACGGCGATATTCGGGTTGGCGAACGGAGCAAAGCAGGTGAAGGCGGCGTCGTTCAGGCTGACCGCACCGGTCTCGGCCGTCCCGGTCTTGCCGGCGATCTCCACGCCGGTAACGCCCTGGTTGAAGGCGTAGGCCGTGCCCTCGGGCTGCTGGACCACGGCGAGCATCATCTGCTTCATGCTGTCGGACACGGAAGAGGAGATCGAGTTCCTGAGCACCGACGGCGACATGCCCTGCACCGTGCTCAGGTCGCTCGCGGTGACCTGCTGCACCAGGTCGGGCTTCATCAGCGTGCCACCGTTGGCGACGGCCGCGGCGAACATGGCCTCCTGCAGCGGGGTGACGGTGTCGTTCTGCTGGCCGATCGCGGTGTAGGCGGTCAGCGCCTGGCTGGGCGGTATCACGTAGTTGCTCTTCGCCACGGGCAGCGGGATGGTCAGGTTGGCGTCGTTCATGCCGAACTGCCCCGCCATGTCGTTCAGGGCGTTGGCGCCGACCTGGATGCCGATCTTGGCGAAGGTCGTGTCGCAGGACTGGGCGAACGCCGTGATCAGCGGGGCCTGGCCGCTCCCGTCGCCGCACGCCTCGCCCTGGTCGTTGTGCAGGATGTGCTGGGTCTGCGGCAGGCTGAGGGTGGTCGGCGAGGCCACGGGAGTGTTGATCGTAGTGCTGGGGCTCTGGGTCAGCAGCGCCGAGCTCGTCACGATCTTGAACGTCGAACCGGGCGGGTACGTCCCCTGCAGGGCCCGGTTCAGCAGCGGCTGCGCCGGGTCCTTGAGCAGCTTCTTGTCGGCCTTGTTGAGCTTGGCGCCGTCATGGATGGCCAGCGCGTTGGGGTCGTAGCTGGGGTAGGAGGCCATAGCCAGGACCGCGCCGGTCTTCGGGTTGAGCGCCACCACCGCACCGGGCTTGCCGAGGGTCTTGAGCGCGTTCCAGGCCGCGTCCTGCGCCTTGGAGTTGACCGTGACCTGAACGGTGGCGCCCTTGGTCGTCTTGCCGGTGATCAGGTCGATGATCTTCCTGACGTCGAGCGAGGAGTCGTTGCCGGACAGCAGCGAGTTCTTCGCCGCCTCGATGCCGGTCGCGCCGAAGATCGTGTAGTAGCCGGTCACGGGGGCGTACTCCGGGCCGGAGGGGTAGTAGCGCTGGTACTTGATGGAGTCGTTGCCGCTGCTCAGCTTGGAGGCCGCGATGACCTTGCCGTCCGAGGTGACGATGCTGCCGCGCTGGTACTGGTTCTGGGCCGCGTAGAAGGCACGGGAGTTGCCCGGCTTGCTCGCGAGGCTGGCGGTGTCGAAGCCCTGCAGGTAGTTGACGTTGACGAGGAGCAGCACGAACATCACGAGGACCGCGATCGAGATCCGGCGCAGCGCACGGTTCAATTCAGCGTCACCACCTGGGTCAGTCCCTCCTCTTGTATCGGCCGCGGCGGCGGCCGCCGGGCGGTGTCGCTCACCCGGACCAGCAGCGCGATGAGGATCCAGCTGCCCACCAGCGAGGACCCGCCTTGCGATAGGAAGGGAGTGGTGATGCCGGTCAGCGGGATGAGCCTGGTCACGCCGCCGACGATGACGAACACCTGCAGGGCCAGCATGAAGGAGAGGCCGCCGGCCAGCAGCTTGGAGAACGGGTCCTTGACCGATATCGCGGTGCGCAGCCCGCGCTGCACGATCAGCCCGTAGATCAGCAGGATGGCCATCACCCCGGCCAGCCCGATCTCCTCGCCGAACGCGCTGAACACCAGGTCACTCTGCACCAGCGGGGTGATGTACGGCTGGCCGCCGCCCAGGCCCTTGCCGAGCAGGCCGCCGCTGCCCATCCCGTACAGGCCCTGGACCAGCTGGTAGGAGTTGCCCTGCACGTTGGCGGGGGTGAAGGGGTGCAGCCAGATGTCGAACCGCTCGCCGACGTGGCCGACGAGCTTGCTCGCGATGACCGCGCCCACCACGAACATGAGGAAGCCGATCAGCAGCCAGGAGGTCCGGGAGGTCGCGATGTACAGCATCGCGACGAACAGGCCCATGAACACCGCGCTGGTGCCGATGTCGCTCTCGAAGATGAGCAGCAGCAGGCTGGCCACCCAGGCCAGCAGGATCGGGCCGAGGTCGCGGGCCCGGGGCAGGTCGAGGCCGAGCACGCGGCGCCCGGCCAGCGCCAGCACGTCGCGCTTGGCCACCAGATAGCCGGCGAACGCGGCGGCCAGCGCCAGCTTGGCGAACTCCTCCGGCTGGATCGTGGTGAACGAGCCGAACCGGATCTGGATCCTGGCCCCGTTCACCTCGCTGATCGACGCCGGGAGCAGCGCGGGCAGCGCGAACAGCAGGATCCCGACGGCGCCGAGGGTGTAGGTGTAGCGCTGCAGCACGCGCGGCTCGCGGATCAGGACGAGCACGGCGACGAAGCACCCGATGCCGATGGCCGAGAAGGCGATCTGCAGATTGGCCTGCGAGGCGCTGATCGCGGGCACTCCCCTGGCCGGGTTCGCCTGGGCCGACAGACGGTCCATCATCACGATGCCAAGTCCGTTGAGCAACGCCGCGAGCGGGAGCAGCAGCGGGTCAGCCCACGGGGCGAACCTCCGCACCGCCAGGTGGGCCAGCAGGACGATGGCCAGGTAGACGGCTAGGTAGAGGGCCGCGCCCGCGGGCAGGCCGCCCTTGAGCGTGAAGCCGACGTTCGCCAGCGCGAACGCGACCAGGGCGAACGCGAACACGAGCATGATCAGCTCGGTGCGCCGCCTGCTGCGGGACGCCGGGGGCAGCGGACCCGTCGGGTCAACGGCCGGCGACGGGGCGGTGATGCTGCTCACGAGGCCCCAGGAGACGGGACGAGGGCATCAGCCGCGATGCCGAAGGCGGTGGAAGGCTGGCACATCGGCGGCTTGGTCGGCTGCTGGCCCGGCCCCGGGATGGCCTTGATGTCCTTGGCGATGTCCTTGGCCGGCTTGTGCTGCTTCCTGGCTGCCGCCACCGCGCCCTGATAGGCGTTGTCCCTGACCACCCACTGCCGGAGCGCGGTGTACCCCGCCTGGCACGTGGCGACCGCGGCGCGGATGTTGGCGACGATCGCCTGGGCGCCGCTCAGGTTGCTGGCCGCGTCGGTCGCCCTGACCGTCTGCTGATAGGACGGGGGCACCTGGGTGAGCTTGATCCCGGTCCCCCGGAAGGGATGGGACAGGCTGATCCCGGCGATGTCCTGGTTGACGCCGCGGTAGATGGTCACCTCCTGGCCCTTGCTGTCGGCGCCGACGTAATACTGGTCCTGGCTCCACCGCCAGGCGGCGTAACCGCCGCCGATGACGACGGCCAGCAGCACCACCAGCGAGGTGGTGACGATCGGCCAGCGGCGCCGCCGGACCCGTCTGGGCTGGGCCCGATGGCTGCGCCGGGCCCGGACGGCGGTCATGTCCGTGCCGTTCTCGCTCGCCAGCGCGAGCGCCAGCTCGTCGGGGTCCAGGTCGTCCAGAGCCACCATGGGCCGCGCGACCGTCATCGACGGGTGCCCGTCTTCGTCGTAGGTACCGGTGTAGTGGTTCCCCTGGTGGTCTCCGTCCGTGCCGAACGGCCCGGTGCCGTCGGTGCTCAGCCGCGAGTCGTGGACGTTAGCGGCCGCGCCGGCCAGCACCGGCGTCCCGGTCGGGGATACCCGGGAGGCGGCCGTGTCCACGACATCCGCCACGATGCAGGTGATGTTGTCCGGGCCGCCGCCGTGCAGCGCGAGGTCGATGAGCTGCCGGGTGACGGCCTCGGGGTCCTCGATGGTCGCCAGCGTCTCGCGCAGCGTCTCGTCGCTGACTACCCCGGACAGCCCGTCCGAGCAGAGCAGGTACCGGTCACCCGGCTGGGCGTCGTGCACGGACAGGTCCGGCTCGGCGACCGACCGGCCGTCCAGGGCCCGGAGCAGGAGCGAGCGCTGCGGGTGGGTCGAGACGTCGTCGGCGCTGATCCGGCCCTCGTCGACCAGCGACTGCACCAGCGTGTGGTCGTGGGTGATCTGGTAGAGCTCACCCTCCCGGAGCAGGTAGCCGCGCGAGTCGCCGATGTGGCATACGGCCGCGTGCCCGTCGGACCAGAACAGCGCGGTCAGCGTGGTGCCCATGCCCTCGACCGCCGGGTTGGCGATGATCATCTCCTGCAGCCTGGTGTTGGCCGCGGCGACCGCCGCGGCCAGCTCGGCCATCATGTCGCCGCCCGGCGGCTCGGAGTCGAGTTTCGCCATCGAGGCGATGGTCAGCGAGCTGGCCACCTCACCCGCGGCATGCCCGCCCATCCCGTCCGCTACCGCGAGCAGGCGAGGTCCCGCATACGCCGAGTCCTCGTTACCTTCACGGAGGAGCCCGACGTCGGAACGTACCGCGTAGCGGAGTACAAGTGTCATCTGCGCAGTTCCAGAACGGTCTTACCGATGCGGATCGGCACGCCCACGGGCACGGGCATCGGCCGTGTCACCTTTTGCCGGTCCAAATAGGTGCCATTGGTCGAACCGAGATCCTCGACGATCCACTGACCGTCCTGCGGGAAAATCCGGGCATGTCGGCTTGAAGCGTAGTCGTCGTTGAGCACCAGCGTGGCATCATTGGCCCGGCCGAGCGTGATCTGCTGCTGGGCGAGATCCAGGCTGGTGCCCTTCAGCGCGCCCGCTGTCACCAGCAGGATCCGCGGTGACCCGCGGCCGGGCCGCGGGGGCCGGGCCGGGCGGCCCTGGCGCGGTGCCTGGGCCTGGCGCGCCTTGCTCCGCCTAGCCGTCGACGGGCCGCCGAGCAGATCAGTGCGGACGACCCCGATGGCCGCTATGACGAAAAGCCACAGCACAGCCAGGAACGCCACCCTGATGATGGTGAGAGACAGCTCGTTCATGTGCGGCGACGCCCTTGGACCCTAGTAGGTGGTGCGCGAGTAAGCGGTGCCCTGGCCTTCGTCCTGGCCGTCCTGGTGGAAGACCAGCGTGGTCCGGCCCAGCGAGACGTGCGTCCCGTCGGTGAGCGCCACCCGGCGGACCGGCTGGCCGTTGACGAAGGTGCCGTTGGTGGAACTCAGGTCCACCAGCACGACCTGGCCGTTTTCCACCCTTAGCTCGGCATGGTGTCTGGACACGCCCGGATCCACCAGCCGCAGGTCACAGTCCGTGCCCCGGCCGAGCAGCGTCACCGGGGTCTGCAGCTCGTAGGTGTGCTGGTCGCCGCCTGCCGGGCCGCCGGGAGCCCCGGGGCCGGAGACCAGCAGCCGCGGGTGGCCGGGGAAGCCGCGCCCGGACGTCCGGGGCAGGTCGCTGGCCGGCATCCGGATCTCGCCGCCCTCGATGGTGGAGCCCCTGATGACGCCGGACCGAATCCGGAACGTGCCCGTGGTCATGTCGGGCACCCCCTCGAATCGCATCCGCACCGGGCCCACGAACGAGTAGCCCTGTTCTTTGGCGTAGTCCCTGGCCAGGTTGGCAAGCTCGACGCCGAGGCTCTCGGCGTACACATCGAGGCGCTCGTGGTCGGTCTCGGACAGCTCGACGACGAAATCGTTCGGCACCAGCGTGCGCCCCTTGGCCACGATGGCGGCCCGGTCGTCCATCTCGCGCTGGACCGCGCTGGCCACCTCGACCGGCTGCAGCTCGGACCTGAAGGCGCGCGCGAAGGCACCTTCTACCATGCCTTCAAGACGACGCTCGAAGCGCTGCAGAACTCCCAACGTGCCACCTCCCTTCACGTCCCTTGCCCCCGATCGTATCCGGGGCGCGGGAGCGCTCGCGGTCGTGCTAACCTACTCGTTGCCCAGGGCGGGTGGCGGAACGGCAGACGCGCACGGTTCAGGTCCGTGTGTCCGAAAGGACGTGAGGGTTCAAATCCCTCCTCGCCCACAGTTTGATTACGGAACGACGATGACGGGGCAGCGGGCGTGACGGGCCAGCCATCCGGAGACGGAGCCCGCGACACGATGCCACATATGCTTCGGCGCCCCGATCACGAGCGCGTCCGCGTTGAATTCCTCGGCGGCCGCGGCGAGTTCCCTGGCCGGGCTGCCCCGCCTGGTGCGGACGTGCACCTCTACGTCGCACGGCCCGGTGACCTGGTCCAGCTCGGCCAGCAGCCACCGCTCCAGCGCCTCGGCGTCGCGGGGCACCCCCACAACCTGGCCGGTCAGCGGCTCGCAGTAAACCCCTGACGAGCACACGTACACGACCAGCAGCGGCCGGCCGAGCCGCTGGGACACGCCGGCCGCGTAGGCGAGGGCGTTGCGGCTGGAGGCCGAACCGTCGTAGCCCGCGATCACCGGATGCTCGAGCCGGAGGGCGGATGACTGCGGTTCGGCCTGCGGAGCCGGGTCAGGAACGCTGGCGCCGGTTTCGGCCGCCACCTCGGGAGGTGGCGTGCGGGAAGACTGGCCCTTGCGGTCCGGCTGGCCCGGTCTCTTCTGATCCGGTCCGGGCCGGTCCGGGCCGGGCTGGCCCGGTGACGGGCGTGACTCTGCCTGGTCCATGATCCGCGTCCTAGCGGAAGACCGTTTCCTCGACAGCCATACCCTGATGATTGCCCCGGATGGACGGCCTTACTCGTTATTTGAAAAGCACTATAGATCAGCGCGCGGCCATATGTGAGTACTCATCGGCGTCACATGGCACGATATTCAGGTGACCGAAGGGCAGGCGGGGACGATCGGCAGCCGGACGGATGCCACGGCCCGCGCCGTGATCGAGTGTGCTGCCGATGCGATCGTCGCTTTCAGCACCGATCGCACCGTGATGCTCTGGAATCCCGCGGCGGAGCGGATGTTCGGCTGGGCCGCGGCCGAAGTCGTCGGCCTGGAGCCGCAGATCATCCCGGAGGAGCTGAAGGCCGAGCACAACGCGGTGCTGGAGCGGGTCAGGGGCGGCGGCCAGATCTCCTTCGCGACCCGCAGGGTCCGCAAGGACAGCACGGTCATCGACGTACGGATCGACACCAGCGCGCTGACCGACGGGGCGGGCGAGGTGACCGGCTGGGTCAACGTCTGCCACCAGACCGGGGAAGACGACGTGGCCAGGCACTATATGGCCGAACGGGCCCGGGTGGTACGCCGTCTCGGCGACGTCGTCGCCGACATGAACGCGCAGCGCGACCTGGAGTCGGTGCTCGACCGCATCGCGGCCAGCCTGCGCGAGCTGACCAGCGCCGACGCGGGCGGCTTCGTGCTCATCGAGGATGACACGCTCCGGCTGGTCAGCACGGCCGGCCTGCCGGCCCGGCTGCGCGGGAGAACCGCGACGCTGTCCACCAGCCTGGTCGGCGAGCTGATGGGTTCGGGCAAGACGGTCATGATGGCGACCGGTGAATCGGGCGGTTTCGACGACCTGATCTGGTCGGCGCTGCCCGGCCTGCACACGATCGCGCTCGGCCTCTCGCACGTGGCGGGCAAGCCCTACGGTGCGCTGTACGCGCTGTACAGCCGGCGCACGCTCAGCCACGTCGAGCTGGAGCTGCTTGAGTTGCTGGCCGGACACGCCGGCGTGGCCCTCACCAACGCGATGGCCTTCGAGGAAGTGGTCAGGCAGCGCGCGCACGAACGGGCGGTCATCGACGGCAGCGCGGACGGTATCGCCGTGCTCGACGAGGCCGGCCTGGTCCGGCAGTGGAATCCCGCCGCGCACCGTATCACCGGGACGCCGGCCCAGGCCGCGATCGGGAGGCCGCCGTCGTTCCCGTTGCCCGAGCCGGGCTCCACGCTGAACTGTAAGCTGCCCAACGGTCGCTGGCTCGACGTCCTGTGCACCTCGCTCGCCGACGGCGGCGGGGAGCTGGTCATCGACTTCCGCGACGTCACCGCGGCCAAGGAGCTCGAGGAGGCCAAGGACCTGTTCCTGGCCACCACCAGCCACGAGCTGCGCACGCCCATCACCGTGGTGCAGGGCTTCGCCAGCACGCTGGCCAGCCGCTGGGATCAGCTGCCCGATACCGAACGGCGGGCCGCGGTGCGGATCATCGCCGAACGGGCCGGGTCGCTCGGCCGCCTGGTCGAGCAGCTGCTGCTGGGCTCACGGGCCGGGGCGGACCAGCTGCCGGTCAGCAACGGCCCGTTCGATCTGGCCGCCGTCCTGCACGGCGCAGCCGCCGCGTTCCGGCCGCTGTCGGACAAGCACACGGTGGTGGCCGACGTCCCGGCCGGCCTGCCCCGGGCCAGCGGCGACACGATGGCCACCGACATCATCGTCGGCCAGCTGCTCGAGAACGCCTTCAAGTACTCGCCGGACGGCGGCACGGTGCGCGTCCGGGCGCAGCTGACCGGGGAGTGGATCGAGGTCACGGTGGAGGACGAGGGCATCGGCATCGCCGACGGCGACCACGAGCGGATCTTCGACCGGTTCTTCCAGGGCGAGGCGGGCGACCGGCGCAGGTTCGGCGGGGTGGGCATCGGGCTGTTCATCGTCCGCCGCCTGGCCGAGGCGCAGTACGGCGAGGTCAGCGCCAGCACCCGCCCTCAGGGCGGTACCTCGATGTGCCTGCGCCTGCGCCCCGCCGCCGACCCGGACAACGGAGCGAACTTCCGTCACTCCGGCACCACCGGTACCGGACTATAGCGACATGGATGCCGCGTTCATGCTGCTCCAGGTGCATGGCTGGGACATCCACGTCGTTAGAACCGGTCGACGGGCTGGTCTCGCGCGGGGCTAGGCGGTGGCGCTGTGCTCGTTCTGCTGGGGCTTGTCCCGCTTGCGCGGCTCGCCGCCGGTGGCTTCCAGGTAGGCGTCGATGATCGCGGGCACGTCGTAGCCCTGCCGCATGATCTTGCCCTTCTCCAGCCAGATCACCCGGTTGCAGCTCGCCTCGATCTCGGCCAGGTTGTGCGCGACCAGGAACACGGTGCCGGCTTCCCCGCGCAACTCGACGATCCGCTCGTGGCTCTTCGCCCGGAAGTTCGCGTCGCCGGTGGCCAGCGCCTCGTCGATCATCAAGATCTCGTGGTTCTTGGCGGACGCGATGGAGAACCGCAGCCGCTGGGCCATGCCGGTCGAGTAGGTCCGCATCGGGTAGTCGATGAAGTTGCCCACTCCGGAGAAGTCCACGATGGACTGGTACCGGTCCTTGGTTTCCTGCGGGGTCATGCCCATGGCCAGGCAGCCGAGCACCACGTTCCGCTCCCCGGTCAGGTCGTCGAGCAGCGCGGCGTTGACCCCGAGCAGGGCGGCCTGCCCGCTGCTGTAGACGCAGCCCTGCTCGGGCGGGAGCAAGCCGGCGATGGCCTGCAGCAGCGTCGACTTGCCCGAGCCGTTCCTGCCGATGATGCCCACCGCGTCGCCGTGATTGATCACGAACGAGATGCCCCTGATCGCGTGCACCTCGCGCACCGACGGGCGGCGCTGGCGCTTGATCACGCGCATCAGCGCGGTCGCGGCGGTGCCCTTGTCGCCGCCCGCGCCGTACACGCGGTAGACCACGTGCAGGTCATCGACGATGACGGTGGGCTCAGGACCGTCAGTTGCAGGCCCGCTAGCCACGGCCGTACCTCGTTTCCGCTTGCCAGAAGAACACGAACCCCACCACCAGCGCCACGATCGCCCAGCCGATGCCCCACAGCCACAGCTCGTTCATGGATACCACCCCGTGGCAGTAGGCACTGTATTCGAGGTACGCCTTTTTCCCGGTGTGGTAGAGGGCGCAATTCCCGGCGCTGTACGGCTTGCTGCCAGGCCAGCCGATCCGCTGCGACTCCAGTATCGAGTTCCGTACCAGGCCGATGTAAACCGCGGCGGGGTTGATCTGCAGCAGGTACGTGATCGTCGGATGATGCCGGAGCGAGCCGATCGTCTGGATGCTGAACATAACCCCGGAGGCGTACAGCCAGGTCCGGACGAGGAACGGCAGCAGCTGGCTGAAGTCATCCGCGCCGGCGCCCAGCCGGGCCAGGCTCAGGCCCATGCCGATGTTGAACACCGCCTGGAGCGCCAGGGCCGGGAGGGCGAGCAGCCAGTACCAGGTCAGCGGCTCGCCCGTGGCCAGCACGATCACGGTGAGCACGATCATCGACATGACCAGCTGCTCGAGCTCGATCAGCACGTACCCGATGGGCAGGCAGGCCCGCGGGAAGGGCAGCGCCCGGATCAGCGGCAGGCTGTCCGGCATGACCCGGGACGTGGTGATGAACGCCCGCTGGGTGAAGTTGAAGATGAAGATCCCGGTGATGAGGAAGGCCAGGAAGTTCGGCACGCCGCGGCTGGTGTCCAGGATGATGCCGAAGATCAGGTAGTAGACGGCGGCGTTCAGCAGCGGGGTAAGCACCTGCCACAGCTGGCCGAGCCTGGCCTCGGTGTACATCGCGACGTTGCGCGCGGTCGCGAAGCCCACGATGAAGTGACGCCGGTCCCACAGCTGCCTGGCGTAGACGAACACGCCGGGCCTGGCCGCGCTCGGCCGGAGCTGGTACCTGGCGGCCAGGTCGGCGAGCGGCTCGCCGGCCAGGGCGGACGCATCTATCTCGGGGACCACCAGGTCGTCGGTCAGCGTGCCCGGACCGCCCTGGTCGCGTGTGCGCTCCTTCATCCGGGCGAGCCCGCGGCGTGCCGGGCGACCCGCGCGCGGGGGGATGGACTGACAACCTTCACGGACAGACGTTACCGTGCCCGCGGCGGGTACCGGGGCCACCGCGGGTTTCTGCTGGGACGCCGTTACCGTTCAGATATCTGGAGTGCTCGCGTGTTTCCGCAGCGCTCTCACGGGGCATTTCCGCTCGTACCGGGTTCGCTCAAGGTCGGACAGACGGACTGGGGCTGGCATGGAGGTGACTGCGGCGAGCGTACTGCTGCTCCCGTTCGCGGCGGCAAGCGTCGGCGTGGCCCGGCGGCGCCTGGTGTCGGACCTGATCGCGGCCGATGTCTACGATTCCGCCGTCTGTGACGTCGCGCTGGTCATCAGCGAGCTGTTCAGCAACGCCCTGCGGCACGCGGCGCCGCTGCCCGGGGCCAAGATCCGCGTGGCCTGGCGCATCGACCCGGGCTGCGTCCAGGTCTCGGTCAGCGACGGCGGCGGGGCCACCGTGCCCGAGCTGGGCCAGCCGACCCAGGGGGCGACCGGGGGGCGGGGACTGCGGATCGTGGAGAAGCTGTCCACCCGCTGGGGGACGAGCAGCGGCGAGGACGGCACCACGGTATGGGCCGAGGTGCCGGCCATGACCAGGATGCCCGCGGTCGGCGTGCCGGTGGTGGCGACGGAGAGCGGTTAGCGAACTGCTCCCCGGCGGGTTATGCACCGAACTCTAAGGATGCGCTCAGCGTAGTTGCCTGGCTTCCGGACGCCGGGAGCGGTAAGGTTCGGCTCGTGGAGCTAAATGTCTCAAGTCGATTTCATGATGATCACACAATCGTGACCATTTCCGGTGAGATCGATCTCTATACCGCTCCGCGGCTGCACAGCGAGCTCGGCGCGGTCCTGGCTGACGGCATGCCCACCCGGGTGGTGATCGACATGTCCGGCGTGGAGTTCTGCGACTCGACCGGCATGAACGTGCTGCTCTCCTGCCTGCGCCGGGTGCGCGAGCGGGGCGGCGAGCTTGAGATCGCCTCCCCCAAGCCCGCGGTACGCAAGATCCTCCAGGTGACCGGCCTCGACTCGGTGTTCACCCTGGTCGACGACGGCAACCGGAGCAGGCCGAAGCCGGCCGTTCCGCAGTAGACGGGCGCGGCCGGTAACCGGTTCGCCTAGTATCGGCCCCATGTCAGCACGGTCCCAGGGCAATGACGTCGCGGTGGTCATCCCGGCGCGGGACGAAGCCGATCGCATCCGCCAGACCGTGACGGCGTCGGCCGGGCTGCCCGGCGTCGGCCTCGTCGTGGTCGTCGACGACGGTTCGCGCGACGGAACCGGCACCGTTGCCCGCCGCGCGGGCGCCGTGGTGCTGCGGCACGCCCGCAACCGGGGCAAGGCGGCCGCGATGCAGAGCGGCGCGAACGCGGTGGGCCTGGTCGACCAGCGGGAGAGCCGTGAACGCGCCCGGCACCTGCTGTTCCTCGACGCGGACCTGGCCGAGTCGGCCGCGCAGGCCGGCCCGCTGACCGATCCGATACTGGCGGATGCGGCCGACATGACCATCGCCGTCTTCGCCGCGACCGTCAAGCTCGGCGGGCACGGCCTGGTCGTCGGGCTGTCCGGGGCCGGGATCCGCCGCGCGGTCGGCTGGCAGCCAGCCCAGCCGCTGAACGGCCAGCGCTGCCTGACCCGGGCGGCGTTCGAGGCGGCGCGCCCGCTGGCACGCGGCTGGGGAGTGGAGACCGCGCTCACCATCGACCTGCTGCGCCAGGGCTTCCGGGTCACCGAGGTCGAGGTGGAGCTGGCCCACCGGGCCACCGGCACCGGCCCGCGCGCCCAGCTGCACCGCGCGCATCAGCTCGCCGACGTCGCCAGGGCCCTCGCCGTCCGGCGATGAGCGGGCGGCCGGGGCGCGCGGAGTCGGCCGGGCGCGCGGGGCTCATCGCCATCGGGGCCAGCGTGGCGGGCACGTTCGCGGTGGCGGTGGCCGGCCCCTCGGTCATGGAACCGGCGCTGCCGGGCCGCCCGGGCCAGCCGCCGTGGTCGTTCGGCCTGCACCCGTCGCCCTACCTGGCCGTGGGCCTGACCGCGGCCGCGCTGGCCGCCGGGACGGTCGGCCTGGTCCTCGTGCTGCGCGCGGTCCGCGGCGGCTGGTCCGTTCCGGCGCGGGCCGTGCTGGTGGCCGGCCTGCTCGCCGCCGTCGCGCTGACGCTGGTGCCGCCGTTCGGGTCCTCGGACCACCTCAGCTACGCCGCCTACGGGCGGATGCTCGTCACCGGCCACAACCCGTACACCACCACGCCGGCCCAGCTGGCCGCCCTGGGCGACCCGGTCGCCCGGGCGGTGCAGGACTGGGCGCGGTCCCCGTCGGTCTACGGTCCGCTCGCGACCGCGATCCAGGCGCTGGCCGCGCTGGCCGGCGGGACCTCGGTACGGCTCACCGTGTTCGTGCTCGGCCTGGCCAACCTGGCCGCCTTTGCCGGTACCGCGCTGCTGCTGCACCGGACGACGCGCGGGAACCCGGCGTGGCAGCTGCGCGCGGCCCTGCTGTGGGCGGCCAACCCGCTGCTGCTCCAGGTGCTCGTGGCCGGCGGCCACGTGGACAGCCAGGCGGTCGTGTTCGGCGTCGCGGCCGTGGCTGTCATGTTCTCGGCCAGGTCCGAGGTTTCGGCGCCGCGCGCGGCGCTGGCCGGGGCGCTGGTCGGGCTGGGGTTCGCGATCAAGGCCACGATCGCCCTGGTGGGGCTCGGGCTCGCGCTGGCCGTGGTGCTCCGGGCCCGGCGCCAGCCCAGGCCGACGTGGCGGCGGCAGCTCGGCCAGCTGGGGCCGGCGCTGGCGGGCCTCGCCGCCGGGTTCGCGGTGACGGCGGGCGCGGCGGTGGCCATCGGCGGGTCCGCCATGCTGCGGCAGTCATCTCAGGCGAGCGACATGGTCTCGATCGGGTCCCCGTGGCGGGTGATCCGGACCGTCATTCACCTGGGGGTGACCGGGACGGCAGCGACCGACCTGGTCAAGGCCGGGGCGGTGGCGCTGGCCGTGCTGCTCGCGGTGCTGCTGATCCGCGGGCTGGAACCCGGTTCGGCTGGTTCCCGTGCGGCGTACCCGGCGGTGGTCTTCGCGCTGGTGATGGCCTGGCTGTTCGCCTGGCCCTACGTTCTTCCGTGGTATGACGCGCTGGCCTGGGCGCTGCTCGCGCTGGTCCCGCTGGCGCCGGGCGGTGCCGCGGAGGCGCTCGGCTGGATCCTGCTAGCCAGGACCGCCGCGCTCGGGTTCGGCTACCTGCCGGCCCGGCAGGCCGACGCGGCGCTGCCGCCCGGCCTCGGCTGGCTGCAGCCGGTGATCAGGCACGCGGTGACGCCGGCGGTGCTGGCCGTGGCCACCGGATGGCTGGTGCTCGCGATGGTGCGGGCGCGCCGCGAGAACGGCCCGAACGGCCCGGGTATCCCGGCGGTCCCGGAGCCAGGGGCGGCCACGGTGAAGGCCGGCACGACAAGCCCGGATCGATGAGTACTGCCACCGGGATTCCGGCCACGGCCGAGACGGGTCGCCGGGGACCCGCGGGCTGGCCGCGGTGGGCGGTCACCATGCTCGCGGCGCTGGCCTGGATCGCGGCCCTGGCCGCCATCTGGCCGCTGGTCCGCGGGTACCTGACCACCGTGCCGGACCAGCGGATGGTGGATCTCAACGTCTACCGCACCAGCGGGCTCAGCGTGCTGCAGGGCCAGCCGCTCTACACCGTGCTGACCCCGCCGCCGCAGTTGCTGCCGTTCACGTACCCGCCGGCGGCCGCGCTGTTCGCCGTGCCCCTGGCGCTGCTGCCCTGGTCGGCCGCCCAGCTGGCCTGGGTTCCCTTCGTCTACGTCCCGCTCGCGGTGATCATCTGGTTCGCGTTCGCGCCGCTGCTGCGCCGGGTGTCCCCGGTGCCGCTGCGCGCGGCGGCGTTCGCGGTCATCTTCGCGGCCGCCGCCTACCTGTTCCCGATGCGCGATGAAATGCGGTTCGGACAGGTGGACACCGTGCTGCTGGCGCTGGCCGTGGCGGACTGCGCGGCCCGGTCGCCGCGCTGGCCGCGCGGTGTGCTGGTGGGACTGGCCACCGCGATCAAGCTGGTGCCCGGGGTGTTCATCGTGTACCTGTGGCTGTCCGGGCGGCGGCGCGCCGCCGTCACCGCGGCGGCCGCCGCGCTGGCCTGGACGCTCGGCGCCTGGCTGCTGCTGCCGGGCGACTCGGTCACCTACTGGACGAGCGCGATCTTCGCCTCCGGGCGGCTCGGCTCCAACGCGGGCACCTCCAACCAGTCGCTGCGCGGCGTCCTGCTCAGGGTTTTCCTGCCCGGCCAGGCTCCCGGCGCGCTGTGGGCCGCGGTGGCCGTGCTGGCGGCCGTGGCCGGCTTCGCGGTGGCCCGCCGCCTGGCCCGGCAGGGCCGGGAGATGGAGGGCATCGCGGTGACCGCGCTGCTCGGCGTGCTGCTCTCGCCGGTCTCCTGGATCCACCATTACATCGTCGTGGTGGTGGTCATCGGCGCGATCCTGGCGGACGGCCGTTCCCGGCGGCGCATCGCCATCGCGGCCGGCACCGCGGCGTTCTTCGCGCTGACCATCCCCTGGTGGAGCCGGTCCCTGCTGAGCCGGCCCGACGTGCCGGCGCTGGCCGCCCGGGTCGTGGAGGACGGGTTCGGCATCGCCGCCGTGGCGCTCATCGTGATCCTGGCCACGCTGCCTGCCGCGGAGCGGGCCGGCCATCCCGAGATGACGGTCAGGACGCGCCGGTCGATGCCCGCGGCCTAGGCCGCAGGCGCGCGCCGCGCCCGCGGGGGCTGGCATCATGTGGGCTATGCCTTATGCCTACCTGGGGCCCGAGGGGACGTTTTCCGAGGCGGCGCTGCGCGCCGTCGACCCCGCCGCCGAGCCGCTGCCCTGCCCCACCATCCAGGCCGCCCTCGCCGCGGTGCGCGACGGCACGGCCGAACGGGCCGTGGTCCCGATCGAGAGCTCGGTCGAGGGCGTGGTCACCGCGACCCTCGACGACCTGGCCACCGGGAACGGCATGGTCATCCGGGCGGAACTGCAGATCCCCATCGCGTTCGCGCTGCTGGCCAGGCCGGGGACCGCGCTCGGCGACATCAAGCGGGTCGGCGGCCACCCGCAGTCCATGCCGCAGTGCCGCGGCTGGCTCGCCGCCAACCTCCCGGAGAGTGAGTGGGTGCCGCTGGCGTCCAACGCCGAGGCGGCTCGTCAGGCCGCCGACGGGCAGGTGGACGCCGCGCTGGCCGGCGCCTTCGCCGCGGACCGGTACGGCCTGGCCGTCATCGCCCCCGACGTGCACGACCGGGCCAGCGCCGTCACCCGGTTCGTCGTGGTGTCACCGCCGGGGCCGCTACCCGCGCGCACCGGCGCGGACCGCACCTCGGCAGCCCTGTTCCTCGCCGAGGACCACCCGGGCGCGCTGCTCGAGATCCTGACCGAGTTCGCGGTGCGCGGCGTCAACCTGACCACGATCCAGTCCCGGCCCACCGGCGACCGGCTCGGTCAGTACTACTTCTTCATCGACTGCGAGGGCCACGTCGACGACGCCCGGGTGGGCGAGGCGCTGATGGGGTTGCGCCGGGTCTGCCGCGAGGTGCGCTTCCTCGGCAGCTACGCGCGGTGCGACGGCGGGTCCACCCACGTCAGGCCGGGCACGTCGGACGGCGAGTTCGCCGACGCCGCCGCCTGGCTGGGGCGGCTGCGCTTCGGCCGGCCCTAGGGCCCGGGCCGCCCGTAACCCAGGGTCGCAGGGCCGGTCGGCCGGGGCACGCGCCCGGACCGTTCGGGATCATGGTTGTTACAGGTACGGACCCGAGCCCGGCCGCTGCTGCTGTGCCTCCATGTCGGGCTGCTGCGGCATCATCCCCGGCGGCAGCGCGCGGCGCATCTGCTCGAGCTGGGCCCGGGCCGCCATCTGCTGGGCGAACAGCGTCGTCTGGATGCCGTGGAACAGGCCTTCCAGCCAGCCCACCAGCTGGGCCTGGGCGATCCGCAGTTCGGCGTCGCTCGGCAGGTCGTCCTCGGTGAACGGCAGCGACAGCCGCTCGAGCTCGTCGACCAGCTCCGGCGCGAGGCCGTCCTCGAGCTCCTTGATGGAGCTCTGGTGGATCTCTTTCAGCCGGGCCCGGCTCTTCTCGTCCAGCGGAGCCGCCCTGACCTCCTCGAGCAGCTGCCTGATCATGTTGCCGATCCGCATGACCTTGGCCGGCTGCTCGACCATCTCGGTGACCGGGCGCTCGCGGCTGGTGCTCTCATCCTGGTCGCCGGCCGAGGTCGCTATGCCGTCCGGGCCTACCACGAGGACCTGCGGGTGCTCTTGTGCCTGAGGGTTCATCCCGTCGCTCATTCCCCTAGTCTGTCCGATCGCGCGGCCTGCCCGGTGCGGTGGGGGTTCATTCCGGCCGCAGCACGATCGTGCTAGCCAACGAGCCAGGCATTACAACTGAGTGCGACCATTCAAGTGCGCTGGGTGTCGAAATCGCGCGGAATTTGGCTTACGCTCGAAGAGATGCATGAACCCGGCGAGCCTGCGCGCCCACCCGTGATTACTAAGAGAGACGACCCGTGACGATGAATAACGATACGCCGCAGGTCTTTGGCGACGACACGCACGACCAGCCGCGCGACGCCTATCCGCATGACCCCGGCCCGCCCTCTGACCAGGACGGCGAGGACTTTCCGCCCTTCCGCGGCTGGGCCGGCTGGGGGGAGCGGGTGGAGCCGGTCGGCCCGGACGAATATCCCCAGCCGTCCTTCTCTGCCTACGAGCTCGCGGACTACGAGCTGGAGCACCGGCGCCGGCCCGCCCCCGGTTACCCGCCCGGTCCCGGCTACCCCCCCGACTCGGGCTATGTGCGCGACCTGGGGTACTCGCACGAGCCGGAGGCCGGCGTGCGCTACCTGCCGGACCACGGCTATCCCTCCGACCACGGCTATCCCTCCGACCTGGGGTTCGCGGAGGACCCCGGCTCCGCCCGGGACTCTGGCTACGCCGGAAACCCCGGGTTCGGACGGGG
>Ga0081540_1000659_pt1 | contig 32559 bp, 26 predicted proteins | sample TabmetS2T1R1_FD_71024 | JGI IMG/M metagenome (GOLD analysis project Ga0081540, IMG submission 71024) | Tabebuia heterophylla rhizosphere microbial communities from the University of Puerto Rico - S2T1R1 | ecosystem: Host-associated > Plants > Roots > Rhizosphere ...
AATCGGCCGTGCCGCCCGCGACTGGGAAAGCTTCGACCGCATCGTTGCCTCGCTGCGCAAGCTCGAGGGGGACCAGACGCTGGTGGTCCAGTCAGGCAAGCCGGTCGGAATTTTCCGCACCCACGCCGACGCGCCACGTGTCCTGATCGCCAACTCGAACCTGGTGCCACACTGGGCGACGCTCGATCACTTCAACGCCCTCGACAGGCAGGGGCTGATGATGTTTGGGCAGATGACGGCCGGATCGTGGATATATATCGGTAGCCAAGGCATCGTTCAGGGAACGTACGAGACGTTTGTCGAAGTGGGGCGGCGTCATTACGGCGGAAGCCTCGCCGGCAAGTGGATCCTGACCGCGGGTCTCGGCGGCATGGGCGGCGCCCAGCCGCTTGCCGCGACGATGGCCGGGGCATCGATGCTCGCGATTGAATGCCAGCCGAGCCGCATCGAGATGCGCCTGCGCACCGGCTATCTCGACCGGCAGGCAAGCACGCTCGATGAGGCGCTTGCGGCCATGGCGGAGGCGGCGCAGAGCAAAAAACCGGTGTCAGTCGGTCTGCTCGGCAATGCCGCGGAAATTTTTCCCGAGCTGGTGCGCCGCGGTGTCAGGCCGGACATCGTCACCGACCAGACCAGCGCGCACGACCCGATCAACGGTTACCTGCCGAAGGGATGGACGCTTGCCGAGTGGGAGTCCCGACGTGCTGCGGATCCCAAAGCGGTCGAAGTCGCGGCCAAGACCTCGATGGTCGGCCACGTCCAGGCCATGCTGGATTTCCACGCCCAAGGCGTTCCAACCCTCGACTATGGCAATAATATCCGCCAGATGGCGAAAGATATGGGATTGCAGAACGCGTTCGATTTCCCCGGCTTTGTCCCGGCCTACATCCGTCCGCTGTTTTGCCGCGGCGTCGGGCCATTCCGGTGGGCGGCGCTATCAGGGGATCCCGAAGACATCTTCCGCACCGACGCCAAGGTCAAGGAACTGATGTCCGACGACAAGCATCTTCACAATTGGCTCGACATGGCGAAAGCGCGGATCAAGTTCCAGGGGCTACCGGCGCGGATCTGCTGGGTCGGCCTTGGCGATCGCCATCGGCTTGGCGTGGCATTCAATGAAATGGTGGCGCGCGGTGAGCTGAAGGCGCCGATCGTCATCGGCCGCGATCATCTCGACAGCGGCTCGGTTGCAAGCCCAAACCGCGAGACCGAAGCGATGCGCGACGGCTCGGATGCGGTGTCCGACTGGCCGCTGCTCAACGCGCTGCTCAACTGTGCCAGCGGGGCCACGTGGGTCTCGCTGCATCACGGCGGCGGCGTCGGCATAGGCTATTCGCAGCACGCCGGCATGGTGATTGTCGCTGACGGAACCCCGGAAGCTGCACGCCGTATCGAGCGCGTGCTTTGGAACGATCCGGCGAGCGGGGTGATGCGCCATGCCGACGCCGGCTATGAAAGCGCGATTGAATGTGCCCGTGCCAACGAGCTCGATCTGCCCAGCCTGGCGTCGTAGCGCACCGGAGCCCGCACGGCAGCGTGGTTTCGGCGATCCCTTACGATCGATGTTGCGCTCCATATCGAGCGCCCGGTCTTCGCCATCCTTGCGGTGGCCAACGGTCTCTGCCCTATCGGTTCTTACGGCGGACCTGGACGCGCCAGTTCCCAGATGGCAAGTGAGTGAAGCTGGCCACGGCCGTGTGCGCTCCCTAGGAGGCGTCCGAGGTTTTGGCGACGAGACCGGCCGCGAATTTGCACTCTGTCCCGAGGTCTCAATTCACGAAATGAGCACTTGTGGATGTGAGAACGATCGCGGGTGAGGGGGCGCAGGACGGTAAGTTTGCGACTTCTCGGCCATTGGCCAAGTTATGTCACAACGCCTATTTTCCGAATCCGAACCGCAGTCTGAGGAAGCGTCCCTGCAATTGCGATGCTACTTTGCATGGGGTTGTTTTCGATATTTTAGTTGGGTCGGACATGCGCCGCGGACGGGCAGGGCTTCGAAACGTCTTGTTGCATTGAACCGGTGTTGCGGTTAAGCAACTGAGATGAAATGGAAATTCTCCGTGGCCCCCATGATGGACTGGAGCGAAAGTTCAGGGTTTTCAATTAGCTAGATGGCTGCGTGTGCACGGCGTGTGCACCGGGAGATCACAGAAAATCCAGAATGGACAAGCGTGAGCAATGCCGTTCAACCGAACCGACTCCCCACATCTCAATAGCCGGAAAGCCGTTCGCGGAATTGGGGCGCGGTCAGAAACTCGCTGCGATCTCGGAGAGGCGACGATGTGCGTTTTGCCGCTCGGCACGGGCCGGTTCGGCCGGGCCGATCGACACGAAGCCTACGTCGCTGATGCCAATGAAGAGGAGCAACTCGCGCAAGTACGTCGTCGCCCTGTCGATGCGCCCGCGGTTCATGCTGGTGACGAGGTCGCTGCCGCTGGCAAGGATCACCATGGTCGGTCTGTCCTTCAGAGGCAGGAATAGCTGAGCGGGATCGAACCGGAACGTCAATCCGGGCTGCGTCGTTCCCAAGAAAACTTTGGCAGCTTTTTCGGCTTGGCTCTGAGGACGAGCCGACCAATGGTCGGAGGTGGGGAACGTAATGTAGTGCACTTCGGAGCTCCGCCTTTTACTACGAAAATCCTCGCTCCCCCGCTATCACGGGCCACGTTTTCCTGCGCTATTTTGCTGTTTTCCTCGATCATGAAAGCTTCGTTTCGGGCGAAAGTATCAACCGTCCGAGCGCAGCTCGGCTTTGTCTCGATTGTTCAGCGGGCAGCCGTGTCGTCCTTCGGCAGACGTCCACGCGCTGATTCTTGCGTCTGCTCGACCAGCCATTGCCGAAAAGTCCTGAACGAGGGATTGCGCAGCCGGTTCTTCGGGTAGATCAGGTAGTAAGTGTAATTTCCGCGATCGCAGGTGATCGCAAACGGCTGAACCAGCCGCCGGCGCCGCAGATCGTCTTCGACCAGAAATTTTTGCGCGATGGCGACGCCTTGTCCCTCGATCGCCGCCTGATAGACCATCACGGAACTCTGGTACTTCAATCCGGCAAAGGAATCGATGCCGGTCAGCCCCGCGGCATTGAGCCAGTGCATCCAGTCGTCCGGACGTGCCAGCGAATGCAACAGCGTGCGTCCCGCGAGGTCGGAAGGGTTCTTGAGCTTGGCTTCGCGCCGGTAGTCAGGAGTGCAGACGGGAATAAGTTCGTTCGAAACCAGCCGGTCGACCTCACAATCGGGCCAGTTGCCGTCGCCCAGCCGAATGGCGCAATCGACATCCTCGTGCTCGAAGTCAACCGCCTCGAGTGAGGCCGTGATGCGCACCTCGGTCGAGGGATTGGCATCGTGAAACGACGAAAGGCGGGGAATCAGCCACTTCATCGCAAAGGTGATGTAGGCGCGGACCCTCAGGATTTCGCGCGATCGCCCGCGCACGCCCGTCAGTTTCAACGTCGCCTCGCGAATGCCGTCGAGATGTTCGGTGATCTCGGCGAGATATTGCTCGCCGGCCGCGGTGAGGATCGCCGCGCGCGCCTCGCGACGAAACAGCGGGATCCCGAGATAGGTCTCAAGAATTTGGACCTGGCGGCTGACGGCGCCGGCCGTGACCGACAGCTCCTCGGCCGCCTTGCGTATGCTTTTCAGGCGGCCGGCGGCCTCGAAGGCGCGCAATGGATTGAGGGGCGGCAACTGGTTCATCACGATTATGAGAAGATACCGTTGCGCTTTAGTCAACGATCGGTGTCAGTTTTCTCGTTCAGCCATTTCTCCGGCGACCCCTATCATCCGGCCAATTCTTGATGCGCCGCAGCAGACCCGACGATCGACGGCCGCGCAGCAAACGAACAACGGATCGGAGGAGGTCGATGCCAAAACAACCGGAACAGACGACAACCAGCTCCCAGCCCTCGTGGGTCTCGGCGCGATCCGACGGATTTGGCCTTGTGGGATCGAAGGATCTGAAGACGGGAAAGTGCATATTCCCCCGCATCCCTGAGACGTCTCCCTCGGCCTCGCGCTACGCCGCCATCGACCTTTCCCGACGCGGCGAGGTCTACAGCTTTACCGTCATCCATCCAAATCCGAAGACCGGCGAGAAGCCGTTTACGCTCGCCTATGTCGACTTCCCGGAAGGGGCGCGCGCCTTCGGTCGCCTCAATCTTCCAACCGCTGGGGCGGCAAAGATCGGCATGGCCGTTGACGTATGTGTCGAGAGCACCGCGGAAGCCGGCACCCACTACCATTTCATTCCCGCCAAGGACCAGATGTGATGAGCAAAGACGTTTTCATTGCCGGTGCCGGCATGACCCCGTTCGGCCGTCACGACGGCGCAACCATGCAGGATCTCGCCCAGGCAGCGGTGCTGACCGCGCTGGCGGACGCTTCGATTGACGCCTCGCGGGTCCAGGCGATGTACAACGCCAACGTCTATGGCGGAATGGTCCTTGGCCAGGTTCTGATGCGAGACCTCGGTATCACCGGGCCCGCGCTCTACAACGTCGAGAATGCCTGCGCGAGCGGCGCGACCGCTGTGCATCTCGCCTGTCAGGCTCTTCGTCTCGGCATGTACGACACCGTGCTGGTCTGGGGCGTCGAACAGTTGACGCAGCTGGGCGGGGGCACGATTCCGCTGCAGCGCAACGACTACAAGACCGGGCTTTATGCCTCGCAGGGCATGACGCTGCCGACGGTCTACGCGATGCGGGGAACGCGTTACCTGCACGAACGCGGCGAGGGCCCCGAACTGCTCGCCCGGATCGCGGTGAAGAACAGGGCGCACGGGGTTCGCAATCCCTTTGCGCAACAGCGCAAGGCAGTCTCGATCGAGGAAGTGCTGCAATCGCGTCCCGTCGCCGAGCCGTTGACGCTGCTGCAGTGCTGCCCCTCGATGGTGGACGGGGCGGCAGCAGTCGTCTTGACGACGCTCCGGCCGCAGGCTTCGCGTCCCGCCGTCCGGATCATGGGGTCCGCGGTGCAGTCCGGCCATATCGAGGAGGGATGCGACGACATCCTCGACGCGGAGATCACGGCCCGGACCGCGAGGATCGCCTATGAGCAGGCAGGTGTGGCCCCTCGCGATGTCGACGTGGTCGAACTCCACGACGCCTTCACGATCGCCGAACTGCTCTACTACGAGGCGCTCGGGCTCGCCGAGCGCGGCGGCAGCGCGGAAATGCTCCGCCGCGGCGATACCGCGCTTGGCGGCCGCGTGCCGGTCAATCCAAGCGGCGGGCTGCTTGCAAAGGGACATCCGCTCGGGGCGACTGGCGTCGCGCAGATGGTGGAAGTGGTCTGGCAGCTGCAGAACCGTGCCGACGGGCGGCAGGTCGAAGGCGCGCGAATCGGCCTCACTCAATGCACAGGCGGCGGGATCGCGGGCGTCGATCACGCGGCTTCGTCAGTTCACATCCTCGGAGTCTGATCATGAGCGGACGGGATGTAGCGATGGTCACCGGCGGTGCGCGAGGCATCGGTCTCGGCATTGCCAGGCGCCTCCTCGACAGCGGCTATAACGTCGCCTTGCTGGATCTGGATGCATCCGCGCTCGACGTCGCCATCGAGGAGCTTCGCCGAATCCATAGCGCGGAGCGGGTGATGGCGGCGCAGGCCAACATCACGCAATCGGATGACATCACCCGCGCGCTTGCCGAGGTGACGGCAAGGTTTGGTCACGTCGACGTGCTGGTCAACAACGCGGGCATCGTGCGTGACCGCCGCTTCATGAAGCTGGAAGAAGCCGATTGGGATGCCGTGATCGACACCAATCTGAAGTCCCAATTCCTGACCTGCCGGGCGGTCATCCCGGGCATGATTGAGCGCGGTTACGGTCGGATCGTGAACATTTCATCGCGGGCCTGGCTCGGAGGGTTTGGTCAGGCTAACTACTCCGCCGCCAAGGGTGGCGTCGTCAGCCTGACGCGCAGCCTCGCGATCGAGTTCGCCGCACAGGGCATCACCGTCAATGCCGTGGCGCCCGGCATCGTCGACACCCCGATGTTCCGCGGCTTCAAGCCGGAAGTGCAGGAGCGTCTGCAAAAGAGCGTGCCGGCCCAGCGCATCGGAAGTGCGGAAGACGTCGCGCAAGCCGTGCTGTTCTTCGCGAGCCGGCAAAGTGGCTACATCACAGGGCAGCTGGTGTACGTGTGCGGCGGCCGTTCACTGTCAAGCCCGAGCGTGTGATCTGCCATGGCCATTGCGACGACAACGGAAAACCGGATCGCGACGATCACCCTCGATCGGCCCGACAAGCTCAACGCGCTTGATCCCGCACACTTGATCGAGCTTCGCGCACAACTGTCCCGTGCCGCCGCGGATCCCCGGATCGGCGTCATTGTCCTGACCGGTAGCGGCTCGAAATCATTCTGCGTCGGTGCCGATCTGATGGCATCGCGCAGCGCCGATGCCGGGGTCGCAGAGGCGTTCGGGTTCGATCTTGAAACCTCCGCCCAGCGCGGGCTCTATATCCGCCTGCTCGATCTTGCCAGCCTCAATCTGCATAAACCGGTGATTGCGGCGGTGAATGGTTATTGCCTCGGCGGCGGCCTCGAGCTTGCGCTGCAATGCGACATCATCATTGCGTCCGAAACGGCGTCGTTCGGCCTGCCAGAAGTGGTGGTGGCGAGCCTTCCGGGCGCCGGTGGCGTGCCCAATCTGCTTCGGGCAATCCCGCGCGCGGTGGCGATGCACATGCTTCTCACCGGCGATCGCATTTCGGCGTCGCGCGCGCTCGAAGTCGGCCTGGCAAGTGCGGTCTACCCCGCACCATCCTTTGCCGCTGATGTTGCCGCGCTGGCGGCTCGCATCGCGAATAATGGCCCGCTCGCGATCCAGATGGTCAAGATGCTGGCGCAGCAATCGGCATCGCTGACGTCCGGCCAGGCCATGCAACTGACCGAGCTGGCCTGGGGATTGTTGCGCGATACCGAAGACCGCGACGAAGGACGGCGCGCCTTCGCCGAGAAGCGTCCGCCGAAATACGCCGGACGATAGCGTTTTCCCAAAGGAGAGTTGCCTGAAGGCGGCGCGACCGATCGGTCGCGGCTGCGCGTTTTCGCGAACCGGGAGGAGACCAACATGGAAGTGGGATTCATCGGACTGGGCATGATGGGCGGCCATATGGTCCGCCATCTGCTCGCTCGGGGCTTTGCGGTGCACGTTTTCGACATCAACACCGCGGCGGTGACCCGTGCCGTCGGCCTCGGCGCGACGGCACATGGCACCGCCGCGGCCGTCGCCGATGCAGCCGAAATCGTGTCGGTCTGCCTGCCGACGCCTGACATCGTGCATCAGGTCGTGCTCGGGACGGACGGCGTGATCGAGGGCCGCAAGGTCAGGATCTATGCTGACCATTCCACCACAGGCCCGAGCGTTGCGCGCGAAGTTGCGGCTGCACTGGCCGAGCGGCAGATCACCGCGCTCGACGCGCCGCTCGCCGGCGGCGTGGCGGGAGCCGAGGCCGGTACGCTGTCCGTCATGCTCTCCGGTCAGTCCTGGGCCTTCGACAAGGTCAAGGACGTCTTCAAGAGCTTTGGCCGCAACGTCATCCTGGTCGGGACCGAGGTCGGCCAGGGCCAATCGCTAAAGCTCGTCAACAACATGATCGTCGGAGCTACGTTCGCGGCGACGTGCGAAGCGGTACTGTTCGGTGTTCGCTGCGGGCTAGCGCCGCGCACGATCGTGGACATGATCAATGCGAGCACCGGACGAAGCTTCAGCAGCGAACACATCCTCAACAAGAATGTCATGACCGGCACTTTCGACTTCGGCTTCCGCCTCGAGCTGATGCGGAAGGACTTGCGCTTGTGCCTCGCAGAAGCCGAGGCCGTGCGCATGCCGATGCCGACATGCTCGACGGCGAAACAGCTTTACGATCTCGCCGATTTTCACGGGCCAGCGGGAGCCGACATGACCGAAATGGTGCGCGTGCTCGAGCACTGGGCTTCGGCGCAGATCCGGGAGCAGGGGTGATCGCACGGCTCGTAGCTCGCTGCGCAAAACTCAACGATCAGGCGAAATCTTCTCGTTCTGAGTCGATGGCCGCCTTCGCTAGGTTCGCGCGCAACGGGCTTCCGGGAAGACCGTCAGCAAATAAATGGAGGAAAGAATGTATCGGACCAGGCTGAATGTGCTCGCGATCGCTGCGGCGCTCGTCTGCCCCCAGATTGCCAATGCCGAGACGACCATCAGGATCGGCGTGTTGACGGACATGAGCGGTCTTTACTCGGATTTTTCCGGGGCGGGGTCGCTAGAAGCTGCGAAGATGGCGGCTGAGGATTTCATGGCCGACAATCCCGACGTGAAGGTCGAAATCGTCTCGGCGGATCACCAGAACAAGCCAGACATCGCCGCTTCGATTGCGCGGAAATGGTTCGGAAACGACGGCGTCGACGCGATCGCGGACGTGGCGACATCGAGCGCATCGCTCGCCGTATCCCACATCGCGAAGGACAAGAACAAGGTCTTCCTCGCCACCAACGCCGCCACGACGGATCTCACCGGGAAGCAATGCACGCCCAATACCGTGCACTGGACGTTCGATACCTGGGGGTTTGCCCACGGCACCGGCGAATACCTCGTTAAGCAGGGCAAGAAGCGCTGGTTTTTCCTGACCGCCGACTATGTCTATGGACACACGGTCGAACGCGAGACCACCGAGGTCGTCAAGGCCGCGGGTGGCACGGTAGTCGGCTCGGTCAAGCATCCGCTCAACACTCCGGATTTCTCCTCCTTCCTGCTCCAGGCGCAGGCCTCCAAGGCCGAGATAATCGGGCTGGCAAATGCCGGCGGAGATACCATCAACACGATCAAGCAAGCAGCGGAGTTTGGTGTCGCGGGCGGTCGGCAGGAACTGGCTGCGATGGCGATTTTCCTCAGCGATGTGCACTCGCTCGGTCTCGAGGCCGCCCAGGGGCTGAAGCTCACGACATGGTTCTACTGGGATCTCAACGAAACGACCCGGATCTTCGCGAAGCGCTTCGCCGCGCGCCGCGGTGGACAATATCCATCGATGGGGCAGGCCGGCACGTATGCAGCGAGCCTGCTGTATCTGAAGGCGGCGAAGAAGGCCGGCAGCGCCAGCGACGGCGCCAACGTCGTCGCGGCAATGCGCGGCTTCGGCGAATATGACGACCCGCTGTTCGGCCGAACCCAGGTCCGCACCGACGGACGCGCGACCCATCCGATCTACCTGGCCGAAGTCAAGAAGCCGTCCGAGTCGAAGGGGCCGTACGACTACTACAAGATCCTTGCGACGATTCCACCGGAGCAGTCCGCGCGCTCGCTTGCGCAGAGCCGGGCCGCAGGTTGCGAACTGGCCAAATAGGCGCAGCTAATCATCAGCCAATTACAGAAGCGAAACGGGAGAATCGAAAATGGAATGGACACAGGCAGCGGTCGTCGATCCCATGGCAGGCGCGGCCGTCGGCGCGAGGCAAACGGCCCTCACCAGGAGCCAGAAGAAAGCGATACTGGCCGCTACACTTGGGACCGCCGTCGAGTGGGCGGACTGGCTGATCTACGCGATCTTCTCGTCCGTCCTGGCCGGGGAATTCTTTCCATCGCATGACAAGACGGCGAACCTGCTTGCGATCCTTGCCATCTTTGCGGTTGGTTTTGCGATCCGGCCGGTCGGCGGTGCCGTACTCGGGGCGTTCGCGGATCGCTATGGACGCAAGCGGACCCTGGCCCTCTCCGTGTCGCTGATGGCCTGCGCATCCTTCATCATCGGCATATGTCCGACGTACCAGACCATCGGCGTCGCGGCGCCTTTCATCCTCGTTGTCGCGCGGCTGGTTCAGGGATTCTCGGCCGGCGGGGAATTCGGCTCGGCATCCGCATTCCTGGTCGAATCCGCGCCGCGCGACCGCCGCGGTTTTGCAGGTGCCTGGCAGCATCTCGCGGTCAATGCCGGCGTCATGGTGGCTGCGGCCGTTGGCCTTGCCATTACCTTCGTTGCCGACGACCAGGCGATGCGGAGCTGGGGCTGGCGTGCGGGGTTCATTATCGCCGGCGCGCTTGGCCTTGTGGCATTGTGGATTCGCAGCGCGGTGGCGGAGAGCGAGGTCTTCCGGCATCAAAAGTTGCAGCCGCGCGCCAATCCACTCGCCGTCCTGGTTGGCCGGTATCGCCGTGCCGCGCTGCGGGTGATCGGGATCGCGATGGCGGGTAACCTCCTCAACTACCTCTGGCTCGTTCACTATCCGACCTATGTCCATGTCGAGACCGGCATGCCCCTGCGCCAGGCGCTGCTCGCCAACGTCATCGCGATCGGCGTCTCTCTGGTGCTCATTCCCTTCCTCGGCGCGCTCTCCGATCGCATCGGACGCCGACCGATCCTGCTTGGCTTCGCGCTGGGATCGGCGATATTTGCCTGGCCGAGCTTTGCCCTGGTGACCAACGACTTCGGATCGGTGCTGCTGCTTCAGACGATTGCAATGGTGCTGCTCAGCGGGTTTGCCGCGACGTGCGCAACCGTGATGGCCGAGCAGTTTCCCGCCGAAGTCCGGACCACAGGCGTGGGATTCCCCTATGCGCTTTCGGTCACGATCTTCGGGGGCACCGCACCCTACATCTCGACGGCGCTGACGAGCTGGGGGCATGGTCAACACGCCTGGATCTACGTGGTGGCGGTCTGTCTCACCAGCGCCTCCGTCTACGCTACGATGCCGGAGACCAGGGGGAAGGCACTAAGCTGATCGGAATGGTGGAGGGCGGCGCGGACCTGTCGCAAGACACGGCTCGCCGCCCATTTGTTTTGGGTCACTACCGCATCACGAAGGGATTTGCCGGGGCCGCATCGGCGGTCGAGATCCAGACGCTCTTGGTCTCCAGGAATTCACGGACCGCCTCGATGCCGTTTTCGCGGCCGAGGCCGGAATATTTCATGCCGCCGAACGGCATCATGTAGCTGATCGCACGGTAAGTGTTGACCCACACGGTGCCGGCCTTAAGCTCCTTCGACATGCGCAGTGCGCGACCGATGTCACTGGTCCAGATGCCGGCCGCCAGCCCATAGATGACGTCGTTGCCGATCGCGACCGCTTCCGCCTCGTCCTCAAAGCCTAGTACGGACAGCACGGGACCGAACACTTCCTCCTGTGCAATCCGCATTTTCGGCGCGACGTCGACGAAAATCGTCGGCTCGACGAATTGGCCGCCCGGAAGGCCGCTCGCCGGACCGCCCCCAAGCACGCAGCGTGCGCCTTCGCTCTTGGCGATTTCGATGTAGTCGAGCACCTTTTGATATTGCGCCGGTGTCGTGACCGGTCCGATATTGGTCGTGGGGTCCATGGGATCGCCAATCCGCGCCATCCTGGCGACCTCGAGCAGTCGCTGGATAAAACTCTCCCGGATGCTGTTCTGGACCAGAAGGCGGGAGCCGGCGATGCATGTCTGTCCGGTTGCCGCGAAAATGCCGGAGATGACGCCGGCGACGGCCGCATCGAGGTTACAATCGTCAAACACGACGTTGGGCGACTTGCCGCCTAATTCCAGCGACACCCGCTTCATGGTTTTCGCCGCGGTCGCATAGATCCGGGCGCCCGTCGCATCGGATCCCGTGAACGTGATCTTGGCCACGTCGCGGTGTTCGACCAGCGCACTGCCGGCTTCGGTTCCATAGCCGGTCACCACGTTGAAGATGCCGGGTGGAAAGCCGGCCTCGCGGGTCAGCGCCGCGAATTCCAGCGTGCTGGCGGAGGCAAATTCCGAAGGCTTGACCACCACGGCGCAGCCGGCGGCGATGGCGGGCGCGCACTTGAAGGCAACGAACAGCAACGGCGAATTCCAAGCGGTCAGTGCCCCGACCACGCCAACCGGCTCGTGGCGCGTGAATGCGAAGATCTCCGGCTTGTCGATGGGCGTGACCGCTCCTTCGAGTTTGTCGGCGAGCCCGCCATAGTACCACCACCATTCCGAATGATAGCGCAGCTGTCCCAGCATCTCCTGCTTCAATTTGCCATTGTCGCGGACCTCGATATCGGCAAGCCGTTCGGCCTCGCGCACGACGAGATCGCCGAGACGGCGCATCAGCTTGCCGCGCGCCGTGGCCGTCATGTCGGTCCAGGTGGTCTGACGCATCGCCCTTGCAGCGGCCGCGACCGCGCGATCGACGTCCTGCGCGTTGCCACGCGGAATCTGGGCCCACGCTTCGCCCCTGTAGGGATCCACCGTGTCGATCCATTGGCCCGAAACGGGGTCGACATACTCGCCGTCGATGAACAGTTGATACTTCTTCATGGTCGTCTCCTCGGCTTGTTGGTGTAATTGATCGCTCAGCGGCGTGCGATAAAGGTGGGATGTCAGCGGCAAGTAAATTGAGTTTTGCTGCGCGCTCTGTTGAGATTTCCTCGTCGGCGGGACGGGGCGCGCGGAGCCGTCCGCTCGTTGCGTTTTTGTAAACGACACGCTACGCCGTTCTCGTTCTGCCTCCGAGCGTGCTCCGTATAATTTGTCGCCTGAAAGCCAGATCAAGATATCGGCGATGGAGGAAATCGACCATGTCACCTTCCAACTCTTCGACGGTCCCGCAGCAGCGGCAAAGCGCAAGCACTGCTCCGGCTTCCCCGGGCACGCCGGCTAACCCGCTTGTCGCCGCGCTGAACGGAATCCGGGTGGTCGATTTCACCCAGATCGCGGCCGGGCCGCTCTGCACCATGCTGCTGGCCGACATGGGGGCGGACGTGATCAAGATCGAACCGCCGTCCGGCGACATCGGGCGCACGCTGGGGCCGCCCTTCATTGGCGGCGAGAGCGCCGTGTTCCTGGCGCTCAATCGCAACAAGCGTGGTCTCGTCATCGACTTGAAGACCGAGCAAGGACGGCGTCAGGCCGAAGCGCTGATTGCTACCGCCGATGTCGTGATCGAAAGCTTTCGTCCCGGCGTCGCCGACCGCCTCGGCATCGGCTACCGAACCATGAAGGCCCGCTTTCCCGATCTCATCTACTGTTCGATTTCGGCCTATGGGCAGGAAGGACCGTGGTCGAAGAAGCCGGGCGTGGATGGCGTTTTGCAGGCGGTGACGGGTCTGATGAGCATCACCGGCTCGGATAACGAGCCGCCTTCGAAGGTGCAGGCGCCGCTCGCCGACATGGTCACCGGCTATCACGCGGCCATCGCGGTGCTCGCTGCGATCAGCCAACGCAGGGCCGGCGCGGTCCCGGGTCATCTCGACGTCAATCTCTATGCGAGCACGCTGATGTTGCAGCAGGTGCCGCTGCTTGGCTATTTCACGACCAAGGAATTGCCGAAGCGCTGCGGCAGCGGCGCGCCCTATGCGACGCCGAACGAGGCCTATACGACCGCGGACGGTCATATCCTGATTGCCGCCTATCAGGCCGAGCGGTGGACCAGCCTTTGCGCGACGATTGGCCGGCCTGATCTGCAGGCGGATGTCCGTTTTGCGACCTTGCCCGATCGGATGAGGAACCGCGCCGCACTCACCGGAGAGTTGAACGACGTGTTCGTTCGCCGCGGGACCGGCGAATGGATGAGCCTGCTCGAGCCCGCCGGAATTATCTGCGCCCCGGTTGCAACCTACGACGAAGTCGCCGGCTCACCACAACTGCCGGGGATAATGATGACCATGCGCCACGCCGCCGCAGGCGAGATCGTGCTGCCGGGATTTGCCATCGGCGGAGCGGCGACGTCCGCCCGACTGCCGCCGCCGCGGCTCGGCGAGCACGACGGCAGGCTCGCTGAGATTCTGGCTGAGGTTCCCGACAGGCCTGCGCAGCCAACTGGATAAAGTTCTGGCTGACCGCGCCGGCCCGTTCGGCATGTCTGCGCTCATGAGCAAAGTTAGGAGGTCAACGCGCTCTAACACTTGATGGGGTTGCTGCTCTACGGCTGTGGTTTGCTCAAGTTTGCCCATGATGGATCGGAACGAGAGTTCAAGGTTTTCAATCGGCTAGATGGCGGTATGTGCACGAAAGGCGCCGCCATCATTTCAAGCCCGCAGCACCGGGGTCTGCTAAGGCGGGCCGAGAGGCGACTTTCGCTGTACTGGACGCGTCGATGCCCGCGGCGAAGATGCGCCGGTTCTATTCGGAAGCTGGGAAATGGGCCATCACGGAAAACCGCAATCCGTCGGCCTGGGCAAGATACATGTCGGAGTAGAGATGGCGGGAGCGCATGGTGACGCGACCCCGCGCGCTCGTATAGCTCAGTCCCTCAGCAGCCTGCGACAGCGCATCGACCCGCAAGGAGCGGGCGCGGCGTGAAAGCTCTGTAAAGAGCCGCAAACCTTCGTAGCAGGACTGGCCGATCGTGTTGAGCACCGGAGCATCAGTCCCGAAGCTCGCCTGGTAGCGATCGAGAAATGCGAGATTGGCCGGTGTATTCAGCTCCGACAGATAGCCGGTCGTGAAGTAGAGATTGTCGGATTTGCGCGCTCCGATGCCCAACAGCGTGTTTTCCTCGCTCGCTGTCGAAAGTCGCAGGATGGATGTCAGTCCCTTGTCGGCAAAAGCGCGATTGAACAGCACGCAGTCGGTACCGACCATCGAAACGAGCACGGCGTCTGGTTTTTCGCGCCTGATTTCCTCAAGATATGGCTCGTGATCGGCGCAACCGAAAGGCACGTAGCTCACGCCCGCGATCTGGCCACCTGTCGCCTTGATGTAGCGCCGAGCGGCGCGATGGGTCTGGCGCGGCCAGACATAGTCGTTACCGATCAGAAACCACCGCCGCACGCTGCAATGCTCTGCGAGCCAGTTGATTGAAGGCTTCAGTTGCTGGGGCGGCGTCTCGCCTACCATGAAAACGCCGTACGATCTTTCGCCGCCTTCGTAGACAGGAGTGTACACGTAGGGGAGGCGGCCGCGCAGTCTCCGCACGAGAGCCTGGCGCACTGCACTTATATGCATGCCGATCACCGCCTCGGCGCCGGTTTCGGCGAGCAGGTCGATCGTATCGGCGGCGATCGAATCGGGGTCGCCGCCGGCATCCGCGAAGATCAACTCGACCTCGCGGCCGAGGATTCCGCCTGCAGTATTGATTTCCTGACACCCAAGCCGCGCGCTGGTCTGGCACGAAGGCCCCCACAATCCAGCTGGACCACTTAGCGGCACCAGCATCGCGATCCTCAAGCGATCAGACGGGCGGCGCGACTGAAATCGCGACAGGTCCAGATCATCGGCACGGTGCAACGCAACAAGCGGCACGGGGGGGCGCGCTCTCACGGGCATTTCGCTGATGGTAGTCATCAACCCCTCCGGTCCCCAACACCGGCCCCATGGTCGGAGCCTGGGGAGTTCGATAATATTTCACTTGTCGCGGAACGCTAGCAAGTCCTATCAAGGCCAAAAGTCAGGATTTCGGATCAGGTGCTCACCTCCATGGCACGTACACGCCCCATCAGCGAGCATATTGCCTATTTGTTGGCGCAGGCCAATCGTCAGGTTCAGAAACAGCTCGATGACGAGTTCCGCGCCGAGGGCATTCCGGTTGAACAGTGGCGAATCCTGACTTTGCTGAGCGAGAAGAACGGCCGGTCCATGAGCGACTTGACCCAGGCCGCGCTCCTCAATCACCCGACGCTGACGAAGATGATTGACCGCATGGTTTCAGACGCCCTGGTCTATCGTCGTGCCGATCCGGCAGACGGTCGACGCGTGCTGATCTTCATTTCCGAGCGTGGCCGTGCCGTGAACGAGCGTCTCAATCGCCTGGCCAATCAACACCAGGCGGATCTGGTCGAGGACTATGGCGGCCGCCAGGCGGAGGCGTTGAGGCGCCTGCTCGGAAACCTCATCCAGCGCACCGGCTGACCCGGCGCGCCTTCAGCATCACCCCTCAAAGACTTTTGGCCGGGCCGCAGCAAGCGGGGGGCGCGCCGCCACCTGCGGAAGCTGCAACACCTCCCGCTGCAAGCGAAACGGACATGGCCAGCAAAGATCCGCCGCCCACGAGTGACGAGCTGGCGCGCGAGGGGGCGGGATTGCTTGACTTTTCAAATAATTCTGCTTTGCTCGAAAACGTCAGAGCGAAAGTCCTGAAGGCCGCCCCAGGGGGAATGTATGGTCGTCCTGAGCGTGTTGATCGCTGTTGTGGCTACGATCATTGTGATCGCTATCGCCGTTGCTTTCCTCAACCACTTCTATCGCAAATCGACGCGCGATCTCGCGCTGGTGCGAACCGGCTTTGGAGGTCAGCGCATCATCATTTCCGGCGGATGCGTTGCGCTGCCGTTCCTGCATCGTATCGAAGAAGTCAACATGCGCACGGTGCGCGTTGAAGTCAGACGTACCAGCGACAAATCACTCATCACCGAAGATCGAATGCGGGTCGATGTGGAGTTCGAGTTCTATGTTCGCGTGTTGCCGACGCCGGAGGGTATCGCCACGGCAGCGCAGGCATTGGGGGCGAAGTCGCTGCACCCGGACGGGATCCGAAACCTGCTGGAAGGCCGTTTCATCGATGCGATCCAGGCCGTGGCCGGCCGACAGGCGATGGATGCTCTACACGAGAAGCGTGCTGAATTTGCGCAGCAGATCGCCGAGCAGTTGCGTGACAATCTGGGCCAGAACGGCATCCTGCTCGACTCGGTCTCTTTGACCCGGCTCGATCAATCCGCATTCTCGGCATTCGATGAGAATAATGCCTTCAATGCCGTCGGTATGCGCAAGCTCGCCGAGATCATTGCGGTCAACAAGAAGAAGCGGGCCGAGATCGAGGCGGACGCCGAAACGTCGGTGCGGCAGACTCAACTGGACGCGACCAAGCGTCGGCTCGTGCTTGGCATGGAAGAAGAGCAGGCACAGATCGCCCAGCGTCTCGAGATCGAAAAGATCAAGGCCGCAAGCGATGCAGAGGCAGCCAGAGCTCGAGAAGATGCCCTCACGGCATCGGAAGAAGCGCGCATTGGCCGCGAACGTCAAACCAGCACCATGGAAGTTTCCAAGAGAAGCGAACTGCGGAAAATTGAAGTTGAGTCGCAACTCGAACTCGAACTGAAGAAGGTGGACAGCGCAATCCGCCTCGCCGCCAAGCAGGTCGAGGAAGCCAAGGCGCAGTCGCAGGCCGAACTCGCGCGCAGCGACGTGATCCAGGCTCAGGAGCGGGTGCAGACGGATCGTGATCTTGCGGTCGCCGCGCGCTCCCACGAACTCGCGCTCAAACGTGTGGAGGAGGAGGGGGCGGTGGAATCGGCCCAGGCCGAGACTGCCGCGGCCGTATTGCTGCGGCGGATCCGGGCCGAGTCCGAGGCGATGAACACCAAGGCGGAGGCCGATCGGTTGCGGATGGTGGCTCAGTCCGAGGGCGAGCGCGCCTTGATCGACGCGGAAAACACCCGCAGCGAGACGCTCAACCGCCTCAAACTCGAGCAATACCGCCTGGACAAGCTGCCGACGATCGTCGCTGAGATGATGAAACCTGCGGAGAAGATCGAATCGATCCGCATTCACCAGATCAGTGGCCTTGGTGGAGCGCCAGGCACGACCGGGAGCGCGGATTCAAACAAGCCGCCCGTCAATCAGGTGATGGACTCCATACTCGCCATGGCACTGCAGCTTCCCGCCCTGCGAAACATCGGCGATTCGATCGGACTCGACTTGTCGTCGGCTGTCTCGCCTTCGCCAGGCCCACGAATCGAAGGCGATCCGGGAGCGCCTAAGCGGAATCCCAAATCGTAGTTTTCTTTCTCTCAGCGAAAAGGAGCACGTCGTGGCAATAACTCGCAGGCACCTGCTGACCGCTGCAGGTTCAACGGCGCTGGCCGCCGGGTTTTCCTTCCCTGCGCCGGCTCAGGGGTCTCCGATCAAGCTTGGCTCCATACTTGACAACTCGGGTCTGCTCGACATCTACGGCAAGCCGATGGTCATGGCGACCGCAATGGCGGTCGAGGAGATCAACGATGCCGGCGGTTTGCTTGGACGCAAAATCGAGCTTAAGCAATATGACAGTCAGTCGGACATCGCTCTCTATACCAAATACGCGCAGCAACTGGTGCGTGACGATAAGGTCGACGTCGTGCACGGCGGCATTACTTCCGCCTCGCGCGAAGCGATCCGCCAGACGTTTCGCCGCGGAAACACTCTCTATTTCTACAACGTGCTCTATGAGGGCGGGGTCTGTGACCGCAATTGCGTCGTCACCGGCACGACGCCGGCCCAGGCCGTCGAGCCGATCATCGATTACGCCATGAAGAAGTGGGGCAAGAAGATCTACACCATTGCCGCCGACTACAATTACGGTCAGATCACGGCAAAGTGGGTTGCCTACTATGTTGAGCAACGGAGCGGGAACGTCCTCAAGACCGACTTCTTCCCGCTCGACGTCGCGGATTTCGGTTCGACCATCGCAAAGATCCAGGAAGCCGCGCCGGATTTCGTTGTTTCGGCGCTAGTCGGCGGATCCCACATGGCCTTCTACCGGCAATGGGCCGCCTCTGGCATGAACAAGAAGATACCGCTTACGTCGACCACGTTCGGCGTCGGCAACGAGCATCTCGCATTATCGGCGGCCGAGGGTGATGGCATCCTGATTGCCGGAAACTACAGTCAGGAGATTCCCGATGCTGCCAACAAGGATTTTCTGGCGCGCTGGCGGAAGAAATTCGGCGACACCAAGATCGTCCACGAAATTGCGGTGTCGCAGTATCATGGCATCAAGCTGTGGGCGGAGTGCGTCAAGCAGGCAGGCTCCGTCGAACGCGAGGCGGTGCTCAAGGTAATCGAGGCCGGAGCCAAGGTGGAGGGGCCTGCGGGCCTGGTGGTGATCGAGCCGAAGACCCATCACGCCTCACTCGATATCCGTCTCATGCTGGTCAAGGACCAGAAACTCTCCATCATCGACACCGCCAAGCAGCGGCCGCCGTCCGATACCGCACAGTATTGCGATCTTTCTAAGAATCCCACTGAGAACAAACAGTTTGAGGTGAAGATCTGACGTCCGATGCGTCAGGCGGTTTCGGCCATGCTCTGCCGATGTTGAAACAATCGCTTTCCCGAATGTTGGTGAATGCATGGACTACATCGCCGTTGTTCTGCTCGAGATTTTATACATGATCGCCTTCCTCGCGCTCATCAGCGCGGGGTTGGCGATTGTGTTCGGCATGATGCGGGTGATCAATCTCGCACATGGAGAGTTCGTGATGCTCGGCGGCTATGCGACGATTGCCTCGTCAAAGGCCGGGATCAACATCTACGTCGCCATGCTGCTGATCGCTCCGATCGTGGTCGGCGCGGTAGGGTTGCTGGTCGAGCGGCTGATCGTGCGCTTTCTCTACGGCCGGATGATCGACACCATGCTGGCCACGTGGGGCCTGAGTTTGCTGTTGACCGGACTGGTCACCCTCATTTTCGGCAATACCGCGGTGAGCGTGCCGGCGCCGATTCCAGGCTATCAGATCGGCCGCTATCAGATGGGCGGTTACAACCTGTTCATCATCGCCGTCACCGCGCTGCTGCTGCTCGGCATGTGGATGGTGTTGCGGTATACGCGCGTAGGGCTGATCGCGCGCGGCGCCATGTTGGGCGCCGACATTGTTTCTGCCCTCGGTCACAATCCGCGCACCATCTACATGCTCACCTTCACGGTCGGAGCAGCCCTGTCGGGCCTTGCTGGTGGCGTGCTCGCGCCGCTGACGGGATTGCTGCCTTCATCCGGCGGGGCCTATATCGCAAAGGCGTTCATTACCGTCATCACCGGCGGCGCAAGCGTTGTGGCGGGCACGCTGACCACGGCCGGCCTGTTCGGGACCGTCAATCAGGTCGTATCATTCGCTTCAACGCCGGTGGTCGGCGAAATCGCGATGCTGGCGCTCGCTATCGTTCTCCTGCGCCTGATGCCGCAGGGCGTGACCGGCCGCTTCTTCCGTAATTCGACATGACAGGCTCAGGCTTTGGCGTCGGCCGTATCCGATGGAACTGGTTCGCAGCTTTCGCCGCGCTGCTCGTGCTGTTGCCGCTGGTCAGTGAGACCAACACACCGACGCTGCTCGCGATCTGGGCCCTGTTTGCGCTCTCTCTCGGTCTGATGTGGGGTTACGCCGGGATCCTGAGCTTCGGACACGCAGCCTATTTCGGGCTTGGCGCCTATACTTACGCAATCGCCTCCTTCAATATTGGCGAAAGCACTGTACCACTCCTGCTTGCCGTCCTGGTCCCGATGGTCTTTGCGGCGATCATTGGCGCCATGATGTTCTACGGCCGGATCAGCGACGTCTATCTTGGCGTGATCACGCTTGTCGTGACGCTGATCCTGAACCGCTTCATGAACGCGACCGCGGGCGATGCCTACCGCATCGGTAACGCCCGGCTCGGAGGCTTCAACGGCATACCGGCGTTCCCGATCCTGAATGTCCCCGGCGAGCCAGATGTGCAGATCTTCGGTACTCCCTACTATTACGTTGTCATTGCCTGCCTGCTTGGCAGTTACCTTCTGGCGCGGCTCATCCTCGGCAGCAAATTCGGGCGCGCCCTCGTCGGCATACGCGAGAACGAAGCTCGCATGGAACTGTTGGGCTACAATGTCCCGGCGCTCAAGACCGCGATCTTTGCCATCTGTGGCGGCCTTGGCGGGCTTGCTGGCGCCCTGTTCGCGAACTGGGCCGAAATCGTGACGCCCAGCGTTTTCAGTCTTGGACAATCGGCTGAGGTGATCATCTGGGTCATTGTCGGTGGCCTCGGTACGCTGGTTGGCCCAATGATCGGAGCTGTGTTGCTCGGCATGCTGAAGATCGCACTCGGCATGCAGACGTCGATCGACAATTCCCTGGTCCTTGGCGCCATTCTGATTCTTGTCGTACTGCTGATACCGAGCGGTTTTGCGCCGGCCTTCGTCGCCTGGCGAGGGCGACTGTTGCAGCTTCAGGCCTATCGTCGTCATGCGCGTAGAAGCACGCGACGACGCCTTCACCTCAAGGAGGCTGAATAGTGAGCGAGATCGTCGTCGAAACGCGCGATCTGTCTGTCCACTTCGGCGGAGTGTTTGCAGTCAACAACGTGAATTTTGCGCTGCGCGAGCGTGAACTGCGCTGTTTGATCGGGCCCAACGGGGCCGGCAAGAGCACGTTCTTCAGGTCTATCACCGGACAATTGCACGGGGCGGAATCGAGCGGTCGAGTCCTGATTCGTGGCGAGGAGGTGACCAGTTGGCCGACCTACCGGATCATGCGCCTGGGCGTCGGCGTCAAGACGCAGGTCCCGTCGGTGATGAGCGGGCTGACAACCGAGGAAAACCTGTGGCTGTCGGCATCACGCGCCAGTCCGGATGCCGCTGATGCGACCGTCGAGGAGATCGTGGCAGAATTGGCCCTGCAACCCATCGCGCGACGTCCGGTGCGCGAGCTTGCGCATGGACAGCGGCAGCTTGTCGAGATCGGAATGGTGCTTGCCAACAGACCGTGGCTGGTGCTCCTCGACGAACCGGCGGCCGGCGTCACGGGCCAGGAGATGCAAAGGCTGGTCGGCATCATCCGCAAGATCAACCGGACCGCCGCCCTGATCGTAGTCGATCACGACATGCATTTTGTCCGCATGCTTGAGGCTCAGATTACCGTATTCAACCAGGGCACCATCCTTGTGGAAGGCAGCGCCGACACTGTGCTGAACGATCCGCGTGTCCGCGAAGTCTATCTGGGGAATCGAGCGCGATGATGCAGGATGGCGAACTTTTGAACGGCAGCACCGAAGAAGAGCCTACCACGAGTGACGTCGTGCTGGAGGTATCCGATCTGCGTTCCGGTTATCGGGATGTGCCGGTGCTGCGGGGAGTTTCGCTGCAGCTGCGCGAAGGCGAAGCGGTCGGCATCGTCGGCCATAATGGCATGGGGAAGACGACCTTGCTGCGCACCGTGATGGGCCTCATGCCGGCTACCGGCGGCCGGATCACGATCGACGGCGTCGACGTGACGAACTGGCCCGCACACGAGCGGAGCAGGCTTGGGATCGGCTATGTACCCCAAGGTCGCGGCATCCTGGCCGGCCTGAGCGCGCAGGAGAATCTGAGGCTGGCATGGACCCCGGACTCCGGAGAAACCGAGGAAAGCGCGATCAACCGGGTGGTCGGAATTTTTCCAAAACTGGCTCGCTTGCTCGATCGCCGGGGTGGTGCGTTGTCGGGCGGCGAACAACAGATCCTCGCGCTTGCGCGGGCGCTCATGCCGGCCCCCTGGCTGCTGGTTCTTGATGAACCCTCGGAAGGCATCCAACCCTCGATCGTTCAGGAGATCGGTGCGGTTCTTTCGTCGCTTCGGCGGGAGCAACGGCTCTCGATGCTGATCGTCGAGCAGAACCTCGAACTGGTCCTGGATGTTGCAAATCGCATTGTCCTGGTCGAACGCGGGCAGATCACCCGCGAGCTCGACGCGGCCGCAACACGCGGAGGAGCGATCGCCGAACTGGTCGGGCTTGGCACGGCCAGGATCGCAAAGGCAAATCGCGCCGACTTGCCGGATAAGCAGGAGCGGCCCGCGGCATCGTCGGCGATCGAGAGCCGCTCGCAATCCGTCGCGAAATCTCGGTCCAATTCAGCGCAGACACGCGTGACCAACTTTGTATCTCCCGGAGGAGCCATGTCGACCGTCAAGCGGCCAACCCTCGACCAGATGCAGGACATCGTTGCCTCGCTGCACATGAACATGTCGCCGGCCGAGGTCGCCGAATATCTCGACGTGCTCGAGGGGACGTTTGCATCCTACGACCGCGTCAACCAGTTGCCGGACTACCTGCCGCCGGTGCGCTACCCTCGTACGCCCGGCTACCGGCCGGGTGCGGCCGAAAATCCGCTCAATGCGTGGGCGGTCAAATCCGAAGTCCGGGGTGCGGCTCATGGGCCGCTGTCCGGTAAGCGCGTGGTGCTCAAGGACAACATCTGCCTTGCCGGCGTTCCGATGATGAATGGTGCATCGACCCTCGAAGGCTACGTGCCCGACGTCGACGCGACCCTGGTCACACGCATCCTGGACGCGGGAGGCACCATCGTTGGCAAGGCGCACTGCGAATATTTCTGCCTGTCGGGCGGCAGTCACACCTCGGCGCTCGGGCCGGTCCAGAATCCGTTCAAGCAGGGCTATGCCGCCGGCGGCTCCTCATCGGGTTGCGGCGCGCTGGTCGGTGCAGGCGAGGTTGAGATGGCCATCGGAGGCGATCAGGGTGGGTCGATCCGGATGCCGTCGTGCTGGTCGGGCTGTTACGGCATGAAGGCGACCCATGGCCTGGTGCCCTATACCGGGGTCATGCCCATCGAAGCGACGATCGATCACGCCGGCCCGATGACGGCCACGGTTGCCGACAATGCACTTCTGCTCGAGGTCATTGCGGGAGCTGATGGCCTTGATCCCCGGCAATACAATGTGCGCGTCGACAAATACACGACCGGGCTCGGTCGCGGCGTCGCCGGCATGCGCATTGCCGTCGTCAATGAGAGCTTCGGCTGGCCTTCGAGCGAGCCGGACGTGGACGCCAGGGTTCGTGACGGCGCGGAGCGATTGCGTTCGCTGGGCGCCGTGATCGAACATGTCTCCATACCGATGCATCTTGACGGCGGCGCGATCTGGACACCGATCGCGCTCGAGGGGTTGATGGTGCAGATGATGCACGGCAACGGCATGGGGTTCAACTGGGAAGGCCTGTACACCACGAGCCTGCTTGACGCTCACGCCAATTGGCGCGCCCGAGCCAACGAGCTCTCGCGCACGCTCAAGATTTCCATGATGGCGGGGCAGTATTTCATCAAGCACTATCGTGGGCACTTCTATGCCAAGGCGCAAAACCTCGCGCGCCTTCTGCGCAAGAGCTATGATGACGTTCTTGCGCGGTACGATCTGCTGCTGATGCCGACCTTGCCGATGAAGGCGACGCCATTGCCGCCGGCCAATGCGCCGCTTGCGCTTTATTGCCAGCGCGGCTTTGAGATGCTGCCCAACACCTGCCCGTTTGACGTCACCGGCCATCCCGCCATGAGCATTCCCTGCGGAATCAGCGGCGGTCTGCCGATCGGTCTGATGCTGATTGCGAAGCACTATAACGAGTCTGCGATCTACCGGGCCGCTCACGCCTTCGAGCAGCTCGGAGACTGGCGGAATTTCTGAACGGCAGCGGGGCTGGCAAGGCATGTCGCTCGCAAACAACCCATTCAGTTCTCAATTCTTGCGCGGCAGCGCCGATGAAACGCTGCGACCGCCGGGCCGCCTGTCCTACGTTTCAGGCTCAACCGATGACCCCCTGAAATTCTTCACCATCCCGCAACTATTGGATCGGGCATGCGCCCGAAACGGCGCGGGAGAGGCAGCGATCTTTGTCGAACAGAAGCTTGCAATGTCCTGGTACGATCTGCGGAAGCGGGCCGATGACGTTGCCGCCGGCTTGCTTGCGCTTGGCATCAGGCGCGGCGATCGCGTCGGCATCTGGTCCGCCAATCGTGCGGAGTGGCTCTATGCCCAGTTCGGGACCGCGCGTATCGGTGCAATTCTCGTCAATGTCAATCCCGCCTACCAGGCATCGGAGCTTGAACACGCGCTCGGCAAGGTCGAATGCAAGCTTCTGATCATGGCCCGCGGTCACAGGTCGAGCGACTATGTCGCGATCCTGCGCACATTGGTCCCGGAAATCGACATCGCCGTCGATGGACCGTTGCGGCCGGCTAGATTGCCTCATCTGGAACATGTCGTCGTGCTCGGGGATAGCCCGCCGCCGGCAGGGTGCATCTCGTTTTCCGATCTGGTGAAGCTGGCTGGCCCCGGCCACCGCAACCGGCTCGATCAGCTTGCCGCCGCGCTCGATCCGGACGATGCCATCAATATCCAGTTCACCAGCGGGACAACAGGTTTGCCCAAGGGAGCAACCCTGAGCCATTTCAGCATCGTCAACAACGCGCGCTACTGTGCCAAGGGGATGGCATTCGGTCCGGGCGACAGGCTTTGCATTCCCGTTCCGCTCTACCACTGCTTCGGCATGGTGCTGGGGGTATTGACCTGCGCGGCGGTGGGGGCGGCCATGGTGTTCCCCGGCGAATCCTTCGACGCCAGTGCGACTCTGGCGGCTGTCGCCCGACATAGATGCACCGCGTTGCACGGTGTGCCTGCCATGTTCATCGCCATGCTCGATGCGCACGACTTTGCGCATCATGATCTGTCAAGCCTGCGTACCGGGATAATGGCGGGGGCACCGTGCCCGGTCGAGGTCATGCGACGCGTCATCGAGCGGATGCATATGCACGAGGTAACGATTGCATACGGCATGACCGAGACGAGTCCCATCTCGTTCCAGTCGCGGACCGAAGATTCGATCGAGCGCCGGGTGACCACCGTCGGCCGGATCCATCCTCATGTTGAGGTCAAGATCATCGACACCCACGGCAGCCTTGTTCCGGTCGGCGGCACAGGCGAATTGTGCACGCGCGGCTATTCGGTGATGCGCGGATATTGGGGCGAGGATGCGCTGACCGCAGAGGCTATTGATCCCGCCGGCTGGATGCATTCCGGCGATCTCGCCGTGATCGACCGCGACGGCTTCTGCAACATCGTCGGCCGGATCAAGGACATGCTGATCCGGGGCGGCGAGAATGTCTATCCCCGCGAGATCGAGGACTACCTGATCCAGCATCCCAAAGTGCAGTCGGTGCAGGTCTTCGGGGTTCCCGATCAGCGCATGGGCGAGGAAGTCTGCGCCTTCGTGATTGCAAAGCCCGGGCAAACGGCGTCGGCAGACGAACTCCGCGCTTTCTGCCAGGGCAGAATCGCTCATTTCAAGATCCCGCGTTACATCAGGTTCGTTGCCGAATTTCCGATGACAGCAACCGGCAAGCCGCAGAAGTTCGTGATGCGAAAGCAGATGATGAGCGAGCTCCAGCTCTCTGAAGCGCGCACCGCATAGAGCCCGTAACGCGGGCAAGCCTATAAGGCAAGGAAATCGCGCCCGTGACCGAGGCGGTTTTCGTGCTCTGGGAGTTCTCGATTCCGTACTGTAGCGGCGGTTGGCTTGCCGATCCTCATTGTTCACGGAGGTCTTGCTTACCGAATAGAGCCTTGATGCGCCGCGCCTGCGTAAGGTGCGGAGCATCCAGCATAACGCCGTCGAGTTGTATGGCGCCCTTGCCGCCTGTTTCGAATGCAGCGATCACACGCTCGGCCCAGTGGAGCTCGCCTTCCGTCGGTGCAAAGCAGCGATTGATGATCTCGACCTGCGAAGGGTGGATCGCTGCCTTGGCTGAAAACCCTTCGCGCCGCGCGGCGTCGGCCTCGCGGCGCAAGCCTTCGCCGTCGCGAAAATCAATGAAGACCGCATCGATCGGCGCCACCCCGGCGGCGCGCGCGGCGAGAAGGCAAAGGTCTCTCGCCAGCGCAAACGGTCCGGTATAACGGCCCTGATCGTCGCGGTTCGCAGTGGCGCCGATAGCGGCCGATAGATCTTCGCCGCCCCACATCAATCCGGCCAGGCGCGGATGACGCCAGGGTCTTGCCGCGAGCGACAGTGTGGAAGCAGGCGTCTCTGTGCAGACCACGATGATTTCGGTTTTGCCCTTGCGCGCCGCTCCTTCGTGACGCTCGATCATGTCGCCGAGCCGGGTGACGTCCTCCGGACCGAACGATTTGGGCAGAACGATGCCGTCGGGTGATGCAGGGATGACTGCTTCCACGTCCTCCCGGCACCAGGCGGTGTCGAGCGAATTGACGCGGACATATCGGCGGGAACCGGCGCCAGCGTTGGCAAGCGCGTCCACGACGACCTTGCGCGCCTCCGGCTTGGCTTCCGCATGGACCGCGTCCTCGAGATCGAGAATGACCACGTCGGCGGCGCTTGCCACCGCCTTGGCGATCATCTTCGCCGAGTTGCCGGGCACGAACAGCAGCGAGCGCATCAGGCCGCCTTCGGCCGCTTGCGCATCAGCGCCGCGCGCTCGCAGGTTGCGACAACATCGCCGTGCTGGTTAGTCATCTCATGATAGAAATTCACGATACCCTCGTTGGGACGCGATTTGCTCTCGCGCTTGGAGCGCACGATGGTGCGCACCTTCACCGAGTCGCCCTGGAATAGCGGCTTGGGAAAGCGCACGTCGGTCATGCCGAGATTGGCGAGTGTCGTATTGAGCGTGGTGTCGTTGACGGTCATGCCGATCAGAAGGCCCAGCGTGAGCAGGCTGTTCACCAGCGGCTTGCCCCATTCCGATTTCGCGGCATAGTGCGCGTCGATATGAAGCGGCTGAACGTTCATGGTGAGCAGAGAGAACCACACATTATCGGTCTCCGTGATCGTGCGCGACCATTCGTGATTGAACACCATGCCATCGGTGAATTCCTCGAACCAAAGACCCGCCATCAGGACTTCTCCTCAACCTCGCTCGGTGTGATTTCGATCAGAATGGCGCCCGCTGGAACGGTATCCCCCACGTTGCAGCGTATCTGCCCGACGCGGCCCGCGACCTGCGCCCGCAGCGTATGAATCAGCTTCATCGCTTCCATCTGCAGCACTGGCTCACCCTTTTCGACGCTGTCTCCGAGCGCGACATGGAGCTGCGAGACGACACCGTGAAGGGGAGCTTCGATGACATTGCCGGATGTTTCGAGATGGCCATGTTCGCGCAGCATATCGATGCGCAGGTGGATGGTCGCCGAAATCGAAAGACCTTCGCGCATGATGCTGACAAGGGCGCCGTCACGGCGCGCAACGAAAGGATGCCCCGATGCTGAAGGCAGTCTGATCGCATCGCCTTCGATGGTCGGCCGCCCGAGACTGACCGATGCGCCCTGAAGCTCGACCGTAATCCCCTCGCTGCCGACCAGCACCTCGACTTCCACATGACCATATTCGTCGGCGAGATGCAGCGAGGCCTTGGCCGGCCGCACCGCCGACGTCACCCGGACGGCGCTGCGGCGATCCCAGGGGTTGATCCACCGCGCGGCCGGTTCCGCATTGTCGAGCTCAGCCCAGACCACGCACGCTGCGGCGCGCAGGCTGCGCAGTTCCTCCACATTGGGTTTCCAGCCGCCGGCAAACGCCGTCTCGATGAAGCGTGTGGTGGCCTTGCCTTCGGCAAACTGCGGATGGCGCGACGCGTCGCGCAGGAACGGCTGGATGGTGGGAACGCCGAGCAACGTCAGTTCAGAAAGCCCCTTGGTCAAACGCGACAGCGCGGCGGCGCGATCGGCGCCATGGGCAATCAGCTTCGCCAGCATCGAATCATAATAGAGGCTCACTTGTGAGCCGGCTGCGACGCCACTGTCGAAGCGCACGCCATCCGGGGTCTCGACGGCCGACAATCTGCCGGTTGCGGGCCGGAAGGCGAGATCGGCGCGCTCGGCGGTGATACGAGCCTCGATGGCATGGCCACGGACGCGGATCTGCTGCTGTGTCAGCGGAAGTTTCTCGCCGGCGGACGCCAGTAATTGCCATTCGACGAGATCGATACCGGTAATAAACTCGGTGACGGGGTGCTCGACCTGCAGCCGCGTGTTCATCTCCAGGAAATACGGCGTGCCGCTGTCACGGTCCATGATGAACTCGACCGTTCCGGCCGAGTCGTAGCCAATGGTGCGGCCGAGCTTCAGTGCGGCATCGAACAGTTTGCTGCGCACGCTGTCGGGAAGATTGGGGGCAGGCGCTTCCTCCAGAAGCTTTTGATTGTTGCGCTGGACGGAGCAGTCCCGCTCGAACAGGTGCACGAGATTGCCGATGCGGTCGCCGGCGAGTTGCACCTCGAGATGGCGCGGGTTGAGGATGAATTTTTCGAGCAGGACCGAGCTATCGCCGAAGGCGGTCTCGGCTTCCGTTTTGGCCGCAGCAAGCGCCGCCTTGAAGTCCTTCGCCTCGTCGACACGGCGCATGCCGCGCCCGCCGCCGCCAGCCGACGCCTTGATGAGCACGGGAAAGCCGATCCGGCCCGCCTCGCGCGCGAGCGTGCCTTCGCTCTGATCGTTGCCGTGGTAGCCGGGCACAGGGCATCATCATCCAACAGGTCGTGATCCGGCCTCTTATCGGAAGCCCGGTGCTGTCGGCGATCATCGCAACAAGGAATTTCGCGCGGAATTGGTGGTAGCGCGCAACGACAGAACTGTAGTTCCAGAATCATTATGCACTTGCGAATTTGCTTACGCGCAAGTTGCGAAGGCTATCGGATTGGGGGTGTCGGAATCCGATTCACGGCTATGCGACACTGCTCTTTCGATGGCCGTCCTTCATGTGAGGTGATGGAACGCGAAAAATTGCGGGCCTGGGAGAGTTTTTCTGTAGGGGGAAATTGCCGCGGTTATGGACGGCTTGGCGCTCGAGCTCGCCCCGGTGGTTATACTATTCTCGCGAAAACAGTATAACGGGGGCGAATGTGGAAGAAGGAATGGTAACCGATTGAAATCTCAAGCCTATCCATTTTCCGTCGCCCCCATGATGGACTGGACCGACCGGCATTGCCGCGTGTTCCATCGCCTCATGACGCGCCGGGCGCGGCTCTATACGGAGATGCTGACATCAGGCGCCATCCTGCACGGCGACCGCAGGCGGCTGCTCGCGTTTGACGCGAGCGAGCATCCGGTGGCGCTGCAGCTCGGCGGCTCGTCGCCAGCCGATCTCGCGCTTTCAGCCAAAATCGGCGAGGACTTTGGCTATGACGAGATCAACCTCAATGTCGGCTGCCCTTCGGATCGGGTGAAGGACGGCCGCTTTGGCGCCTGTCTGATGGCGGAGCCTGAACTGGTCGCCGAATGCGTCGCCGCGATGAAGCGGGCGGTGAAAATTCCCGTTACAGTAAAATGCCGCATCGGCATCGACCAACAGGATCCGGAAGCCGCGCTTGATACGCTGGCGCGCGGCGTGGTCTCAGCCGGCACCGACGCGCTGATCGTGCATGCGCGAAAGGCCTGGTTGAGCGGCCTGTCGCCGAAGCAGAACCGCGACATCCCGCCGCTCGATTACGGGCGCGTCTATCGGCTGAAGGCCGCGCTGCCGGACGTGACCATTATCGTCAATGGCGGCATCGGCAGCATCGAGGAAGCGAGGGAGCATCTTGCGCATGTCGACGGCGTGATGCTCGGTCGCGCTGCCTATCAGGAGCCGTGGCGGCTACTGACGGTCGATAGCGAGCTGTTCGGCGAGACGGCGCCGCAGGCGACGATGAAAGACGTCTTCGAGGCGATGACACCCTATATCGAGCGCGAGCTCGCGTCAGGCACGCGGCTGCACGCGATCACGCGGCATTTCGTCGGCGCCTTCCATGCCGTGCCTGGGGCGCGCGCGTTCCGGCGGCATCTTGCCGAGCGTGGCGTGCGATCGGGGGCGGGCGTTGATGTGTTGCGTGATGCGTTGGCGCTGGTGCGCGAGCGGCAGCCGGCCTCACTTGCGGCTTGAGAGCTCGGGATAGCCGTGCAGCATCAGGCGGTCGGAACGCACGCCCCAGCTTTCCAGCCGGTCCAGAAAGCTCATGCCGAGCAGATTGGTCTTCATGTGCCCGCGCGGCACCACCAGTGCCGGTACTGATTTCTCGGTGAGCTTGCCCACCGAAAGACGGTCGAGAGTGAGCCGCGCCGCCTTGGTGTGACCGCCGGCGGTTTCCAGATCAACATTGTATTCGAGCATCTCGATCGGCAGGCCAATCGCCTTCGCCGTCTCCCAGGTCAGCACGACGGATGTCGCGCCGGTGTCGATCACCATTGGGGCGGCGATGCCGTTGATCTTGGCCTTCAGCGCGAACTCGCCGCCCTGGCCACGCGAGATTTGCACGGCAGGCGGCGTCGCCAGGCTCTTCTGTCGCAGCATGTTCGAGATGCTGTCGCCGGCGCGCGCGATCCGGTCGGGATCGCCATAGGCGACGACGGCGCCCGCGGTGGCCGCCAGGATCGCGAGGATGAGCAGGATGCGGATCATGCGGCCGCTCTCGCAGACGTCAGCCCGATCAGGTACGCGTGCGCGGCTCGGCCGGCTCCAGCCCAGCCTCCGCCATGCGTGGCGCGAGCTGTGCCATGATCGCGAGCCGCTCGGCGCTGTCCATGCGGGACCAGCGCGCAATCTCCGGCAGCGTGCGCCCGCAGCCGAAGCAGAGATTTGTTCTGGGATCCATCTGACAAACTGAAATGCACGGCGTTTCTTGGCTCATTCTTCGATAGTGACTGGGAATCGGCGGCTTGCGCAAGCGTTGGCATTACAACCCTGTGCCCGCGCTCATGATGGGCTTGTGGCGCGGGCGGCGTTTTTCGTCGGTGACACTGGGGTTCTCCGGTTGCAGCGGCGGGGCTTCCTCGATCATCGGCCCAAGTGCCGACATCACGCGCTCCGGCGGGAAGGTGATGATGACCTCGGTGCCGATGCGTACTTTCGATTTCAGCGTGAACGTGCCGCCATGCATGTCGATCAGGCTTTTTGCGATCGGCAGCCCAAGGCCTGCGCCTTGCTCCGCCGATTTGATGGAGTTGGAGCCCTGGCCGAAGGAAGCGAGCACGATCGGGATCTCGTCCTCGGGAATGCCGGAGCCGGTATCCTTGACGCTAAGATATTGCCCGCCCGAGGCGGTCCAGCCGGCCTTCAACCAGATCTCGCCGCCCCGCGGCGTGAACTTGATCGAGTTGGAGAGCAGGTTAAGCACGATCTGGCGAATGGCGCGCTCGTCGCCCCAGATTTTCGGCATGCCGTGCTCGAACACCTCGTGGATGGTGATGCCGCGGCTACTGGCACGCAGCTTCAGAAGGTGATGGCAGTCGGCGACGACATTCACCAGCGATACCGCTTCCTCGTTCAGCTCGTAGCGGCCTGCCTCGATGCGCGAGAGATCGAGGATTTCGTTGATCAGGTTGAGCAAGTGGACGCCGGAGTTGTGGATGTCGGACGAATACTCCTTGTAGACGGGCACGCTGTGCGAGCCGAAGATTTCGCTCTTCATCACCTCGGAGAAGCCGAGGATCGCATTAAGCGGTGTGCGCAGCTCGTGGCTCATCTGGGCGAGGAAACGCGATTTTGCCACGTTGGCGGATTCGGCGCGGTGGCGCGCCTCGTCGGAGATGGCCTTGGCCTGTTCGAGCTCGCCGATCAGCGCATCTTTTTCGGCGCGCGCTTCCAGCGTCGCCAGTGTCGTCGAATGCAGGCGGTGGGCGAGCAGCGCAAAGTAACCTTCCGCGGCGAGCGCGAGCACCGCAAGCACATAATTGTCGAGCGTGCCTGACAGGATGAAGTTGAGCGTGATCGCCGCCGTCACCGGCGCGGTCGCCGCAAGAGCCGCGATCGGCAGGCTCGCCGCCAGCATGCTGGAGACCGCGATCACCAGCAGCATCAAGAACATCATCAGCGTGTTGGAGGCGACGTCGAGACCGGCGGGACGGATCAGGATCGCGGTCCAGGTCAGGCCGTAAAGCAGGTCGAGCAGCACGAAGCGCGTGCGCCATTTTCGCGTCGCCGGCAGCGACGGCGGCTCGCCGAGGAACTTCGAGCAGCTGCGGATGATCGCGGCATGGATGCAGAGCATGCCGCAGGTCCAGGCCGCCGCAGACACCGGCTGCATCCAGAAGCCGAACAGCGCGCCGGTCGCGACCACCAGCAGCATGACGACGAACGACGCCGACATCCGTGTTTGCGCGTACTGGCGCAGCAGTTCCGTGTCGAAGGCGGGGCGGGGGTCGCCTTTTGACCCTTAACA
>Ga0081540_1000660_pt1 | contig 32489 bp, 27 predicted proteins | sample TabmetS2T1R1_FD_71024 | JGI IMG/M metagenome (GOLD analysis project Ga0081540, IMG submission 71024) | Tabebuia heterophylla rhizosphere microbial communities from the University of Puerto Rico - S2T1R1 | ecosystem: Host-associated > Plants > Roots > Rhizosphere ...
CTTCATCTCGTGGCTGGAGGCCTCCTCGCCGCGTCTGTAGCCACAGCCATGACGGTTTCGCCGATGATCTTGGACTTCTTGTCGCCAGAGAGTCATAAGTCCAAGATCACGAAGCTGAGCTGGGCCGAGCTGGGCTATCGGTCGCCGCCGGGACGCCACTTCACGTCGCCGTCCGGGTTAGCCGCGCGGGCCAAGATGAATAACAAGTCCGAGAGCCGGTTCAGGTAACGGATCGCCTCACGGTTGGTCCGGTCCGGATCGCCCTCGTACAGGGCCCACGCGCGCCGCTCGGCCCGGCGGGCGACCGTGCGCGCGTTATGGAGCAAGGCACCAGCCGGCGTGCCGCCGGGGAGGATGAAGCTGTCCAGCTTCGGCAGGTCGGCGTTGAACTCGTCGCACCAGCCTTCGAGCCGGGTCACGTACTCCGGCGTGATTCGCAGTGGGGGATACGTCGGATCAGGCCGAACCGGATTGCACAGATCAGCGCCGACATCGAACAGATCGTTCTGCACCTGCGCCAGCACGGCAGCGATCGGCCCCGGTAGCGCGCCGAGCGCGAGCGCCACTCCGACCGCGGCGTTGGTCTCGTCACAATCCGCGTACGCAGCCACTCGAGGATCAGTCTTGGGCACCCGACTCATATCACCCAGCGCAGTCGTGCCGTCGTCTCCGACGCGGGTATAGATGCGGGTGAGATGCACAGCCACCCCATGACGATAGCCTCGGGCTGTGCAGGTTCTGAGGGTCACTGGCGGGGCGCGGCTGGCTGGCGAGGTATCGGTCGTCGGCGCCAAGAACAGCGTTCTGAAACTCATGGCGGCCGCGCTGCTGGCGCCGGGAGAAACCACGATCGGCAACTTGCCGGCGATCTCCGACGTCAGCACGATGCACGAGCTGCTGGGCCGGCTCGGCTGCGAGGTCACCGAGTCGGTCCAGGGTCGGGTCGACAGCGTGCGAGTGCGGGTGCCCGAACGCCCGATGTCCGAGGCGCCGTACGAGCTTGTGCGCAAGATTCGCGGATCGATCTGCGTGCTCGGACCGCTGCTGGCCCGAACGGGTCGGGCCAGAGTCGCGTTGCCCGGCGGCGATGCGATTGGTTCCCGGCCGCTCGACATGCACTTTTCCGGCCTGGAACGGATGGGCGCGGACATCCGGACCGAGCACGGCTACATCATCGCGGAGGCGAGCGGGCTGCGCGCCGCCACGATCTGGCTTGATTTCCCGAGCGTCGGCGCGACCGAGAACATCCTGACCGCGGCTGTCCTCGCCAAGGGGACGACCGTCATCGACAACGCGGCTCGCGAACCGGAAATCGTCGACTTGTGCAAGATGCTCGTGAGCATGGGGGCTCAGATCGACGGACAGGGCTCGTCCACCCTGGAGATCACGGGCGTCGACGAACTTCATCCCACCGCACACGTCGCCGTTGCCGACCGGATTGTCGCCGGTACCTGGGCGTTTGCGGCGGCGGCAACGCTCGGCGACGTTACGGTGCGTAATGCCCGCCCGGAGCATCTGGAGCTGGCGCTGGACAAGCTCGTGCGCTCCGGCGCCGACGTGGAATTGCTCGCGAACGGTTTCCGGCTGCAGATGCACAATCGGCCACGCAGCTTCGACGTCGTGACCCTGCCCTATCCGGGCCTGGCAACTGACCTCCAACCGCAGGCGATTGCCCTCCTGTCGATCGCCGATGGGACCGCGATGATCACCGAGAATCTGTTCGAGGGCCGGTTCATGTTCTGCGACGAGATCGCGCGCATGGGCGCCGACGTTCGCACGGACGGCCACCACGCGGTTGTTCGAGGCCGGGAACGGCTGTCCGGCGCCCCGGTACGGGCGACCGACATCCGCGCCGGAGTGGGGCTGGTGATCGCCGGGTTGGTCGCCGAGGGCGTGACCGAAGTGGCCGAGATCCGGCACATCGACCGGGGCTACGTACGCATCGAGGAGCAGCTACGCAGCCTGGGCGCGGACGTCGTGCGAGCCGACTCCGAGGCGTTCGGAGGTTGAGCTCGCTTAGGCGGCGCTAGCAGGACACTAGGGCGTAACGCAGCGTCAGCGAAGCAGCTCCCGCGCCCGCGGCAGATCGTCGTGGAATACCAGCACATCGACGTCCCCGTTGCGCCGGCGCGAGATGGACGAGCGAATCCCCGCGTCCCCGAGCACCGCCCGTAACGACATCGCATTGGCCCGCGAGAGGTCGGCGGCCAAGACGTCCAGCATGCCGAGATCGGTCGACTCCGTGGCGTCGACGACCGGCCCGGTGCGCGGTCGCGAGGGCTTGAACACCCATCGGGTGATCAGGCCCAGTACGCATACGACCAGGATCACGACGACCAGAGCCGAGACGTCGGCGGTCACGGTTTCCATGCTCGACCATCCCCAGGCGAATCGCCACTACCGGATCTGGTCCGTGGCCCGCAGATGCGAAGTCGGCCACAATACCTACCAGGGAGTAACTAAGCCGTGGCATGGTGAGTCACTCCCGCGGAGGTGGCCCGTGCCGTATCCCGACGACGCCTCACGTGACCGGCCCTGGGTAATGCGCACGTACGCAGGGCATTCGTCGCCGGCTGAGTCCAACGCTCTGTACCGGCGCAATCTGGCCAAGGGCCAGACCGGTTTGTCAGTTGCCTTCGATCTGCCCACGCAGACTGGCTACGACCCGGACGCGGAGTTGGCGCGGGGCGAGGTCGGCAAGGTGGGCGTACCGATTGCCCACATCGGCGATATGCGGGCCCTGTTCGACGGCATCCCGTTGCAGCAGATGAACACGTCCATGACGATCAATGCTCCGGCGATGTGGTTGCTGGCCCTCTATTTGACGGCGTCCGAGGAGCAGGGCGCGGACATCGCGCAGCTCTGCGGTACCACCCAGAACGACATCATCAAGGAGTATCTCTCGCGGGGAACGTACGTCTTCCCGCCCGCTCCGTCGCTCCGGCTGATCACGGACATGATCGCCTATACGGTCCACAATGTGCCCCGGTGGAATCCGATCAACGTGTGCAGTTATCACCTGCAAGAGGCCGGAGCAACGCCGGTGCAGGAGGTGGCATTCGCGCTCGGCACGGCGATCGCGGTGCTCGACGCAGTCCGCGACTCTAGGCAGGTCGAAGAGAAGGATTTCGGCGCTGTCGTAGGGCGAATCTCGTTCTTCGTGAATGCGGGTGTGCGCTTCATCGAGGAGATGTGCAAGCTGCGGGCGTTCGGCCAGCTCTGGGACGAGATCACCCAGGACCGATATGGCGTCATGGATCCGAACCAGCGCCGATTTCGGTACGGCGTTCAGGTCAACTCACTGGGCCTGACCGAGACCCAGCCGGAGAACAACGTCACGCGCATCCTGCTGGAGATGCTCGCGGTGACCTTGTCTCGCAATGCGCGCGCCCGCGCGGTCCAACTGCCCACCTGGAACGAGGCCCTCGGGTTACCGCGACCGTGGGACCAGCAGTGGTCATTGCGAATGCAGCAGGTGCTCGCCTTCGAGTCCGACCTACTGGAATACGAAGATCTGTTCACCGGCTCGCCGGTGGTAGAAGCGAAGGTCGCCAAGATCGCCGGCGGGGCCCGGCTCGAGATCGACCGCGTGTTGGGCATGGGTGGCGCGGTCGCGGCGGTGGAGTCCGGCTACCTAAAGTCCGCGCTTGTGTCGTCGCTGGCGCGCCGCCGAGCTGATATCGAGGCGGGCAACACCGTTGTCGTTGGACTCAACCGGTTCGCCGAGTCGGAGCCGAATCCGCTACTCGCCAACATCGATACCGCCATCCAGACGGTCGATCCCGCCGTCGAGGCCGCCGCGATCTCCGCCGTCCAGGCGTGGCGGGCTGCCCGGGATCCGGCGCCGGTTGCCGAAGCGTTGCTCGCCCTCCGTGACGCCGCCAAGACCGACGCGAACCTCATGCCGGCCACGCTGGCGTGCGCCCGCGCCGGGGTTACGACCGGCGAATGGGCGGGTGTACTGCGAGAGGTCTTCGGCGAGTATCGCGCGCCGACCGGCGTCGCCGGAACGGGAGACGTGACCGACGCGTCGGCCGTGCGGGACCGTGTGAAAGAAGTCGGTGCCCAGCTCGGCCGGCCGCTGCGCTTCCTCATCGGCAAGCCGGGTTTGGACGGCCACTCCAACGGCGCCGAGCAGATCGCGGTTCGAGCGCGGGACGCGGGCTTTGAGGTCATCTACTCGGGCATCCGGCTCACGCCGGGCCAGATCGTGAGTGCGGCCATCGAAGAGGACGTCGACGTCGTCGGACTCTCCGTCTTGTCCGGATCGCATCTGTCGGTCGTCCCGCTCGTCGTCGAGGGGTTACGAACCGGTGGGTTGACCGACGTCCCCGTAGTGGTTGGCGGCATCATCCCGGAGGCCGACGCCCGGGCGCTTCGCGCCGGCGGGGTCGCACGAGTGTTCACGCCTCGTGACTTCGCGATCGCCGACGTCCTCGGCCAGGTCGTCGACGCGATCGAGGAGGCGCGTGGCCTGCGCTAACCTCCAGCCACTTGTATGCAGATTCCGTTGCCCCGACGACGGCATCTGCATACCAATCGTGGGGAACATCTAGGCTGGGCGGGCGTGCGGCTCGTCATCGCCCGGTGTTCCGTCGACTATTTGGGTCGGCTGACGGCCCACCTCCCGCTCGCGACGCGGCTGCTGCTTATCAAGGCCGACGGAAGCGTGTCGATCCACGCCGATGACCGGGCCTACAAACCGCTGAACTGGATGAGCCCGCCATGCCGGCTGGAGACGGCGCCTGGCTTATGGACCGTGACCAACAAGGCTGGTGAACGCCTGGTCATCACGCTCGAAGAGATCCAGCACGACTCCACCCACGAGCTCGGGCCGGACCCTGGACTGGTCAAGGACGGCGTGGAGGCGCATCTGCAGCAGCTGTTGGCCGAGCACATCCAGACGCTCGGCTTCGGCTACCGCTTGGTCCGGCGGGAGTACCCCACACCGATCGGTCCGGTCGATCTCTTGGTTCGCGATCCGGCCGGACTTGCGGTCGCGGTCGAGATCAAGCGACGCGGTGAGATCGACGGCGTCGAGCAGCTGAGCCGCTATCTCGAGCTGCTGAACCGTGATCCGCTGCTTGCACCGGTTCGGGGCGTCCTCGCCGCGCAGGAGATCAAACCGCAAGCCCGCACCCTCGCGCACGATCGTGGGATCGACTGCCTCGTGCTCGACTACGACGCCCTGCGCGGGGTTGATGACGTGTCCCAGCGCTTATTTTGAGTCGTTCGCGAAGGAGCTGTCATCGTGCCGACGTTCGACTCGCTCAATCCGGCCACGGGCGAGGTCCTGGCCAGCTTTCCAATCGACACGGCTGACGACGTCCAAGCCGCCGTAGCACGAGCCCGAACAGCGGCGCAGTGGTGGCGGGAGATCGGCTTCGCCAGCCGGCGTCAGCGGCTGCACGCCTGGCGTCGCCTGCTTGTTGTCGGGCTGACCGAGCTGGCCGACCTTATGCACCGCGAGAACGGAAAACCAGTCGACGACGCCATCGGTGAGATCGCGGTCGCCGTCGCACATCTGGCGTGGGCGGCTCGGCACGCCGAGCCCGTGTTGCGTCGCCGCGCGGTGTGGCCCGGGCTGCTCGCGATCAACCACGCGGCCACCGTCGAGTACGTCCCGTACGGTGTCGTCGGTGTCATCGGGCCGTGGAACTTTCCGGTACATACCCCGATGGGATCCATCTCCTATGCGCTGGCCGCCGGCAACGCCGTGGTGTTCAAGCCGAGCGAGTACACGCCGGCCGTTGCCCGTTGGCTGGTGGATGCTTTCAACCAGGCGGTTCCGGAGCACCCCGTGCTTCAGCTGGTTACCGGTTTTGGCGCAACCGGCGAGGCGCTGTGCCGGGCGGGCGTGGACAAGATCGCGTTTACCGGCTCGACCGCAACCGGCCGGAAGGTCATGGCTAGCTGCGCTCCGACCCTGACACCGGTGGTCATCGAGTGCGGCGGCAAGGACGCCCTGATCGTGGCCGCCGACGCCGATCTGTCAGCTGCCGCCGACGCCGCGGTGTGGGGGGCCATGGCGAACGCCGGACAAAGCTGCGTCGGCGTCGAACGGGCATATGTCGTAGCCGAGGTCTACGACGACTTCGTCCGCCGGGTGGTCGAGCACGCTCGCGAACTGCGACCGGGCGGCGATGCAGACGCCAGCTACGGCCCGATCACCGTGCCGGCCCAGCTGGACGTCATCGCCGCGCATCTCGCCGCCGCGCAGGCCGACGGCGGACAGGCGGTATTGGGCGGGACTGACACGGTGGCGCCCCCATTCGTGGCACCGTCCGTCCTCGTCGACGTTCCCGAGGACTCGATCGCCATCACCGATGAGACGTTCGGCCCCACGCTCACGATCACCCGTGTGCCCGACGTAGACCAGGCGATAGAGCGAGTCAACGCGAGCCACTTGCGCCTGGGCGCCGCGATCTTCAGCGACCGGCGCGGTGCCGAGGTGGCGGCGCGACTGGCCACCGGCATGGTCACGGTCAACTCGGTGTTCACTGTCGCAATGACCCCTTCGCTACCGTTTGGCGGGGTTCAAGACTCCGGATTCGGCCGGATCCACGGCGCCGACGGCCTGCGGGAGTTCGCGTGGGCTCATTCCGTGACTCGGCAGCGGGTTCCGCCACTGATTGCCCTGACCACCTTTCGGCGCTCGTCTCATGCCGTGGACCGGCTGGCCACACTCGTACGCGCCCGCTGGGGCCGCTGACGGCCAATTACAGTTCCTGCAGGAGGTGCGCAGCGCATGTCACGTGAGGTCACCAAGGTCGGCGTTGTCGGACTAGGCACCATGGGCGCGGGCATCGCCGAGGTGTTTGCGCGCAACGGACTGCCCGTCGTTGCTATCGAACGCGACGAGGCCGCGATCGTGCGCGGCCTCGGTCATGTCGAGCACTCGACCGCACGCGCGGTCGCTCGCGGGAAGCTTACGGCCGCCCAGCAGCGCGCCATCCTGGATCGGATCGACTGCGAAACCGATCTAGCGGCGCTGGCCGACGTCGATCTCGTGGTGGAGGCCGTGCCCGAGCATCTCGACCTGAAACGGGCGATTTTCGCCCGGATGGATGAGGTGTGCAAGCCCGACACCATCCTGGCGACCAATACGTCGTCACTGTCCGTCACCGAGATCGCCGTCGCGACCCACCGACCGGGCAAGGTCATCGGCTTGCACTTCTTCAACCCGGCGCCCGTGATGAAGCTCGTCGAGATCATCCGCAGCGTTGTCACTGAGCATGATGTCGTCGACGACGTCGAGGCGTTCGCGCAGAAGCTCGGCAAAGTCGACGTCACCATCGGAGACCGAGCCGGGTTTATCGCCAACGCGCTGCTGTTCGGCTATCTCAACCACGCCGCCGAAATGTACGAATCGCACTACGCGACCCGGGAGGACATCGACGTCGGGATGACGCTCGGGTGTGGACTGCCGATGGGGCCGCTCGCGCTGATCGACCTCATCGGTCTGGACACCTCGTACGAGATTCTTGACACGATGTACCAGCAGACCCGAAATCGGCTGCACGCGCCGACGCCGATCTTGAAACAGATGATCACGGCCGGCCTGCTCGGACGGAAGGCCGGCCGCGGCTTCTACACGTACGACGCGCCGGATTCGCCGACCGTCATTAAGGATGCGACGGCCTCGACGCGGGTGCCAGCGGCTACTCCGCGACGGGTCGAGCGCGTCGGCGTCGTCGGCTCAGGGGTCATGGCCACCGGCATCGTCGAGGTCCTCGCCCGCGGTGGCTATGACGTGACGTTCGTCGCGCGCAGCGTGGGGAAAGCCGACCAGGTACAAGCCGCCGTCGCGCGGTCGATGGAGAAGGCCGTCCAGCGCGGCAAGCTGGACCCAACGGCCCGGGACGCGGCGATCCGACGGATCACGTCGTCAGTCCGGCTCGACGACTTGGCCGATGCGCATCTTGTCATCGAGGCTGTGGTCGAGGACATCACCATCAAGGAGGCGCTGTTCTCCAACCTGGACGAGATCTGCGCATCAGGGGCTGTGCTCGCCACGACGACCTCGAGCCTCCCAGTCATCCAATGCGCGGCAGCGACGTCACGTCCCGGCGACGTGATCGGCATGCATTTCTTCAATCCGGCGGCGATCATGCGGCTCGTCGAGGTCGTGTCCACCGTGTCCACCGCGCCGGATACCGAGGCCACCGCGCTAGAGGTGGCCTCCGTCATCGGCAAGCGAGCCGTGCGGTGTGCGGACCGGGCCGGCTTCATCGTGAATGCGCTGCTCTTCCCGTACCTGAACGACGCGGTGAAGATGCTCGAGGCGCATTACGCGACGGCCGATGACATCGACTCAGCGATGAAGGTCGGCTGCGGATACCCGATGGGCCCGTTCGAGCTGCTCGATGTCGTCGGCACCGACGTATCGCTAGCGATCCAGCGAACCCTCTACCAAGAGTTCCACGAACCGGGCTTCGCCCCGGCTCCCCTGCTCGAGCACCTGGTCACAGCGGGCCGCCTCGGCCGCAAGACCGGCATGGGTTTCCGCGACTACGGCTGAGCCGACTCCTCGGCGAAGTACCGTCAGTCCTGTGCCGCGTCGTAATCAGCCCAGTCGACGCCGGGCGGCACAGCCCGGTCCGGCGCCGCCCGCCGGCGGGCGGCAACCTGGGCCGTCCGTCGAACGCATTGAGTCCTGGCGGGGCGAGGATTGGGTGGTGCGGGCGATGCCAGGCGCTGGGGCGTCCGGAAAGGTCTACCGCTGCCCGGGTTGCGATCAGCTGATCCCAGCCGGCAGCGCACACGTCGTGGTCTGGCCGGCTGCCGACCGCGAAGCGGGCGATCGCAGGCACTGGCACACGTCATGCTGGGCAGCGCGCAATCGGCGCGCACCCGGCATCCAGCGGTCCCGGTCGGCGCCGCGGTACTGAGAGCAGGCTCTCAACAGGTTTTATGGTGAATCCGCGGGATGATCAGCCTCCGCGTTCTCAACTACGCGCCGCCGTCGATGACTCCGCGCAGTCGGTCATGCAGTCCGGACAGGTCTGTAAGGACGTTGTCGCGGTGCGCGTGCAGCTGATCGACCTCGGTCCGTGCCTGGGTCGTCAGCCGCTCAGCCTCGGCGCGAGCGTCGGCTACCAGCCAGTTCGCCTGCGCCTGCGCCGCCGACACCAGCTGAGCGGCCTTGGTCTCGGCGGCTTCCAGCTGCTCCGTAGATCGTTGCTGTTCCGCCGTCCGGCGCGCCCGCAAGGTGATCTCGAAGTCCTCCTGGACGGCCACCCGCTGCGCCTCGCCCTCCGCGTCCAGACGTTCGCGTGCCGCCGCCGCCTCGGCGGCCAGCCGCTCTCGCGCAGCTGCCGCCTCGACATTCAGCCGCTCACGCTCAGCGGCCTCCCGTTTGGTGAGCTGACCCTCTTGGGCCATGACAGTGGCGTAGTGCTCGTCGGCCCGAGTGGTGACCTCCTCCTGATACGTGTCGGCCTGCTCGGTCACCTCAGCTCGGTAACGATCGGCTTCCACAAGGCGCTGCCGAAAGGTCTCGTCGGCGGCGGCGTGCTTGTCGTTCGCCTCCGCCAGAACCTCGGCCGCCTCCGCCCGGGCGCTGGTCCGGATCCGCTCCGCTGCCTCATCAGCGCTGCGTCCAACCGCGAGCGCATAGGCATCGGCTTCAGACCGCAGCCGGGCCGCCTCCGTCCGGGCGCTTTCGAGGATCTTGCGCACCCGAGGCTCGACGTTGTCCTCCGTGGCCGGCTCGGCCGCCGCCTGTAGCTGCCGTCGCAACGAATCGAGCTGCGCGTTGGAATTGGCCAGCTGCGCCGTCAGTTGTGCGACCGCGGCTTCTCGAGCGGCGACGGTGGCTTGTAGTTCGTCCTCGAGCTGGGCAACGTACAGGTCGACCTGGCGGCGATCATATCCGCGCATCGCGGTGTCGAATCCGCGCTCGGCGAAGATCGGCAAGGTGTCCGGGGAGTGGTTCTCGGCAGACATGAATCCATCGTTGCACTTCGAGCAACCGTCCAAAACCACACCCATTGGCGTGTCTTAAAGCGGCTCTAAGGATCCTCACGAAATCGGTTGATGTCGTGGATGTGTCGGGCGCGCAACTCACGGTCGCGCACGCCCAGCCCGGCCTCCGGAGCCAGGCACAGCACGCCAACCTTGCCCTGGTGCAGATTCCGATGTACGTCGAACGCGGCCTGCCCGGCGTCGGGGAGCGCGTATACGCGGGACAGCGTGGGGTGGATCCGACCGCGGGTAATCAGCCGGTTAGCTTCCCAAGACTCGCGATAGTTGGCGAAATGTGAACCGATGATTCTTTTCAAACTCATCCACAAGTAACGGTTGTCGTACTCGTGCCAGTAGCCAGAGGTCGAGGCACACGTCACAACCGTGCCGCCGCGTCGGGCCACAAAGACGCTGGCCCCGAACGTCTCCCGGCCGGGGTGCTCGAAGACGATGTCAGGGTCTTCTCCGCCGGTCAGCTCGCGGATCCGCTCGCCGAGCCGCCGCCATTCCCGGGGTTGTTGCACCCCGTCCCGCCAAAATTCGAACCCTTCCGCCGTCCGGTCGATGACGAGCTCGGCGCCCATGCGCCGGCATAGCTCGGCCTTGCCCGGTGACGACACGACGCAGACCGGGATGGCGCCGCCGTGGACCGCGTACTGGGTGGCGTAGGAGCCGAGGCCGCCCGACGCGCCCCAGATCAGCACGACGTCGCCCTGCTTCATGTCAGCACCGTGCCGGCTGACTAGCTGCCGGTAGGCCGTCGAGTTGACGAGTCCGGGACAGGCCGCCTCCTCCCAGCTCAGGTGCGCGGCTTTCGGCATGAGCTGATTCGACTTCACCAGCGCGAGCTCGGCCAGGCCGCCGAAGTTGGTTTCGAAGCCCCAGATGCGCTGCTGCGGGTCCATCATCGTGTCGTCATGGCCTTGCGGATCCTCGAGTTCAACCGACAGGCAATGGGCCACGACCTCGTCGCCTGTCTGCCATCGGGTCACGCCCGGGCCGACTCGCAACACGACGCCGGCGAGGTCGGATCCCACAACATGAAACGGTTGATCGTGCTTGGCCGCTAGCTCTGACGTCTTCGCATACCGCCGCAAGAACGCGAAGGTCGGCAACGGCTCGAAGATCGAGGTCCACACCGTGTTGTAGTTGATGGCGCTGGCCATCACCGCGACGATGGCTTCTCCTGGCCCCACGTCCGGGGTCGGGACATCCTCCACATGCAGGCTTTGCCGCGGGTCCTTGTCCCGCGTCGCCAAACCTTCGAACATGCGGACCTCGTCGGCGCGAACGACGACGCCCCGGTAGGACTCCGGAACTGGGACGCCAGCGAGAGCCCCCGGCTCGGCGGACAGGATAGCGGCGCGGACCTCGTCCATCTGGCCTCCGGGTTCGCGAGTGGCCGACTGCTATGAGTCGGCGGCGGGCTCGACCAGTTCGACTAAGACGCCGCCGGCATCCTTCGGGTGGACGAAGTTGATCCGGCTCCCGGCGGTTCCGCGGCGAGGCTGGTCGTACAGCAGGCGCAGGCCGCGGTCACGCAAGGTAGCGGACGCCGCCTCGATATCGTCGACGGCGTACGCAATCTGCTGAATCCCGGGACCCTTCCGGTCGAGAAACGCCGCTATCGGCGAAGTGGGGCTGAGCGGAGCCAGCAGCTGCAAGCGGGTAGCGCCGTCACCGACGGCGAGCATGGCCTCCCGCACCCCTTGGTCCTCATTGACCTCCTCGTGCACGTTGGTGAACCCGAACGTGTCCCGGTAAAAGGCGATCGCGGTGTCGAGGTCGGGCACCGCGATACCCACGTGGTCAACCCGGCGATACGGGTACGTGGGTGCCATCGCCACATGATGACGTGTGACATGTGATTTCGGGCAGCCAGGTGCCCGGGCTCACACCCGGCGGAAACGGTCGGCCGTCTACAGTTAGTAGTTCCCACCAGCGATTTCCGGGAGGTGCTCCGCTATGGCTGGATCTGTAATCGTCAATGGCGCTCGGACCCCGATCGGCCGGATGCTCGGTGCCTTCAAGGACTTCTCGGGTGCGGACCTCGGCGGCGTGGCAATCAGGGCGGCCCTGGAGCGTTCCGGGGTGCGCCCGGACCAGGTGCAGTACGTCATCATGGGCCAGGTGCTGCAGGCCGGTGCCGGGCAGATCCCCGCTCGTCAGGCTGCCGTCAAGGCCGGCATCCCAATGTCGGTCCCGGCCCTCACCCTTAACAAGGTGTGTTTGTCCGGTCTGGATGCGATTGCGCTCGCTGATCAGCTGATCCGGGTTGGTGAGTTCGAGATCGTGGTAGCCGGTGGGCAGGAGTCCATGACCAATGCGCCGCACGTGCTGCCCAAATCCCGGTCCGGGTACAAATACGGTTCCGTCGAGGTACTCGACTCGATGGCCTACGACGGGTTGACCGACGTCTTCGACCACGTTCCGATGGGCGAGGCCACCGACCGGTACAACACGAAGCTCGGCATCGGCCGCCACGCCCAGGACGAGTTCGCCGCACAGTCCCACCAGCGCGCGGCGGAGGCAATCAAGAACGGCTTGTTCGCCGACGAGATCACGCCGGTGAGCATTCCGCAGCGCAAGGGCGACCCACTCGAGGTAACCGAGGACGAGGGGGTCCGGGCCGACACCACGATCGAAAGCTTGGCCCGATTGCGGCCGGCATTCGGCAAAGACGGAACGATCACGGCCGGGAGCGCGTCGCAGATTTCGGACGGTGCCGCTGCGGTCGTCGTCATGAGCAAGAACAAGGCCGAAGAGCTCGGCCTGACCTGGCTGGCCGAGATCGGCGCGCACGGCAACGTCGCCGGCCCGGACAACTCGCTGCAATCCCAGCCGTCGAACGCGATCAACCAGGCGCTGCGCAAGGCGGGACTGACTGTGGCCGATCTCGACCTGATCGAGATCAACGAGGCGTTCGCGTCCGTCGCGCTGCAGTCCATGGCCGACCTCGGCGTCGCAACAGACATCGTCAACGTCAACGGCGGGGCGATCGCTCTTGGTCACCCGATTGGCATGTCGGGTGCCCGGCTGGCGCTGACGCTCGCCCTGGAACTGAAACGACGAGGCGGCGGGCTCGGCGCTGCGGCGCTGTGCGGCGGTGGCGGCCAGGGAGATGCACTGCTCCTGCGCGTCCCGTGACCGCGGGGGTCCGCCGGACCGTCGACATCCCGGACCTCGTCGAGCGCGCACGCGCGGCCGACCCCCGCGCGGTCGCGCGACTTATCTCGCTGGTCGAGAGCGACTCGCCGGCGCTGCGTGATGTCGCACGGATATTGGTCGGGCTGGCCGGGCACGCGCAGGTGGTGGGCCTGACCGGCTCCCCCGGTGTCGGCAAGTCAACGACGACGTCGGCGCTGGTGAGAGAACTGCGGGCCGACAAGCAGCGCGTCGGCGTACTGGCGGTCGACCCGTCTTCGCCCTTCTCGGGTGGTGCCTTACTCGGCGACCGGGTCCGCATGCAGGATCATGCGACCGATGATGGAGTGTTCATTCGCTCCATGGCGTCGCGGGGGCACCTGGGCGGCTTGTCCAGCGCGGTTCCGCAAGCGCTGCGTGTGCTGGACGCCGCCGGTTGCGACGTAATTATCGTCGAGACCGTCGGCGTCGGACAGGCAGAGGTGGACATCGCGTCGCTGGCGGACACCACCGTCGTGCTTCTCGCCCCCGGTATGGGCGACGGCATCCAGGCGGCCAAGGCCGGCATCTTGGAGGTCGCCGACATCTTCGTCGTTAACAAGGCCGACCGGGACGGTGCAGATCAGGTTGTGCGTGACCTGCGATACATGCAGTCGCTCGGTGGCCGGCACTCGATACCAGGTGCGTGGCGGCCAGCCATCGTCAAGACCGTGGCGTCACGGGGAGAGGGCATCAGCGAGCTTCGCTCCGCCCTCGAGAAGCACCGCGAGTGGATGATTCGGCACGGGGAACTTGACCGGCGTCGAATCGCACGGGCAGCTGCCGAAATCGAGGCGATCGCCGTCGCTGACGTCCGGGATCGAATCACTGCGGTGCACGGTTCGGCGGCCTTGTCGGCGTCGGCCGCCCGGGTCGTGGCGGGCGAGACGGACCCGTACACGGCAGCGTCCGATCTGGTCGCCGCGCTCGCGAATTAGGCCTGTCCTAACGGCGCTTCCGATCGGCGCCGGAATCAAGCTCGGTCAGGCCGAGCGCCAGGCCGCGCAGGCGATCAGTCTCGTCTTCGATGCGCTCGAGCGCCCAGGTATCCGGTACTCCGGAGCTGGCTGCCACCGCGTCGGCGGCCGCCCGCACGAGCCGTCCATGCGCTGCGACACCGGCCTCGAGTCGGGTGACGAGCGCGGCAACCGCCGGGTCGCTCCGCCGGCCGGCCCGGCTCGTCCGCGGCGACGCGACTTCGATCGCCACGACCCGAGCGCCACACTGCCGAAGCGCGTTGGCGGCGTCGGCCGCGGCGACGGCCGTGTACGCCCCCGGCTCGCCGAGCAATCCGAGAAGCTGTCTAAGTGCGACCTCGTCGGCATCCAGCCGATCGATGGCCGGCCGGGCGGCGGAGCCGCGCGGCGGTCGCACCGGTCGCGGCGCCGGAATGGGCAATTGATGCAGGTGCCAGGCGTGGCGGGATGCGGTCGCGGTGACCCAGGCGCCGCCAGCCGACACCGCGGCCAGGCAGGCCCCGGCGATCGGGTCGCCGGTCACTATGGCCTGGGCCGCAAGACCGCCCAGAACCGCGGTCGGAGCGGCGCGCAAGGCCACACCCCACCGGGCTCGACGCTGCCGACGCCGCAGCCGTAGCCCGGGGTCCCGCATCCGGGCCAAGCTCACCCGGGCGCCAGCGGCCAGGTCGACCGCCCGCTGCAGTGTCACCGTCGCACGGACCGGCTTGCGAGGCACCGTCCGATCATGCCTGAGCATCGGCTGTCTCACCACGGGTGGTCGGTTGAGCGATGGCCTCAGCCGACTCTTCGACCTCCAGCAGCGACGCTTCCCGCTGCGCACGCTCATACGCCGCGTGGCCGCCGCGAATCCCGAACAGGCGCTTCGATACGAGCAGGTACACCACCGCAGCGACGTTGACGATCAATGCGACGACGCGTAACCAGGTGATCTTCTCGGTCAGTTCGTACACCTCGAGCGGGATGAACAATGAGGTGGCAACAACGGCGAAATACTCACCCCACCGTTTCAGCAGCCAGAGGCCGACCCCTTCGAACAGCTGCAAAACGCCGTAAAAGATCAAGAAAGCGGCGACGAGGTCCAGAGTGGTCGGGCTCGCATTGAGCGCGTTCTCGATCGCCCGCACCAAGCCGGAGTCCGACACGTTGAATTTGATCTGGTCGAAGAACGGCTTCAGCGCGCGCAGGTCCTGGTTGACGAGATCTTTGATGCTGACCTGACTGCTTTCCACGCGTAATACGGCTATGCCGAGCAGCAGGATGATGGTGCCGCGCACCCATCGTTCAACTGCCAGCAGGCGCAGGATGAACGCGGAGCGCAAGGCCTTGCCGCGAAGCAACATCGGCGCGTGGTCGGCCGGACCGCTGCCATCCGGTGGGCCGAGGACGTAAGTTCCGCATCGCAGGCACCGCCACGCCTCACCCAGCGGCGTGCTCGCTTCGAGCTTGGCCCGCAGAGGTGGTTCGTCCGGCGCGAAGGTCACGTGACCCTTGCGCGAGCACGTCCGCAGGTTCCAATCCACTCCCGCCAGCGTATGGGTTAGGTCAGGTCAGGGCGTTCCGTCGCGTCCCGCACGTCGGTGGTACGGGCGGGCGGCCGGTCAGCGGAACGCGTCGATGCCCGTGAGTGCCTGTCCGATGACGAGCGTGTGCACCTCGTGCGTGCCCTCGTACGTGTACACGGTCTCGAGGTTAAGGGCATGGCGTAGCACCGGGTATTCCGTCGTGATGCCGCTCCCGCCGAGGATGCTGCGCGCCTCCCGGCAGATCTCCAATGCTGCACGGACGTTGGCGAACTTGCCGAAACTCACCTGCTCCGGCGTAATGCGCCCGGCATCCTTCAGCTCGGCCAATCGCCGCGCAGTGAGCTCGGCCTGATTCAACGACACGGCGAGCTCGGCGAGCTTGCGTTGGGTCAACTGGAAACCGGCGATGGGCCGGCCGAACTGGGTCCGGGTTCCGGCGTAGTCGAGCGTGGCCGCCAGCGCGTCTCGTGCGGCGCCGGTTACCCCGCAGACGATGCCGAAGCGCGCCTCGGACAGGCAACCTAGTGGCGCCCGCAGTCCGACTGCTTCCGGCAGTTGCGCGTCGGCCGGGAGCCGGACGTCGTCGAAATGCAGGGAGCTCGTCACCGATGCCCGCAGCGAGAGCTTGTGATGTACGTCCTGGACACCGAAGCCAGGCGTCCCTGGCTCGACGAGGAAGCCGCGAATACGGTCGTCGGTCCGGGCCCACACCACGGCGATGTCGGCGACCGAACCGTTGGTGATCCACATCTTCGATCCGTTGAGCACCCAGTCCGACCCGTCACGCACCGCGCGGGTGCGCATCGAGCCGGGATCGGATCCGGAGTCAGCCTCGGTCAGGCCGAAGCATCCAATTGCTTCCCCCGCAGCCATCCGGGGCAGCCAGCGCTGTTTTTGTTCTTCGCTGCCGTAGGCGTAGATCGCATACATGGCGAGTGAGCCCTGCACGCTGATCAGCGACCGCAGCCCGCTGTCCACGGCCTCGACTTCCGCGCAAACGAGTCCGTATTGGGCTGCCGTGGAGCCTTGGCAGCCGTAGCCGGACAGGTGCATGCCAAGAACGCCGAGCGCGCCGAACTCGCGGGCTAGCTCACGTGCGGGCAGGGTGCCGGCCTCATACCAATCTCGGATGTTCGGCCGGAGCCGGTCGTCGGCGAACTTGCGCACCGTGTCACGGAGCAGTCGGTTGTCGTCAGACAGGTCGGCATCGAGGCTGAGTAGGTCCAGGCGATCCAGCGCGTCGGTCATGAGGAGCCGTCCTCCGCGGAGCATCGTAGGGGCCGTAGGGCCCGAGGAGGGGAGTGGAGGGCGGCGACGGGGGGCACGGTCATGAGGGCAGGTTACGCGGGCGAGTCGGCGCCGAGGTTAGTCTGCAACGGTGCCGTTGCTGCCGTTCGACCCCATCGAGCGCGCCGGGGTGCTGTGGGAGAAGCACTCGCCGGGCGAGCCCGCCGAGGTCTACGCAGCTATGCGGGCAGTTACTTCGATCATGCGCGCCCAGCAGGTGTTGATCGGTGAGCTCGACGGGCTGCTCAAGCCGTACGGCGTCACGTTCAGCCGCTACGAGGCGCTCGTGCTGCTCTCCTTCGCCCGGGACGGGGCCTTGCCGTTGTCCAAGGTGGGGGAGCGATTGCAAGTCCACGCCACGTCTGTGACCAACGTCATCGACCGGCTCGAGGGTGCTGGCCTAGTCCGACGAGAGCCGAATCCGCGGGACGGCCGCGGCATCCTGGCCGTGATCACCGAGGACGGCCGACGGGTCGCCCGGGAGGCGACGGCTGCGTTGAACGAGGCCCACTTCGGGCTCGGCGCACTCGGCGTCGACGACCTCAACGCGCTATTCGCGATCTTGCGAGGGTTGCGCGTCGACGCCGGCGACTTCGCCGAGTAGCAGATCATCGCCGGCAGTTCTGAACCCAGATCATCACCGGATATCTCCGGCCTCCTCAGCCATGATCTTAGAGTTGTTGCTCTGGGACGACGACTAGTCCAAGATCATCAGCTGTGTTGGGCATGACCGCGGGTGCGAGCGTGCGGATCGTGCGCTCGATCGGATCGACCCGAGCTCGTACGCCCAGCGGTAGCACCCCCATCGGCGAGCTATGGCCGTAGTCGAGATTGGCAACGACCACGAGGTCAGCTCGACCCCATTCGGCCAGCACCCGCTGGACCCGGTCCCAAAGCTCGAACATCCGTTGCAGCGTGTATGTCTCTGGCCGGCACAGGAGCAACGCACCGATTCGGCCGAGAATGCCGGTGGCGCCGTAGTTCTGCAGCCACAGTTCCACCGTGTACGGGGCCGGGGCCTCCTCGGAGAGTTCCAACAGGAAAACGGCGCCGTCCCACGTCGACGGCGGCGGCCAGATGGCGGTGCCCTTAACGGTTTCGAGCGTGTCAGCGCAACCGCCGATGAGCTCACCTTCGACTGGTTCGGTGCCCTGCAGCCACGCCCAGCCCGGGTTCGGCCACCAGCGGCGGCGACGACTGGCGAGCAGCGGGTTGGCCCAGTCCAGCCGTTCATCCGTCCATTCCGGCGCCGCTCGCAGTTGGAGTGGCTCGGACCGGAACAGCGCATCGCGCACACATTCCTCGACGTAGGGGTGGATGCCACCGTTCTCGGCAAACGCGGTCAGCAAGCTCGGGCCATAAAACGACACGACACCCGCGACCCGATTGGCGAGATGCTGCACGGTCGTGTCCGAGAAACCCATGAAAACCTTGGGATGGTCGCGGATCGTGTCGAAGTCGAGGTACGGGATCATGCGGATCGAGTCGTCGCCGCCAATGCTGGTCAGGATGCCCGCCACGGCATTCTCCGCGAGGGCCCAATGCAGGTCATCGGCCCGCGCCCGCGGATTGGACCGCAGGAATGCGTCATCTCGGCGGGCGTTGGGCGCGTCGACAACCTGCACGTCGAAGGTCTGCTCTAGTTGACGCACGCCGGCGTCGTGGCGGTGCGGGACCGCGGCGCTGACGCCTGCAGATAGCGACACGATGGCCACGGTGTCACCGGCGCGCAAGGCGGGAGGAGAGATCAACGACATGAGGCGAGCGTGCCGCGCATTCGTACTCACAGCAACTCGGGAGTAGCGCGGTGATAGGACCGGCGATGTCACCCACGCTTCCGGCCCACGCGTCTGGAACGTTCACTATTGGCGACCGGACCGTCCACCGGCTTGGCTTGGGCACCATGAGATTGACCGGACCCGGAATCTGGGGTGAGCCGGTCGACCGGGACGAATGCGTGGCCGTCGTGCGTCGTGCGGTCGAGCTTGGTGTCGATCTCATCGATACCGCAGATTCGTACGGCCCCGCGGTCAGCGAAGACATCATCCGCGAAGCGTTGCATCCCTATTCGTCGCACCTGCTCATCGCTAGCAAGGCTGGGCTGGTCCGAACCGGTCCGGATGCGTGGTTTCCGGTCGGACGACCAAGGTACTTGCGTCAGCAGGCGGAAATGTCATTGCGCCGACTTCGCCTGGACTCCATTCCGCTCTTTCAGCTGCATCGCATCGATGAGCAGGTCCCGCTCGCGGATTCCCTCGGCGCGCTTGTCGAGCTTCGGGACGAGGGAAAGATCGAAGCTATCGGTCTGTCCGAGGTCGGAATCGCGGAGATCGAACAGGCTCGGACGATCACCCCAATAGCCACGGTGCAGAACCTTTACAACCTCGTGCACCGACGGTCGGACCCCGTTGTCGACTACTGCGCCGCGAATGGCATTGGGTTCATCCCGTGGTATCCGATCGGGAGCGGACGCCTCGCGGCCGCCGACGGTCGCCTCGATCACGTCCTGCGCGCCGCCGATGGCACACCCGCTCAGGTCGCGCTGGCCTGGCTTCTCGCGCGATCGGAGGTGATACTGCCCATTCCCGGTACGTCTCAGATGTCGCACGTGGAGGAGAACGTGCGAGCGGCGGAGATCACTCTCACCGACGACCAGGTGGCCGAACTGACTGCCGCAGGGACACCGCATCGAAGCCGCCATCCCGTGTGACGTTGCACCGTTTCGATGGCCAGATAGTAGGACGTCCTAGTAATCTTGCGTCATGGACGCCGACAACATCCAGGCGGGCCGCGCCCGCTGGCAGCAGCGTTACAACGCCGCGGCGAAGCGCGATCGCGACTACACGACCCTGTCCGGAGCGGAGGTTGAGCCGCTTTACGGGCCAATTGGCGCCGATGACCGATTCGAGCGCATCGGCTGGCCGGGGGAGTATCCGTTCACGCGAGGAATTCACGCGACGGGCTACCGGGGCAAGCCGTGGACGATTCGGCAGTTCGCCGGCTTCGGAAACGCGGAGCAGACCAACGAGCGCTACAAGATGATCCTGGCCGAGGGCGGCGGCGGGCTGTCGGTTGCCTTCGACATGCCCACGCTCATGGGCCGCGACTCCGACGATCCGCGCTCGCTCGGCGAGGTTGGGCACTGTGGGGTCGCGATCGATTCAGCCGCGGACATGGACGTGCTGTTCGACGGTATTGACCTCGCCTCGACGACGACCTCGATGACGATCTCCGGTCCCGCGGTACCGATCTTCTGCATGTATGTGGTGGCGGCGGAACGGCAGGGCGCCGACATCAGCCGCCTGAACGGGACCCTGCAGACCGATATCTTCAAGGAGTACATCGCCCAGAAGGAGTGGATCTATCCGCCCGAGCCGCACCTGAAGCTCATCGGCGACCTGATGGAGTTCGTGGGCACCGAGGTGCCTGCTTACAAGCCGTTGTCCGTCTCTGGCTACCACATCCGGGAGGCGGGTGCGACGGCGGCGCAGGAGCTCGCATTCACCCTGGCCGACGGATTCGGCTACGTCGAGCTGGGCCTGTCCCGCGGGCTGGACATCGAACAGTTCGCCCCCGGCTTGTCGTTCTTCTTCGACGCGCACATCGATTTCTTCGAAGAGATCGCGAAGTTCCGCGCTGCTCGCCGCATTTGGGCGCGGTGGATGCGCGATGTGTACGGCGCGCGGACCGCGCGCGCGCAATGGCTGCGGTTCCACACCCAAACCGCCGGCGTCTCGCTGACCGCGCAGCAGCCGGACAACAACATCGTTCGCACGGCCGTCGAGGCCATGGCCGCGGTACTCGGTGGCACGAACTCGCTGCACACCAACGCCCTTGACGAGGTGCTTGCGCTGCCGTCAGAGAAGGCCGCGCAGATCGCGCTTCGCACCCAGCAGGTGATCGCCGAGGAAACCGGTGCCCTCAACGTGGTCGATCCGCTCGGTGGTTCGTGGTACGTCGAAGCCGAGACCGATCGCATCGAGGCGGAGGCCGAACGCATCTTCGCGCAGATCCGAGAGCTCGGGTCGGACGGAACGATGACGGCTGGCTTGCTGCTGGGTATCGAGGACGGCTGGTTCATCACCGAGATCGCCGACTCTGCGTTCGCCTACCAGCAACAGCTGGAGAAGGGCGAGAAGCGCGTGGTGGGGGTGAACACGCTCACCGGAGATGTCAGCGACGAGCTGGAGATCTTGCGCGTCTCGCACGATGTCGAGTTGGCCCAGCGTCAGCTGGTCGCGGATCGGCGTCGCGCGCGCGACCAGGCAGCGGTCGATGTGGCTCTCACCCGGATGGTCGACGCCGCCCGTTCGGACACCAACATCGTCCCGCCCATGCTCGAGGCGGCGCGCGTGGAGGCCACGCTGGGCGAGATCTGCGACGCGTTGCGGCCGCTGTGGGGCGAATACCGGGAGCCCGTGCGCTTTTAGTTCTACAGCCGGGATTCGTTAGGTAGATGCAGGTTGACGGTCAGCCGTCCGCGCCCCGATTGGTCGCCGATGTAACCACGCACGATCGCCGCACTCTCGCTCATGGCTCAGATACATCCAGCTTTGTCCTCCGGCGCGGATCAGCGACGGAGAGAGACCAGCAACTGCCGCCGCCGCCTAGGATGCCCGCGTGGCTACCAACGTGATCGATTTTGAGGTCTCGAAGACCGCCGTCAACGGTTTGCTTGTGCTGTCCATGAAGCAGGTCAGCGACGAGCGCGGCACCATCCGGGAATTCTTCCGGCAGAGTGGCCTGCAGGAGGCCGGTGTCGACGCCGGGCCCTGGCGACAGATCAACGTGACGCAGAGTCGGCAGGGGACGATCCGGGGCCTACATGGCGAGGCGATGACAAAGCTCGTCGCCATCGTGTCCGGCGAGGCCTTCGGCGCATACGTTGACGCCCGGCCGGATTCGTCGACGGCCGGCGCAGTCGCCACGGTGCGACTCGTACCGGGTACCCAGGTCTTGGTACCCGCCGGCGTGTGCAATGGCTTCCAGTCGGTCAGCGCCGAACCGACGCAATATCTGTATTGCTTCGATACCGAATGGGCACCGGGGATGGCCGGGGTGGCCGTCAATCCCTTCGACGCTGAACTCGGCATCGACTGGCCGATCGCGATTGACCGAGACGACCGGTCGTTACTGTCCGCGAAAGATCTCGCCGCGCCGGCCCTCGCGGATGTGCTCGCCCGTAGCTGAACAGCGGCGAGCACGAGGCGCGTCTGGGACACTGGAACACATGACTGCTGCGAACCGTCGTCGTCCCCCCGCGCCTGCGCCCGCGATGGCAGCTGCCATGTCCGGAGCCGTCGACCTTGCGGCCGTAAAGGCCCGCTCGGAAGCAGCCGCGCGTGCCGCCGACAACACCACTCCGGCGCCTGGTGGCTACGTCGTCGACGTCACCGAAGCGACATTCCAGGCCGAGGTGATCGATCGATCGTTCCAGGTGCCGGTGCTCATCGACCTGTGGGCCGACTGGTGCCAACCGTGCAAACAACTCTCGCCCGTCCTGGAACGGCTGGCGGGCGAGGCCGGAGGCACCTGGATTCTTGCCAAGATCGACGTGGACGCCAACCCGCGCATCTCGCAGGCATTGCAGGTCCAGAGCATCCCGACCGTCTTCGCGGCGATCGGTGGACAGCTGGTCCCCGGTTTCCAAGGTGCCTTGCCCGAACCGCAGGTTCGGGAATTTGTGGGCGCACTGGTCAAGGCCGGCGCGCAGGCTGGACTCAGCAGCGCGGTCGCGCCGGATGACGGTGATGAAGCAGTGTCAGCCGAGCTTCCCGTCGACCCGCGATTCAGCGACGCTGAAGCCGCGCTCGAAGCCGGTCAGTACGACCTGGCCGCGAAGCGCTACCAGGCCATCCTCGACGCCGAGCCGGCAAACACGGAGGCGGCGCTCGCGTTGCGCCAAGTGCGGCTGTTGGAGCGACTCCAGGACATCGACCCCAAGCTGGTGGAGCGGGCCGAGACCGCGCCGGACGACGTGCCGGCCCAGCTTGCTGCCGCTGACTATGCGCTCTCGCGCAGCGACGTCGATGATGCGTTGGGCCGGTTGCTCGGCCTCGTCCGCAGAGTGAGCGGTGATGATCGGGACGCCGTGCGCGAGCGGCTCATCGAGTACTTCGACTTACTGGGCCCGGACGACCCGCGGGTCGGACCCGCGCGGCGGGCCCTCGCCAACGCGCTGTTCTGACCGCCCGTCTCGGGTCCCTCCCGATGATCTTGGACTTAGGGCCGAACATGAGCGATAAGCCCAAGATCATCAATCGATTTACGGCGGGCTGATGACACGCGTTCAGTTCGACGTGTGAGGCATGATCGCGTTGGCCGGGATGACACCGAGCCGGCCGGCGCGGTAGTCGTCGAGCGCCTGCTGCAGCTCCTCGGTGGTGTTCATGACGAACGGGCCGTAGTGCGCCACCGGCTCACCGATCGGCCGGCCTCCCAGGATCAATACGTCCAGAGCCGGATAGCGGGATTCCTGCGCGACGTTCGCCGAAACCGAGAGCCGGTCGCCGGCGCCGAACAGTGCCAGCTGTCCAGTGCGAATCGGCCGGCCCTGGGGCCCGACCGTGCCGGACCCGGAGAGAACGTAGACCAGGGCGTTGTAATCCGGCTGCCACGGCAGGGACAGCGTTGCGCCCGGGGCGATGGTCGCGTGCGCCAAGGTAATCGGCGTGTGGGTTGAGCCCGGGCCGGGGTGGCCGTCGATGCTTCCCGCGATGATCCGGACAAGCGCGCCGCCGTCATCAGATGCCACGAGCGTCGCTTCGCCGCCCTCGATGCTCTGGTACCGCGGTGGGGTGAACTTGTCCTTCGCCGGAAGGTTCACCCACAACTGGATGCCGTGGAACAAGCCACCGGACAGGACCAGTTCCTCGGGCGGCGTCTCAATGTGCAGGATGCCGGCGCCCGCGGTCATCCACTGGGTGGCGCCATTTTCGATCACCCCGCCACCACCGTGCGAATCCTGGTGCAGGAACGTGCCGTCGATCATGTAAGTAACGGTCTCGAAACCACGATGCGGATGCCACGGGGTGCCCTTGGGCTCTCCCGGGGCGTAGTCGACCTCGCCCATCTGGTCCATGTGGACAAACGGGTCAAGGTCCCGCAGCCCGACGCCGGCGAAGGCACGGGTCACCGGGAAACCTTCGCCCTCGAACCCTTTGGGTCCGGTCGTCACCGACCGCACAGGCCGCTCGGTGTCGCCGAGCGTCGCCGCATTCAGGCGGGGCAACCTCAAAGTATCCGCGGTCACAGCGGGCATATCAGCCTCCAAAATGTTGCATCTGCAACGACATGGCGGAGTAACGCCGGGCCGGGCCGGGGAATTCCCCACGCCGCGCCTCCCAGCATGGCGCTGGGGCGGCTGCGGTCAAAGCAGCGCTCGATCGCGGTAAGCCGGAGCGGCTTATTCGATCCAGCGCAACCAGATGGCTCCGAGCGGCGGGACCCGCAAGGTTACCGATGCGGGCTGAGCGTGCCACGGCCGGTCGACAGCGTCGACACCGCCGAAGTTGCCAACCCCCGACCCGAAGTAGACCTCGGCGTCGGTGTTGACAACCTCCTCCCAGCGGCCCCGGTTGGGCAGGCCGAGCTGGTAGCGCTCGTGCGGCACGGGCGAGAAGTTGGCGACGCAGGCGATGATCGACCCATCGGTGCCGAACCGCAGGAACGAGTAGACGTTCCCCATCGCGTCGTTGGCATCAATCCAGTGGAATCCGGCCGGATCGCTGTCTTGGGACCACAATGCGTTCGTCTCGCGGTAGATCCGGTTGAGGTCCGTGACGAGTCGTTGCACGCCACGGTGTTCCGGTCCGTCGAGCAACCACCAGTCAAGTGATCGCGACTCGCTCCACTCAGCGCCTTGCCCGAACTCCTGGCCCATGAACAGCAGTTGCTTGCCGGGATGCGCCCACATGTACGCGTAGAGAGTGCGAAGCGTCGCCAGCTCCTGCCACCGATCGCCGGGGATCTTTCCCAGCAGGGAACCCTTTCCGTGGACGACCTCGTCGTGCGAGATCGGCAGGATGTAGTTCTCCGAGTAGGCGTAGACCATCGAGAACGTCATCTCGTGGTGGTGGAACTGGCGGTGAATGGGCTCCCGGGCGATGTAGCCGAGCGTGTCGTGCATCCAGCCCATATTCCACTTGAAGCCGAATCCCAGCCCGCCGAGATGCGTCGGCCGGGTGACGCCCGGCCACGCCGTCGACTCCTCGGCAACGGTGACGACCCCCGGCACCCGCTTGTAAACCGTGGCGTTCATCTCCTGAAGGAAGCCGACCGCGTCGAGGTTCTCCCGGCCGCCATAGACGTTGGGCAGCCACTCGCCGTCCTTGCGGGAGTAGTCGAGGTAAAGCATCGAGGCGACGGCGTCGACCCGAAGGCCGTCGATGTGGAACTCCTCGAGCCAGAACAGCGCGTTGGCTACGAGGAAATTGCGCACCTCGCTGCGGCCGAAGTCGAAGACGAACGTGCCCCAGTCGGGCTGCTCACCTCGGCGTGGGTCGGCGTGTTCGTAGAGGGCCGTGCCGTCGAAACGGGCAAGGGCCCACTCATCCCTGGGGAAGTGGGCCGGCACCCAGTCGACGATGACTCCGATCCCGGCCTGATGGAGTCGGTCCACTAGATACCGGAAGTCGTCCGGATTGCCGAAGCGAGCACTCGGCGCGTAGTACGACGACACCTGATATCCCCACGAGCCGCCGAACGGATGCTCGGCCACCGGGAGGAATTCGACGTGGGTGAAGCCGGTGGCCTTGACGTGCGCGACCAGCTCTTCGGCCAGCTGGCTGTAGGACAGCCCTTGTCGCCAGGACCCGATGTGCACTTCATAGATGGACATGGGTGCCGCATGCCACTGGGTTCCAGCCCGGGCCGCGAACCACTCGTCGTCATTCCACGTGTAGCCGGAGGTGAACACCATCGAGGCGGTCGCGGGCGGAGCCTCGGTCGCGAAGGCCAGCGGGTCGGCCTTCTGACGCCACACGCTGTCTGCGCCCAGGATGCTGAACTTGTATTTGGCCCACTTGCCGACGCCGGGGACGAACAATTCCCAGACGCCCGACGATCCCAGCGAGCGCATTGGATAGTCCCGGCCCGACCAGTAGTCGAAGTCGCCTACGACCCGGACTCCACGCGCATTCGGCGCCCATACCGCGAAGGACGTGCCGCTCACCGGACCCTGCGGTGTGTCGTAAGTACGCTCGTGCGCGCCGAGGACGTCCCAGAGCTGCTCGTGCCGGCCCTCGCCTATGAGGTGGAGGTCCACCTCGCCGAGGGTCGGCAACCAGCGGTAGGGATCGTCGACCGTGTAGGTCTCATCGCCGTACGTGACCTCGAGCCGGTAATCGGTGGGCTGCCCGTCAACGACTGTGCCGAACACCCCACCGTCATGGAGTCGGTCCAGCTCGAAGGGCTTGCCCTCGATGATCGCGGTGACCTTGCTGGCTTCCGGCCGCAAGGTGCGGATAACGGTGCGCCCGTCGGCAGTCGGGTGGGCGCCGAGCAGACCGTGCGGATCGTGGTGCGATCCAGCGACGAGGCGGTCGAATGCGTCGCCCTCGACCGTCGCCACGGCCGGGATCGGGCCGGTCTGGACCGGCGGTGCATCCGGCGCCGCGGGACGTGCGGCCGGAATGGCGGCGTCGGCGGCGGCCACCGCCTCACTCAGTGGGGTGGCCGGGCGGGGCGACTGTGACTTGCTGGGCTTGGATTCCTTGTCCTTGCTCATGAAGCACCTTCCTCACGGACGGGGCCGGTGTCGGCAGCTGCTCTGTCGTCCGACGCACGGTAGCTAGTACCTGGGGGCTCGGCGAGCCGGGTCAGCGATGCGAGTGGAATCCGAACCCACGTCGGCCGATTCCGGGTCTCGTAGACCGCCTCGTAGACCGCTTTGTCAGCCTCGAATCCGCGCAGCAGAACGTCATGGACTCGCGGATCGCTGCCGGAAACATCTGCATACCCAGCGCAATAGGCGTCCCGGTTGCGCTCGGCCCACTCGTTCGCACGATAAGAAAGCTGCGGGTCAGGCGTGTCGACGATCTGATATCTGGAGGCGTAGTCGAACGATCGCAACATCCCGGCGACGTCGCGCAGCGGCGAGTCGAAGGACCTGCGGCCGGCGAGCGATGCGATCGGTTCGCCCTCGAAGTCAAGCAAGATCCACCGCCGCGAGGTCCGCAGCGCCTGACCGAGGTGCAAATCGCCGTGGATCCGTTGGGTCGGCACCGGCTCGGCCGTGTCGGCCAGGGAATCCACCGCATCGAAGGCCGCGCGCAGGCCCGGCTCGACGGGGGCGAGCAAAGGCACCTCGGCCAGCGCGGCGTCAAGGTGCGCGTGCATGGCTGCCGCGCGTTCCCGGAGCTGGTCACCCGGCATGACATCAGTGCCGAACGCGACGGCCAGGTCGGCGTGCACGACAGCCGTCGCGGCGCCCAGCCGCTCGGCCTCGGCCGCGAAGTCACCGCCGGCCTCGGCCGCGTGCAGGTCTGCTTCCGCCATGAGGTCTCGGACGCTGGTCTTAGCCAGGTCCCATCCATTGCTCGCGGTGCTCATGAATTCCTGCAGCATCGCCAGGCTGACCGGCGTCAGGGTGCCGCCGCCGTCGTCGGGCAGGTCAGCGGTCATGCTGCCGAGCAGGCGGGCAATATGCTTCGCGCCGAGCTCGCTGAGCGCCTGGTGAATCTCGATGTCCGGGTTGATGCCGGGCTCGAGCCGCCGAAACACCTTGAGAATGGCTTGATCGCCGTAGACGAGGGACGTATTGGACTGCTCACCGGTGAGGACGAGGCTCGGTAGATCAACCGGCAGGTCGCTCGGGTCGACCCATCGCTGGAAATGCACCGGCCCGGGCGTAGCGTCCTTGCGGACCCCGTCGACGAAGACACCGGTGACGTCCTTATCGTGCAGGGCGTCATAGATCCAGCGGGTGCCGTCCGGCGTCTGGATCGTGCCGAGCAGTACGTGCTCGAGGCTGCCCACCGGCTCCGCCCGTTCCACGAGTGGCAGCTGGTAGGTGTCCACGTAGCCGTCCGCGTAGGTCACGGTCACCAGCCAGATACCGACCTCTGGCACGGCCTCGGTCAGCGTCGTGAGCTGTCTGAGCGATACCTCGGACACGCCCCGACCCTTGCCGGCATACCATCGTTGACTCGGCAACCACCGTTCGACAAGCGGTTGCAGATCGTCATACGTCAGGGTCACGTCACCACCTCGCGGCGCCACTGTCCTCGTTCTGGTTCCGCATCGGACACCTGGTTGCGCGGAATGCGCAGCCAGTAGAAGCCGTGCCCGGCAAGAGTCAGCAAGTACGAGAGTTCACCGATTGCGGGGAAGCGGGTATCGCCCATCAGCTCAATGGGCTCAGATCCCTCCCACGGCCGTAAGTCGAGTTCGACCGGCTGAGGGAACCGGGAGAGGTTGTTCACGCAGAGCACGATGTCGTCACCGAAGACGCGGACGAACGCGAGCACGCTCGGGTTACTGCCGCCGATGTCGGTGAATGTCCCTAGGCCGAACGCCGGATTTGCCTTGCGCACCCTGATCATGCGCCGCATCCAGTGCAGTAGCGACGACGAGTTGCGGGTCTGGGACTCGACGTTCGTCACTTGGAAGCCATAGATGGAATCCATGTTGACCGGCAGGTACAGCCGGCCCGGATCGCACGTGCTGAACCCAGCGTTACGGTCGGGCGTCCATTGCATCGGCGTGCGGACGCCATCGCGATCCCCGAGCCAAATATTGTCGCCCATGCCGATTTCGTCACCGTAGTACAGGACGGGCGAACCCGGCAAAGAGAGGAGCAACGCGGTGAACAGCTCGATCTGATTTATGTCATTCTCGAGCAACGGGGCCAACCGCCGGCGGATGCCGATATTCGCCTTCATCCGCGGATCCTTGGCATACTCCGCCCACATGTAGTCCCGCTCCTCATCGCTGACCATCTCCAGAGTCAGCTCGTCATGATTGCGCAGGAATATGCCCCACTGGCAATTGGCCGGAATGGACGGCGTCTGCTCCATGATTTCCGAGATCGGGTAGCGGTTCTCCCGGCGCACCGCCATGAAGATTCGGGGCATGACGGGGAAGTGGAAGGCCATATGGCATTCGTCGCCACCGGTCGCCGGATCGCCGAAGTACTGCACCACGTCATCCGGCCACTGATTGGCCTCACACAGCATGACCCGATCCGGATAGTCGCGATCGATTTCTTTTCGTAATCGCTTGAGAAACTCGTGGGTCTCGGGCAGGTTCTCGCCGTTCGTGCCGTCGCGCTCGAACAGGTACGGGACAGCGTCCAGGCGGAACCCGTCGATGCCGAGGTCGAGCCAGAACCGGAGGGCATCGATCATGGCCTGCTGAACGTCGGGCGAGTCGAAGTTCAGGTCAGGCTGGTGGCTGAAGAAGCGATGCCAGAAGTACTGCTTGCGGACTGGGTCGAATGTCCAGTTCGACGGCTCGGTGTCGACGAAGATGATGCGGGCATCCGGATACCGCGTGTCGTCGTCGCTCCACACGTAATAGGGCCCGTAGGGGCCGTTCGGATCCTTGCGCGACGCCTGGAACCACGGATGTTGGTCCGACGTGTGGTTCATCACGAAGTCGGTGATCACCTTGATGCCGCGCTCGTGCGCTGCCTTCAGGAGAGCGGTGAAATCGTCGATCGTGCCGAACTCGGGCAGCACGCCATCGAAGTCGCTGATGTCGTACCCGCCGTCTCGCAACGGAGATGGGTAGAAAGGCGGCAGCCACAGGCAGTCGATGCCGAGCCACGCGAGGTAGTCGAGTTTGTCGGCGAGTCCCCGCAGGTCACCGGTGCCGTCGCTGTTGGAGTCGCTGAACCCTCTGACCAAAACTTCGTAGAACACCGCGCGTTTGAACCAGTCGGGATCGCGAGAACCCCGCGCGCCAGCAGCAATGCTGTCGGTCAACGCAGTCACCTCTCAGTCCGGGACGGTCCACTTCTCAATTCGCCCGACGCCGGGCCTAACTGTCGCGCTCATCCCAACTGTGATAGTCGAACCTCGAAAATGTGCGCCGGGCCCCAGTGCGGATCAAGCCGTACGTAGTTGAACTGGCCCCAGTCCCACTCGGAGCCGGTAAGCAGGTCGTGGACGGTGAACCGCTCGTCCCACCCGGCCCCTAGTGCGGGCAGGTCGAGCGCCGTCCAGCCCTCGCGAACGTTGTGCGGGTCGGTCGAGCAGACGACCAAGATCGTGTCAGCTGGTTCGTCGTCTGTCGCTTCAACCCGCTTGCTGAATGCCGTGATTGAGTCGTTGTCGACCTGGTGGAAACGAAGGTTGCCGAGCCAGTGCAGGGCGCGATGCTGGCGGCGGATCTCGTTCAGCCGGGTAAGGAATGGCGCAAGCGATCGACCGTCGGCCTCCGCCCCGGCGTAGTCCCGAGGTCTCAGTTGGTATTTCTCACTATCCAAGTACTCTTCGCTGCCCGGTCGCACGGGAAGGTGTTCGAACAGCTCATAGCCCGAATACACCCCCCAGGTCGGGGAGAGCATGGACGCCAATACCGCGCGAATGCGAAATGCTCCAGGGCCGCCCGTCTGGAGAAAGCCATTCAGGATGTCAGGGGTGTTGACGAAGAAGTTCGGATGCATGTAATGGGCGGTGCTGACCAGGTCCCGAGCGTAGTGCTCGAGCTCGTCCTTGCCATTTCGCCAGGTGAAGTACGTGTAGCTCTGGCTGAAGCCGATCCGAGCCAGCTCGTGCATCATCGCGGGGCGGGTGAACGCCTCAGCCAGGAACAGCACGTCCGGATTCTTCTGCTTGACGGTCGGAATCAGCCAATGCCAGAAATTGATCGGTTTGGTATGGGGATTGTCGACCCGGAAGATCTTCACCCCGGCGTCGATCCACACCTGCAGGACGCGCAGGCATTCGGCGTAAATCCCGTCCGGATCGTTGTCGAAATTAATCGGATAGATGTCCTGGTACTTCTTGGGTGGATTCTCGGCGTAGGCAATCGTCCCGTCCGGTTTGGTGGTGAACCATTCAGGATGCTCGGTGACCCACGGATGATCCGGCGCCGCCTGCAATGCGTAATCGAGCGCGACCTCCAGGCCGAGCTCGTTGGCCCGCCGGACGAAGGCAGCGAAGTCAGCGATAGTGCCGAGATCGGGATGGACGGTGTCGTGGCCGCCTTCGTCAGAGCCGATCGCCCAGGGCGAGCCGACATCCCATGGCATGGCCATCACCGAGTTGTTGGCACCCTTGCGGTTTCGTTTGCCGATCGGATGGATCGGCGGTAGGTAGACGACGTCGAAGCCCATTCTCGCCACGTAATCCAGGTGCTCGGTGGCGTCCTTGAGCGTCCCGTGCCGGGCTGGTCGGGCGGGTGCGTGTGGGTCGTTCGCCAGCTCCGCTCCGATTGACCGGGGAAAGAACTCGTACCACGACCCGTACAACGAACGCGGTCGATCTACCCACACCGAATACTGGGGGGACATGGTCACCAGTTCCCGAACGGGGTCTTGCTCCGCGAGACGCATGAGATACGGATCGAGCGCGAGACCCACTCGGTGTCCGAGGTCCAGCGTCTGGTCACGAAGCGCCGCCGCGGCGGCGACCGCCCGCGGGCGCTCGGGCTTGGGCAGCAAGGTGGCGAGCTGGTCGAAAATGCGGGCGCCGACTTCCAGGTCGTTGGCCAGGTCCGCGCTGCCCTGACCCGCGTCAATCTTGACCGTGACCGCGTGATGCCACGTCGAGAACGGATCGCTCCACGCCTCGACGGTGAACGTCCACATGCCCTCGACGTCCGGCACCAGGTCCGCGTGCCATCGGTCCAGACCGGGTGCACCGTAGGTCATCCGGAGGAACGGCAGGCGGCGCCCGTCCGGCGCCCGGACAACCACGTTCGCGGCAACGGCGTCGTGACCCTCTCGGAATACCGTCGCGGAGATGGGAACGTGCTCCCCCACGACCGCCCGAGCCGGATGCTCACCGTCTGCGGTCGAACCCACGACCGGGCTGACGTTTGCTAGTCCGATACGTCCCACCACGGGGCCACCGTACCGATTCGATCGGTGGTGGAGTAAGCCCGCAGGCGCCCAGCGCGCACAACTACACCCGCTAGTGTGCTCCCCGTGAAGGCATTGAGACGGCTCACGGTACGAGCCGCGTTTCCTCCCGAGTTGGTGAGGCTTGGCGCGATCGTGACCAATTTGCGCTGGTCGTGGCATCCGGACTCGCGCGATCTGCTGGAATCGGTCGACCCTGAACTGTGGGCCGCCTGCGATGCCGATCCGGTCAAGATGTTCGGCGAGGTCAGCGCCCAGCGGCTCGCCATCCTCGCTAAGGATCGTCGGTTCCTCCGTCGGATGAACGACGTCTATGACGACCTGACCGACTACCTCGAGCAACCGCGCTGGTATCAGGGTCAGCAGGACGGAAGCCTGCCGACGTGCATCGCCTACTTCTCACCCGAGTTCGGTATCACCGAAGCGCTACCGCAATACTCCGGTGGCCTCGGCATCCTTGCCGGCGATCATCTCAAGGCCGCGAGCGACCTCGGTGTGCCGATTATCAGCGTGGGTCTGCTT
>Ga0081540_1000661_pt1 | contig 32471 bp, 32 predicted proteins | sample TabmetS2T1R1_FD_71024 | JGI IMG/M metagenome (GOLD analysis project Ga0081540, IMG submission 71024) | Tabebuia heterophylla rhizosphere microbial communities from the University of Puerto Rico - S2T1R1 | ecosystem: Host-associated > Plants > Roots > Rhizosphere ...
CCGCGCGAATTGCGAGATTACGTCGCCATGGCGGTCGGCCACCACGCACCCTAATGGACTGGATCCAGCACGACCACAGGTATCTCGCGCTCGGTCTTGAGCTGATAGTCGGCGTAGGGCGGCCAAAATTCGAGCGCCTTTTTCCAAAGCCGGAGGCGTTCCTCGCCCTCCGTTGTCCTGGCCCGCGCCTTCATCTTCTTGGTCCCGACTTGTACCTCAATGTCGGGGTTCGCAAGAATGTTACGATACCAGCCTGGGTGTTCGGGCGCGCCTCCCTTTGAGGCGACTACGAAGTAATTGCCGCCGTCCATTCCGTAAAACAGCGGAAATATGAACTTGTCGCCAGACTTGCGGCCGGTGGTGGTCAGCAGCAGCGCCGGCACCGTCAGCTCACCTCGCTGGGGCACCGTCACCTTGTACATGTGCCCGTCGGTTCCGCCGCTCGAAAGATAGCGGTTCGCGTGCTCGAGCATCCAGTCCGGCAGGTTCGGCGCGAGTTTCGCTTCAGCCATCGTGCCCTCCCGTAAAGCAGCAGGGGAACATACCATCGGGCGCCGGATCGGCCAAATCCGAATTCAAGAGCAAGCCAAATTTGACGCTTATAGGGTGAGGACGTTGTTGTTAGGCCCTTCAGCGACGTAAAAATTCGGTCGAAGGTCGGCTTTGCGCCAAAATCATTCGTCCCAGGAAAGTCTTTTGAACCAGAACCGGCGTGTTGCCGCTGTTGCTTGCCTTCCTACTTCGATCGGCGGGTAATCCGTTTGCCGAGACGCAACATCAGCGTGTTGGCTGCGATCGCAATCAGGGCGATCAGTGTGACCACGGCTACAGGCTAGCGGCAACAGTCTGCTCAGTTTTGAACCGTTTCCGGCTTGATGTCAAAGAATCAGCGGGGACGGATCGGCTGCGTTAACAAATCATGCCGGGGGTTCTGACTTCCTTGGCACGACCTCAAGAGCAGGCCCCCGGCCTTCCCCGGACCGGGGCTTTTTTGCTTACGCTGCCCTCGCCTACAAAAATCACCTGCCCTGCTGCTTTTTCCAACGAAGAAATTCCCGGTAAAGTTCGGGGTCGTTTTGCGGGGAGCCATTTGGGACGGCAGGCTGCGCGACGTCCAGTTTCAAAGCCCGGGGAAAGCCTGGTGGTTTCTCCGTGCTTGCCTGCGCGGCTTCGGCAGTTTGTCTATCGAGCCAAGTTTGTGCGGCCTCCAAACGGGTCCAACCCGGCAATTGGGCGGCGAGATTAACGTCACGCCATTTCGCGTGGTGCGGCGGCTTCCGGAACTCCGCGATCCTCGGAAAAAACGCTTCCACGAACCGTTGAACCCGCTGATACCGATCGACCTTGGTCTTCGGCCAATTGAACGCGATGAGCACCGCGTTGACGGCAATCGTATCAATAGACTGACCGGTCGGAATGATGTCGGGGTAATCGTCATGCGTTAGCTTGGAAGGCAAATAATTGGCTATGAGTTGCGAGCGGTACGGAACTGGAACGAAGTGCAAGCGGTCTGCCGGGTTTAGCTTGGTCATCGCCCGTACCGGTTTGCCCGCGATCAGAACGGTAGCGGCTATCTCGCCGCTCTTGACCTTCTCGAAGGCTTCGGCCTGCGACAGGGCGACTTCCTGGATCTCAATGTCAAGGGCCTTGAAGACGTCCCGCATCGAATAACTCGTTCCGCTGCCTTTTGCATCGAGGTTGACCTTAAGGCCGCGCAATTGCTCGATCGAGGTAATGCTCGCGCCCGCAACAAGGTGAGCCTCCTCGGCGAACAGATTGGCGATGTAGACAATCTTGTTGTCATCGGCTTGCCCCATCCGCGTATTCGAAAGGCGGAAGTTATTGAGAATGTTGCTTTGCGTGAGGCCGATATCGACGCCTTTCAAGTATCGCACGTCGCGAATGTTCCTGGGTCCGCCGATTCCGGCGATCGGGAGAATGCGAAGGTTGTCGCCGTCATTCAGCACGTCGGCAAGATCGTACGCGATCTGAAGGTAGGTATCGTCGGAATTCAGGCTACCTGATATAAGACCGATTGTATTATCGTTTGGCTGCTCGTTTTTATATACTCCGACGCCGACGAAATAATTGCCCATCCTTTCGATCCAGGCCGACTTGTCTTCGATGGTTTTTGTGACAGGATTGAGCCATCGGTAGTCGACCCAACCGTGTTCGGGGGCAGTGCTCGCGGTCCTGACAAACTCCTGAATCATGAACTTGCCGTCTTGATCCTTGAGATCAAGCAGGTTCTTTCCCCTCACGGCAGGAGTGACCCCGTTGGCAACGCAAAGACCGGTCAGTTCGGTCACGAAAGGGTAAAGGTCGCGGTCCGCAAATCCTGGCTCTTTATTGTTGATGGCCCGGAAGGCGGCTTCGGGACCCTCCTTCTTGAATTTTTGCTGCACTCGTCTGACCATCGCCGTGGCTTCGTCCCTGGTACCAAACTCAGCAGCACCGGCAGGGAGCGCCGCTATGACTGGAGCTAGCACGATGGCGAACAACGCTGCAGCACGAGACATTTGGTTTTCTCCCAACGCTAGGCGCACACATATCGATTAACGATATCAGCTCAATTTTCCGCTGTGGCCAGTCGTGAGGAACATGGCGGAGAATTGCTATTTTGTCCGTCGGCACGCGAAGGTAGACAAACAATGCGGCAATTTTCAGTTGAATACTATCTCTTATTCCATCCAGCGGTATTCAACGATAAAATAGAGGACGGCGGTTCGATTATCGCCTGACGCCAGCATTCGCTGGACAGTTTCCCTAGCGACCGGATTCGACCGCGAACGTTACTCAGTTCGCGCCACCTGACGAAGCTAGAGCAAACTAGACTGGAAGTTGCACCGGGATTTGAATTATCCGCCGCGCTTATTTGGTCTTCATGACAAGGTTGTTTTCGTCGATCGATCGCGTAATCTGGCCAATATCCTTCAGCACGTTCACCCAGACGGCGAAGTCGCGCGGATCGAGCGAAAACCGATACGTGACGAACGGTATCTTTTGGACCACCGTCTCGGGCAGTCTGGTATATTTGGCGAGGATCGCCCGAGCTTCCTGCGGATTTGCGTCCATGAATTGCTTGGCCTGATCGAGCGAGGCGACCCAGGCATCGATCACCGCATGATTGTCTGTCGCCCATTTGCGTTCCGAGATCCAGAACGTGTACAGGACCTGATCGCTCACGGAGAGAAGCGGATCTCCGAGCGAGCGGTTGCCGGCCGCCAGCAACTGTCCGGCAAACGGCTCAAGCGCCTCGACGGCATCGACATTTCCGGCTTTCAACTGATCCGGCATGTTGGGAAACGGCACCTCGACGGCACGGATGGAAGCCGGATCGATGCCGTTCTTCTTCAGGCCATAAAGCACCGAGACATGGATAATGGCGCCAAGCGTCGGTGTCGCGATCACCTTGCCCTTGAGGTCTTGCATGCTCGCAATCGTGGAATCCTTCCGAACGATCAAATGCGTGCTTGGATTATCCCTGGTCTCGATCCCCTGCCCGGCCACCGCCACGACATCGATCCCTGCCAGCACGGCTTTGATGAGATCCGGCGGCGTCGACGGCGCCAAATCAAACTGTCGCCCCAGTGTTCCCGGCAGAACCGACAGGTTCTGCGTAACGGACAGCGTGACGTCGAGGCCATTGTTCTCAAAGAAGCCCTTCTCCTTGGCCACCCATGCCGGGAGCCACGAGACGACCGGGATATACGCGGCCCGTACCGGCGTCAGTTTGGCGGCAATGGCGGGCGCGATAAACTCCGCGCACACGCACAACACAGCTGCAATCAAGACACCAAGCGAACGAGATAATTTCAGCCCTTGCGCCATCGTAGCTCCCCGCAAAATCTTATTGCTTTTTTTTGCTTCTCAATCATCCCGTGTGCGGGCCTGAAGTCAACCTCGAACGGCGTGATCGGATCTGCCCTAATAACCGATCAGGCTGACGAATTTCTTGGCGGCAAGTTTGAGTTCGCGGATCGGCTTGCCGTTGCTCGAAATATCAATGCTCTTGGAAGGTCCGACGGCCGCCAAGACCGCTACCAGATCATTCTTGAAGTCCAGCACGGGCACCGCCATGGCATCTATTCCCCGTATCAAATCTCCCCTGACGAGGCTGAACCCCCGGGCCCGAACATCGGCCAGCTTCCTCGCGGCCTCTTCCAGGCTTTTCACGGGGAAGTCCAAGCCCGACGTCCTGTGTTCGGCGATCTCCTTCGCGATCCGTTTCTTCGTCAGATCGGGGGGAAGATAGGCCGCACAGATCAGCCCAAGCGCCGAGGTGAGAAGCGGAAGGATTGAGCCGGGCCTGATGATGACCGACACAGGCCGCGGCACGTCCAGCCAGTAAAGCACGGTGGGCCCCTCATTGCCCCAGACGCCGAGGAAGACGGTCTGCTGCAACGTATTGCGCAGTTCGATCAGCAACGGAGCACCCATGCGCATGATGTCCAACCGGTTGATAGCGGCACGGCCAATCACCCGGGCGGCGCCGCCGAAATCGTACCGACCGTCAATTGGGCTCTGCTCTATCAAGCCCTCTCGAATGAGACTGACCAGGTAACGATGCGCCTTGGCGGGCGACAGGGCTGCCGCGGCCGACAGATCCTTGAGCGTTTGAGGGCCCTCGAGTTGGGCAAGCGTCTTCAACAGGCGTCCGGCGATCTCAACAGATTGAACTCCGATCTGCCGCTTGTCAGCTCCGCTCAAGCTCTTACTCATCCTCTAAACCGCAAGACCGTCATTAAGCGGATCGGTTGCCTGGTAACCATCAGTCCCGTAATTTCGGAAGCACATGCTCGCCAAAGAGCTCAACGGTCCGCACCGGATCCGACGCAAGGCTGACCGTGAGCATCAGCCGCTTGGCGCCTGCTTCCTTGGCGGCCAGCGCCTGCTTCAGGCACTCTTCCGGCGTGCCGCAGATCGCCAGACGTCTGGAAAGATAGTCGAACAGGCCGAGCTCGCGCACCAATCTGATGTCCGCATCGCCCGGCCGGGTGCTGTAGCGTCGACGCAATTCGAGAAGCGGCTCGTGAAGCGGTTTCGGCACCCCGCGCGATTCAAGGTTCTTGTCGCCAATGACATATCCCGCCAGAAACGCCAGCATGGCCCCGACCTTGTCGCGCGCAACGTCTCCATCCGTGGCGCAGTCCAGAGCCCCTATCTGCCAGATCTCGACATCATCCGCGGATCGACCGGCCTCCGAAATTCCCCTGGCGACGATGGCCTCGGATTGCGCGACGTTATCCTTGCCCAGGCCGAAATTGACAAAAACGCCATCCGAAGTCCGGCCGGCCGCCGCCAGACCGAGCGGATGAGAAGCCGCGAGAAAGACCTTCGACGGCCTCTTTACCCACGGCAAATGCGCCGTTGCCTCATTGAGCGTCGCGGGTTCGCCTCGCAGCAACGTCTTGATGAAGGTGACACCCTCACCGAGCTCCTTTGCGGTGGACTTGCCGCGACCGAGGTTCCTCGTTCCACTGTGACCCGCACCGATGCCGAGAACGGCCCGGCCCTCGATGATCTGATCGATCGAGGCGATAGCGGCGGCGCTGACTGCGGCGTCGCGTGTCACCAGATTTGTCACGCAAAGCGCGACCCGCGCCTTTTTCACCAGGCTCGCCGCGAGCGTCACGGAAACCCAGGGGTCCATCGCGTTCCCCGGCGTGTCGGCGATACCAATCATATCGTAACCGTATCGGTCGGCCCGATCGGCAAGGCTTTCGACCAGGCCAGGATTGTAGGGCCAAAAGAAGAAGCCGACATCCATGTCTTTAACTCCTAAAAATGTTGGCTCTGGGTTTTCGGCGGCCAGCGACGAAGCAAGATCGCTTCGAAGACGGCGAAGACGTTATTGAGGAGCAATCCAAACAAGCCGATCAGGACAAGAAGTCCGTAAACCTGTGAAGATTGAAAATTGCGCTGGGCGCCGATCATGAGTGCACCGATGCCCTCGATCGAAGTCAGTATCTCGACGAGAAGCGTTACGACGATCGCAACGGGCAGCGCGACGCGAATGCCGAGCAATATCGCAGGGACGACCGAGGGCAGAATGATCAGTCTCATACGATCGAACGCCGACAGTCGAAACGAACGTGCGACGTCGAGCAGCAACGGATGAACTCGTTCCGCGGCGGATGAGGTGTTCAGGAGGATGGGCCAGATTGCCGCCAGTACGACCACGGTCAGCTTCATTCGCTCGTCATAGCCCATGAACAGGATAGCCACGGGCACGACAGCGGGCGGCGGAACAGCTCTCAGAAATTCGAGAAGCGGCCCAAAGGCGCGGCTGAGCCGTGGAAATACACCAATGAACAGACCCATTCCGGTTCCGATCAAGACCGCTACCGCCAACCCGAGCAGCAGGGTTATCGTCGTGGCGGACAACGCCGGATAGAGCCGCCCGCTTTTCGCGAGCAGCATCAGGCCATCCCACCAGTCCGAGGGGGGAGGAAAATAGGGAGAGGTGCCGGTCTGCAGGAGTTGCCAGGCGCCGAGAAGAACAACGAGCGGCAGCAATCCCCTGGCTGATGGAAGCGCCTCCACGACGAGCGCAAAATGTTGTCGCAACGGCGGAGAACGCATCATGGCCCGCCCCGCAATTGACGAAAGGACGGGAACAAAGCCTCCGCGAGCGCCAGCATCCCGGCATTGAGAACAATCCCAATGAGTCCGACCGTCACTATATAGGCAAACATGAGGTCGGGACGCAGCGCCTGTTGCTCACGAACGATACCGTAGCCGAGCCCTTCGGGGTTGCCCACCATTTCGGCGACGACTGCAAGCACCAGCGCAAGACCGAGGCTGATGCGTGCCCCGACGACGATCGGCGGCATCGCCGCGGGCAGGATGATACGGAGGATGGTATCCTTGCGGCTGAGACGAAAGGTCCGGCCCACGTCATAAAGTCTCTGATGAACCCCGGTCACGCCTCCGATGGTGTTGACCAACACAGGCCAGAGTACCGGCAGGATGGTGACCACCATTTCGGTTTTCAGGGAAAAGCCGAACAGCAAAAGCCCGACCGGCGCAAACGCGACCCCCGGCATCGGCCGCAAGACCTCGATACTCGCAAGGCTGTAACGTCGGGCGGTCGGCGACAAACCAAGAAGGAAGCCGAGCGAGACGCCCAGCACGATCGCCACCGCCCATCCGATCGCGACGGCAATCAGCGTATGCGCAATATCGGGCGCCAAAATCCCTTGGCTTGCGAGTTCGCCAAAGCCCAGGGCGATGGCCGAAGGGGCCGGCAGATATTCATATCGGAGCAACCCCGACCGAACCGCCGCTTCCCAAGCGAGCCCCCAAAAAACGAGGACGGCCGTTCCGGGCCAATTGATTTCCGCAATGACGCGATCCTTATCCATGAACACGCCCGATCGCCTGGTGCACGGCGTAACGAAACTCGAGAAACTTTGGCAGTTGGCGCGTCGACAGCTGGTCACGCGGCGCCGGCAGGCCAATTTCGAATATCCGGTCAATTCTCCCGGGTGAGCCCGTCAGTACGGCGATCCGGTCACCGAGGTAGACCGCCTCTTCTATGTCGTGGGTAATGAAAACGAAGCTTGTGCCGGTCCGATCGCGAACCCGGAGAAGTTCGTCCTGCATGGACGCTTTGGTCATCGCGTCGAGCGCGGCAAACGGTTCGTCCATCAGCATCACAGCTGGACGCGACGCCAGCGCGCGCGCGATTTGAACGCGCTGCTGCATGCCGCCGGACAATTGCCAGGGATAGTCGTCCGCGTTCCTTTCAAGACCCACAAGGGCCAGCGCGTCGCGCACCCGTTGTTCGGTTTCCTGGCGCTCGAGGGTTCGTTCTATTCCGAATGCAACATTCGCCGCGATGGTTCGCCATTGCAACAACGCGTTGGAATAATCCTGGAATACGATGACGACGTCTTCCGGCGGACCGTCGAGTTCCTTGCCATGTACCAGGACTGAGCCGCTTACGGTTGGCGTCAGGCCTCCCATTGCCCTCAAAAGAGTGGTCTTGCCGGTTCCCGAAGGACCCACGATGGTCAAGAACTCGCCGGATCGTACGAGAAAGGAAATATCCTCGATGATACGTTTGCGGCCGAACTTGTGAGGAAATTCGACGGTGACCGATCGGCATTCGAAGGCCGGACCTACGGCCTTCTCGTCTGCATCAGATCTCTCTTCCGTCGACGTCATCTATGGCGTCACAACCAGCTTGGAGGAATCGACTTGCTTGTCGAGCTGGCCGACATCCTTCAGTGCGGCGGCCCATACCTGGATATCCTCAGGCTTGATTGCAAAGCGGTAGGTCGGGAACGGCGTCGCCTGCACGACCGCTTCAGGCAATTTAGTGTATTGCGCCATGATCTTGCGCGCCTCTGCCGGATTCTTCTCGATAAAACTTTTTGCATCTTCGAGGGCGGCAATCCAGGCCTTTATCGTCGGAAGATTGGCGCGTGCCCACGCGCCCTGTGCGATCCAGAACGGGAAGAGTACATCCTTGCCGACCGACAGCAGAGGGGTCGCAATCGATACATAGCCATTCGCACGCAGGGCGCCGGCGAATGGTTCAAGCGATTCCACGGCGTCGACACGCTTGGCCTTCAGTTGGTCGGGCATATTCGGAAACGGAACTTCCACGGCTCTAACGCTCGCGGGGTCGACACCGTTCTTCTTAAGCCAGTACATCACTGACACGTGGATCACGCCGCCGATCGTGGGGGTCGCAATGATCTTTCCAGCAAGATCTTTCGGCCCAGCGATACCCGACTCCTTCGAAACGATGACATACGTCGAAGGGTTGCTCTCCGTCTCAAAGACCTCGGAGGCGACGGCAACCACGTCGAGTCCGGAGGCGACCGATTTAAGCAGATCTGGCGCTGTGCTCGGAACGAATTCGAATTGTTTTCCGACCGTTCCCGGCAAAGTCGAAAGGTTTTGCGCGACGCTGAGCGTTACATCGAGCCCATGCGCGGCGAAGAACCCCTTCTCCTTCGCAACCCACGCGGGAAGCCAGGTTACGACCGGAATATAGGCGGCCCTGACCGCAACCGGCGGCTGCATTTGAGCAAAACTGCGATGCGCCAATCCTGTCGCGATCGCTGCCAAAACCACGATGCACGCCAACTTCGCATGCAGACCCACCCACGACGACAGAGCCTTGCGTTGCACCTTGCGGCCTCCCCATATGCATAATTAATTTCACATTGCATAATTCTACTATGGAGCTTCGAGATACCGCAAGCGTGGATGCCTCGCGCCCATTGAAAGGAGGATGAATCAACTCCCTACAATTGAGCGATGTCGTGGTGCTGCTTGTTCCTGCGAAAGTTTCCGTCGTGCAGAAACTTCACAGCGATTCAGCCGCGCTCGAAGCAAAGGCGGTCCGCGGTGCCGCCGTCAAGTTGTTTCCGCCTTTCACAATGTAGGGGCAGCCAGACCGCAGACGGCAGGCTCGATTGTGACGGACTTGTGTTCGGCGACGACAAGGCTTCGCGGGATCTGGTAATCACGCTGGCGGAAGCCGCTAGTCGCGGCGGCATCGATGGCGGAGCTCTGGTTAACTCCGTTGCGGCGAACGCCGCGGCCGCTCCAATCCAACTGCGCTGATCCAGGAGGACTGTGCGATGAATGAGTTCGATTTTCGAATCGAAGGTAGAGTTGCCAAGATCGTGCTTGATCGCCCCGACAATCAGAATCTGCTGTCGCGGGATTTGCTGTTGTCGCTCCGATCGGTCGCGAGTGATCTCGCAGCAAGTCCCGACATCCAGGTTCTCGCCATCGTTGGAAAAGGCACCGAATGCTTTTCGGCCGGCATTTTGACGCCTGCCTTGAGGGGGCAATTGGCCAAGGAAGATGTCTTGCAATTGATCCGGCTTGCGAACGAGACCTTTGATGCTATCGAGGCGTTGCCTCAAATCGTGATCGCTGGGCTTAACGGTTATGTGCGTGCCGGCGCCGTTGAACTGATCCTTGCCTGCGACATCAGAATCGCCGGCGATCATGTCCGGCTGTCTTCTCCCGAGGCAAAATGGGGCGGCTTTCCAGGCGCCGGCGCGCCCGTTCGCCTCCCGAATATCATTGGTGCCGGCCGAACCATCGAATTACTCTGTACTTGCCGTGAGATTGACGCGGTCGAAATGGAGCGGATCGGCTTGATTGAGCGCATGGTTGCGAAAGAAGGTGTCCACGCGGAAATCGATCGCCTCGCCTGCGCCATCGCCGACAATGGACCCTTGGCGACGCGCGGAACCAAGCGGATCGTCAGATCAAGGATGGAGTCGGGCTTTCGCGCAGCCCGCGAATTATCCGAAGCGCTTCGCTCCGCGCTGGAATGGACCCACGACGTCGATGAAGGCATTGCTGCGGTGCGCGATGGTCGAAAACCGCATTTCACCGGGCGATAATCTGTTCGCATCGCAACAGCGACTGTAAATGTCACCCATCTCGGGCTCCAGCATAGCCGCATGCTGGCTGTGTGTACCGAAAACTTTGTAGGCGTTCGACCCGAGATCGCGAAGAGAGCGCTCAATCACGTCAACTCCCTGCGGTAGTACTGCGCCGGAGCTTGGTACAGCATTTGGTACAGCATGACTGACAACGACAATGCCTAAGTGCTGATGACGCGTTGCTTTCTCCGTTCAATCAGTCCAGTCCATCATGGGCCAATTTGAGCTAGCTTGGGCCGAATAGCGGCAATTTGAGGAAGCTCCGAGAGCCGCCCTCACCAAGCCGGTTCACCTGCCGAACCGCTTGTCGGGGGTTCGAGTCAAGGGTCCGCTGCATCGCGATACTCCACCATCGCAGGAGCCTTGTCCACGTATCGGCGAGCAACTTAACTCGAGAAACGGCGCACTGATCATCCCCCAAGCTCGCCAATCGCGCGCGATCGGCCCCACCCAAGAAGCCGGCTTAGGACTCGCCGCGTAGCCCGTTGTGGGCATTTTCCGTATGAAGAAATCGCATGTATGGGGCGCAGTACGCCCAAAGCGCTGCGCTTCGCCGGCGATGCTACTCGCTCGCTCCGGGCGAAAATGCCACGACGTCGTCGGATCGGACCATCAATCTGACCTCGGTGCCGACCGGACAGGACGACAGCGCCGCGATCCCCGGCGCGCGCAACAGGACAGGCTCGCGCGCAACGCCGGCGACGTCGATGTAGAGATCGATGTGATCGCCCTGAAAGACCTGCGTACTCACCGTTCCACGCAGCGACCCCGGCGTGCTTCCTGACATCACGGCCAGATGCTCCGGCCGAATGAAGACGTCCACAACATCACCAATCGCCGCCTGCGCGAGCGGCGCCGCCGGAACCTCGAGACGCATGTCACCGACGGATACGGTGGCCACCTCTCCGCGCCGCTCGACGAGACATCCGGTTAGAACATTCACATTCCCGACGAAGGATGCAACGAAACGATCCGCGGGACGGCGGTAGACGTCGCCGGGCGCGGCAATCTGACGTATCCGCCCCGCCGACATCACCGCAATGCGGTCTGACATCGATAGCGCCTCGCCCTGGTCGTGGGTCACAAAGATCGTGGTAACGCCGAGCTCGCGCTGGATCTGCTTTAATTCGACTTGCATCGACCCGCGCAGATTCTTGTCCAGCGCCGAGAACGGCTCGTCGAGCAAGAGCACCTTCGGCTTGATCACGAGCGCGCGCGCCAGTGCGACGCGCTGCTGCTGGCCGCCCGACAGCTGCCGCGGCTTGCGGTCACCGAATCCGCCCAGCTTCACCAGCGCCAAAGCATCGTCGACCCGGCGCGCAATCTCCTTCCTGTCGATACCGCGGGTCTTCAGACCGTAGGCGATATTGTTGGCGACACTCATATGCGGAAACAGCGCATAATTCTGGAAGACGATGCCGATCTCACGCTGATGGGCGGGCGTTTCGGTGACCAGCGCGCCCTCGATGAAGATCTCACCACTATCGGCTTCGAGAAAGCCCGCAACGAGATTGAGTAGCGTGGTCTTTCCGCAGCCGGACGGTCCGAGCAGGGTCATGAACTCACTCGGCTGGATCTTGAGCCAAACTTCATGAAGGGCAATGGAGTCGCCGAAGCGCTTGGTCACGCCGTCGAGCTGTACCGCCGGCCGGCCTTGCTGGCTCGCCTCGCTGCTCGCGGTTACGCCTATCCGATCAGTGTGCATCAACATTGAGGATCTTCTCGAGACCAAGGAAGGCATTGGCGAAGCTCAGCAGCAATGCGGTGACGGCGATATAGATCACCGACAGCGCAGCCAGCGTCGGATCGGCAAACTCGCGCACATAGTTGTACATCGCAACCGGCAACGTCTGTGTCGCCTGGCTGCTGACGAACAGCGTGGCCGTAAACTCATTGAACGACAGGATCGCGGCAAACAGCCAACCGCTCAACAGCCCCGGCAGCAGCAGCGGGATCGTCACGGTTAGCAAAATACGGCCTGGTGTAGCGCCGAGGCTGGAAGCTGCTAGCTCAAGCCGGCTGTCAAGATTTTCCAGCGAGATGAAGGTGCTGCGCATCACGAATGGCAGCACCAGCAGCACATGGGTCAGGATGACAAGCGGAAAGCCGCGCCCCGTGCCGGTCTGCGATGCCAGGATCAGCACGCCTAGGCCGATGGTGTAATGCGGGATGATCAGCGGCGATAGCAAGATGCCCTCAAGCACCGACTTGAGCACGAACGTATAGCGATGGATCGCGATGGCAAAGGATGCGCCGACGACCAACGCAATGCTTGACGCCCATAACGTCACCGTGAGGCCGTTCCAGAAGCCCCGGCCGAAATCACTGTAGGAGAATGCCCGCCCGAACCAGCGCAGCGACCATGCCTGCGGCGGAAACGCCAGAATCGCACGGTCGTTGAACGCAGTAACGGCAACGACGATACCAGGCAGCAGCACGAACAGAAGGATCGCAGCGACAAGCACACGGCCCGACCATCTCAGCGCTATGACGGCGGGAGACCGTTTCATGTCGCGCTCGCCAGTCGTTCCAGCGGCCTGGCCGCCTGTTTCAACAATGCGATGACGGCCAGAGACAGCGCGAGGCCGATGATCGACAGGCTCGCGGCAAAGGGGAAGTTGAAGGACGAGAAGCCGAGCTGGTAGATCAGCGTCGATACCGTGCTGACCCTCCCGCCGCCGATCAATTGCGGCGTCGCGAAGGCGCTGAACGTCCAAGCAAATGCAGTCGAGAAGCCGGCGATGATGCCTGGCATCGACAGTGGCAGCGTGACCGTCAGAAAGACCCGGATCGGTCCGGCGCCGAGGCTCTCCGCCGCCTTCTCGCAATTCCGGTCGATATGCGACAGACCTGCGGCCAGCATGATGACCATGATCGGCATCGTCACATGGACCAGCGCAGCGATCACGCCACCTGCAGTGAACATCATCTGCACCGGACGCTCGACGAGGCCGAGTTTGACCAGCAGCGTGTTCAGGAAGCCATTATTTCCGAGCACGATCATCCAGGAATAGGTCCGCACCACCTCCCCCAGGAACAACGGCGTCACCGCCGTGATCAGAATGAAAGAGCGCACCGCAGAACTTCTCGTGCGGACCAGCGCATAGGCCAGTGGATAGGCCAGGATCAACGTGAACGCCGCCGTCTCGAAGCAGAGCAGGATCGTATTCCAGAACGCGAGCGCATAAAGCGGCCGGAGCATGGCCGCAAAATTCTGCAACGTGAACCCGCCCACCTCCAGCGAGCCTGGGATGTAAGCCCTCATGCTGAACTGAAACACGGCTGCCATCGCAGCCGTCAGCCCCAGCGCGACAAGCCCGGCCGGCGAGACGAACCATCCCAGAAACGGGCGCTTGGTCATGGCGAACTCCGCGCTGCTGGAAATTGCGGCCCGGCCTCGGCCGGGCCGCTGCTTTCGCTCAGGGAGCCATGACGTTTTCGGCGAACCACTTCCGCCACTCGGCAGTCTTTTCGGCGCGCAGCTTGTGATCGATGATAAGGGTCTGATGCGCCCATTGATCGGGCGTCGTGAACACGCCCGTGAGCGACGCAACCTCCGGCAAGAGCTTGGCGTTGTCGACCACTGGACTGCCCTTCTTGAGATCGGCGATCTGCGCCTGTACCGCCGGATCGAGTGCGATATTCAGGAATTTGTAGGCGAGATCAGCCTTGGTCGTGCCCTTAGTGATGCCCATGGTGTCAACGCCGAGCACCGCGCCTTCCTTGGGAATGACGAGCTTGATCGGAACGCCCTGATCACGCATGTAGTAGGCATTCATCGACAGCACGACCTGCACCGGTGTCTCTCCGGTCGCGAACATCTGCTGGCTGTTGGCGTCGTTGGTGTAGAAGGCCTTGTAGTTCGGTTTCAGCGCCTTCAGCTTGTCCTTGCCGGCCTCCCAATGTGCCGCATCTGCACCGGACAATTTTGCGGCGACGGCGATAACGTGGCCAGGATCGAAATCGGGTGACGAGATCATGCCCTTCAGCGCCGGATTCCAAAGCCCCTCCCAGCTGTCGAAGCTGACGCCCTTCGGCAACTGATCTGGCAGATAGCCGATCGTATAGACATAGGCCCAGGCGCCGATGTGGTATGGGCTGATCTTGGCCTGCTCCACCAGATGCGCGGCATTGGGGATCTTCGGGAGATCGAGCTTCTCGAATAGATTATCATTAGCGTAGAGCCAGCCGACATGCGCCGTCGTGAAGGTGATGTCGCTCTCGGGCTTGCCGGCAGCCAGCTTGGCCTGATTGAGCCGGTCCATCGTGCCGCCCGTGACATACTCGACCTTGACGCCGGTCTCCGCCGTGAACTTCTTCGCGATCGATTCGTCGATCAAATCGCGAAAGCTACCGCCCCAGGTGCTGACAACGAGCTTCTCCTCAGCTGACGCAGCGGACGGCCCGCCACCGATGATAAGCACCGACGACAGCACTATCATGAAGTGCTTCAGGACACGTTTCATCTCGAACCCTCACAATGTTTGACATGGATCGGAAAGCAAATGGCATGCCATTTCGATCAAGAACCCCTTGAAAACACTTATGAAACACGCAGACAAACGTACCAACCTCTCTCACGAGAGATCAGCGCTCATCTTGTGAAAAGCTGACGGTCAATTAGCCCTGACGCGATCAAATCATCGAAGTTTCAGCGATCACGTCGATCTCCGTCAGCTTGGCGAGACCTCCAAGAATCAGGTTTGTCACAACGAGAGTAACGCCCCGTTCGCTTGTGCCTGTTCGAGAAGCAGTCTGATATAGACTGCGGCAGCATCCACTCGCACAGCTGGCACGCTCATTGGATCTTTCCATCGATGCGGTCCGACAAGCCGGCTGACTTCTTCACGAAATCGAGCGGGCCGGAGAAATCGAAGTTGTTGTAGACCGCGGCCAGATGGTTGAAGTGCGGCGCCTGGGCGAATTGCACGAACGTCAGGCGATGACCGGCATAATCCGAGTTGAGGAGATCGCGCGCAAAGGCAAGCAGCTTGCGGCGATCGTCGGCCTGCCATTGATCGTTCAGGGAGTAGAACTTGTTCAGCCACTCTCCACTGCCCTTGGCATCGAACGCATTCGCATTGGGCGTGATGCAGATCTGTCCGCCGCACAATTCGCGTGCGATATGCATCATTGCCGGTAGCTGCGAGCAGGCAAAGACGCGTCCCGCGTAGAGCATGGACTGCTGCGGCATCAGCAGGCCTCCCGAACTTTTCTCCGCCATCGCGATCGACGCCGTGAGATGCGCGTTGATGCCCTCGCGGTAGCAGACGAGATCGGCAAGCTTCTCGCGCACCGATTGGAGTTTGTCGAGGCCGGTCTGCTTGGCATTCCACATCGCCGCCCCGATCATCATGTCGGCGACGTAAAGCAGGCGCAGTACGTAAGGAAACGCCGAATAGCGATGCAGCGTCGAGCGTACGAACTGGGCGGCGCGCGTATGGCGATAGAAGAAGACGTCCTCCCAGGGGATCAGGGCATCGTCGAACACGACCAGCGCTTCCACCTCGTCGAAGCGGTTGGCGAGCGGATAGTCCTGCGGGTTGCTGCGGCTGGCGAAACCGCTGCGGCAGATGTGCTTGACGCCGGGCGCACCCATCTTGACGATGCAGCCCACCGCATAGTCCGACAGCTTCTCGGTCGACCATGCGCCGACCGTGGGCTTCAGGTAGGCCTGGTCGGCATAGGCGGCCGCGGTCTCGTATTTGGCGCCACGGATGATGATGCCGGCGTCGGTCTCGCGCGTGACATGGACCATCATGTCGGGATCCTGCTGCTGCGGCGGCAGCGAACGATCGCCCTTCGGATCGGTGTTGGCGGACACGTGAAAGACGTCTTTCTCGATCACGGCGCGGATATGACGGTCGATATTAGGCGCGAAGCGCGGATCGATCTCGGCCAGCACGTCGCGACCATCGGTAAGGGACCACATCTCGCCGATAGTCTCGTCGCCGACCCGCGTGACGACGCCGGAAATGTCCTTCATGAAATGATCGAGGGCCTTGATCTTGTCGTGCCAGTCCTTCTGCACCAGCGGAGGTCGATAGAAGATCGAATGTCGTTCGTTACCCTCGACATAGGTCAGGTCGCCGCTGTAGCGCTCCTCATGCGCCATGTCGTACATGCGCGCCTTGATGTCGATGATCGGCTTCAACGCCGGGTGCGTCGTGACGTCCTTGACACGCTCACCATCGATCCAGACTTCGCGGCCATCGCGAATGCCCTGCTTGTACTCTTCGCCCGTGCGGATCATCGATCGGCTCCTGTTGCACTGGACGAAAGGGTGCCGGAGCAGCTAGCATAAGGAAAATATAATTATCTTTGGAGATGCATAGGAAAACGCGATGAGGTTCTCTCTCCGCGCCCTTCGGTACATGGTCGAAACAGCCGACGCGGGGAGTGTGACCGAGGCGGCCAAACGCCTGAACGTATCGCAACCCTCGATTTCGGCTGCGCTAAGCCAGATCGAGGCTGAACTCGGTATTCGGGTCTTCGTGCGCCATCTGGCGAAGGCGTCACGCTGTCCTCGGCCGGCCAGCGTCTCGTCAACGATGCACCATTGTTGCTCAATCATGCCCGCGATTTTCGCACAAAGCGCCCAGTCCCTCGGCAACACCCTCCATGGCGAGATCGTGGTTGGCAGCTTCCTGACCCTGGCCACACGCTTCATGCCTGGACTGCTCTCCGGCTTTCGCCAACGGCAGCCCGGCATCTCGGTCAAGCTGGAGCAAGGCAACCAGCAGGAGATCATTGACGCCCTGAGCTCAGGGCGGACCGAGCTTGCCCTCTCCCATTCGTTCGCCATACCGGACGACATCACAGGCGACAAGCTATGCGAGCTGCCGCCCTATATCCTGCTGTCGGCCGACCATCCGCTGGCGAGGCGCCCTGCGATCAGCCTCGCGGAATTGCGCGACGAGCCGTTCATCCTGCTCGACCTGCCGCATTCGCGCGACTACTTCTTCGGCCTGTTTGCCGCCGCCGGAATCGAGCCGCGCGTCACCTTCCGGAGCCGCTCTTTCGAAATGATCCGCGGCCTGATCGGTCATGGACAAGGTTATTCGATCCACAATGCGGCACCGCGCACGACCATCGGTTACGACGGCAGCCGTGGTGCCGATCGTCGAGCCATTGCCGCCGACTCACGTCACGGTGCTGCGCCTCAAGCGGCACACGCCGCGTCCCGCGGTGCAGAGCTTCGCCGACTACACCCGCGATGCCTTCGCGATCGGCGGCCTGTTCGGGCCGGGATCAATAGCCCCGCCCGGGGTCGACGCGACTTAGCAGCGGCTCGCCAGTCCGGGAACGGCGGACATTCTCACCGATCTGCCGTGCTGCGGACGTCGGCAGCGCGATCGATGCCAAATGCGGCGTGACCAGCACATTGTCCATGGTCCAGAGCGGGCTTTCCGATGGCAACGGTTCAGTTGCGAACACGTCCAGCGTCGCCTCGGCGATATGGCCGGTTCGCAACGCCTCGATCAGCGCAGGTTCGTCGACAACACTGCCGCGTGACACGTTGACGAAGGCAGCCGCCGGCCTCATCTGCGCCAGCCTGCCTGCATCCAGAAGCCCGCGGGTCGCCGCGGTCTGCGGCAGCATGCAGACGATGATATCGCTGCTCCCCAACACCGCTTCCAACGCATCTAGGCCGGCCGATGTCTCGATGTCGTCGACCGCTTTCGGCGAGTTCGACCAGCCGCGCACCCGAAAGCCCTGCCGTGCACATTCCATCGCAGCGGTGAGGCCGAGTTCGCCAAGACCGAGCACGCCGACGTTGATCGTCTCAGGATCGCGCGGATGGATATAGTGCCAGCGTCGCTCGCGCTGCGCCCGTTCGAACGCGGGAATGTTACGCGCATGACGCAGCACCGCGAACAGCACGTAGCCGGCCATCATGCGCGCCATCTTCGGGTCGGACAGGCGGGTGATCGGCACATCCGGCAGATCGGAGCGCCCGACCAGCGCATCGACGCCAGCGCCGAGATTGACGACGAGGCCGAGATTGGGAAAGCGCGCGAAGAAGCCATGTGGCGGCTTCCAGACCAGCGCATGCCGGACCCGGCTGACCTCCTCGATATCATCGGCCTGGCGCAATTCGACATCCTCGGCCGCAAGCGCCGCGCGCCACGCGTTGAAATCGTCGTGGGCGCTATAGAATGCCATCAACTCGGATGTCATTGAGCTGTCCGCTCCGTGATCAACCGTGAGACCGCCGTCAATGCGAATTCGTAGCCGAGCGCGCCAAGGCCGGCGACAACCCCCGTCGCCGCGCGCGACACATAGGAATGGTGCCGGAACGGCTCGCGCTTCCAGATGTTGCTCATATGCGCCTCGATGATCGGTCCCTCGAATGCGAGCAGCGCATCGAGAATCGCTACCGACGTGTAAGTGAGTCCGGCCGCGTTGATGACGACGCCCGCGGCCTTCTCCCGCGCCTCTTGGATCCAGTCGACGAGGACGCCTTCATGGTTCGACTGGCGAAAATCGAGGGTCAGCCCAAGCGTGGCGGCATGATCCTCGCAGCGCTTCTTGATCGAGACGAAGCTCTCGCGGCCATAGGTTCCGCTACGATCCAAGCCGTAAAGATTGGCGTTCGGACCATTGAGGAAATAGATCGTCGGTTTCGTCATGGATGCGTTCACACCTCCGTCCAATGCAGTCGGCACTCGCCTCGGCCGTTGACAATGCAGGACGCATACCAGACGGGACGCGCACACGGCCGCACGAACAGTAGCCAGCAGCGCTATCTGCACGAAAATCGAAAAAACCTATGGGGTTCGACGGATTTCGATATATGCCGCCAGACCGCAGACAGCAGCGACGTCAGCCACTCAATCCGGCACGCCTTTTTCGGGCCGGCCCTCGTCGCCGTCCACCAGCCCGCGGAAGGTGCGGCGTTCCATGACAGGCGCGACCATACCCGGGATGTAGGCGTCGGAGACGAACCGGCGGCAATGCTGTTCGAACATGTCGACCAGCCGGGATTTTCGCCCCTGCGCCAGGGTCAGCACACCGATGACCATCGGCCTGTGGTCGCCGGATAGCCGAACCCGGGAAACACGCCGTCCGTCCAACGCAATCTCGCAGCGCGGGCGGACGTTCGCCAGCGTATAGCCATAGCCATTGGCGACCATGGTCCGGATCACGTCCTGATGCGTGGAACGGGACACGATGTTCGGCTCGAGACCTTCCTTGATGAACATGCTGAGGAAGTATTCGCGGCTGATCGGCAGATCCAGCAGGATCAACGGTTCGCGCGCAAGCTCCTGGAGGCTCACGGCAGAGTGGCGCGCCAAAGGGCCGGCTTCGCTGACCACGACATGCGGCGGCAGGCTCGCCAGCGGCAGAAACTCGAACTCGTCGGGGATCAAGAGGTCATAGGTGATGGCGACATCGAGCTCCGCGCGCAGCAGGCGGTCCAGCAATTGCTCGTGGTCGGCAACCGTCTGGATGATGCGCGATTCCGGATAGGTGGACGTGAACGAGTGCGACAGCTCCGGCATCACCATCGGCGCCAGCGTTACCAGGCTTCCCAGAGACAATTGGCCGCGAACGCGCTCTCCCACCTCGGAAGCCACCGAATAGACCTGCTCGGCCTGTTCGATCAGCCGCTTCGCTTCCACCAGAAGGACGCGTCCCGCTGATGTCAGCGATAGCCCTTGCGCGTGCCGACGCACGAAGAGCTGGGTTCCGAGTTCCGCCTCCAGATGCGCGATCGCCGTCGAGATCGAGGGCTGCGAGATGTTCACGCGCTCTGACGCTAGGGTGATGCTCCCGGTCTCCGCTGTGGCGATGAAATATTCGATCTGGCGTAGCGTATATCTCATCAGCTTCTGCTCGACCCCTGCATCGGACCACACGACGCCGACTATAGCATGGGTGCGCGCCCGATCAGGCCCTGTCGTCACCGGCGACGCCGAAACCGGGCGCTACCGACGGATTTTTCGCCCGGTCGATGTAGGCGTCGACCTGGAGCTGGTAGACCGCCCAGAGCTTCTGGAGCGTCTCAATCGGGCAATCGTTCCAATCGACCCGGAGGTCCACGATCGGCCAAGATACGTCGCGCACCACGCAGAGGCCCGCCGAATGAACCGGACCGGCTTCTCCCCCCTGGGCGAGCCCGGCCTCCAGCGCCGACAGCAGCCGCTCGACAAACGGCTTGCCGGCACTGCCCTGGTAAGCCGAAACCATGGCGACCGGCACCTGCGGATTGGCGAGCATGTTGCCCGCCGCGATCGCGCCTTCGCCGCCATGCGTGGCGTGAATGCCGAGCGTATTGCTACCGGAATACGACGTGGTCCGTCCCCGCGCATCGACGACCACAAGCTGCCGGTAGGCGATGAACGGCGTCGACGCGACCAACGCGTCGCAAACCTCGCGCGCACTCAAACCACGCGCCAGCAGATCGAGGCCGATCTGCCCAAGCGCGGGGTCCGTGATGTTCTGGCTCGCGACCGCGCCGACCTTTGCACGCAGATGGACACAGCGCGCCGCGACCGCCGGAGACGAGGACGAGATCACCATTCCGAACATTCCAGTGTCCGGGCAACGGGCCGTCAGGGAGAAGGTCATGCAGCCCTCATCTACCGTCGGGGATGACTGCCGTCACATCGACTTCGACCAGCCATTCCGGTCGCGCCAGCGCCGACACCATGATTCCGGTCGAGACCGGGAAAACTCCCTTGAGGTGCTCTCCGATCTTGCGATAGACCGCTTCGCGATACCGCGGATCGGTGATGTAGATCGTGATCTTGCAGATGTCGCCGAGGTCTGCACCTGCCTCCGCCAGCAATGTCCTGACGTTCTTCATCGCCTGCTCGGCCTGGCCTGCAGCATCGCCGATCGCGACATTGACGGCGGTGTCGAGATCCTGGCCGACCTGTCCGCGCACGAACACCATGCTGCCCTTGGCGACCACGACCTGGCACAGGTCATTGTCAAGTTTCTGCTCGGGGTATGTGTCCTTGGTGTTGAACTTGCGAATACGTTTGTGGGTCATCGACTGGTCCTGATGTCGTGAATGGAGCAATGATTACGGCAGCGAAGCGGCGATAGGATGGGCCCGGCCATAGACGCGATCGGCATAGATCAAGGCCCTGCCTGAGCCCACCGTCACTGCGCCGACCGCGCCGACGAAGATGTGATGGGTCCCGACGCGTTCGGACGACACGACGCGACAGTCGAACGCCACCACGGACTCGGCGAGGCGCGGCGCGCCAGTCTCAGTCGAGAGCCATCTCCCATGTGCAAACTTGTCGTCGCCGCCGAACTTGCTGCGGCCACCAAAATGATCGGCAATATCGGCCTGGTCGTCGCGCAGGATATTGATGCAGAACACGCCGTTGCCGACGATGGCCGTCGCCGTCTTGCTTTGATGATGGATACAGACCAGAACCGTCGGTGTGCTGCCGTCGGCAGAGACCGACGACATCGCCGAGACCGTGACGCCGGCGCGCCCCGCCGGACCATCCGTGGTCACGACGTTGACGCAAAATGCGGCCCGGCTCATGCCGTCGAGGAACTGCGTCCGAATGTCCATTGCAGTCGGTTGCACGCTTATGGCTGACACGGCACACCCCTCCCCGCTATTCGGCCGCATCGCGGATCTGTCCGAACCATTGGTTGACGGCGCGATCACCGGTCCGAGCGCCCTTCTCTTTCATGGCCCTCTCCGACAGTCCAGCTGATCTGCGCACGAAATCGAGTGGGCCGTCCCAATCGAAATTTCGATAGACCGCGGCAAGGTGCGCGAACGGCGCCGACTGCGCAAACAGCTGGAACGTCAGGCGATGGCCCGCATAGTCCGAGTTGAGCAGGTCGCGCGCGAAGGATAGCAGCCGGCGTCGGTCATCGGCGATCCAATTCCCGTTGACGGTGTAGAACTTCTCCAGCCACGGCCCTGTCTCGGCGTCGTCGAACGCTGCCTTGTCCGGCGTCACGCAGACTTGGCCTCCGCACAGCTCGCGCGCGACGTGCATCATCTCATGCAGTTGCGAGCATGCCAGCACGCGCCCGGTGTAGAGCAGCGACTGGTTCGGCATCATCAGGCCGCCGGGGCTGCGCTCGGGCAACGCGATTGCCGCCGTCAGATGCGCGTTGATCCCCTCGCGATAGATCGCGAGCTTCGATAGCTTCTCCTGCACCGCTTGCTGCTTCTCGAGCCCGGTCTGGCGAACGTTGAACAGCGCCGCGCCGATCAGCATGTCGGCGAGCTTCAGATTCCGCTGCACGAACGCAAACGCCGAGTAACGATGTAGCGTGGCCCGAATGTAGGCCGCTGCCTTGGTATGCCGATAGAACAGCACGTTGTCCCAAGGGATCACGACGTCGTCGAAGATCACCAGCGTATCGACCTCGTCGAATCGGTTCGACAGCGGATAATCCTCGGCCGGCGCGCGGCCCGCAAAGCCGGTGCGGCAGATAAATTTGAGGCCTGGCGAATTAAGATCGCAGATAAACCCCACCGCATAATCGGAATAAGCGGCATCTCCCCAATTGGCGATGGTCGGCTTGGTGAAGGCCTGGTTGGCGTAGGCCGCGGCCGTCTCGTATTTGGCACCCCGCACAACGATTCCGGCATCGGTCTCCTTGACGACGTGCAGCAGCATGTCGGGATCCTGGTCCTGCGGGGCCTTCGAGCGGTCACCTTTGGGATCGGTGTTCGCCGAGACATGAAACGGATCGGAATGCAGCACCTTGAAGATATGGTTGCGAATGTTCTTGGAGAATTGCGGATCGACGTCGTTAAGCACATCCTGGCCGTCGAACAGCGACCACATTTCGCCGACCGTCTCGTCGCCGACGCGTGTGATGACGCCGCCGACATCCTCGAGGACCGTGTCGGTCGCGCGGCGTTTGTCCCACCAATCCTGCTGACTGAGCGGCAACTTGTTGTTGATCGCATGAACCTCACCGTCCTCGCGGTAGGTCATCAGATGCCGCGTCGCCGGGTCATGCTGGAGGTCATAGATCCGTGCCCTGAGATCGACCAGCGGCTTGAACGCCGGATGGACGGTGACATCCCTGATCTTCTCACCGTTCATATAGACGGCGCGGCCGTCGCAAATGGAGGCTTTATACTCTTCGCCCGTCCGTATCATATCCGCTCCTGTGTCGATCCCGTTCGCACTATCCCGCACCGGCCAGCAAAGACGAAGTAGGACTTTCCGGCCCCCTGCTTAGCAGCAGCCGAAGCACGGCAGCGGCGTTCCCAGAACTGCCCGAACACTGCACTCCAACCCCAATCAATGAGCGTAGGACGGATCCTCAGCATCCAGGATGCACTTCATCTCTTCGAAATGCGCAATCGAGAAATCCTTAATCTGTTCCCAATCCTGCGCGGTGCTTTCGGCGACATCGTCGGGCAAAACGTTCAACGGCTGACCGGTCGCGTAAGCCTGGACCAGGATCTGACAGGCGCGCTCCAACGTATAGATGTCGTCAAAGGCTTCGCCGACCGTGTTGGCGATCACGAGCACGCCGTGATTTCCCATCATCAGCCGAGATTTGTTGCCGAGCAGCGCGGCAAGGCGCGCGCCCTCTTGTTCGCTGTCGGCCATGCCCCCATAGCCGTCGTCGATGGCAAGGCGATTGAAGTAGCGCGCGGTATTCTGATCGATCGGCTTGATCTGGGGATCCGTGAGCGATGCGATCGTGGTCGCGAAAGGTGGGTGGAGATGCATCACCACCCGCGCCTGGGGCAATTGCCTATGCATCTGGCCGTGGATGGCCCAAGCGGTCGGATCGACATCTGGCCGTCCCTTGACGTCTTGCACATCATCCAGGTCGAACAGAACGAGATCGCTGGCCTTGATGCGCGAAAAGTGCCGCCACTTTGGATTCATCAAGAACCGGCGTCCATCGGCGGAGATCGCTGCGCTGAAATGGTTGGCGACGGCCTCATGCATGCCGAGCCTGGCGATGCTGCGGAAGGCGGCCGCAAGATCAACACGAAGCTGCTGCTCTTCCGGCGAGCCGGCGGAATTCGTCATCTATTGCTCCTCCGAGGGGGAAGGTCAGGCGCGCGAGATTTATGGATTCCATTGCAGGGGTAAAATAAGAAAATCGTCGCCGCTGATTACCTGAAAACTATAGCGCCCGATCGCCAACGCCGAAGGCGAAAAGATCAATGGTTGATCACTGATCGCCCAATAATTCCGCAACCGGATCGATTAGGCGTCGTCTAAGCAAAGGACCCGGTTTTCGTAATTTACACGTTGCGGATCCGAAAGGCTTACTTTGTCCAACTTGACCCAACAGGATCTGTAATGGACGCGATCCGCGCCGCTCTGCCCCTTCGAAACCGCCGTGGCGACGTGTTTCGTATGTTGTGGCGATGGTCGTGCGACGCACACGATACGGCCGCTAGGTTCGCCGTGTCAGACCACACCTCGGCATCCATGCCGACTGGCCCAGTGGTGTCGAAGGTCAAGTTGCATGTTCGTGGCATCTCGAAGGCTTACGGCGACGCAACCGTGCTCAGGCCGATCGAGCTGAAGGTTGTTGCCGGCGAGCTCCTCGCGGTTCTCGGTCCATCGGGATCCGGCAAGACGACACTCCTCCAGATCATCTGCGGTCTGGTCGAACCATCGGGCGGCCAGCTGATCATCGATGGCCGTGACGAGACCGACAATTCCGCAGACAAGCGCGACATCGGCGTGGTTTTTCAGAACTACGCACTGTTCCCTCACCTCACCGTCCGCGAGAACGTCGCATTCCCGCTGCAGATGCGGCGAATGCCGGCGGGCGAAATCAAGAGCCGGACCGAAGCGGCGCTCGCGATGGTCGAACTGTCTGACTTCGCCAACCGTTTTCCCCGCGAACTGTCCGGCGGTCAGCAGCAGCGCGTCGCTCTGGCGCGCTGCTTCGTCTATCGGCCGTCGCTGATCCTGATGGATGAATCCCTGTCCGCGCTCGACAAGAAGCTCAGGGACGACATGCGCATAGAGATCAAGCGGCTGCACCGCGAGACCGGCGCAACCATCATCTTCGTGACGCACGATCAGGAAGAGGCCCTCGCACTGGCCGACCGCATTTGCCTGATGAATGACGGCCAGATCGAGCAGCTCGGCACGCCAGAAGATATCTACGAACGGCCGGCCAACATCTTCGTCGCCGATTTCATCGGCGCATCCAATCTGATCCATGGCAACATTGCCGCCAACGGATGCCTTGAAGCACGCGATGGTGTCCTGCCGCTGCCCGACGGCTGCGATATGCAAGTCGGCCAACCGGCTGCGCTGGTGGTGCGTCCGGAAAAGCTCGTTCTTTGCAATAGCGATGATGCGCTGCTGAGCGGCCGTGTTCAGGAAAGTATCTACGCAGGTTCCGAGACGCGGCTTCTGGTCCGCCTCGCCAGCGGCGCGTCGGTCACCGTGCGTCGTGCGGCCGGCATGCCGCCGCTCGAAATCGATGAAAGCGTCTTTATCCTGTGGGAGCGTAACCAGGCCCGGGTCCTCGCAAACAGTCCATCGACGTCGGGCGCATAACGCCGCGCCATCACATTCCAACACCGACCAGTGCATCACGGAGAGAACAACAATGTCGGCCATCACGCGCATCTCACGACGAAAGCTTCTGAAAGCCGCAGGCGTGGCCGCCACCGGCGTCGCGCTGCCGGCGGTCTGGCCCGGACGGGCCGGTGCAGCCGAGCAGATCACCGTCGCTGACGTCGGCGGCGCCCCGGGCGCCGCGCTGCGTACCGCCTTCTATGATCCGTTCGAGAAGGCCACCGGCATCCGCGTCGAAGGCGTTGCGCACGAATCCGATCCGGTCACGCAGTTCAAGGTCATCGTCGACACCGGCAGCAAGCTCTGGGACGTCTGCATGGTTACCCCCGACGACGTGCTGCGCCTGACCCAGGAGAAGAACTATCTTGAACCGCTCGAGATCACCAAAGGCCCGGATGACGAGCTGATTTCGGGCGCGCTGATGCCGAACTGGTTCGGCTTCTCGGCCTATGGCATCGTGATGGCCTATCGCACGGACGTTTACAAGAAGGAGGTGCCGACGGGCTGGGCCGACTTCTGGAACACGACCAAATTTCCGGGACGTCGCGGCCTGTATCGCAATCCCAAGGGCGTGCTGGAATCGGCGCTGCTCGCCGATGGCGTGGCGCCGAAGGATCTCTACCCCCTCGACGTCGATCGCGCCTTCAAGATGATGGACAAGATCCGCTCCGAGGTCGCGGTATGGTGGACCGCTGGCGCGCAAAATACCCAAATTCTGCAGAATGGCGAAGTCGACATGGCCGACACGTGGTCGGCGCGCGCCTTTGCCGCGATCGATTCCGGCGCGCCGGTCAACATCGTCTGGAAGGGCCTCTACTCGATCGACGGCTGGTCGATTCCGCGGGGCACGCCGAAGCTGAAACAGGCCCGTGAATTCGTGAAATTCTCCATGCAGCCCGAGCGCCAGGCCGCCTATTCCAGCATCGTCGCCAATGGTCCGAGCAACCTCAAGGCTTACAAGTTCATCACGCCTGAACGCGCCAAGGTGCTTCCAACGCTGCCTGACAATCTCGCCGGCCTCACCGTGCGCGACTATGCGTATTGGGGCAAGAACTACGCAGCAGTCTCAGAGCGCTTCCAGGAGTGGCTGCTGATGGGCGGCAAGTAGTAACGTCTACGGCGCGTAGAAGACATCGAGGGAACGGTCATGAGCAAGAAGAAACAGATGGTGATCGGCGCGTTGGTGCACGCCAACGGATCGCACGCGGCATCCTGGTTGATGGACGAGGCGCGGCCGCACGCGTCGACCGACATCGACTACTACCGCGAGATGGCGCAACTCGCCGAACGCGGCAAGTTCGACTTCTTCTTCATCGCTGACACACCCGCCGCGCGGACCGAGAATCTGAGAGCCTGGAGCCGATCGCCCCTGTTCATGAACGTCCTGGAGCCGATCACGCTGCTTTCGGCCATCGCGGGGGCGACGACCCATATCGGCCTCGGGGCGACCGCATCAACCAGCTTCTACGAACCCTATAATGTTGCGCGGCTGTTCTCCTCGCTGGATCACATCTCGCATGGCCGTGCCGCCTGGAACGTGGTGACCTCCGCCAATGACTACGCGGCGCGCAATTTCGGTCTCGAACGGCTGCCCCCGCACACCGACCGCTACACCAAGGCGAAGGAATTCCTCGAAGTCGTCGAAGCACTCTGGGACACCTGGGAAGACGGCGCCTTTGTCTACGACAAGGAGACGTGCCAGAGCTTCCTGCCCGAGAAGCAGCATCTGGTCGACCATAAGGGCAAGTACTTCACCGTGCATGGCGCGCTCAACATCGAGCGTTCGCCGCAGGGCCGCCCGGTCATCATCCAGGCTGGCGCGTCCGACACGGGTCGGGATTTCGCGGCTGAATATGCCGAAGTGGTGTTCGGGTCGAGCGGCAATCTCGATGCTGCCAAGGCATTCTACAGCGATCTCAAGGCTCGGATGGCCAAGTTTGGCCGTCGGCCGGACGACATGAAGATCGCCTCGGGCATTTCGGTTGTGATCGGCGAGTCCGAGCAAGAGGCGCGCGACAAGCTCGATCGCTGGCAGGACCTGGTCCATCCCGATGTCGGCATTTTGCGCCTCGGGCAAGACCTCGAAACCGACCTGTCGGATCTGCCTCTCGACGAGCCGGTGCCGGTCAATCGGATTCCTGCGACGTCCAACCTCCACAAGGCCTATTTCGACGAGATCGCCGGCTTGATCCGCCAGGGCCTGACGTTGCGCGAGATCGCGCGTCGATTCAATCGCGCCAAGGCGACGTTTTGCGGCACCGCTACCCAGGTGGCCGATCACATGGAAGCCTGGATTGAAGCGGGCGCCTGCGACGGCTTCATGATCTCGTTCGTGGCACTTCCGAGCACTATGACCGACTTCGTCGAGGAGGTGGTGCCAGAGCTGCAGCGGCGCGAACGGTTCCGCCACGACTATGAAGGACGGACCCTCCGTGAGCACCTCGGCTTGGCGCGGCCCGAGAACCGCCACACGTCATTGGCGACGACGCCGCTTGCCAAGCGCGCATAGACTGAGATGACCACGCTGCGACGGATCGAACGAGAGCATTGAGAGATGGCCGAGACGACGTCTCTCGGAATTGCCGAGCATCCGCGCACCAAGGCGCGTAAGCTCAAGTTCGATCCACTGTGGCTGGCGCTGCCTGGCCTCAGCTTCCTGGCCTTGTTCCTGGTCTGGCCGACCGCGCAGATGTTGTCCGTGAGCGTGATGGACAAGGTCACGGGCGCACTGACCTTCGCACCGTTCCTGCGTATCTGGAACGGCGGCCCCTATCTCACCGTGCTGTCGACGACATTCCAGGTCGCGTGCTGGACCACTGTGTTCTGCCTAGTGCTGGGTTATCCCCTCGCCTACTGGCTATCGCAAAAGCCCGCCCAGCAGCAGCGTATCGCCGCGCTATTCGTACTACTGCCGTTCTGGACCAGCGCGCTGATCAAGAATTTTTCCTGGCTGGTGCTGCTCGGGCGCAACGGGATCATCGCGAAGACCATGGCCGCGATCGGCCTGAAGGGCGGAGATCAATTGCTGTTCGGGCGCACCACCGTCATCTTCGCCATGGTGCACACGCTGCTACCGCTGGCGGTCGTCACGATGCTGCCGGTCATGAACCAGATCGATCGCCGCCTGACGATGGCCGCATCGACGCTCGGCGCCAACGGCGCGCGCGCATTCTGGGAGGTGTTCTTCCAACCCTCGGTACGCGGCGTCGCTTCGGCTGGCCTCCTGGTTCTTGTTGCCTCGCTCGGCTTCTTCATCACGCCGGCGCTCGTCGGCGGCGCCAAGGACACCATGATCGGGCAGCTCATCATCCTGCAGATCAACGAGTTGCAGAATTGGCAGCTCGGCAGCGCGCTCGCGGCGATTCTCCTGGTCTCGACCATCACGATCTGCTTCGTCTATGACCGGATCTTTGACCTGTCGGCGGTGACGACGGGCAGTGGCCGACGGACAAGAGCGGACGGCCCAGTGCGCCGTGCCGGGCTTGCCATCGTCAACGCCGCCGGGCTGATTTGCGGCGCGATCGAGGAGGTCTGGAAGCGCAATATCCGCGGCCTGCGCGGGCGCGTCCTGCTCTCGGTCTATGCCTGGGTCATGATCGCCTTGCTGCTGGCACCGATCATCGCCTTTGTCCCGATGGCTTTGACCGGCTCGACCTTTCTGTCGTTTCCACCTCCCAATTGGAGTGCGCGCTGGTTCGAGCAGTTCTTTGCCTCCCCGCTTTGGCTCGGCGCGATGACCCGTTCATTCGGCATCGGGTTCGCGACTGCAGCCATCACGCTGCTGATCGCATCGATGGCGGCCTATGGGGTCGCCAGGACTCGCAGCCGACTTGGCGGCATCGCGTTCCTGCTCTGCCTTTCGCCGATGATGGTCCCATCCATCGTAATCGCGATCGCGCTGTTCTATCTGTTCGCGAGGATGGGGCTGGTGGCGAGCAACATCGGCATCACCATCGGTCACACGATTATCGCCATGCCAGTGGTGTTCATGGTCATGCTGGCGACCTTCAAGGGCTACGACTGGAAGCTTGATGCGGCGGCCTCGACGCTCGGCGCCGGACGGCTGCGCACCTTCTGGCGCATCACCTTGCCCCTCGTGGCAGGTGGCCTCGCCGTCGGCTTCGTGACCGGCTTCCTGCAATCGTTCGAGGAACTGACGGTCGCGCTGTTCGTCGGCGGCGGGATCAAGACGACCTTGCCGAAGCAGATGTGGGATGGAATCCTGCTCCAGGTCAGCCCCGTCATCGCCGCAGCGTCCGTCGTCGTCCTCATTGTCGTGATCGTCATGTTTGCGATCATCGAGGTCCTTCAGGCGCGCCGCTCGCGCTCTTCCGGCCCAGCCGGCGCCAGCGATTCCTGAGGCGCTCCGCCGACACAGATCCCGTAGTCCCGGGACGATCGACGCGGACCCGATCTTGGGGTCCGGATTGCAGGACAAATCGTTACCCGGCAGTGACCATGCGCCACAACGTCTCGACCAGCACGGTATAGCCCTTGTCGAGAGCTTCAGCTGCAAGTCGATCCTATAAGGGATTGGACCGACTGGCAAATCCGGCGCGAGCGACCCCGTTTACGCCGGTTCTTCTAGGATCAGACCCGCCTTCACTGAAAACCAAATCGTCACATCTGCATTCTCAGTGCATACATGGTGCACACGAACGTCCGAGTGCACACGGACCTTCACTCAATCGCATCCCGATCCATCTGCCGCGGATGTTCGTTGGAAACATCCGTCCGCCCAATTCACATCCCAACGCGAGCCATGCGATGAAACGCCGAGAACGGCTCATGGAGGAATTTGAAGAAAAGATCGTAAGAAGAGCCGAAGCGAAGTTCAATGAACTCTTGTCAGGCCTAGCCGAGCACCTGCGCACCGAGGAGCTTTGATAGCGTTCGTGGTGTGAGGCCGGAAACTGATCTAATCCAGACTTGCTGTGGCCGGAAGTTGCGGCGGCCGCCACTGTTCGCAAGTCAGATGCTATGGAAGAAGCCGGCCAGTGGCCGACTTTTTTGCAAGGCTCCTTGTCGACCGAGGGCCCCCCCCCCGTAAATCGAGGGACAGCACCAAAAGCCGCGCCTATTGTGAAGCAATTCACAGTGCAATCACAGAATGAGATCATAATCATCCTCAATCGCGGGAGGATGCGTCGATGCGGTATATTCTGCTTGTCGGGCTGGCTCTCGTATCCCAATGCGGCAATGCGCACGCCTGGGGAGATGAAGGCCACAAGATCGTCTGCGAAATCGCCTTCCGCCTGGCGCAGCCGGACACACGAGCTGCGGTACGAAAGCTGATACGGTCCGACACCGAGTTCGATACTTTTAGCGAATCCTGCGTGTTTCCCGATCATCCAAGAAAGCGCGCCTCCGAGCACTTCATCAACTTGGCGCGCAATTCGCAAGGCCTGGCTTCGGACGAGTGTCCGTAAGCGGAGAAGTGCGTACTCAGCGCCATCTTGAATGACAGCAAGATCCTTGCGTCAAAATCCGGGAAAAAGGCCGACAGGTTGCGCGCGCTCAAATTCCTGGGCCATTGGGCTGGCGATATTCATCAACCGTTACACGTATCGTTCGAAGACGATTGCGGAGGCAACAACATCACCGTCAGCGGGCAATGCTCGGGAAAGTTGCATTCAACGTGGGATACCTGCCTCGTAGAAAATGCGGTCGTCACGGACGTTGCGGATGCCGTTGACGAACTCATCGACGCGATCACTCCGGAGATGATGGCCAAGTGGAACGCTTCCGACCCCGGTGAATGGGCAAATGAGTCATTTGCCATCGCGGAAGCGGTCAAGACCGGTTACTGCATGATGCATGAAGCTTCGTGTGATTTACCCAACTCCGCACACGTAACCGTTGATGCGACTTATCTTGAGACGAACAAACCTGTTGTAAGGGAGCAGCTGCAGAAGGCCGGCGTCCGGCTTGCCCGCGTTCTCGATACGGCGTTCGGAAACTGACTGCGCATCCGGCATTTGCAGAAAGCTTGCGGGCGGCGCGTGCGGCCGGCGTCATCGGCGCCGAAGTCTTCGCCGGCAAGAGGTTGAAGGGCCGCGTGCTTCCGATGAACAAGAAGGCATGGGCAGTGAAATTCAAGAAGTACGCGGTTCTTGCCGGCGTCAACGAGCCGAAGAAAAGCTGCCATGGCGTGCGCAAGGCACGTGCTGAGGTCGCAGCTTACGCCGACTGCACCGAAAGCCAGATGATGGCGATGTTCGGCTGGACCGATCCGAAAATGCCGGCCCATTACATCGCCCAAGCGAATCGAGAAAAGCTCGGCATGACCGGAATGGGAAAGATCATCGCGTTCGATCAGAGCCAGTCGCTCGACGACATTATGCCGCTTCCCGATGGGAACAGCGCGAGAACGCCGGACGCGAACAAAGTAGTAACTTTGCGTAGTAATTTTTGGAAAAAGACGCTGTTAATTCAATTGGTTAGGCGTGGGTATGGTGCGCTCGGAGGGACTCGAACCCCCACGATTTTACTCACTGCCACCTCAAGGCAGCGCGTCTACCAATTCCGCCACGAG
>Ga0081540_1000662_pt1 | contig 32444 bp, 24 predicted proteins | sample TabmetS2T1R1_FD_71024 | JGI IMG/M metagenome (GOLD analysis project Ga0081540, IMG submission 71024) | Tabebuia heterophylla rhizosphere microbial communities from the University of Puerto Rico - S2T1R1 | ecosystem: Host-associated > Plants > Roots > Rhizosphere ...
CTCGTGAAATCGGAGGAATCGTCGCCCGTCCAGGAAGTGGGTCCCGCGAGCGCCGCCTCGGCTCGCTGATACAGTCGATTCGCATGTCCCGCCACGACCGTCAGGAGCGCGCCGAGGAGACCGAGGAGCGGGAAGCGGACGACCCACTCGTTCAGCTCGAGCGGAAGCTCCGGGACGGCAAGTCGGTCGACGTCCACGACGTGCGCAGGGCCTGGCGTGTGACCCGTTACCCGCGCGCGATGGTCCAGGTGCTGGCGCAGCGCCGCCGCCCGGACCTCGCCGTTCGTGCCGCCGCGGTGCTCGGCATCGAGGTGGACCCGGCGATTCCAAGCTGGCGCGAGGACCTCGAGGCCGAGCTGTTCGAGCGATTCTTCGGAATGCCGTTCTCCGAGACCGACGCGCTCGCAGACCAGATCCGGCGCGCCATCCCGGACCCGTCGGTCTGAACCTCCTGGATCGATCCGGCCCGCCCTGGCTGTCGCGGCAGATCCCGTCCCCTCCCTCCATCACGTGACGACAGCACGGTCGTCGCTCGGGAACCTCGGCCGCGACTCGGCTCGCGAGCATCCGGCGGACAGAGACGGTCCCGTCGTCAGTCCCGAGGGAAGAGCACCTCGAGCGCCTCGCCGAGCGTCTCCACCGGCAGCAGCTTCACCCCTCGCGACTCCACCCGGCGGGCGCTTCCCTTCGGGAGAACCGCGCGAACGAAGCCCATCTTTCCCGCCTCCGCGAGCCTGGGCTCCATCTGCGCAACGGCCCGGACCTCGCCGGCGAGGCCGACCTCGCCCAGCACCAGCACGTCCTGGGGCACCGCCAGGTTGCGGAGCGACGAGACCAGCGCTGCGCACACCGCCAGGTCGGCTGCGGGCTCGGAGAGCGTCATGCCGCCGGCGACATTGACGAAGGTGTCGCAGCCGGTGAGCTGCACGTCCTCCTTCTTCTCCAGAACTGCGGCCAGCAGCGCCACGCGGTTCCCGTCCACCCCGATCGCCGTGCGGCGCGCGGTGCCGTAGCCCGTGGGAGCCACCAGCGCCTGCACCTCGACCAGCAGGGGCCGGGTGCCCGAGAGGGTCGCCGTGACCGCCGAGCCCGGTTTCCCGGCCGGGCGCTCGGCGAGGAACAGCGCCGAGGGATCCGCGACCTCCTCCAGCCCCGAGCCCTTCATCTCGAAGACGCCGATCTCGTTGGTGGACCCGAAGCGGTTCTTGTGCGCGCGGAGGATGCGGAAGGGGTGACCGCGCTCGCCCTCGAAGTAGAGGACCGTGTCCACCATGTGCTCGAGCACGCGCGGGCCTGCGATGCTGCCGTCCTTCGTCACGTGTCCGACCAGGAAGGTGGGGACTCCCGATCGCTTCGCGTGGGCCATCAGCCGGCCGGCGACCTCGCGCACCTGGCTCAGGGTGCCCGGTGCGCTGCCGAGCTCGGACAGGAACATGGTCTGGATCGAGTCGACCACTAGGGCGACCGGGCGGAGGGACTCGGCGGCGGCGAGGACCTTGTCCGCGTCGGTCTCTGCGAAGAGGTGCACGGCGGCCGAGCGGACCCCGAGCCGGTCGGCGCGCATCTTGGTTTGCCGCAGGGACTCCTCACCGGACACGTAGAGGACCGGGCCGCCTGCCGCGAGCCGCTCGACCGCGGAGAGGAGAAGCGTCGACTTGCCGATGCCCGGATCTCCCCCCAGCAGCACCAGCGACCCGGGGACCACGCCGCCGCCGAGCACCCGGTCCAGCTCGCCGATGCCGGTGTGCCGGCGCTCCTCGGCCTCGCCCTCGACGTCGACCAGCTTCACCGGTCTGGCGGCGCCGCCCGAGGCGCCCCACGCCGGGCGCCGGTCCTCGACGGGCGCAGCCTCCTCCACCAGCGTGTTCCAGCCGCTGCAGTCCGGGCAGCGGCCGAGCCACTTGGCTGACTGGAACCCGCAGGACTGGCAGGTGAAGTGCGTGCGCGCCTTGGCCATGAAGGTCCCCCACAATGCCCGGTGCTGCTGACAGCGGGCCGGGGCGAGCGGGAGCAAGAGACGCGCCCTCCGGAGCAACTCGCTCGTTGAGCGGGCCTGCGAGCGCCGCGGCCCTCCCGGGACGGGCGGTTCCTCCCCGGAGACGCGCTTCCTACGTTGTCGGCCGGAGGACGGCGGATGGCAGGCGCGCTCGGAACGGTGACGACGCTGGCGAAGGAGACGGTGACCCGCTGGACCGAGGACAAGGCCAGCGCGCTCGCCGCCGCCCTGGCGTACTACTCGCTGTTCTCGCTCGCTCCGCTGGTGCTGATCGCGGTGGCCGTCGCAGGCCTGGTCTTCGGGCACCAGGCGGCTGAAGGGCAGCTCTACTCGCAGCTCGCCGGCCTCATCGGCGACGCGGGTGCGAAGGCGTTGCAGGAGATCGTGGCCCGGATGAACCAGGAGCAGGGCGGGGGAGTCGTGGCGACGATCGTCGGCGTCGCGACCCTGCTCTTCGGCGCGAGCGGTGTCTTCGCGCAGCTCCAGGACTCGATGAACACCATCTGGAAAGCCAGGTCGCCGACCACCAATGGGATCCTGGACTTCCTCCGGGTTCGCCTTCTCTCGTTCAGCATGGTCCTGGGGATCGGCTTCCTGCTCCTGATCTCGCTGGTGCTGTCCGCGATCCTCGCCGCGCTGGGCGACTACCTCGGAGCCTTCCTTCCCGGCGGGGCGGCCGTGGGGCATGCGCTGAACGCGACGGTGAGCCTGCTGGTCGTCACCGTCCTCTTCGCGATGATCTTCAAGCTGCTCCCCGACACGCGGGTGGCGTGGAAGGACGTGGTGCTGGGAGCGCTGGTCACGTCCTTCCTGTTCACGATCGGGAAGTTCGCGATCGGCTTCTATCTCGGGAAGGCGAGCGTGGCGTCCAGCTACGGGGCGGCTGGCTCGGTCGTGATCCTGCTCCTGTGGGTCTACTACTCGTCGCTCATCCTGTATTTCGGAGCGGAGTTCACGCACGTGTACGCGATGCGGCACGGAAGCCGGCGGGGCGCGACGCACACGCCAGTCCCCGATCGCCGCGACGGCCGGAACCTCGAGCGGCTCATTCCGCCTGGCGGCGCTGCGGCCAAGTCCTGAGCGGCCGACGGCGGGTGACTGCTTGACCGGCCCGCCACGGGCCTGCCAGATCCTCACGTCGTGCGTTCGTTCCTTCTCGCCGCTCTGAGCGTGCTCTCGCTCGTGTCCTGCAAGCGTGGGCCGCAGTACTGCATCTTCGATGGGACCTTCATCGGCGCCGCCCCACAGCCGTTCGTGGCGCTGAATCCGGATCTGAGCGTGGACGAGAAGCCCAACCGCTACAGCTGGCAGGAGTTCGTCTGGCCAACGAATCCCGCCTGGACCCACGTCCGCCCCGACCGTGGCGGCTGGCTGTTCGAGGGGACGACGGGTGGCGTGCCGTGGACCTTCCGGGGCAGCTTCGCCGCCGACGCGGGCGGGAACTTCATCCGCCTCGAGACGACCGGAAATCCGCCGCCGGTGCAGGTCGTGGGGGGCAACGGGAAGCCCACGCTCCTCGTTTACCGGCTCCGCCCCTGCTACGCGTTCGAGGGCAGCCAGACCGGCGTCCGGACCTGCACCCGCTGGGGCGCCGAGGTGAACGCTCGCACCAAGCTCACCTGCGAGTGACCGTCGCTGCGCATGGACGTCACGTCCGACGGCTGCGACGGAGGAGCCGTCACTTCACCACGGTGAGGAGCGGCTTCCCCTTCTCGACGACGTACGTCCCGAGCTCGGCCGCCTTGCCGCTTCCGACGTTCTTGGCGGAGTGGATGGTCCCGTAGGGGATGAACAGGACCTCACCGGCCTTGACCGTCTTCGGCGGCTGGCCCTCGACCTGATACTCCCAGGTGCCCTCGAGGACGTAGATGATCTCCTCCCCGAAGTGGGTGTGCCGCGGGGCGCTTGTTCCGGGGTCGAGCTCGGTCCGGACCTGGATGACCTCGCGTCCGGGGATCGAGAGATCGTGACGCTGGAGGTCGGTTCGCCTGCTTCCCACCTGCTGAGCCTGGGCCACTTGCAGCGCCACGCCGCTCGCGGCAAGCAGGACCGCGACTGCCACGACTCGATTCGTCGTCATCTGGTTCCCTCCGTCGTTGTTGGGTGCGCGGCCACGTGCTTGAAGCACGAGCCTGATCCGGCGTCCGGGGCGCGGGATGCTCCCTGCGGGGATCGCGGGCGAGGGAGCTGGAAAACAGGAAACCGTCCGCCACGAACAGAGGTGAAGGCGCACTGCGTCGCGGGGCGGCCAGGGACGCAATGACGAGGTTGTCTGACGCCTCGCGCCAGGCAGCTCGCGCCCATTACGAGGCATTACGAGGTGTCTGACACCTCCGCGCCGGACACCTCCGCGCCGACACCTCACGGCCGGACACCTCCCGGCCGGACACCTCCCGGCCGGACACCTCCCGCGCCCATGACGAGGTGCCGGACACCTCCGCGCCCTATTACGAGGTGTCTGACACCTCCGCGCCGACACCTCCGCGCCGGACACCTCCGCGCCCGGACGCCTCGCGCGCCCCCTACGAGGTGTCTGACACCTCGCGTCGACACCTCGCGTCGACACCTCGCGTCGACACCTCGCGTCCGGACACCTCGCGCCCATTACGAGGTGTCTGACACCTGCGCGCCCGACACCTCCGCGCCGACACCTCCGCGCCGGACACCTTGCGCGCCCATGACGAGGTGTCTGACACATCGTGCCGGGGCTCGCGACGTCGCAGCGGACTCGAGACGGTCAGGGTCGGGCGCCGGGGGCCTCGATCGGGTGTGCGATCGGGGGGCTCGTGGCCAGGTCGCCGAGCGTCTCGGCCAGCACGTGCATCCCTCGCTCGAGGGACTTGATTGGCATCCGCTCGTCCGAGTTGTGGCCTGGGTAGACGCCGTCCTCCCGGAACCACATCCCGAAGGCGATCGCGTTGGTCATCTCCCGCGCGTACGTCCCGCCCGCGCTGACGACCGGTTTGCCCGGTCGACCCGTCCCCCGCGCGTATGCCGCGAGCAGCCGCTGCACCAGCGGGGCATTCGTGGGCACGACGAAGGGCTCGTACCCGAACTTGCCGCCGCTGAGGAAGTGCGCCCCACGGCGTGCCGCGAAGGCCTGGGCGTGCGCGTCCACGCGGCTCCGGAGCGCATCGCCCCACAGCGCGGGCGGCGAGCGGAGGTTCACGTGAAGCCCGAACTGACCGTTCGCCTCGCGCTTCAGGACGCCGAAGTTGGTGTCGATCGGTCCCCAGAGCGGGTCGCTCCCCGGAAGCCCCAGGCCCCGTCCGCCGGGATCCCTGCCCGCCGCGTACGTGTACTCGAGCAGGTCCGAGGCCGCGCATGGCGGCAGGCGTCCGTGCACCGCCACCGCAAGCGCCACCAGCGCGTTCCGTCCGTGTCGGAGGCCCAGGCCGGCATGCGCCGCGCGGCCGTGGACGACCAGGGTGCGCTCCGGGCCACTGCCGCTGATCTCCAGTGACGTGCCCGCCGGCAGCTTCGCCGCACGCACCGGGCGCAGCCACCGGTCCCAGTCCGGCGCCCCGGTCCGCCAGCGCAGCGTGAGGGTGGCGCGGTCCGGAACGATGCTCACTGCCTGACCCGACACAACGTCCACGACCTCGATCGGTCCGCTCGGCGGCGTCGCCCGTTCCTGCGCGAGGACGATCCACTCTGCCCAGGCCTTCTCCCCGATCACCACCGGGAAGTCGCTGTCCAGGATCAAGCTCACGTCGGGCAGCGCGTGCTCCTTCTTGTACGCCTCGAGATCCTCGCCGCCGAGCTCCTCGGCGGTGCCCACCAGCAGCCGGACGGTGTGCGTGCGCGGAAGACCGGAGCTTCGCAGCGCGGCCATCGCCAGCAGCGCCTGGACCAGCGGGCCCTTGTCATCCACCGCCCCGCGGCCCCAGACCGCGCCGTCCTTGAAGGTGGCGGCGAACGGCGGGACTGACCACTCCGAGGGAGTCACCGGCTGGAGGTCCCCGTGCACCACGAGCCCGAGAACCGGCGCCCCCTCCGGCCCGGGCAGATCGACCTCGGTCATCGACACCCGGTCGTTGACCACGAACCCCAGCTCCGGTCCGACCCGTGCCAGCCACCGTCGCTGGGCCGCCAGCGCCTCCGCGTCGGTCCCCACGGTGGGGAAGACCAGCACCTCGCTCAGAAGCGGCTCCAGCCGCGGCCGCCACTTCGTCTGCAGCTCGGCCCACACCGTCTCCCCAGGCGTTGCGGCCAGCGCCAGGGCGAGCACCTGGGAGATCATCACGGGGCCTCCGGGACGGCGTAGGGGACGCGCACCCGCGTGCGCGAGGTGACCAGCACGCAGCCGACCACGAACAGCGCGGCGAGCCCGGTGGATGCGTCGATGCGCTCTCCGAGGAAGAGCGCGCTCCAGACCAGCGAACAGATCGGCTGCGCGAGCTGGACCTGGCTGACCCGCGCGATGCCCGCCTCGGACATCCCTCGGTAGAAGGCGAAGAAGCCGAGGAACATGCTCAGCACCGCCACGTAGGCGAACCCAGCCCACGCCACCGGACCTGCCGAGACTCCCGCCCCGGCGACCACCCATGCGACCGGCAGAGCGAGGAACGGGGCCGAGAGCACGAGCGCCCAGCAGATGACGTGCGCGGCCGGCATCTCGCGGGCGAGCAAGCCGCCCTCGCAGTATCCGACGCCTCCCAGCACGACCGCCCCGAGCGCCAGGAGGTCCGCCTGCCCGAGCCCGTGCGCCCCGCGCGTCGAGGCAAACACCAGGATGCCCAGCAGCCCCGCTCCACTGGCCAGCCAGAACGCGGGCGAAGGACGCTCCCCGCCCCGGACGACTGCCAGCACCGAGGTCACCATGGGCAGCAGCCCCACGATGACCGCCCCGTGCGCCGCAGGCATGGTCCGGAGCGCGAGGGTGATGAGCCACGGGAACCCCACCACCACTCCGGCGGCAACCAGCGCGAGCCGTCTCCACTGGTCAGGGCGTGGCCACGGAGCCCGGCGGAACCACAGGACGCCCGCGGCGAGCGCTGCAGCCACCAGGGCGCGACCGAGCGCGATGAAGGTCGCGTCGAGCTCCCGGACCGCAAATCGGGTAGCGACCACCGTGCCGCTGAACAGCAGCATGCCCAGCCAGCCGAAGAAGAGCCCGCGTCGCGTTCCCACCGGAGAGGACGACTCTGTAACGCCGGCCCCGGGGGGCGCGGCAGCACAAGCCAGAGGTCCGCTCACCGGAACACATCGTCAACCGACGTGCTCTTCGAGGTTGACAACGAGACCGCCCCCATCGAGCGTGGCGCCGCCGTTGAAGCCCTCCAGGAGGTCGAACCCCCGTGTCGAGCGTCCCCGGCGTCCAGCCCAGTCCTCGAGAAATGGTCCGTCACGACTGGACCCTTCCCGAGGTGAGGGCCATCCACGATCTCCCGCTGCTGGAGCTCGTGTACCGCGCCCAGACGGTTCACCGGGCCACGTTCGGTGAGCCCGAGGTGCAGCTCTGCAGCCTGCTCTCGATCAAGACCGGTGGCTGTCCCGAGGATTGCGCCTACTGCCCCCAGGCGGCCCGCTACCACACCGGGGTCAAGGCCGAGCGGCTCATGGAGACCGGTGACGTCCTCGAGGCGGCCCGTCAAGCGCGCGCGGCCGGCGCGACGCGGTTCTGCATGGGCGCAGCGTGGCGCGAGGTGAAGGACGGCCCCCAGTTCGACCGCGTCCTGGCGATGGTCCGGGGCGTGCGCGCGCTGGGGATGGAGGCCTGCGTCACCCTGGGGATGCTCACCCCCGAGCAGGCATGCCGGCTCAAGGAGGCCGGGCTCTCGGCGTACAACCACAACCTGGACACCAGCCCCGAGTTTTACGGGGAGATCATCTCCACCCGGGACTACGACGACCGGCTGCGGACGCTGGCCGCGGTGCGGGGAGCGGGGATCTCGGTGTGCTCGGGCGGCATCCTGGGAATGGGCGAGTCGCTGGACGACCGGTGCGAGCTGCTCCGCACCCTCGCCAATCAGGAGGTTCATCCCGAGTCGGTGCCGATCAACGCGCTGGTGGCGGTGCCGGGCACGCCGCTGGAGAAGCAGAAGCCCATCTCGCCGGTGGAGATGGTCCGGGCCATCGCCACGGCGCGCATCCTCATGCCGCGCGCGATGGTGCGCCTCTCCGCCGGCCGGATGCAGATGAGCCAGGAAGCCCAGCTGCTCTGCATGATGGCTGGTGCCAACTCGCTCTTCTTCGGCGAGAAGCTCCTCACCACCGGAAACCCCGAGTACGCCGCGGACATGGCGCTGCTCGAGGGTGCAGGGCTCCGGCCCCTCGAGCCGAGGGCCGAGACCTCCAGCGGGTCGTGAGCTCGATCGCCGACGCCTGGGCGCGCGCGGAGCTGGCCGAGCTGGGCCGGCGTGGGCTCCTGCGAACGCTCGAGCCACTCGCCTCACCCCAGGGTCCGGTGGTCCGCATCGGCGGGCAGTCGCTGGTGAGCTTCTCCTCCAACGACTACCTCGGCCTCGCGGCGGACCCCCGCGTGACGCGCGCCTTCGCAGCCGGGCTCGAGCGCTGGGGCGTCGGTTCGGGGGCATCGCGACTGGTGGTGGGCGACAGCGAGGCGCACCGGCGACTCGAGGCACGCCTCTCCGCCTTCGAAGGGACCGAGGCGGCGCTGCTCTTCAACGGAGGCTATCCGGCGAACCTCGGCCTGGTGCAGGCGCTGGTCGGCCGCGGTGACCTCGTGGTCTCCGATGCGCTCAACCATGCCAGCCTGGTCGACGGTTGCCGGTTGAGCCGGGCCGAGGTGGTCGTGGTGCCACATGCCGACGTCGAGGCGGTGGCCCGTGCGCTCTCCCGGGACGGATTCCGGCGGAAGCTGGTGGTGACGGACGCGGTGTTCTCGATGGACGGGGACTCCGCCCAGCTCGGGCCGCTCTCGGAGGCGTGTGCCCGGGCCGGGGCGGCACTGCTGGTGGACGAGGCCCACGCCACCGGCGTCCTCGGCGGGCGCGGCTCGGGCCTGTGCGAGGCGACCGGCGTCCGCCCCGACGTGCGGATGGGGACGCTGGGCAAGGCCCTCGGCGGCTTCGGGGCGTACGCGGCGACGTCCAGGGCGGTGGCGGACCTCCTGGTGAACCGCGCGCGCTCGGTGGTCTTCTCGACCACGCTGCCTCCGGCGCTCTGCGAGGCGATGGTGGTGGCGCTCGATCTGCTGGAGCATGACCCCGAGCTGCGGCCCAGACTCTGGCGCAACATCCGGCGATTCGTGGACGGGCTCAGGACGCTCGGATTCGCCGCGGAGCCCCGGAGCGCCATCGTGCCGGTCGTGCTGGGAACGCCGGAACGCGCGCTCCGGGCCTCGGCGTTCCTGCGCGAGCGCGGGCTCCTGGTGAAGCCCATCCGTCCCCCCACCGTTCCCGAGGGAACGAGCCGGCTCCGGTTCGCCCTCTCCGCCGCACACACGGAAGCGCACGTCGACCGCGCGCTCCAGGCACTCGAGGAGGCACGCGCGCATGGACTCGTCGCGGCATGAGCGGTTGCTGGCCCTGGACCGGGCCCACGTCTGGCACCCGTTCACCCAGATGGCGGTCTGGCCGTCCGACGACCCGCTGATCATCGAGCGGGCCGAAGGCAACGAGCTCATCGACGATCTGGGCCGCCGGTACCTCGACGGGGTGAGCTCCCTCTGGTGCAACGTGCACGGGCACCGCAAGCGGGAAATCGACGACGCGGTCCGCGCTCAGCTCGATCGCGTCGCGCACTCGACCCTGCTCGGGCTGGCGTCGGTACCGTCCATCGAGCTGGCCGAGGCGCTGGTGCGCATCGCCCCCGAGGGGATGACGCGTGTCTTCTACTCGGACTCGGGAAGCACCTCGGTCGAGGTCGCGCTGAAGCTGGCCTACCAGTACTGGCAGCAGCGCGGTCGGCCGGAGAAGACGCGCTTCGCCGCGCTCGCCGAGGCCTACCACGGCGACACCGTGGGCTCGGTCTCGGTCGGCGGGATGGAGCTCTTCCACGGCATCTTCCGGGGCCTGCTCTTCGGCGTGGAGCGCCTGCCCAGCCCGAGCCCGTACCACTGGAACGGCGGCGGGGATCCACTCGCCGGCGCGCTGCGGGCGGCGGAGCGTCTCCTGGAGGAGAAGGCGTCCACGCTGGCGGCCGTCGTCCTCGAGCCGCTGGTGCAGGGGGCCGCCGGGATGTGGATGCATCCCCCCGGCTACCTCCGGGCCATCGCCGAGCTCTGCCGGAAGCACGAGGTGCTCCTGATCTGCGATGAGGTGGCCACCGGCTTCGGGCGTACGGGGACGATGTTCGCGGTGGAGCAGGAGAACGTCCGTCCAGACTTCCTCTGCGTGGCCAAGGGGCTCTCCGGCGGCTATCTGCCGCTGGCGGCGACGCTGACCACCGACCGGGTCCACGAGGCGTTCCTGGGCGAGTTCGCCTCCGCGCGCACCTTCTTCCACGGGCACACCTTCACCGGGAATCCGCTCGCCTGTGCCGCGGCGCTGGCCTCGCTCCGGCTGTTCGAGACCGAGCGCGTCCTGGAGCGCGTCCGTCGGACCGCCGAGGTGCTTCGTCCGGGGCTCGCGGCCATCGCCGAGCTCGAGCACGTCGGCGACGTTCGCCAGCGCGGTCTGATGGTGGGCGTCGAGCTGGTGCGGGACCGGCGGACCCGGGAGCCTTACGGATACGGCGAGCGGATCGGTCACCGGGTGTGCCTCGCGCTGCGGAAGCGCGGCGTCCTGCTCCGGCCGCTCGGACCGGTGGTGGTGATGATGCCCCCGCTGTCCCTCACCGAGGCCGAGGCCATCCGGATGGGCGACGCCCTCCGGGAGGCCATCGTCGAGGTCACGCAGGCGTGATCGGTGAATCTCGCCGGCAGCTCGAGAGGGCCACGAGCGCGCGTTCCTCGTCACGCGTGGACTCGTGTCAAGTCGACTTGATGTGGAGGTGTCAAACACCTCCGATGCCCCGTACGGCGTTCACGGACCCGTGATGAGCCCGGCCCGCTCGAGAGCCCGGGATGCGGCGAACGAACCGTTCCGGGTCTTCGTCACGGCGACCGACACCGGCGTGGGAAAGACGCAGGTCGCCGCCGCGCTGCTCTCGCTGCTGGCCGACGCTGGCCTCTCGCCCGCGCCGTTCAAGCCCTACGAGAGCGGCTGTACCCGTCTGTCGCGCCCCGCCGACGCGCTCGAGCTCCGGGCCGCGGCGCGGAGCAGCGACTCGCTCGCCCAGGTGTGCGTTCACCGCTTCCGCGCCCCGCTCGCCCCCGGCGTCGCTGCGGCACGGATGAGCGTCGTCCCGGCCCTCCGCCCGGTCCTCGCCGCCTTTCGCAGCTTCGGCCGCCGGCCGCTGGTTGCCGAGGGCGCCGGTGGGCTGCTGGTGCCGCTCGACCCGCGCCACGACGTCATCGACCTGATCGAGACGCTCGGGCTTCCCGTCCTCCTCGTGGCCCGCGCGGGGCTGGGAACCCTGAACCACACCGGCCTGTCGCTCAGCTTGCTCGCGGCTCGTCGCATTCCGGTGCGCGCCGTGGTGCTCTCCCGGAGCGCACCGCTGCGCGATCCCTCGGTCGACGACAACGCGGCATGGCTCGCCCGCCGGCACGGAGTCCCGGTGCTCGGGCCGGTGCCGTTCATCCAGGATCCAGCGCGTCGCCGGCGGGCGTTTCGCACGGTGCTGCGGCCGCTCCTCGACGCTTCGAGGTGAGCGGCGCCCGGCTCGTTTCCACGCCCCGGAGTCTCTGCGCGGAGGGCTGACAACACGCTCCGGAGGCACCGCGCAAGTTCTCTCCACGTGGGCGCACGGAGCTGTAGCTCCGCCTGCTCGCCCGCTCGTCACCGAATTGGACGCGTCCCTGGATCCGCGCGACAAGGGCGACGACAGATGGGCGACGTCATCGACCTGACGCTGGTGAGCAACGCCCGGCGTTACTTCCAGAAGCTGCTCGACACCCGTGGCCTCAACTACTTCCTCCGCCAGGACGGCGGGCGGCTCTTTCAGATCGAACAGAGCAAGGTCGAGATGATCGTCCGCACCGCTGCTCGCAGCCGGCCCGCGCACCTCCCCCGGCCGCCGCAGCACGCGGTGGATCACTGCCGGAAGGAGATCCGCCGCGAGCTGATCCGCCGGGTGGTCGAGGCGATGCTCCAGACCGGGCTCTGAAGGAGAACGCCGGCCCGCGCGCCTGAGGTAGCGTGCCGGTCCCGCCGTGTTCTCCGCCCGGACATCCTGGGACCGCACCCAGAATCTGATCGCCGCGCGACTGGAGATGCTCGCGCGCCGGGGCACGCCGCCCATCGACCTCACCGTGAGCAACCCCGCCGACTGCGGGCTGGCTCCGGAGGAGGGCTTTCTCCGTGCCGTCCTCGCGTCGCAACGCCTGGCCTCCTACGCCCCCGAGCCGCTCGGCCAGCTCGTCGCCCGGCAGGCCCTGGCGCGTGACCTGACCCGCCTCGGCGCGCATCTCGAGCCGGGCCAGCTGGTCCTCTCCGCCTCCACCAGCGAGGCCTACGGGTGGCTCTTCGCGCTGCTCTGCGACCCCGGTGACTCGGTGCTCGTGCCGGCCCCGAGCTACCCCTTGCTTCCATTCCTCGCCGAGCTCTCCGCGGTGGAGCTCCGCTCCTTCCCGCTTCCCGAGGATCCGCTCGGCGCCCTGGATGTCGAGGGCATCGAGGCTCTCGCCGACGAGACCACCCGCGCGGTGGTGCTGGTCAGCCCGGCGAACCCGACCGGCTGGACCCTGGGTGAGGCGGATCAGGCGCGGCTCGACTCGCTCTGCGCACGGCGTGACTGGGCGCTCATCGTCGACGAGGTCTTCGTCGAGTTTCCGCGCCGCGGCCGTCCGGCCAGGACGGTCGCCGCCCGGCCCTCGGAGGGGCTCACCTTCGCGCTCCAGGGTCTCTCGAAGTCCGCGGGCCTTCCCGGATGGAAGCTGGCCTGGACCGCCGTGCTCGGGCCGGCGCCCGAGCGGGACGAGGCGCTCGCCCGCCTCGAGCTCATCGCCGACGCCCACCTGTCCGCTTCCGCGCCGGTGCAGCACGCGCTCCCTGATCTGCTCTCCGGCTCGTCACGGTGGCGCGCGGCGGTGGCCCTGCGCCTCGACCAGAACGCCCGGGCCCTTCGTGACGCTCGCCCGGCCGATGCCGCCTGGGACGCGATGCCCTCCGCCGGTGGGTGGTCCGCGGTCGTGCGGCTTCCACAGACCGCCGACGAGACCGACGTCTGCCTCGCGCTGCTCGAGTCCGGCGTGCAGGTGCAGCCCGGGCACTTCTACGACTTTCCTCGGGGCCGCTGGCTCGTGCTCTCGCTGCTGCCGTCGCCCGCCCGGTTCGCCGAGGGCGCCTCCAGGATGGCGCGGGCTCTCGCGCGCCTCTTCGTCCCCTGAGAACACGAAGGACCGCCGAGTCGCCCCGGCGGTCCTCCGCGCTTGCCTCCGGGAGGGTCGATCAGCTCTCTTCGCGGTCGCGGCGGGTGTCCTTCTCGACGGCCTCGGAGGCGTCCTTGGCCTTGTCCGCCGCCTTGCCCAGGGCGTCCTTGGCCCGGTCCTTGAGATTCTCGGCCGCGCCCTTCAGGTTGCCCTTCGCCTGGTCGAGCTTGCCCTCGTTCTCCGTGCTCTTGTCGTCGACTGCGGCGCCAGCGACTTCCTTCACCTTCCCCTTCAGCTTGTCGACCTCTCCAGCCATGTGTGTCGTCTCCTTTTCGAGGAGACGAGCGTGCTCACGCTGCGGCGGGTGCGGAACCCCGAGCGGGCGAGGGAGGGAGCGCCGGGCTGGGGCAAAAGGCCTTCACCACAGCCAGCATCCGGGTCAGCTCGAACGGCTTGCGGAGAACCCCCACGACGTTGGCAGAGCGGGTCTCCACCGGCGGTCCACTCAGCAGGACGACGGGACAGCCGATCGGGGCGGGACCGGCCGCCATTGCCTGGAGGATGGACTCGCTGGCGCCATCGGGAAGCTTCGCCTCGAGGATCAGCAGGCATCCCGTGCCGAGCCGGCGCAGGGCGGCGAGCGTGTCCGCCTCGCGAGAGACGAGCAGCACCTGGTAGCCGGCCTCGTGCAGCACGTGGAGGAGCACTTCCCGGAGCCCCGGGTCGTCCTCCGCCACCACCACCGTTCCGCGCACGTGCCACCCGCCTTCTTCGGCCCCGCTCCCCGGACCCGGCGAATGATGGGACCGGGGGTGGGCCCTGTCATCGTGCGCGGATCGGCGCCCCTGCATGCAGGTGTCGGCCGATGTCCGTTGGTGAGGGGTGCCGTGATCCTTTCCGTCCGAGGGATATGGTCGGCGCGGTCCGATGCGCGTTCACCAGGTGACAGCAGGAGCGCTGCGCGGCGTGGCATTCGGCGTGGCGTTCGAGGTGAGGACCGACGACCGGCGACTCCTGTCCGAAGTCCGGGCGCGCTTTCCCCCCGGCTGGCGCGACACCCGCCGCTCTCCGGCAGTGGTGCTCTCGCTGGCACACGAGCCCGGCTCGCCGGGAATGGCGGTCAGGGTGAAGGGCCGGCTCTCGGCGCGCGAGCTAAGCCACGCCCAGGCCCTGGACGTGCTCGAGAGCGAGCTGCAGCTCTCGGTGGCCCGTCTCGCTCGACCGCAGGTGTTCGTGCACGCGGGCGTGGTCGCGGTGGACGGCCGGGCGATCCTCGTTCCCGGGCGCTCCGGGGCGGGGAAGACCACCCTCGTGCGCGCGCTCGTCGCTGCGGGCGCGACTTACTACTCGGATGAGTACGCGGTGCTCGATCTCGAGGGCCGCGTGCACCCCTATGCCCGGCGTCCGAGCGTCCGCGTGCGTGGGGGCAAGGAGCGGCATCCCGTCCCTCGCGGTCGCGGGCGGGGAGCCGTTCCGGTTGGCCTGGTGGTCCACACCCGGTACCGCACGGAGGCGCGGTGGGCGCCGGTGACGCTCTCGCCGGGGGAGATCGTCCTCGCGCTGCTCGCGAACACGGTTCCTGCTCGAGATCGGCCGGCCGAGGTGATCGCGGTGCTCGCCCGGGCAGCAGGGAGTTCCCGCGGCGTCCGGAGCGACCGGGGCGCGGCGGCCCGGACCGCCCGGGCCCTCATCGCGCTCGCGCGGGAGTCCAGCTCCGGCCCGCGGGCACCCCGTCCCGTCCGGGCTCGTCGCAGCTCGGCCCGGGTCCGCCGCCTCTGAAGCCGTCAGGTTGCCGCGCAGGCGCCGGTCAGGTCGCCACGCCGGAATGCGTCCTTGCCTCCGGATCCGGCGCGTGCGCCGCGGCGTCGGCCACCTCGAGCGCGGTGACCGGGACGGGGAGGCGCGCCGTCGCTGCGTGCTCCACCAGGAGATGCGCCGCAGCGACCGAGAAGATCGGACGGAGCAGAAGCTTGATCACCGGCACCAGCAGCAGCGCCCGGCTGAGCGCGAGCCCGGCGAACTCGTAGGGCTGCTCCTCCACCCGCTCCGAGGGGCCGTAGAAGCGGCGGGAGAATCGCTCCCAGATCTTCCCCCACCACCGGAAAGGGCCCCAGCGGAAGAGGAACACGCGATCGGTCATCGCGAACCAGGCGCGGAGATACCACGGTCGCGGCGTGGTCTCCGGCGGCGTCCAGGCCCGCGCGCTCTGCCCGGCGGTCATCACCATCCACCAGTACGCCGCCCACATCGCCGTCAGGACCGTGGTGAGGGTGCGGTGCGGAGGAACGAGCCGGCCGACGATCGTGATCAGCAACGTCCCGGGGAGGAAGCCGAGGAAGAACTGTGCCCGCCGGTTCGCCTTCCGTCGGACCCACGGCACGTCGAGCCGGATCTTCGGGCGCATCGGTGGATCTTCCGGCGCCACGTTGACGAGGAGCGACAGGTCGCGCGACAGCGCGTCGTGGAAGTCGCGCGACAGCGCCAGCACGCCGGTCTGGGCGATCCCGAGCGAGGCGTAGATCGCCGCGAGGAGCGCCAGCACCGCGCCGAGGCGCCCCGCCAGCCCGCGCTCGTGCCGCCGTGCCACCTGGAGCGCCTCTCGCGCTCGCGCGAGCTTCGCCCGCTCCACCTCGTTCAGCGGAGGCGCGCCCTTGCGCTCCAGCTTCTGTACGTCCCTCTCCACGCCGTCCAGCTCGCGCTCGAGGTGGCGCCGAGCCTTGCGCGCCTCACCCACCTCGGAGGGCGTCGCACGAGACAACGTCTCGGCGGCGATGGTGAGCACACCGAGCTTCTCGCCCAGATCCTTGCGATCCTCGGCGAGCTCGTCCGCCTCGTCGTTCCCGGTGCCCTTCTTCCCCTCGGCGCGCTTCTGCGCCCGGGTCGCCTCCCTTTTCGCCTTCTCCACGGCCGCGGCGACGAGCTCCGCCGTGCGTTTGTTGCGCTCCTCTTGCGGTGCCGACTGGAGCGCCTTGATCTTCGCCTCGAGCTCGGCCTCGAAGGTCTTCTCGTCGTCGCTGGACTCCTCCTCGTCGGTCTCGTCCTCGTCCTCCTCCTCCGTCGCGGGGGCCGAGGCGGTCGGCGCCTCCGGGGGAGGGGCGCTGGTGGCTCCGGGGGGAGCCCGCGAAGGAGGCGGTGGAGGAGGCTCCGGCGCGACAGGAGGCGCCTTCCCCGGTCGAGGCCGGGAGGGAACGCGGGGCGCGGCGGGCGGCTGCACGGCCCTGGATGAGGGCGGCTCGCCCGCGGCACTGCCGCCGGACGGCATCTGCTCCGGGACACGGGTCGCGTCCGTGCTCTGCGTGCCGCCGGCGACGGGGGATGCGGTGGCCGCCGGTAGCTCCTCCGGTCCAAACGCATCGTTCCAGGCCTCCGCGCCCTGCTTGCCCACCCAGAAGATCGCCAGTCCGGCGACGAGCGTCAGGCCCGCCTGGACGAGCACGATGCGCCAGTAGCGAGCCCATAGCGGCCGTTCCTGCCGCATCCGCCCGAGCAGTTCCCAGGGCTCGCGCAGCCCGCGCCAGAATCTCACCAGACCGGTGCTCGCCATCGGAGGACACCTTCCCACAGCTGCCGCGGAGGTCGCACCTCCGGAACACGAGAACCGCCGCTCGACGACGCAAGCGGTGACTCAGGGGGGCCCGTCGAGAAGCTCCTCCGCCTCCGCCAGCGAGTAGGCAAGCCGCGAGTCGTAGCCCACCGCGCGACTGATGCGCTGGAATTGCAGCGCTGCCTGGCTGCTCCGCCCGACGACGCGGACGTGCGTGCGCAGCCCGGCGTCGACGATGAGTCGACCCATCCGGCGGATCCGCTCCACCGCTTGCGGACTCAGCTTCTCCGCCTCGGAGACGTCGGAGATCATGTCGAACGCAGGCGTGACCCGCTCCAGCGCTTCCCGCAGCTCCTGCTCGGCCTCCTCAAGCTCCGCCTCGTCGAGCTGCCCCTTGAACACCATCACCAACCGCTCGCGCCCTGGAAGGGCTCGGATCTCGACCATGTGCGCGGCGAACCCTCGCCGCGTCGGGCGATCACGTCAACGAAGATCTGTGGAGAAGATCTGACATTCACATGCTCGTGTCAGATCGGTTCCACCGCGGGCTCGGCAGAGGCGCGCACCGCGGCGGGGCGATAACGTTCCATGAGCCGTTCCCAGATCCGGTACATCACCGGAAGGAGGAGCAGGGTGAGCGCGCAGGCCGAGAGCGTGCCGGCCACGATCACCACCGCCAGCGGTCGCTGGGTCTCGCTGCCGATGCCCCGCGAGAGAGCGGCGGGCACCAGACCGAGCGCCGCCAGCCCGGCGGTCATCAGCACCGGTCTCAGCCGCTCGCGAGCACCGTCGAGGATGGCCTCGTCGAGCGACTCGCCGCGCCCGCGCCGATCGGCGATGGCAGAGAGCACCAGCACCCCGTTGAGCGACGCCTGGCCGATGAGGGCGATGAATCCCACCGCCGCGGACACGCTGAGCGGGAACCCGAAGGCCCAGAGGCCGAACACCCCACCCAGCAGGGCGAAAGGCACGTTGAGGAGCGTCAGCACCGCGAGCGACAGCGAGTCGAACGCCTTGAAGAGCAGGACCAGGGTGATGAGCAGCGCCACCGGGACCACCGTCGCCAGGCGGGCCATCGCCCGCTCCTTGTTCTCGAACTCGCCGCCCCAGTCGATGGACATCCCCTTGCCCAGCGCCGCCTCCCGCTCGACCCGCGCGCGGGCGTCGTTGACGAACCCGCCCATGTCACGGCCGCGCACGTTCATCCGGACGCCGATGTAGCGCCGCCCGTTCTCGCGATTGATGCTCGCGCGGCCGACGCTGGTCTCCACGGCGGCGAGCACGGAGAGCGGGATGGTGAGCCCACCGTCGACCGGCACCCGCAGCGAGCGGATCTTCTCCACGTCGTCCCGGTCCGCCGGCGGCAACCGGAGCACCACGTCGAACTTGCGCTCGCCTTCCCAGAAGTCGGCGACCGGGCGGCCGCCGAGCGCAGTCTGGAAGACGTGCTGGAAGTCGCCCAGGTCCATGCCGTAGCGAGCGAGCGTCACCCGGTTGGGCTTCACCCGTACCTGTAGCACCGAGGCGCTCTTCACCAGCGCCAGGTCGGCCACGCCGGGCACGCGGGAGATGACGCCCTTCACCTTCTCGGCCTGCGCCTGGAGCGCGACCAGGTCGTCGCCGTAGAGCTTCACCGCGATCTGCCCCTGCTGGCCGCTGATGCTCTCGTTGACGTTGTCGCGGATGGGCTGGCTGAAGTTCACCTCGATGCCGGGGATCTCGGCGATGCGCTTCTGCAGCACGTCCAGCACGCTCCCCAGCGTCGGCGTCTCGCGCGGCCAGCGATCCGGCGGAGTGAGCTTCACGAAGAACTCGAGATTGTTTGCCAGCTTCGGGTCGGTGCCGTCTTCCGGTCGACCGAGCTGGGAGAGCACGGACTCCACCTGCGGCGCGCCCCGGAGCAGCTGGGTGATGCGGGGGACAATCTTCCGCCCCTCGGTCAGCGAGCTGTTCGCCGGCAGGGTGAAGGTCATGTACAGCGCGCCCTCGTTGAGCTCGGGCAGGAACTCGCTGCCCAGCCGCGGAAGAACCACCCCCGCGCCGGCCAGGAGCACCGCGACCGCTCCGATCAGCAGACCGGGATGACGGAGGCAGAACCGGAGCGTGGGCTCGTAGCGACGCGTCACCCAGGTCAGCAGGGGTGACTCGGCGTGGGTCACCGGCTTCCGCCACACCAGCGCGGCCAGCACCGGCACCAGGGTCACCGAGAAGAAGAGCGCCCCGGCCAGCGCCGACACCACCGTGTTCGCCATGGGCGAGAAGATCCGTCCCTCCACCCGCTGGAGGAGGAAGATGGGCAGGTAGGCCGCGATGATGATCAGCAGGGCGAAGACCGTCGGCCGCACCACGGAGGCCGAGGCCTTGCGGATGCTCTCCTCCACCTTCTCGCCCAGGCCGCGCGACAGCGCCATTCGGGCGAGGATCGCCTCGACGATCACCACGCCTCCGTCGACAATGACGCCGAAGTCGACGGCCCCCATCGACAGGAGATTCGCGCTCATCCCGCGCAGGTGCAGGTAGATGAACGAGGTGAGCAGGGACAGCGGGATCAGCGTCCCCACCACCAGCGCCGCACGGAGGTCGAGCAGGAAGACGAAGAGGACCAAGGTCACCAGCACCGCGCCCTCGAGCAAGTTGTGCCCCACGGTCCGGAGCGTGGTCCCCACCAGATCGGTGCGGTCGTAGAACGGGTCGAGCTTCACGCCGTCCGCGGCGAGGCGGTGGTCGATGTCCAGGACCGCGGCACGGATGCGCTTCAGGACCGCCGAGGGGTTCTCGCCCCGGCGCATCAGCACCACGCCCTGCACGGTGTCCATCGAGTCGTTGCGACTGACCACGCCTTGCCGAGGCGCCCAGCCCTCGGTCACCGTGGCCACGTCCTTGAGGAAGACCGGTGTGCCCTCCTCAGTGGCGAGGCGAACCGCCTTGAGGTCGTCGACGCTGGTGAAGAGGCCCTCGCTCCGGATGACGAACTGTTCGGCGCCCCGCTCCAGGACTCCGCCGGAGGCGTTCACGCTGCCGTTCTTGATGCCTTGCTCCAGCGAGGCGAGGGTCAGCCCGTGCGCGGCGAGGCGCGAGGGATCCGGCTGCACGTGGATCTCTCGCTGCAGCCCGCCGATGCTCACCACGTCGGCCACGCCGTTCACCCGCAGGAACGCCGGGCGAACCACCCAATCTTGAAGCGTGCGGAGCTTCATCGGATCCCCGCCCGCGCCGACCAGCGTGTAGCGGTAGACCTCGCCGATGGGCGTCGCGTAGGGGCCGAGCTGGGGGACGATGCCCTCGGGCAGGTCCGCGTCGCGGAGCCGCTCCAGGACTTGCTGTCGTGCCCAGAGCCCGTCAGTGCCGTCGTTGAAGGTGAGGGTGACGTAGGACAGCCCGAACAGCGAGAGGTTCCGGAGCCGCGACAGCTGGGGGATTCCGTTCAGCGCGCGCTCGAGCGGAAGCCCGAGCTGCCGTTCCACCTCCTCCGCCGGCTGACCGGGGTAGAGCGTGATGACCTGGACCTGGGTCTCGGTCGGGTCGGGGAACGCCTCGACCGTGAGGTCGCGGAAGGAGAGCCAGCCCCAGACCGCGATGATCGCGGTCAGGGCCAGAACTGCCGCCTTGTTCTTCAGGGAGAAGTCGACCAGGGCCTGGAACACGAGGTCACTGCTCCAGCGCGAGCTGGTTGAGGAGGAGGATGGCGCCCTTGCTCACGTAGCGGGCCCCGGGCTCGAGGCCGGAGCGGAGCTCGACCTCGCCGCTGCGCTGGCGGCCGGGCGTGACGGTCACCCGTTCCAGCTTCCCCTCACCGCGAGAGACGAACACCACCGAGCTCTGGCCGTCGGTGACCACGGCCTCGGCAGGCACGCGGACTCGCTTCTGCGACGGATCGGACTGCAGCTCGACGTCCACGAAGGCGTTGGGTCGCAGTGCGCGATCCTCGTTCGCCGCCCGGATGCGCAGCTCGACCGTGCGCCGCTTGGGGTCGACCACCTCCGAAATGCGGTCGATGGTGCCCGGGCGGACCACGCCACCGGCCCGGGTGCGGATGGTCACCTGTCCGCCGACCCGCAGGTCGTAGGCATCACTCTCCTGGACGTCGGCGAGGACCAGCACCTCCGACAGCTCGGAGATGCGCACCAGCGGATGGTCGCCCGAGGGCTGCACCTCCTGGCTCGCCACCACGTCGAGGTCCACGATGGTGCCGGACCGGGGAGCCACCACCCAGAAGAGGTTGTCCCCCTCCGGGGCGATCCTCAAGGAGGAGCGCTTGGCGGCGGAGGCGCGCGCGGCGAGCTCCGCCTCGTGCAGGTCGGCCTCGGCCGCGAGGGCGTCCTTCTCGGGCGCGGCGCGGATCTGCACCAGCTCGCGGGTGCGAGCGGCGATGCGGCGCTTCACCTCGACGTTGGCCCGCGCGGAAGCCATCTCCCTCTCGAGATCTGCCCAGGCGGCGGAGCGGACGTTGAACAGCCGATCGCCTTCCTGGACGCGGTCCCCCACGCGAACCAGGACGCGCTCGACCCGGCCGGAGAGAGGCGCGCTCAGCGAAGCGGTCCGCTTCTCGTCGAAGCTCACCCGCCCCGGGACTGGCGGCGGAGGCAGCGGTGGAGCCTCGACGGCGGTGGCCAGCTCGACGTAACGCCACTGCGGCGCCTGCTCCGGAATCACGAGGGTGTTTCCCTGGACGGTGATGTGCCGGACCGACCCGGAGGCCGTCTCGCGGCCCCGGAGCAGGAGCCAGCTGAGCGCGACGAGAACGACCAGGGCGATGCCGCCGGCGACGACCAGCGAGGGACGGCCCGCGCGGCGGGAGCCGGCGAGCGCGCCGGAGCCTGCATCAAGGGACATGAGGGATGGTCTCGGGCAAGGGGGGCAGCTCGCCGGCGGCTCGGGCCTGCGCGACGGTGAGGTGGAAGGCGAAGAGATCGAGATCCGCCGCGTCGAGCTGGAGATCGCCCAGCGTGCGGCGCGCGAGCAGCAGATCGGGGAGCGGTGCGCCGCCACGAGTGACGGCGCTCTCCAGCCGCTGCACCACGTCTCGGGCGAGCGGCAGAGTCCGCTCCATGAGCCGGCTGCGGCGGGCGAGCGCGGCGGCGCGTTGCTGCTCGAGCGAGGCGAGGTCCCGGACGCTCGCCGCGCGGAGCAGCAGCTGCGCCTGACCCGCCGCCTCGGCCAGCGCGGAGGCGGCCTTCGCGTCGGCCTGCCCGTGGTCAAAGAAGGGCAGCGGCATGCTCACGCCGACGAACACGCTCTGGTGCTGGTTGCCGGCGACGGTGAACTCGTCCAGGACGTAGCCGACCCGGAAGGTTGGATCTGGAATCCACCGGTTCCTGGCGAGCACGAGACTGGACCGGGCCGACGCCTCCTGCGCCTGGAGCGAACGAAGGTCGGGCCGGGTGTCGAGGTTCGCCGGGGGAGGGGCGACCGCAAGACGGCCGGCGAGGAATGCCCGGGCGACGTCGGGGCTGCCGAAGGGCCTGCAGGGGAGGCCGACGGCCTGGGCACAGAGGAGGAGCGCCGCGGAGAGACGCTCCCGCTCCTGCCCGAGGTTGGACGCGTACTTCTCCGCCTCGAGCACGGCCCGGTCCACGTCCAGACCGGCGATGTCGCCCCGCTTCTGCCGCTCCAGCTGGAGGTCGGCGAGTCGCTGGGCGTCGCGCACCGTCTCCTCCAGCGCCCCGACCCGGATCTCGGCGGTGGCGACCTCCGAGATGCGCTCCAGGAGGTCGAACCAGCGCTGGCGGAGGAGCTCGACGGCATCGAACAGGGCGGCGTCCCGCGATGCCCGGCTGGCGGCCTGGCGAGGGCCGCGCTTGGCGATCTCCACCGGCTGGTTGAGGGTGAAGGTGTAGTTGGGAACGTCCTTGAGCTTGTCGAGGCCCGGCGGGTTGGTTGGACCGACGGCCAGCGTGCCCCACTGGAAGTCGAAGCCCGGGTTGGGGAAGAGCTCCGAGCGCGTGACGTCGGCCTCGGCCTGTCCGAGCTTCGCGCGCGCGGCGACGAGATCTGGAGAGCGCGCCCAGAGGAGCTCGACGAGCTGTAGATCTCCGGGAGCGCTGGAAAGGTCGAGTGACTCCGGAGTCGCCGTCGTGAGGGCGAGACAGGAGGTCAGAACGGCGGCGGCGTTCAACACGCCGTTGCGCCAAGCAAGGAGCCTGCCACTTAGGAAATCAAGGGGTTGCGCCGCGAAAGGCGCCATTCGTAGCAGCGATTTGCAAACGCCGGTGAAGGCCGATTTCAGACGCCACCCCGCCGGGGTGGCGCGGGACCAGGGAGCTGCGACGAGCCCGCACATCGGCTCCGGGTCCAGCCGCACGCGGCCCCAATTTGTCGACGGACGGTTGCCGCGTCTGCGAGGATGCAAACCGCGGATGCGCGCGCTCCGCCCCCCCGATGGCGAACCGACCCAAGGCTCGAAGTGCCCAGTTGCTCGTTCAGCGGACCGGTGAGGAGACCCTGGTCTACGACGAGCGAAGCCACCGAGCGCACTGTCTGGACGCCCGCGCGAGCCGGGTGTGGGCGCTCTGCGACGGAGCGCGCACCGAGCACGAGATTGCAGTGGCCTTCGGGGAGGGCGAGGCGGGCCGGGCGGTGGTGAGCTGGACGCTGGGTGAGCTGGACAGGTCGGCGCTGCTCGACGGAGCCGCCGATGCCGCTCGCGCCGCGGTGAGCCGGCGAGCCCTGATGAAGACCGTGGGTCTCGCGGCGATCCCGGTGATCCTGGCGATCACCGCTCCCCGGGCTCGCGCGGCGACCTCGACGTGCTCGATCGGTGGACAGCAGTGCGCGACGAAGCCGTGCTGCGCCGGGTTCGCCTGTAACGACACGACCCACGTCTGCGAGTAGCAGGGGTTCTCGATGTTCACGACGTTGCTTCGTGACACCTTCCGCGCGGCGCCGGTGGAAGCGATGGAGGTGTCGCCCGACGTCCTCGCCTCGGCGGAGATCTCCGGCGTCGAGGCGCTGGTCCGGAGGCGTCTGGGAGACGCCCCGTCCAACGTCGAGCGTTTCCAGGCGCTGGAGCAGCTGAGGCGCGAGCGCTGGCTCGCCTCGGTCTTCGCAGCGCTCGCCCGGCACGGAATTCCGGCTGCCACCTTCAAGGGCTGGGCGCTCTCCCGCCTCTACGCCCGCCCGGGCCTGCGGCCGGTCGGGGACGTGGACCTGCTCGTCCGCCCCGGGGACCTGGACCATGCCCGTGGCGTCCTCGCCGGATTCGAGGGCGGGGCCGAGGTGGACGTCCAGGCGGATCTCTCCCGGTACCTTCCCGATCGGAGCATCGACGCGCTTCTCTCGTCGTCCGTCTCGGTCGAGGTGCCCGGCGGGACGATCCGGGTGCTCGCTCCGGCGGACCACCTGAGGCTGGTGTGCCTTCACCAGCTCCACCATGGCTCGTGGCGGCCTCTCTGGCTCTGTGACGTGGCGGTGCTGGTGGAGTCGCTTCCGCAGGGGTTCGCCTGGGACGAGTGTCTCCGCGGAAGCCGTCACCTCGGAGAGGGCGTCCTGGCGCTGGTCTCGCTCGCGGAGCGCTGGCTCGGGGCGAGGCCCGTGGTGGACCCTCCCTCCTTCGAGTGCCCGGAGTGGTTCGAGCGGGCCATCCGGCGCGCGTGGAAGCGGGGATACCGGCCGACACCGGAGCGGTTGCAGGGGCTGGCGTGGTCGCGGCTCCCGGGGGCGCTCCGTGCGCGCTGGCCCGATCCGCTGTCGTCGACGCTGCACCTCGACGCTCCGTTCCACGGGGTCCCGCGGTTTCCCATCCAGGTGGCGGAGCTCGTCCGCCGCGGGTCCCGTCACGCCGTCCGGCGCTGGCGCGCTCGCAGGGTGGAGGTCGAGAGGAGGGGGGAGTCTTGAGACATCTCGTTCGTTTCGCAGTCGCGCTATTCGCTCTTGCCATGTCGCCGGCAGCCCAGGCGGCGCCCAAGGCCTGGAATGGCAGCGTCAACATCCAGTGGAACAATCCCGCCAACTGGACGCCGGCCGGAATCCCCACCGCTGCCGACGACGTGACCATCGCCGTCGCGGGCACCGTCCGGATCGCGAACGTCGGTGGGGTCACGACCGACGGGGTCGCCAGCTCGGTGACCATCACCGCGAACGTCACGCTGGAACGGAGGAACGGGCGTCTTCTGACCGTGACCAACGGGATCACGATCAATTCCAGCTCGGCCGTCTCCATCAACGTGCCGTTCACGGCGGCGAGCCTCACCCAGAGCGGGTCCGGGACCACGAACCTGACCGTGACCGCGCTCAGCGGGACGACGCCGCAGGTGGCGACCGTGGACGTCACTGGCGGAACTCTGAGCCTCGCAGGCATGAACTCGCTCGTCACGAGCGGCCTCGTCACGGTTGGCACGGGGGCGACGCTCGCCCGCCAGGGCGCAGGCACGTTGACCGCCGGTGGAGGAGTGACCGTCAACGGAGGGACGATGACCTTCGCCGCCAACGGCGGCCTGAGCGCCGGCGGCACCGTGAGCCTCACCGCCGGCTCGATCAGCTTCGCCGGCGGCGGAGGCCTGACCTCCACGGCCCCGGTCAATCTCAGCGGTGGGTCGATGACATTCGGCGGCGCTGGAGGCTTGAACTCCACGGCTGCGGTCACTCTCAACGGCGGGTCGATGACCTTCGGCGCTGGAGGCGACCTCAACGCCGGAACGCAGACGCTCACCGTCGGCGCCGGGTCCAGCATCACCACCACCGCCGGTGCGAACATCAGCGCCGGAACGGTGAACATCAATGGCGGCTCGATCGCCTTCGGCGGCAACGGCGACCTGACCGCGAGCGGCGGAGCGGTGAACATCACCGGCGGGGGAAGCCTCTCCTTCGCGGGCAACGGTGACGTCGCCGCGCAGAGCTTCTCCCTGGCCGCGGGGTCGACGTACACGATCAACTTCGCCACCGCTGCCAACCCGACGACGATCAACCTCACCGGGGGAAGCGGTGCGCTCAACGGGACGGTGAACATCACCGGTGCGCCGGGCTCGAACAGCTTCAACATCCTCACCGGGGCGACGAGCGTCGACATCACCGGCGCAACCCTCGGCACGGTGCCCAGCGGCACGGCGTTCGGGTTGCATCTCAACGGAACCGCCATCATCGTCCTGGACGTCACGGTGGAACCGATCGCTCCCGACGCCACCGGGTCCGCGACGGGCACCTGCGGCACGCCGCTCACCTGGCAGCACACGATCGGCGCGACGGCGAACGACCGCTACCTGCTCGTCGGAGTCTCGACCGGGGCGTCCGCCGTCACACCCACCTCGGTCACCTTCGGCGCCCAGGGGATGGGTCTCCTCGCCAGCCAGGCCACCGGGACGGCGGGAGTCTTCATCTACGGGCTGGTCGCGCCCACGCGTGGCACCGGCACCATCACCGTCACCCTTCCCGCGGGTCCGTGCAGCGCGGTCGGCGGCTCTCTCTCGTACACCGGGGTGGACCAGACGACGTCGACCGGAACGCCCGCAACGGCGGGAGGGACCGGAACCACCGCCTCCGTCTCTCCCTCGACCGTCCAGGGAGACAAGGTCATCTCGGTGCTTTCCGCGGTCGGTGCGACCTCGGCGACGCCGCAGGCCGGTGCGCTCGTCCGCTGGTCGGCCACCTCCGGGACGGTCCTCGGAGCAGGCGATACCGCGAGCCGGACCGGCACCGGCACCGTCAACCTGACGATGAGCTGGACGCTCGCGCCCTCGAGCCCGTTCGCGCTTGCCGCGGTCCCGGTTCACGCGGTCGTTCCGACCCGGGCGGTCGACCTCGTCGCCTCCGCCCACGCCTCGCCGCGGGGGACGGTGGTCTCGGTGCGCTCCGGACGAGGCTCGGATCTGGTGGGCTTCCGGGTCTGGCGCGAGGTGTCCGGCCGGCGCGAGCTGCTGACGCCCGGCCTGATCGCCGGACCGCTCCTGAGCCGCAGGGCAAGCCTGCTCGCGGGCAGCGACGCGGGGTGGGAGGACCGGCGTGCCGTGCGGGGCGCCTCGTATCTGGTCGAATCACTCCACGTCGACGGGCGGATGCGGTGGACGCGAGCCGTCCCCACCGGTGGGCCCGCACCGGCGTTCACCTCGGATCCGGTCGCTGACGCGTCCGCGCTGGTGGCCCGACCGTCCAGCCCGCGCAGCATGGCGGTCACGTCGCCGGCAGCGCAGCCGGCGAGCCTGAACCAGAGCATGCAGTGGCAGCTCGCCGGCGGGGACGCGGTCAAGGTCGTCGTCTCCAGCCCCGGCGTCGTGCGCGTGCCGGCCGACGCGCTCTTCGCCGCCGGGATTCCGGTGGGCGCCCCGGCAGCGTCGCTGCAGCTGTTCCGCAACGGCCGGCCCGTTCCGCGAACCGTGCTCGCCGCGGACGGGGCGACGCTCCGCTCCGGGGATGCGATCGAGTTCTACGGCCACGGTATGGAGACCCGGTACTCGGGGTCCGCGGTCTACTGGCTGGTGACCGGAGCGGGGACCGGGACCGAGCTGGCCGCGGCATCCGGGACCGCGGCTGCCGCGGGCCCGGCGACCTACCTCGCCTCGGTCGAGGTGCGCGAGCGCCTGACCTGGTTCGGCACCGCCCGCAACGGCGATGCGGAGAAGTTCTTCGGGCCCGCGGTGGTGAGTCAGTCACGCCAGAGGACCTTGCCCGCGAAAGGACTCGACGTGTCGGCCGGGGGAGCACGGCTCGAGGTGGCGCTTCAGGGGATCCTCGACACGCCCCACTCGGTCTCCCTGACCGTCAACGGGCTCGCCGTCGGCTCGGTCGACTTCAGCGGAGTGACGCCCGGCGCCGCCAGCGTCAGCTTGCCTCCGGGGGTGCTCGTTCCCGGGGACAACGTCGTGGGGCTCGCGTCCTCCGGCGACGGCGACCTGTCGCTCGAGCAGTACGTGCGCCTGGTCTACCCGCGGCTCACGATGCGCGGCGACGGCGCGCTGGACTTCACGCTGGACTCCGGTGGCTCGGCCCGCCTCGCGGGTTTCGATTCCGCGCGCACCCAGGTCCTGGACATCACCGACCCCGATGCGCCGTTCCGGGTCGCGGTCACGGACTCGTCCGGCGCGCCGGCGGTGGTGGCGACCGGGAGCGGAACCCGTCACCTGGTCGCGTACCTGCCCGAGGACGCCGCGGCTCCGGCGTCCGTCGCCCGCAACCGGCCCAGCCGGTGGTGGGAGTCCTCCGGGGCGGACCTGGTGGTGCTCGGGCCCTCGGCGCTGTTCGATGCCATCCAGCCTCTGGTGGATCGGCGTCGGAGCGAGGGCCTCACCGTCGCGCTGGTCGACATCGAGGACGTCCAGGACGAGTTCGCGGGAGGCGAGAAGAGCGTCGATGCCGTCCGCTCGTTCCTCTCCCGCGCGGTGACCGCATGGCAGCAGCCGCCGCGGTTCCTGCTCCTGCTCGGAGCGGCCACGTACGATCCACGCGACTACCTCGACCTCGGTGGCGACCTGGTGCCGAGCGCGGCGGTGCAGACCTCGGAGATGGAAGGCGTGTCCGACAGCTGGTTCGTCGGGACGTCAGCCACGCGCGCGATCTCCATCGGACGGTTCCCGGTTCGCAGCGTCGCCGAGACCCAGGCCCTGGTGTCGAAGATCCTCGGCCGGCGCGCGGTGACGGCGAAGTCGCCCTGGCTCCTGGTGTCCGACGCACGCGGAACGAGCGACTTCCCGGCGATGACCACCGAGCTGCGGAGCGTCCTGCCCGATGCGCCGGCGACGATGCTGGTCCGCGGCAGCGACACGGACGACGTCCTGCACCAGAGGTTCCTCGACGCGGCACGCGCCGGTCCGGCGCTGGTCAACTTCACAGGTCACGCATCGGAGCTGTTCTGGACCGAGTCCGACCCTGCGATCTTCGCCGTCGACGACGTGGCGGCGCTCTCGGGGTCCGAGCCCGGCCTGTGGTTGCACATGACCTGCTTCACCGGCTTCTTCCAGGATCCGCGCCGTCAGAGTCTCGCGGTGGCGACGCTGCTCACCCAGAGCGGCGGTGCCTGGAGCACCTGGGCGAGCACCGCGAGCACGTACCCCGCGGAGCACCTCGCTCTGAACGAGGCGCTGGTGAAGGCGATCCTGGTCGACGGACGGACGCTCGGAGAGGCGACTCGCGATGCCCTGGCGGCGATGAACGATCCGGAGGTGCAGTCGACCTTCGTGCTCCTCGGGGACCCGAGCGCTCGCGCGGTCATCACCCAGGCGCTGGAGACGGCGCCGAAGCCGTCCGTGTCGTCGGGGTGCAGCACGACTCACGCCGGGTCGACCTCGCTCCTGCTTCTCGGCCTCCTGGCCTTCTGGGGCGTCACGGCCCGCCGGCGTCCCGTCGCTCCGGGCGACTGACCGTCCCGGTATCGGCCCGATCAGGGCTCGCGCTTCCCACCCCGGCCCACACCTGGGCAGGTAGAGCACCCGCCCACATCCTCGACCCAGGGGGATCCGCCTGCGAAGATGCCCGGCATCGAACGTGCAAACCTCCCGCCGGTGATGTCCTCTCGACGTGAATTCCACCCGACGCGCGGAGGCAACGCTCCGGGTCGGCGGGTTGCTCCCGGCGGGTCCGTGCCGGTGCCACTCGTGCTGGCCCTGGCGATGGTCGCGTCCGCACCCGCGTGGGCGATCCCGATCAGCTGGGACGGCGGCGGGCCAAGCGATCTCTGGAACACGGCCGCGAACTGGAACCCGAACCAGGTCCCGACGGCGAACGACGACGTCACCATCAACAGCGGTGCGATCATCACTGTCGACAACTCGGGCGGCAATGCCGCTGCGCGCAGGCTTGCCCTGACCGGGGGAGTGAGAATCAACACGGCGAACGGTCGGTCGCTCGCGGTCTCGCAGGACATCACCGTCACCGGCGCCGCACGGATCGACATCCCCTACACCGCCGGAAGCATCGCCAAGAGCGGGACCGGCAATCTCAACCTGAGCGAGCCCGGCACCGTGAACGGGGCGGTGAGCGTATCAGGCGGCACCCTCACGGTGAACGACACGACGATCGTCACCGGTGACCTGACGGAGAGCGCCGGGACCCTCACCGTGAACAATCCGTTGAGCGTCGGCGGCAACATGACGGTGAGCGGCGGGACGCTCAACCTGAACAACCCGTTGGGCGTCACCGGCGACCTGACCGTGAGCGGCGGAACCCCTAACTTCGGTGACACGGTGACCGTCAGCGGCGACCTGACCGTGAGCGGCGGAACCCCCAACTTTGACACGGTGAACATCACCGGCGACCTGAACTGGGGCATCGCCAGCACTCTCACCCTGGACGGCAACTGGACCGTCGGCGGCAACCTGGGACAGACGGCCGGCACCATCAACATCTCGACGAACCACACCGTGGGCTCGCTGAGCGTCGGCCCCGGCACGATGAACTTCACCGGGGGAACCAACCTCACCGTCACTGGCGCCGCGAGCGTCAACAGCGGCGGCACGCTGAACCTCACCGGTACGCGGACGATGCACGCGGGGAGCCTGAACCTCGCCTCCGGCGGCGCGCTCGGAGTGGTCCTCACCAACGGGAACGCGGTCAATCTACTGACCGTGCCCGGTGCGGTGACCCTGGCGGGAACCCTCAACATCACTGGCTCGAACCCGTCCAACGTGTCGAGCCAGTCCATCAGGCTGGTCGACTCCACCACGGGTCCGCTGGATGTCTCCGGCTTCAGTCTCGGAACCACGACGGGCGCCGGCTTTGGCTGGGGCGTGCACGTCGCGAGCGGCGACATCTTCCTCGACATCACCCAGAACCCGATCGCGGTCGACTCGGTGGCGTCCAAGACGGGCACCTGTGGGGCCGGGACCGTGAGCTGGCAGCACACGGTGGGGCCGACCGCGAGCGATCGACTCCTCATCGTCGGCGTCTCCACCGGAGACAACACCGCCAGCGCCCTCCCCACGTCGGTCACCTACGGTGGCGTGGGCCTGACCTCGCGAGGCGGCGACAACGCGGGAACGACGCAGGACGGAATCTGGACGCTCCTCGCGCCGGCGCGCGGCACCAACACCATCACGCTCACCTTCGCCCCGGGAACCTCCTGCTTCGTCGTGGCAGGCTCGGTCTCGTACACGGGCGTCAGCCAGACGAACTCGATCGGCACCGTGGTGAGCCAGACGGAGACGGGCAACACGCCCCTGCTCGCGTTCGTGACGGTTCCCGTTCAGCAGGGGGACAAGGTCTTCGCGGTCCTCTCCTCGAACACCGCGGGCACGGCGACCCCCGTTCAGTCGGGCGTGACCGCGCGCTGGTCGGCCAAGAACGGGACGGAGTACGGCACTGCCGAGACGCTTCCCTATACCGGGGCGGTCAACAGCAACCTCACGCTCTCCTACAACATGGGACCGCCCAGCTCGACCTTCTGGTCCATGTCCGGCCTCCCGATCCACGCAGCGCGCCCCACCGCCGCCCCCTCGAGTGTGCCGCAGGTGCGGAGCGCGTCAGGCGCAGCCTCCGTCTCCTGGGCGCTCGAGCCGACCTCGGACGTGGTCGGGTTCCGTGTCTGGCGCGAGTCCGCGGGCCATCGTGAGCTCCTCACGCCCGGGCTCGTCGCCGGGCCTGCGCTCAGCACGCGCATGACGATGCTCGCCGGGTCCGAGTCGAGCTGGGTCGACCGCCAGCCCGTTCCTGGCGCGACCTACCTCGTCGAGTCGCTGCACCGGGACGGGAAGGTCCGCTGGTCACGCGCGAGCCAGGCCTCCGGGAAGCCGGTGCCCCCGTCCGCCCAGCTCCTCTCGGGTTCGGATCCAGCGGTTCTGCGCGGGACGCCGACGAACGTTCTCGAGACGGCCGCCGCCCCGCTCGCCGCAGCCCAGCCGGGGTCGCGGGACCTCCAGTGGCAGCTCGCCGCCAGTCAGTCCATCAAGCTGACCGTCTCCGTTGCCGGCGTGGTGCGGGTGCCCGCCGAATCCCTCTTCGCCGCCGGGCTGCCGGTGGGCACGCTGATCTGCCCAGACGACTTCATCGCCCTCCACCTCGGCCTCTCGACCTTCATCGACGAGCGCGCCCACCGCGCACCCCGCTTCGATCCCGCCTGGCGCGCGGAAGTGCTCTCCACCTGGCAGGCCAGCGGCGGCGAGCTGCGTGACGGCGGCGTCTACTGGCAGGCACTCGGTCCGCGCTTCGAGACGCCGGCCGAGATCCGCCTGATGGCCGCCCACGCCGACGTGGTCGGGATGACGATCGCCTCGGAGTGCATCGTCGCCGCTGAGCTTGGCCTCTCCTACGCCGCGATCTGCGTCGTCGACAACCTCGCCAACGGAATCGGGCCGAGGCCCCTGGAGATCATCGAGCTGGAAGCGGCACGGGCGGCGAACGCGCTGCAGCTGCACGACGGCCTCGCCGCCGTCCTGCCGCGACTGGGCGTGGTCGGGCCGTGAGCGCGTCAATCGTCACGCCGATCTCCGGGTGTTCGAATCCGGGGCGATCGGCGCGCGAAAGTGAGGTTGTCCGATGACCGCGGCGCCGCTTGCCGTCACCGGCGCACTCCTCGATGGAGAGGCAGTCGGGGTCCGCTGCGTCGACGGCGAGATCGCGGCGCTCGGGCCGGGGGTGATGGCAGAGCCTGGCGACGAGACGATCGACGCCTGCGGAGCGCCGCTGGTCGCACCGCTTGTCAATGGCCACACCCACGCGGCGATGAC
>Ga0081540_1000663_pt1 | contig 32432 bp, 42 predicted proteins | sample TabmetS2T1R1_FD_71024 | JGI IMG/M metagenome (GOLD analysis project Ga0081540, IMG submission 71024) | Tabebuia heterophylla rhizosphere microbial communities from the University of Puerto Rico - S2T1R1 | ecosystem: Host-associated > Plants > Roots > Rhizosphere ...
CGATCCCACAATTCCGTCTTCTCGGCCGCCGTAAACCCTCGACGAAAGCCCCGATCCATCGTCACACTCCATCTTTTCGCTCTAAGATAAAGTATTGCGTCGACCGGTTGAGACCACCGGCACTAGCGGACATCAGCGGCTCAACTCAGCACGGATCCCCTTTGCGCGGCAAAATAATGAGGACTTCGGTAAACTCCCCCGGCTTGGTCTTCAGATCGATCGTGCCACCATGCTGCTTTACAATAATGTCGTGGCTCATCGAGAGGCCCAACCCGGTTCCCTCTCCCGGCGGCTTGGTCGTGAAGAATGGATTGAAAATCTTCTCCTGCACGCCGGGCGGAATCCCCGTGCCATTATCGAGAATTCTGATTTCGACTGCATCGTCGCTTCCGCGGGTAATCGCCGTGATCTGCGGCTCCCGCCCAGTGCTTAGCTTGCCTTTGCTCACCGCATAGAAGCCGTTGGAGATAATGTTAAGCAACACGCGGGTGATTCCTTGCGGAAACACATCGACTATTCCCGCCCGCGGATCCAGCTTCCGTTGGACCAGCACATCGAATTGCGGGTTCTCCGCTCGCGCGCCATGATAGGCAAGATTGAGGCTCTCCTCGACTAACGCGTTGATATCCACCTGCCTTCGCTCGCCTGAGCCCTCACGCGAGTGCAGCAGCATGCTCTTGACGATAGAGTCTGCCCGCTTGCCGTGCTGGACCACCCTCTCCAGATTACCCTTCAATGCTTTTATGAGGTCGCCGATCTCCTCGCGAGCCGTGCTGTCAATCGCTGCAAACTTGATGATGTTATCCAGCTCATCAAGCAACTCGGTCGATACCGACGAAAAGTTATTGACGAAGTTAAGTGGGTTCTTGATTTCGTGAGCGATGCCCGCTGTAAGCTGACCTAAAGAAGCCAGCTTTTCTGTTTGAATGAGTCGATCCTGCGTGGCCTTCAACGTCTGCAACGAACTCGACAATTCTATGCGATTCCGCTGTAGCTGATGAACAAGGCGAGCGTTGTTCAATGCAACCGCAGCCTGCTCGGCAAACGCCTGAACAGTTTCTATCTGCTCCGCCGAAAACGGCTTAATGTTGGTTCGATAGATCGTGAACGCTCCCGCGAGCTCACCGTTGGTTAGCATCGGGACAGCTAGAAAGGTTCGGGCGCCACCCAGGTCGGCCGTGGCTATGCGCAGCTCGTTACCGGAACGATAAAGTTCCTCGCCACGAACGTCATCGATATGCAGGATTTTATGGGTTCGCTCGATGCGCCCAAGGCCAGTATTCGGTTCAGCGCGGATCTCGCGCTCATGGAGCCAATTTCGAAACGTTTCGGTGATATTGGCATGGGCAATGGCTCTATAGATGCCGTCATCGTAGGTGAACAATATTCCCAGATTAGCCTCGCAGAACTGCAAGGCACGATCGAGAATAACCTCAAATACCTGTGCCACGTCACCGCGACTGGCGTTTATTTGTCTAAGAATTTCCTGGAAGGCTTGTTCTAGATTGTCGAACGAGGATTTCACGGAATGGCGCCTGCATGAAATTAACCAGGAGAATTTTGTTTGAGCAGCTTACCAAAGCGTGGAGATGTTAGCATCGCCAGCATTGTCTCGAAACCCCTGGAACGTGCCCAGGGCGGAGTTTGCCAAAGCCGTTGATCTTTTTGCGATGGGTCAGATGCAGAGTGGCGGTCTATCCTGCCACGCGTGTTTTACTACCGAAGGCTGAATAAGGCCGCTGGCTGGCATACCCGCTACGGGTAAGCGCCGACTGATCGCCTGCAGGCCAATCAACCGGTCTTCACGTTGACTGCAGTCTCCATGCCCAACTCAGATTTGTCATCGCCCCAGTAAATGCCGCTGAGCGGTACCGCTTGTGAGGGCGTACGCGTCACTGCGACTCGGATGAGGTCTCGATTGCCGACAATGCCATTCGTGGGGTCGAACTCGACCCAGCCCGACCCGGGCACATAGATCTGACACCAAGCATGCGTCGAGCCACCGCCAAGCCGCGCAGGTCCGTCTCGATCAGGCACGTACACATAGCCAGACACGAAGCGAGCAGCAAAACCAAGCAAGCGCGCAGCTTCCATCATAAGCAGAGCGAAGTCCCGGCATGTCCCGCGCTGACTTCGCAGCGTCTCGGACGGAGTCTGTGTTCCCTCCAGGGACCGCCTGCGATACTGAAAACCTTGGGCAATCGCCTCGTTGAGGGTCATCAGTAGACGTCCCGTTGGCTGTGGAGCGCCCAAAGGCAGGAACTTGCCAAGCCAAGCCTCGAGCTCGCCATCGTCTGGATGATGACGACGGACGCACTGCGCGAGGTCTACGTGCTCCTCTGTGGTGTAGGAAAATGGGTGCGTGCGAGCATAGTCCTCGATTCGAAAGTCCGGCACATTCTCTGGACTGTGATCCAGACGAATAGTTGTCTCAAACTCAATTCTCTCGCACGAGCACGAAAAGTCTATCAGCGTTACGCAGTTTCCGAAGACATCGTGTATCCATCGAATCTCGGCAGGCGCGGGTGTGATCCGAAGTTGGCTATCCAGAAGACGCTGGTCATAGCTGTCGCGCGGTCGGAATAGGAGACGGTGAAGCCCAGGTCTTATCGTCCGCCGATACCGATACACAGTGAGATGGTGGACAGTGAAAATGGTCATGAACGCTGGGTGATGCTGTCGACATTTTCGTTTTTTCTACGAGGCCACGAGTCCAGCGTGCATGCAAGCGGAATGGTAGAAACCATTGCATCCTTTCACGATGAGAAAATGATAAAATGGCGCCAAATCCGCGCAGGAAATAGCTTAGCAAGCGCCCTCTGTGCGCCAAAGTGAACGCAACGCGGTCAGACGCTGCTCAGTGACCTGTAAGATCACTAAGCCGGTTAATCGGCCTTGTGGGCCGCGCGGAAGTGCTGGCGCGTTTAGAGGAACAAAACATCGGCGCCCGCAATCGTCCTGTCGCGGGCTACGATATTAATCACGCCGCCTTCGACAGCGCATCACCGCTCACTTCCTCAGTGATAACTTTGAAGTCGGCGAGCCAGGCATTGCCGAACTGCGTGGAGATCGCGACATCGGCGGCATCGCGTCCGCGCGCGATGACTACGCGACCGATACGGGGCATGTTGTGCCGGGCATCAAATGTGTACCACCGTCCGTCAAGAAACACTTCAAACCAGGCACTAAAATCCATAGGCGCCGGATCTTTGGGCACGCCAATGTCACCGAGATAGCCCGTGCAGTAGCGCGCCGGGATATTCATGCAGCGGCACAGTGCGACCGCGAGATGGGTGAAATCACGGCAGACGCCGACTTGCTCCTCATGGCCTTCGGAGGCCGTGCGATCGCAGCGCGCCCGCTGATAGTCGAAGCGGATGCGGTCATGCACATAGTCGCAGATCGCCTGCACCCTTGCCCATCCGCCCGCAATCGGTCCGAACAGCGACCAGGCTAGGTTGGATAGTTTCTGCGTATCGCAGTAGCGGCTGCCGTACAGAAATTGCACGGCCTCATCGGGCAGGTCATTGACGTCCCACTGCCGCGCCTCAAGCGCGACCTCGTCCGGCAGGCCGCAATCTTGAATGATGAAGTCGTTGCTAATCTCAAGCCGCCCGGCGGGCGCTTTGAAGCGTGTCCAGACATTGCCGAATGGGTCCTTGCCGTGCCGCGCCAAGACGGGCGGCGACAGCTTGATTCGATGCTCGCTAAGCAAATCCTGTTCGCGCTCGGGATGGACCGAGAGCAAGAGCACCATCGCTACGTCCTGGTAACACTCGAATGCGATTTGATAGCCTGCCCGGATCTTCACGTGTTTTCTCCTATTCCTGAAGGCATCCGACAAGCCTAGCGTGGTCGGTTCGTTCCAAGCCGGAGCGCGCAAAAAGCGGGCAACTCAGGCCGGCCTCTTGTGTCCACTTTGGTACACAAGCATGTTCTAGCCCGCAGCGCGTCTTGCCTTCGAATCGATTAAGCTGCCCCGTGAAAGGCGGAGGCAACCATGATTGAAAAAGAGAACCTTAATGACCATCCTGCGCCGCCAGATACGGCGGCGAGCAGCATCACGCAGGGCGTCAGCAACCTTGTGGGCTCGACTGTCTCCGCCATCACGGAGACGGTGAAGGGAGCGGCATCGACGCTGACCGAACTCGCAAAACCTGCACCGGCAGCTTCGAACCGCGTGGAGACGGCGGTGCCTCCGGTCGAAGAAAATTTCGATGCGCCGCCGATGACGGCCGACGAGATCGCCGAGCACGCTGCCGCCGATGTCCAGCCGGTCCAAGCGAAGAAGCGCGCCGTGCGCAAGAAAGCGCCGGCAAAAAAGAAAGCGGTCAAGAAAGCAAACAAGGTCGCGGCGAACAAAGCAGCGAAGAAAAAAACGAAGACGAAGGTTGCAGCCAAGCAGCGCAGAACCGCTATCGGCAAGAAAGCCGGGAAGAAAGCAAGAAGTCGCTCAGCCAACAAGAGGAGCGGGCAAACGACAGTCAAGAAACGGGCAAGGCGCTAAACCTTGCGGCTCCTATCAAAGACGCAAGCCTGCGACTAGAGCGTGACGGCCCTAGGCGGGCCGCCCATCGAACAGAACGAAGTCATTCGCAGGTTAGCGGGGTTCGATACGCTCGATCAGATTCCAATGTCCGTCTGGCTTGTCGACGATCTGGATGGTGCTCTTGCAAATGCGGCGATGGAACGTGCCTCGAGCATAGCCGCCCCATTGAGGCTCGGCATTAATCACGACACACTCGCGCCGGCATGTCTGGCAGACTGGAAGCGGCATGGCGTGCCTCTATTCGTTCGTATGTTCGCGCTGATTTTGCACTAGCGGTCGGCCAAGACAGGGACAGCAGGCGCTCCGGAGTAACGAATGGGCTAAGGGTCAAATGAAAGCAACTAGAGGCCGGCTTCGTCCGCCATGCGGTGCAATTCAGCAGAAATCTCGCCGACATAATCGGCGACTTGGCTAGGCTTCGTTCAATCATGAACCCTCCGTCTCCTGGCCGACTAAAAACAATGCCGATCACGGTTCCGAAAGGCCAGCTGCCCGCATGCGACAAAGTGCCGGGTGGTCGCGCCAACGCTTTCTGCCGAGCTCGCGAGCACATCTGTCAAATGGCCCGCAGCGTTTGGGGAACCTTCCCCATCGACCCGAGGTTAGACGGAAATGCAAAAGCGTCAGTTTTCGGCCTTTTGCGGTGATCGAGGCGGTGTCGGGCGATGCCCATAATCCGCTTGCCCGGTTTGCCGCGAAGAATGCGACGCCGACGTCGCCTTCGGAAAAGGACAAGCCGGTCTACCAGCTGACGCAGAAGCTGGTGACAACCTCTGCCAGCAAGGATAAGCGAACGCTACAATGCAGCGGCGGTATCTCGGTTCTGTATGGAGATCTTAAAGCGACCAAGGAAATCGAGTTTACGGTGCAACAGGCGGCGGACGGAAAACGCTCGGTTTCTGTCCAGCCATTTGAGTTTTGACACCGGCGAGGCGTGGGTACGGACGGCAGGCTTCTGAGTTTCAAAATACTTTTTCTTTAATCCGGGGGCATTTGGGAACGGCGGTTTCATCTGGCGCTTGTCGTGAGGTCAACGCACCGGAGAAAAATTCATGAGGAAGCTTATTGCAGTAACCGCCCTTACCCTAATGTGTGGCGCGGCCTTCGCCCAGAACACCGGGCCCCAGCCCCAGACCGACACCATGCAGAAGCCAATGGATAAAGGGTCGATGGATAAGGGCTCGATGAGTGACGGGATGAACAAGGGCACCACCGGCATGAACGAGAAGGGCAATCCGAAGAAAGAAATGTCCAAGGATGGATCGCCGGCTGCCGGCAGCAAGGACATGAAGAAGTAAGCCGCGCATCCCCCGCGGTTTGCTGAAGGGCCGCGCCACTCCCTGTTGGTGGCGCGGCCGCCCTTTAATCCTGTGCTGTACGTCGTACTACCGGATGGAACACGAAGCGCAGCGGACCGCCCATACCGCGCTTCGAAGGCCCGTCGCGTCAATACTCTGGATGACATACCGCGATGATCTCAAGATAGCTGGTGACATCCTGCGCGATGGATGCGCCCGCCTCTCTTCCATTGGGACAACTTGCCTGAAGATGAAAACGTGACCGTTGACAAGGGCCCGCCACTCTCAGAACGAACTTCAGGCTACCCGCATCACGGCATATTCAACACGCCCTGTGCCGAGCAGCCGGCCCTTGGCGATAAACAGCCATTGATTGAGCCACCGGTAGCGCTCGGCTCCCGTGTCGAAGCGGATCATCAATCGCATATACTGATCCGACCAATCAGTCTGCTGATCGGCATCCGCTGCTTTCTTGAAGGCGTCGGTCTGTTGCACGAGACCCGTATAGTGCATGAGAACTGTCTCGCCATCGTCTGTTGTGAAGGGCGCGCGGACATCCGGCCGCCAGAACCCGTCGTCGCTCACCCACATCCAGTCCGAGCCCGGTGCCGCGAGCTTGGCTTTGATCTTTGGGCCATCTAACTCGGCCTCCGACACCGTCCAGTACAAGCGCTCGCCTGCCGGTGATCCCTTTGTCGTTTTTAACGGGCCGGTTGTCTTGACCCGATAAATGAAGGCTTCAGTGAGCTGCATATCGGCATTCCCTACACACCAAAAAGTCTCGTGGCCCTGCGCGTCGATCTTCCACGCTGGTTTGCATGCGATTTCCAAGCCTGCTAATCTGGATCGGCAACATAGCAACGGTAGCCACCATGCGGCGGTGCGGTGCTCCCTATCTCTTCTTGCGGGCATTCTTCTTCATCTTGCGTTTCTTCTTGCTGGCGGCGCGGATATTGTCGACCAGGCTCGGCTTTTTCCGGCCAGACTTTTTCGCGTAACGCTTGGCCGCCGCCTTCCTTGCCGGCGAGAGCTTCTTCGACTTCCTGCGAGCTTTCTTGCGGGGGTTAGCTTTCGTCGAGGGTGCTTTTCGAGCAGCCATGGATCCTCCTATTTTTGAATGGCGGGTTTCAATCCTGCGTCGGCCTGCCTGAGCTGATTTTCGGCCTGCAGTTTAATGGCGCGGGCAAGCGTGGTCGCGGCGGAGCGCACATCCTGCTGAAACGCCTCATCTTCATCGAGCTCTTTGTGCGACGTGGCATAGGGCTCTTCATAGCCGATATAGCCGTCCTTCTCGGCCAGCGTGCCGGCGGAGATTAGTTCGAGATCCGTCAACCAGTCGGCGAGATTGCGCCGCAGCCCTTCAGAGCCGACGCTGTCGCCATGCACCACGATGGAAAACAAACGGCCGGCCAGATGCTTGGGAAAGTCCCAGCCTTTGAGTTCGATCTTCTTGGCTTCGTCGGGTTTCTTACCATGGGTCGAGGTTGGATCGGGATTGCCGCCGTCGGCGCAGACAAGCCGGTCAATCATCGCCTTTAATCCTGTGGGCGCCTGATACCAGTTGACCGGCGTAACAATCATGATGCCATGGGCACCGACCCAGAGCGGGTAAATCTCGTTCATCCAGTCATCGGTCTGTTGCAATGAATGATTAGGATAGCAGCTGCACGGCCAATGACAGAGCGGCATGGCAGTCGAGACGCATGCTTTGCACGGATGGATTTGCCGACCAAGCTCGGATGTCAGGTGCGAGAGGTCTAGGAAATCGACGGCATAGCCATGCTCCCTCAGGATCGGTTCAGCGATCTTGCATAGTCGGTAGGTCTTGGACATTTCGCCGGGACAGGTCTGGTCGCTACGGGACGAGCCGTTGATTAACAGCACGCGCTTTTGCAGGCTGACATTCTCGAACCGGCGCTGCGCTTCGGCAATATCGTCGCTTGCCTTGATCCAGTCGACGGCAAGATCATAGTCGGGATCGGCATAGCCGGCTCCCGCCTTTTGCGTGCGCGGCGACTTGCGGGAATTCGTGTAGCCATCCCATGCGGCGTTGATCAGGGCGGTAATCTCGCGATCGAGGCCGTCAAAGGCGGGATCGGCCAAACGGCTGCGCATACGCTTCTCAAATTCCTCCCGCGGCAATTTGCGGGAAGGCATGCCCTTGCGGACATCGATATCCACTTACACCTCCTATCATCACAAAGGCAGACTGACCGCGCCGCGAGCAAAGGCACCATATGAGACGGGCCGCTCAGGCCCGAAAGAAGATCAACCAGACAGCGCCGAGCGCCACCACGGCAAGAAACACGCTGATGACGAGTAGATTGAAGATGCTGGGGCCTGGCTCAGCTTGCCGTGCCTCGGTGGCGGTCTCGACGATGCGTCCGTCTTGACGTTCGGCCATGATACGCTCCTGAAATATTTCTCATTTTCCAAGCTGCTGGGCGCCGCTTTGTTCCTGACGAGGAACATGCGGTCCACTCCGCCGTTTGCATGGGTTGAACAATGGGCATGGCCGGGCGGCGCACTGCCGTCGACCGTGGCACCGACGACAAGCGGTTCCAACGACACTTCCCGCGTCCGACCCGCCAAGCCCCACCTAGCCCACGAAGAAAGTTGGCGACGCTGGATAAGGAGACAGGAGACGCTGGATAAGGAGACAGGATATGGGTCTTGCGGCTTACGATATCACAGGCTCGGAGGGCGAATGGCGTGTCGAGCACGACGGCAACGCGGACAACGTCTACGCCACGAGAGAGTGGGCGTTTGAAGCGGCGGTCGCGGCTACATCGCTGGCCCTCCGTCAGGGTCACGACGTCCGTATCACGGCGCCAGCCAGTGCGACGGCGACAGGCGCCGTTTAGGAATCTGCGCGCCGAGCCGATGCGATACGGCTCGGTTCCAAAATGATGTATGCCGCGCGCACCACTAGGCGGCCGGCTTCGAAAACTTACGGATGCGATAGGAAACTCCCCATCCGCCGGACGTTGTCCGCGCGCGAGAGGACGTCCGATGCGTAATCCGATGAAAGTTTCTTTTACCCGCCGGGAACTCGCGGAGACCTTGGGCGCCGGCCTCGGCGCAGGTTTGTTGACTTCGGCGGCGGGCCCGGTATTCGCGCAAAACGTCCGACCGGCGTCCCTTCAAACATTGAGTCAACCCATGCAAGATCCCGCGGAGAAATATCCGAAGCCCCCCTTCAAGCGTCAGTCGCAACCTTGGCCCGGCCTCGCCGGCAAAATGGATCCGAAGCCCGATCATGGTGAAACGAGCTACAAAGGCAGCGGCCGGCTGACTGGCCGCAAGGCCCTGATCACGGGCGGCGATAGCGGCATGGGCCGGGCGGCGGCGATCGCTTATGCGCGCGAAGGCGCCGACGTCGCCATCAATTATTTCCCGAATGAGGAGCCGGACGCGCAGGATGTTCTGAAGCTTATCAAGGATGCGGGCCGCACCGGCGTGCTGATCCCCGGCGATCTGCGCGATGAAGTTTTCTGCCACAAGCTGATCGATGATGCTGTCAAAGGGCTTGGCGGTCTGGATGTGCTGGTGTGTAACGCGGCGCGTCAGCAGGCGCACGCTTCCATCCTCGACATCAGCAGCGAAGATTTCGATGCGACGATCAAGACCAACATCTATGCGCCGTTCTGGATGATCAAGGCGGCACTGCCTCACCTGAAGCGCGGCGCCTCGATCATTGCCACGACATCCGAGCAGGCATACGACCCGTCGCCCGATTTGTACGACTATGCGCAGACCAAGGCGGCGACGATGAATTACGTGAAGTCGCTCGCCAAACAACTTGGTCCCAAAGGTATTCGCGTCAATGGCGTGGCCCCGGGCCCGATCTGGACGCCTTTGCAGGTTTCCGGCGGCGCCAGCATGGAAAAGCTGGAAAAGTTCGGCAGCCGGACCGTCTTTGGCCGTCCGGGACAGCCGGCCGAACTGGCATCAATTTATGTGCAGCTGGCAGCGAATGACGCCAGTTTCACAACCGGCGCGGTTTATGGCTCTTCGGGCGGTGCGGGACAACCGTAATTTTTCAGAAGCGACGGAATGGCCGGCGCGCGTTTGCTCGGACGCAGCGTCCGCAAGCGGACATCCGCCCAGCCGTCATCTTTGTGTTAACCGACGCCAACGAATGCTGCGGCGGGCCGCATCACTGCTTCCTGAAAATTTTGGAATTGAATACCGCCGTGACTTCGAGCACAGGGCCGATTCCGTTGCGAACCTCGACAGCAAATCGCTGATAGAGCAAGTCCTCCATGACCGCTTCGCGCAAAGCATCCGCAAGCGCTCCGACAGCCATGTCATGCGCCGGGCAGTTCAGTGCCGTCGGGATCCTGCGAAAAGCTATCCGCAGATTGCAGATCGAAATAATAAAGCGACATCCGGGCGCTTACTTCGGGGGCTGCAAGCCGGGCGAATTCGTCCATTCACCTAGATGTGCCGCAGTGTCGGCCTGTCGCGCCTTGCGCATGAGGGCGTCTTTCTCGGCGCCTGGTTTGAGCAACGATGCCTTTTCGCGCACATCTTTGGCGAAGGCCGCGAGGCGGTCTTGAAAAGATTCAGTCTGCTTGAAACGACGCCGCTTTTGCATGGCGGGCTCCTTTTCCGCGTGGGGGCGGGAGCGCAACCGGCGTTCTCATCACAGGTAAAAGCCACGGACCGGGCTGTGATGCCCCCAATATCTGCCTCACAGGACAGGAAAGCCAGCCAAAGGACTGGATTGAGTTCAACGGTCACATGAGGGTGACGGACCGACGATATTCCAGCACGTCTGCAAGCCCGGCCACGAAGGCATTGTAGCAAAGCGCAAGGATTTGCCGTATGAAAGTGGGAGGTCTCGACGCTGGATAAAAATCAAAAACCTGAACAGCCCGGCAGCACGTCGAGCCGAGGAGGGAGGTTTCTGATGCAGCCGATGACCACGTTCAATCCCGACAAACTGTGCATCGTCCACGACAAGCTGAATAACGTGACGCTTGAGTGGAAGCCCCAATGGGCGAGTGACTATCGTCGTTACGCCCAACCGTACGACACGCCAGAAGTGATCGCCTGGGATGGGTTGTTGCTCGACGGGTGGTCAAGTCGAACAGCATCTACCGACTAGAAAGCCGCTCAAAATTGGCGGCTACTACCTTTCGGTAGTTGTCTACGACATGCGCTGCGCTGCCGCCTCGGACGAGGATGTGTCCGGCACGTTCGAAGGCTTCGATCTTCTCGGCAACCATGAGCAGCAACTCGTCGGGAGATGCCTTGCCCAGCACCATCATCCGCAAGCGGATATCAATTACTTGGGACGCTTCAGCTAACAGCTGCAAAAACGAAAAAGCAACCAAAACGCAAAACCTCAGGCGGAATGCCGCAACATCAAGATCCCGCCGTTTGCATCGTTCCTACTTGCGCCCCTTCTTCAGAGACAGCGCCTTCTCGATCTTCTTTCGGATGCTGCCGACCTTCTTGGCCACGGTCTTCACGACCGAGCGCGACTTGCCGGTCTTCTTCGCCTCGTACCCGACTTCGTAGTCCTGGCCGCGCGCAACGCGGGCGCGGTCTTGCTTGCGGCCACGAGCAGTGTGCTTCTTGGCTTTCTTCGCCATGCCTCATCCTCCGATTTCCTAATTTTGGAACGCACCGGTTCCCCATGAGTTCCATTGTCATGAGTGTGCGTTTGACTGAAGCCTTAGGATTGCTCTCGGTAGCCCGGCAGTATGTGACCGACGGCGAAGGGTTCGTGTCACGTCAACGAGCGTACGTTGAACGCCTCGAACGGCGAGGACTTGATGCCTCGCACGCCCTCGTCTACCTCGAAACGCTCGAGGGGATGCAGGTCGAGTATGTGGATCATATGGAAAAACTAGAGCGACAAGTCCTGATGCTCGTGAAGCCTCACGACTAGACCGGCTTGATTATAGGTCCGGAGACAAGCCGATACGTCGGCACCCAAGCGCTATCCCAACTCTCCATCGTCTGATAGCAGACTGAGCACTTGAAGCTGCTCACCTCGCGCAGCGGAATCGCTGCGTGGGTGCGGCTGTAAATCGCGCCGCATTTGCAGTGCTGATGAGCGTCCGTCAAAGGTTCAGCTCCCGAGCGTCGCCGTCGGTCAACTGCAATGTCTCAATTTGCTCAGAAGACAACTTTAGCGCCGGATAACGAAGCCGCCCAGCCCTCCGGCACCTTGGCGAGCACAATATCAACGGCATCATCCTGAAAACCAGCTGCAACCCACAACTGCCGCGCAGTTACGCGACCTAACGGTCGATCGGTCCTAACGTCCACTAAGTGGAACTGGTTCATAGGCAAAACCCGTTTAAGTATGCCTAGGTCAATACCAGCGAAGCCCGTAGTTTCTTCCCCGTCATGAGACGTGAGCGAGTAACGCTGTCCAGGTTGAGCTCGTCGCCCGCAGTCAGCGATGTGCTCATCATTCAGGCAGAGCGCAATCAGTAGGGTACCAAAGTCGAGCACGCTTGCCGACACGACCCCACTCGATGCCATTCACATTAAGTCGCCTCTGCTGGAGCTAAGCGCCAGTGGCATTCGCCGTGGCTTGGGTGTTCTTGGTGATCGTGAATTGGCTGGTGCTGAGCATGACGCCGCGCAAATGACAGTGCGGCTATCATCCGCAGAGTGTCTTGAGCCAATTGAGTAAGTGAGTGAATCGCCTGAATATCTTTTGAAATTGATTCGATGGAACCTGTCGCTCATTGCAGGATTGTTTGCACTGGGACATCAGGAAGCACGCCATGACAGACCGGCGTCGTTTCGACCACACGCAGCCACACGTAATTAGGTCGGAAGAAGCAGCGCACCTTCGGGAGCAAGCGGCACTGCTGCCAGCTGGCGCAGTACGTGATGAGCTGTTGCGCAGGGCGAGATTGGCGGAAGCACGCTCTTCGCAGTCACCTGAATTGCGCCAGCCGCTGAAATTGCGTCAGTAGAATATTTTCCGTCCCGTCCTCAGGTCGCGATACCAGGCGATCTTGTTTGACATGCGCCCCTTCTTCGGCGGTTCCTTCACGATCAGAACGCGCTCCTCGGTTTCATCATCGTAAATCTGAAACAGAAAGCGCTCGTCGCCCTCTTCAATTACCTCTACCTGCTTAAGTTTCTTAGCCATTTCCGAGAACGTGAAGGCAGGAACAGGGTTCCAAGAAACCTCTGTAGCCGCCCGCCGTTATCTCTCTCACAAAAGGAGAGCGGTATGGATAAGGATCGCGTTGAGGGCGCTGCCACGAACATCAAAGGCAAGATCAAGGAAGGCGTCGGAAAACTGACCGGTGACGCCAAGATCGAAACGGAAGGTCAAGCCGACCAGGTGAAGGGTAAGGCTCAGAACGCCGTGGGCGGCATGAAAGACAAAGCCCGCGAAGTTCTTAACGGCGAATGACGACACAACTACCTGACCAAAGAAGCCCTCGCAAGCGCGGGGGCTTTTTGTTGTCTACAGCGCGGTTAGGAACGTCGGGATGGCAGTCACGTTCCTCACGCATGGACATTGCCGACTTCAACAAAACCGTAGAGACCGCTCTGCGCTACTTTACCCTACAAGGTATCGAACATGCGGACCTGAGGCGAGCTCTCGGCCAGTATGTCTTGGAGCTCTTTGCAGAGGGGGAGACGCGGCCGCTCATGCTCGCGAACCGAGCGATTGAGCGCTTGGAGCGACAATTGGATGCGGAGCTGGAGTTGAGCTTAGAAACAATGGATGTCGTCTTCAATCACGCCTGACTACAGACCCGGGGTGAAACATCATCTACGGATCGGGCGACGATTTAGGGCGCTCCATGCTTTTCACTCATCGTTTTAAACTCTTCCTGGTGGGCGTATAGGACCCCTTTGCCGGCCTTCGTTTCTGTGCCGATGTATCGTCCATCCCTGATACGCCGGTCGTGCACGCATTCGTTGTTACCCGTGACCGACTTGACCGCGCCGGCAATTCTTCGCGCGGGCCTGCTGCGTACCTGGACCTCTTCACGGACGGCGCACCCGCCGGCGTGGGCGCCGCCGGTGCTAACACCTCGCCAGAAGCGAGTGGCCCCCGCCGTCGGCGATCATCGTGGCTGCGCGGTCGACAGTGAAAAGCGCGTCCCACGCCAGTCGTAACGTCGTCTTCTGTCCCAGGGCAGCGCTTGGCGGACCACGGGGCCGCGGAAACGGCGTTATCGGAGCCTCTGACCCCGCGCGATTATGCTGGTGCATTCAGCCCGTCGATGGCAAATTCTGTGGATCACGGTGCTCCACCGTGGTGCTCCACCGCAAAAAGCCGGCGGATCAGGAAACGCCTGATTTTGAAGGACTTTTCCGTTGCTGAAATTCAGTGGCGGAGAGGGAGGGACTCGCACCCCCGATAGGGCCGGATGCTTATGCGCTGCATACTGCAGCCGGTCGTGCCCCCGCCTCCGGCTCGGCGTCCCTATTCCCAGACAAGGCTGCCACGTTCACCGAAACTCTCGGTCCAAAAAATATTTTCTGTCAACGATTTTTGCCTCTCGCGAACCTCGCCTGAATCTCCCAGCAGGCGTCCACGAATTTTGCGCGAACAGCTCGATTTGACGTGGGCGCTGCAGCTGCAATGATGAGCCTCGCAGCGCTCGAGGCGTGGGGCCACGTGGGAGAGAAGGGTGGACGGAAATTTGGTTGATGAAGAAGGTGGCCCGTTGGGTTGCCTGGGGTCAAAATTGCTGCCCGAAGCGGCAGACTCCAGAGCTGCCCTTCCCCGACCCTTCGCCTTTCCGAACCTCAAGCAAGTTCAACTGATCGCTGACACGCGCGAAAGCACGCAGCGGTCGGAAGAATGCTCTGTCGTGACGGCCTCCAGTCTGACTCAAGAGGTCGAGGCACCGGCGGCGTCGCCAGACGGTCTTAAGGTCCCAGATAACAGGTGGGACGGCACGCCGTTGCCGCCCAACGTCTTCGAGCCGCTTAGTGCCGCCGCCAACGCACGGGCAGATGCCTTCACGCTGGTGCCGATCGCCAATATCATCATAGGCGAGCGGCTGCGCGGCGTTGTCGAGGCCTTCATCCCGATCATGGTCGACTCGATGTCGTCTTACGCGGTCATCCAGCCGCCGGTCGTCCGACCGGACCCATCAGATCCCGCCAAATACGTGCTGGTTAGCGGATTACAACGAGTTAACGCCGCACGCCTTCGCGGCGCAGATGAGATCCTCTGCCGTGTCGCCGGCCTCACCGAGGTAGAAGCGCAGTTGTGGGAGATCGATGAAAATCTCGTGCGGGCGGCGCTCAGCCCCGCTGAGGAGGCATTATTCATCGATCGGCGCCGCGAATTGCACGAGCAACTGCACGGCAAGAGCAAAGCGCGGGGCGCCCTGGCGGCCAACGCAGCCATGGGAAGGAACGACGCATCCGCCAAACTGGCGGATGCGTCGTTTACCGCAGCCACTGCTAAGCGAACCGGCAAGTCGCAGCGTGCCGTCCAACGAATTGTTCAGCGAGCGGCCCAAAACGGACGCGCCAACCTAGTGCGGATAGCGGGGACCAGCTTGGACCGAAAGGCAGAACTCGACGCATTGCCGCTGCTACCACGGGCTGCTCAAGAGATCCTCATCGCACGGGCGGCTGAAGGTGACGAAGTTTCCGCGGTGCAGGCAAAGGAGGCGTACAAGCCGCCCTCCTCAACAGAAAGCCATGTGTCCGAGATCGACTCCGTGAACGTCGACAATGACGTCCCCGGCTTGATCACCCTAAAGTCAGCTTGGCTTGGCGCATCGGATGCAGCCCGCGAGAGCTTCCTTGCGTGGATCAACAACATCGATCCAACTTAACCCTGTCCAACAAGAGAACTCAATGAGCGTGCGTGCATCGAAATGGGGCTGGAAACAACGCGTCACGAGCACGCAAAAGCTCGTGCTTCTCGAGTTGTGTGATCGGCTCAATGACAAAGCTCGTGAGAAGGACGTCTGCTGGCCGAGCCAAGACGTCATCGCGGAACGAACCGGCTTCACCCCACGCGCGGTCCAATCCGCGCTCAAGGAGCTCGAATCAAATGGACTCATCAAGCGCAAACGCAGAATGATCGGCGGCACGCGCACGTCCGATCGGATCACCCTGCTCATTGATCAGCCCGGACCCGGACCTTCGGCTGCGCCGCCATCATCAGATCCCGGTCCTACTCCTGCTTCTTCCAGCGCATCGCCACCCTACATCGGGTATCTGATGAGGTTCTGAAACACGAGAGCGGCCCGCGCATGACCGCGATCATCTCTTCGCCAACCAGTCGTGGAGTAACGCCTCGACGATAGCGGAGACCTTCGTTCCGTCCTCGATCGCTGCGATCTTGGTGGCCTTGATCACCTCTTCATCCATGATCACCATCAACGGCTTCTTGCCGGCTGGCGCCCGAGGACCACTCCTGCTCTTGGCCTGCTTCGTGCCCCCCTTCTTCGCCATCCAAGCCTCCCGATTCGACCGTTAACCATACTGCCGAAGGGCGCACCAGTATGCAACAAGCATCATGTTGACAGAGCACGCGTGCGCCGTGTAAATAGTGCTTATCGATCACCGCAAGGCGCAGCGTCACCCGGGCCCCGTCACGAGGAATGCCCCGATACCGGAAGACGCGAAATTCTCATGAACTTCAATTCCACCCCAGTCGTTCGCACGGTGCTCCTCGAGCACAAGATGCTTGGCCCCCGCGAGGTCGATTCCTTGGGCTCTATTCTTGCGGTGAGGGCTGCACCGTTTTCTAAGCTCAATCGGATCAAGGCTGGCCTTCCTGGCTATCTCGCCTATGTGATTGATGCGACGACGCTCTATACTGGCCACGGCAAGAAAGACCGAAAGATTGGCGATCGGCTTGACGACGAAGTTGGAGCGGATTGCCAAGTATATCTCATCTTCTCTCGCGACTCCCGCTTCGATAAGTTTCTGGCCTCTTATGTCGAGGCTCGCCTCATCGATATCGCCGACGAGGGCGGGGTCCAGCTTGCAAACCGCGTCAAGCCCTTCGGAGTTGACGGTTTGGGCAGACCCAGTGATCTCGAACAGCTCGTCGCCCACGCGCTACTGTTGCTCAACTGCGCAGGGCTCCAGCGGTTGAACGACAGTCGTCCCAATCGGGCCGGCCGTGTTGCCGCGACCGGTGGACTGCACGATGTCCGTATCGTTGAACCGAACGACATCTGCATTCCGGAAGGCAGTCCGCGCCTGCAACTCGATCGGCAAGACTGGCAGGCCGAGGCCGTCAAGATCGGCGACCGGTTCTTGGTGTTGCCGGGTGCAGATTTCGCCGAGACGGGATCGAGCCGGTTGTCACCTGGAAACGACTCGCGCCGCGAAGCTCTCAAGAAGATGGATGTGTTCGAAGACATCTTCGTGGGGAATCGTTCGCGTTTGCGGGTCGGCCTCGACTGTCAAAGCGGCGCCATGGCGGCCGATATCATTACGGGTAAGCGCCTCGGAAGTGAGGCATGGGTGGATGCCCCGTCCTGCGGAGCTCCCTCCTGATGGTCTGGCTCGTGATCTGACAGTTCATGACATTACCGACGCCGCGGCGAACGCTCCCGAGCACCAAGAAACAAGAGAGACGAGATGATGATCAAGTTGCCGACCCCCACACGCTCAGACCGATGGGACTGAACCAGCCCTATGAGATGGCGCCCTCGTGGCCTTTCATGCCGAGGATTATCCGCCTTTGACGTGGTGGAGGCGGTTGCCGCCGGACGCGTTCCGAAGCCGTTTTATTATTATGGAGAGGGAGGAACTCCCTACCTCGACCAAAAATTCTAGAGCGGAATCAACGAATAGGAGTGCCTGCAGCCCGACTGTGTCTTGTGCTGGTGATACTCAGTGCGGGCGTCGACTGGAGCCGTAGATGCCCGATGGGAAATGAGCCGATCGCACAGTTTTTGACCGTAGCTTACCGTGCGATCGCTCTGGACGTGCGTTAACTTCCCATCGGACCACCCTAAGAGCCCAAAGGGCGGGCGCGAAAGACGCGAGCCTGCGGTGAGTTGAGGTCGCGCTAATCTGCAGTCCATTCTAAAGGAGACCAGTGGTCGCGGGAGCCTGGCGTGTCGCCTGCGAGGCTGTATTACCCGGGTCTCATTTCGCCTACGCTCGTATCGCGTTTTGCGCGTTCCGACGGCCCCTCGATGAGGCATGTCGTAGGCGCTTGAGTAGGCGAATTTTTGCCGACGCCCCCCGTTACTCACCCAAAAATGTCGCGAACGATTTTGCAAAAGTAACGATCAATTTTCTGCATCATAGCCGGCCCGAACCGACTTCCGAATCCCAATCGATCGCTACAAACCTCCAATCGATCGTGACCTACGCGGACCGTTTGCCCAAGTGGGGCGCCCTCGCTTAAGGCTCGGCGATCTCCTAGAGGCACTAGCGGCTCCTTGAGACGTCCTTGAGGTGGCGTTTGCTCATGTCCTGAAGCGGGCGGCATGGCAGAAGTCGATGGGCGAATCGTGGGCTCACTTGCACAGTCCCTTCTTCTTATTCGCCGCTACGTCGAGCTGGCAACCCGAATTGCAGGTCTGAATGCTGGTGCCAACCGCCCGCTTGCACCTGATGTTTATGCACGCAGCAACGTCGCAAACAGCTGCCGATCGTGCCTCCGACACCATAGCGAAGGTCATACCGGCAAAAAGTGTCATGGACAGAAACGCAATCGCGAAACGTGACATGAGACGGCTCCAGCAAAAATGAAGACTGAAACGACACTCAACCATATTGCCGCGCAATCACTTCGGCCGGTCCTTTCGACTTTCTCTAAAGGCGCTCGGACCTTGCAACAGCTCGCGCTTGCGCGTTGCCTTCTCGTCGGGACGAGTATCAGCAGGTAGCTTCTTTTCAATGACCTTGGCGGCCAGCTCCACTGCGCGAGCGGCGCTTTGGTTGCTCTTCGGAAGTGCGCGAGAACTAGGATTGTGAGACAGGCCGATCTCGACCAGCCGTCGGATGGCCTCTGAGAGCGTTGGATTGTCAGGCTGATTTTCAGCCCATCGCACGATGGAAGCTCGGATATCCGGTGGCGCCCGGAAGCCCATCAAGGGGTCTTTGCCGGTGGCGGGCCGACCACGCTTTTTAGGTTCAACCTTTATTGGCTTCTTCATCAATTAGGTTTTACCTTAAATGCAGGCCGGTAGGAAGCGCGAACTTCCTATAACGCTCGGGTACGGATACTGGGCGACGGGAAGCAACCGAAAGGAATACGATGGCCCTGATGGAGACCGGCGACGTTTCTAACTAGCGGACCCTACACCAACCCTTAAGCGCTTCCTGCTTAGCTATTCCCGCGTCTCCCAGGACGCTGGTAACCTCTGGCGTAGGAAGCCGTCACCGCCTCACACCGGTGGCGGCTTTTCCTTACCCGAAGCCGCGGACGCATCAAGCTGTCTAATCATTTCCAGAATATCTTCACGCAGCGGGCCGGGACCAAGTTCCAAGGTCAAAACCTCAAGCCTTTCCTTTTCTTTGGCGGCTCGATTTTCGAAAAGATGTAATGTGGGTCGGGATCGTTGCATGATGCTCCTCCTTCCCAGTTTGGTTGGGGCGGGAGCGCAACACTCTCAGTCACCGATAACTGCCAAAGGGTGGAGCGGTGATGAAAGAAACTAGATTCCTTTTCTACTCACCCGTCCAGAGAAATGCTGTCCACAGGGATAAGAAGACCCGATCGCAATGTTCGTTCCTATCATTGCTTAGGAACCGGCCGCCGCGTCGGCGATTGCTTCTACGTCGTGGCTGTTTGCTCCAGCCTCGATTTTGGACGGACGGAAGACCTCGGCACCCCGGCAGGGCCGAGGTCTTTTTCGTCCTGACGATCTGTACGATCGATTAGGAACGGCGCTTCTCAAGCCTCGTTAGCGCGATGTGCCGGCTAAGCCCCGCAGCCTGCCGGCACGTAAGTGAGGCCCGGCCCGTCCTCCGTAGCGCGGGCCGGGCTTTGCCGGGTTCGGTTTAGACTAGCGCGGCGCATGATAGGTCTATTGCTGTATTAGCAGTTGGGAGGAAGCAAATGAGAATAGGTGTTGCTGCAGTGGCCCTTTTGGCGGTGATCATCGGCGCGTCGTCAGTCTCTGCGGTTCAGCCCGGAACGATGAAGGGAACCAGCCCCACGTACGCCCCTGCGGGGAAGGCAAAGTGCCCACCAGGTACTTGCTCCAAAGTAGGAACATCTTGGGCCCAAGACATTCGCTACTGCTCAGCTGCCAACTGCAAGAAGTAGGTTCGCCACGGCGCTGTGTACAAAAGTGAACTCAATCGATCGTTAAGCGGCGTTCGCTACACAGAACCCTTAGCGGCATTTGAGAAGACCTGCGGACCCCAAGCCCCTGCCCCTTTTCTCAGAGTGGTGGGGTTTTTTCTTGATGTAGATCAAGCCGGCGAGGAACTGCTCGTCGGATGTCCAGTTGAAGGCTCACGAACCACCGAACCATTCCTATGCTGATGCAGCGCATTTATCTCGGCATTATCTTCGTTGCCGTCACAGTGCTCGGCTTCGCATTGTTGGTCGCCTTCGACCGAATGCTGGGCGGATAGGCCGCCCTCAAGCGTGTTCCCTCATCGCTGGGAACAACTCTTTCACATCCGAGATCCGAAGCTTCGCGCCACGCGGCAAATGGTTCTTCAGAAGCCAGGCTTGTTTTGCGGCGATCTCGTCGGCCTCGTGTCCCTTCGCCTTGAAAAATGCCCTCATGTCCCGGACGAAGGCTTTGGCAACAGCGGGCGGCAATTCAATTGGTTTGGGCATATTAAATCTTGAGATCGGTCTACTTTGTCACGAAAAGGAAATCGCGGGAAGTGTTTCTAGCTGTCAGGCAGGCAGCGGTCTCATCGTCTTAAGCCCCCACCCTCAGCCGCGCAGGTGGGATCGTGTGCCTGCCGCTCATACGAGGCGCAGCGTTAGCTGGCGCCGGTTAGGGTTCTCGAAGCGGTCAACAAAGCGTTGGATGCTTTCCGGCAGTTCTGTTAGCTGCCGATCGCAGAGCCGGCGAAGCTCATGAGCGATATCCTCGGACACGTCCCGCGACCAACCTTCGGCGATGTTGAACGCGACAACGCGAACCGGGTGGTTGTACTGGCTGCTGAGAAATCCCCTGATGACGGTCTCAAGATCCGTTCTCTCCGTTTCGATCTCGCGCCAGACTTCTCCGAACGAGCCAAGGTCGTCCACCACCAGGTAGACGTTCTGATCGTCGCCCGGGGGGACGATTGAAGGGGTCCAATTGCCCATACGCAACTCCTCCGCAATGGCCAAAACATAGCTATTGGCAGGCCGGATTGCGAATCTGAGTTGACCCGATCGTTGGCGATAAGCCTTTAGCCCGCAAAGCTATAGCCCGCAAATCTATGCTGCCTAAAGGGCATTGCCATCCGAAATGATTAGGAACCGGGAGTTTCATGGCGTATTGTTCGATCGTCATCGAAAGGTTCTGGGTATTCGTCGGTGATGAGATCGCCGGTTGCGCTCCCGCCTTCCTCTAATGGAAAGGAGCAGCGCCGTGCCCAACGACGCCGTTTCAAGCAATCGCAAACCCTGGAAGAGCGCCTTCGAAGAGGCGAAGCAGCTGCGCGAGGAAGCAAAATGTCTCCCGCCAGGTGCGGAGCGTGACCGGGTGTTGCGCAAAGCCCGGCAGGACGAAACCGCTCTGCATATGACCGAGTGGCTAAACTCGCCCGGTCTGCAGCCGCCGAAATAGGAACGAAAGCCGCGAGGCGCTCGTTCACGGATTATCACCGACACGCGATCCGCAGGCGTCGGTGGCTGATTGACTCGTGCGCTCCCGCCTCGAAAAGGAGCGCACAGCAATGCCCCTTTACTTTTTCGATTTGCGTAATGGGGACCAGCTGGCTCCTGACGAGGAGGGCACCGAGCTCTCCACCATGGACGACGTGCAAGACGAAGCAGCCTACGCGCTTTCCGACATGCTGAGGGACGAAGTGCGGGTCACCAATGGCCACCCCCTCGCGCGCCACCTCACGATCGAAGTTCGCGACGATATCGGTCCGGTGTTGGAAGTTAGCTTCGCATTCGCCATTAACGCCTGCAGTAACCACCCCTTGCCCCAGCCTGATTCAATAACTCACGATAGGTCACTTCCGATCAGGCTCAAATCCCCTAAGCAGCCTTGGCGGCTCATCCTGGCTCGACGGATTGCACCTGGGGCAGGGCATCCCCGCGCCACCGCAGCGGCAGGCGTGAGGGCCGCTGAAGGACTGATCAGGATCGTTCTCGCACACCCAGCCTTCGTCTTCGCAGACTAAGCACCCCATGCCGGAGTTCCCATCTTCGCGGGCTCGAAGTTCGGCCGCACGTCGGCGCCGCGCTTGCCGCAAGCCCTGCAGACGAACCGCGGCTCAATGTCGGAAAGCCTCACGTCATCCGGCCACAGATCGGCAGACATGGCGATCGAATGGCTGCAGCGATAGTCGGCGCAGTAGACCAGGATGCCGGTCGGACCGCCGCACGAGCGCATCTCACCAAAGGTGATTTTCTGCGGGCGCATGCCGCATGATTCCGCGGCCGGCGGCTCGCACGCAAGCCGCTATGGCTTGGGGCTGGGACATGACTTCGAAACTACGCTTTAGGCTGGCGGGCACTTCCTGCAGCGCCAGGCCGCAATAAAAAGCGCGACGAGTGCTGCCGTCGTGGCGATCAAGCCGATGGTTTCGGTACTCGCTTCGCATTGTGCAGCGGATTGTGCGTAGGATCTACACACGTCAAATAAATCGATAATATCAATTAGTTTTGGCGGAGAGGGAGGGATTCTTACCCTGTTTTCAGACATTCCCACCGGCTGGAAGAGCACCTCGCCTGCGCCCGAAAGCCGCGAAGCGCCGACCGAACCGGACTAGGTGTCTCACGCCAAAAATTGTACGACCGTTGTACGGACTATCGACTTGAAGCGTCGAAAGTCGCTTCAAAAAGCGCAGAAATGCCTATTCTATCGAGGTTCACGCGTTGGAGCGGGCGAAGGGAATCGAACCCTCGTATGCAGCTTGGGAAGCTGCCGTTCTACCATTGAACTACGCCCGCGGATTGCCCCGGAAAATCAGGCACTTCTCGCACTTTTTAGGCCCGATTTTCGTTTGGTGCGTGTTGCAAATTGTGTTGCACCGTTCCGACCTCGGGGATCGCATCGATATTACACCGATCTTCGAGCCGCAATCTAGTGCGGCGGAGGCGGGACACCAGCCCTAGATCTGCTCGTGGCCCAAACCGGACTTCCTTGATGGCCCCTTGAATAGGTGACACCTTCATGAGCATGGGTTTAGACCGCAAACCGCAGGTACGCCGGACGACGCCGCCGTCGGAAAGTGTCGTTGCGAGCTGGTACGAGAACGCCAGTTTACTCGATAGCTACAGCATCGACTTGAGTGCGTCGGAACAGTCGAGCATGCGCGAGCTGGCGACGCGGACACTCGTCAATCCACCCGCGTGGCAAAGGGCGTTAATCGCGCTGCGCGACGCCATGGTTACGCCCTTTGGCATCAAAACCTCCGATACGGTCAGGACGTCCCGGGACAGCCGTCAACGGGTGGACTTCTTCCCGGTGCACTGGGAGGGCAAGGACGAAATTGTGCTCGGTACGGATGACCGACACCTGGATTTCCGGCTATCTCTGCTGCGACGCCATTCTCCAACAGGCACGTTGCTCATCGCGACAACCGTTGTGCATACCCACAATGCCCTGGGCTTCACCTACCTCAACGCGATCAGGCCGTTTCATCACCTCGTGGTCAGGGCCAACCTGGCACGCTGTGCACATGATGAGTTTTTGTTTCGGTCGCCTCGATAGCTTCAGCAAGCAATCGCGGCCCAGTCTGGAGTAGGCAGCGCCCTGTCCCGCCGAGCCGGTTCGCTGTGGAAGACCGCCGCCGTCCTTGACCAAACCGCAAGATTCCGGATGCGCCCGTTTATGACGGTGTTATGATGCTTTTGGGCGGGTGGCGTCAAAATGTCGGGGCAAGGCTTCTCAATTTTCGACTCGGCAGTCGGCCGGTGCGGCATCGCATGGGGCGGTCACGGCATCCTTGGCGTGCAATTGCCGGAGCCACGCGAGCTGGAAACCCGGCGCCGAATGTATCGGGTCTATCCCGAGGCCCGCGAGCAGCGCCCGCCGCTCAACATCGAAATTGCCATCGAAGGCATCGCTGCGCTGCTGCGCGGCGGCAATGCGGACATGTCCGAAGCCGCCCTGGATTTCACGGGCATGACCTACTTCGACCAGCGCGTCTACCAGTATGTCCGCGCCATCCCGCGCGGCGAAACCCGGACCTATGAGGAGGTCGCGGGCGGCATGCGCGTGCGGGGCGCGAGCTACGCCGTGGCGCAGGCCCTCGGCCGCAACCCCTTCATGGTCATCGTGCCCTGCCATCGCGTGCTGGAGGCCGGCAACTATGCCGACAGGATGGCGCCGAATGCCGGCACCATTTCCAAGCGCCGCCTGCTCACCATCGAGGGCGCCCACCCGACCGTGAGCAAGACCCTGTTCGAGGTGCTGCTGCCGCCTGTTGCCCCGCCGCGCCCGCCCGGACCGCGATGACGCCTCTTCAGGGGCCGCATCACGCCATGTCTTTTTTGAGCATGATCTGGCCCGAAAACCGGCTTCCACTTTTCGGGATCATGCTCCGCCTTTCCTGGGCATGATCTTCTTCCACTTCTCAGGATCATGCCTACATTTGGCGAATGATCCGCAGGACGCTGTTCGATCGTAACAATATTTCGGTGACCGAGTTCCGCTGCACTGCGGGGCCGGGCGACAAGTCGTTCGCGGAAGAGTTTCCCGCCCATTCGATCTCCTATGTGCGCAATGGCAGCTTTGGCTGCCATTGCCGCGGTCGCTTCCATGAGCTGGTAGCGGGATCGATGCTGATCGGCTTCCCCGGCGACGAATACGTCTGCACCCACGACCATGTCGTCGGCGACGAGTGCCTGTCGTTCTTCCTCGCGCCTGAGCTTGTCGATGCGCTCGGCGATGCGCGCATGTGGCAGATCGGCTCGCTGCCGCCGCTGCCGGAAATGATGGTGCTGGCCGAGCTTGCGCAAACGGCAGCAGATGGCAGCAGCGACGTCGGCCTTGACGAGGTCGGTCATCTCCTGGCCGCCCGCTTTGTCGAGGCCGTCAGCGGCCGCAAGCGCAAGCCGCTCACGTCCAACCTGCGCGACCGCCGCCGGGCGGTGGAAAGCGCGCTGTGGATCGATGCCAACTCGCACCGCGCCATCGCGCTCGACGATGCGGCCGAACAGGCCGGCATCAGCCCGTTCCATTTCCTGAGGTTGTTCTCGCAGGTGCTGGGAGTGACCCCGCACCAATATCTGGTGCGCTCGCGGCTGCGCCACGCGGCGCGCAGGCTCGCCGACGACGACAGCCCGGTCACCGACATCGCCTATGACGTCGGGTTTGGCGACCTCTCCAACTTCGTGCGCACGTTCCATCGCGCCGCCGGCGCCTCGCCGATGCGGTTCCGCCAGGCCGCAAAACAAGGTTCCCGGGGCGACCGCAAGATTTTCCAAGATCGCCTGGCGCTGAACTGAGATCGTGTCTCCACGGCGCGCTTTTTCCGCGCGCGATCTGCTGGAGAACCTCATGTACGACCATATCGGACTGCGCGTCGGCAACATCGACACCGCCGTGCGCTTTTACACCGCAGCGCTCGCTCCGCTCGGCTTCGTGCTGTGCTCGAAAGGCGACGGCTATGCCGGCTTCGGCCCGAAGGATGCTCCGGCGCTGTGGCTGCATCTGCACAAGGGCGACAAGGCCACCGGCGCCCACGTCGCCTTCAGCGCGAAAGACCATGACGCGGTGAAGAAATTCCACGCCGAAGGCATCAAGGCCGGCGGCAGCGACAATGGCGGCGCAGGCCCGCGCAGGGATTACAGCCCCACCTACTACGCCGCGTTCCTGATCGATCCCGACGGCAACAATGTCGAGGCGGTGTGCGCGTGAATCGCGGATCCGTAGGGTCGGCAAAGACGCACTGGCGTCGTGCCCACCTTTCCATCTCGGACGTGTCGGTGGGCACGCTTCGCTTTGCCCACCCTACGAAATCTCATCTTAGGGAAAATCAACATGGCTTCCATTCAGAAGGACTTCATCATCGACGCGGACCCTGCTGATGTCTGGGATGCACTGCGCGATTTCGGTGCGCTGCATACGCGCCTGGTGCCGGGCTTCGTCACCGACACCAAGCTCGACGGCGATGCACGCATCGTGACGTTCTCCAACGGCTCGGTGGCGCGCGAGGTGCTGGTCGATTGCGACGACAAGAAGCGGCGGCTGGTCTACGCCATCAAGAGCGAACGGCTGACGCAGCACTCGGCCTCCGCGCAGGTGTTTGCCGAGAGTAACGGGCGCAGCCGCTTTGTGTGGATCGCCGACGTGCTGCCGAACGAGGTTGAGCCCTACATGAACAGCCAGATGGATCTCGGCGCAGCCGCGATGCAGAAGGCGCTCGGGCGCAAGGTCGCCTGAACATTCCACGGCGCGGACGGCCATTCCGCCCCCCGCGCCGGACATCCCCAGCCCTGTGTGACCTTTCGCACAGAACGCGCCTTCGCCCGCCCCTAGCTTCGCCCCGTGCGTCCAGACTGCGCCGCTTCATCGAGCCGCGCGGCGCACGAGGAGTTTTGCCATGACCGGAGCTGACAAGGTGGTGTGCCAGGCGGCCGCGCTCCTGCTGCTGTTCGCGTTGACCTCGATGCCGGCGAAGGCCCAGTTCGCCGGCTTTGGCGGCGGAGGCGGCGGCGAGGACATGATGACCCAGATGGCGCCGATGCTTGAGATGATGAAGGCGAAGATGGGCAAGCGCCGCTTCGCCATGATGATGCAGACCATGGGCCCGATGATGAGCCGCATGATGGAAGGCGGCGGCGGGATGGGCGGCATGATGGGTGGTGGCGGCTTCGGCGGCATGGGTGGCGGGATGATGGGCGGCGGAATGCCCGCCAATGTCGGCGGCATGGTCCCCGGCGGCTATGGCGGCATGATCCCTGGCGGCATGGGCATGGGTGGTTATGGCGGCTATGGCGGCGGCGACATGATGGGCATGATGGGCGGCATGGGCGGCGGCGAGATGATGAGCATGATCCCGCAGCTGATGCGGATGGTGAACATCGGCGGCGGCCGCATTGGACGACGGCATAAGCGGAAGTAAGCCGTCATTGCGAGCGAAGAAGGCGTAGGGCGGATTAGCCGAAGGCGTAATCCGCCGTCCTTCGAAGACGCACCTGAGGCGGATTACGGTTCGCTAATCCGCCCTACCGGCTCTCCCCGACGGTGCCTTACGACAGCGCCGGCCGCACTTTCGGCACCGGTGCCGGCTTCGGTCCCCAGCGCGTCAGCACCACGCTGGCGCTGGAGAGCACGCCGATCAGCACCATCGAGGAGGCGGCCAGCATGAAGAAGCTGCCCGCACCCGCATCATGCGTGGAGAGCCACCAGCCGCCGCACGCGATGAAGACCAGCCGCGCCGTCTGCGCCAGTACCGGGCCCAGCACCTTGGCGGCGCCCTGTGAGGAAAAATACATCGACAGCGACAACCCGATGAACGCGTACATCGGCGCTACCGTCGCCAGATATTGCCGGCTGGTGGCGCGCACGCTCGGATCGCTGGTGAAGATGTTGACCCAGAGGTCGGGGAAGAACGCGAGCAGCGTCCCGATCGCGCCCATGGAAAGGAACGTGACGGCTCCGGCGGTCCACGCAATGCGGCGGGCGCGCGCGATCCTCTGTGCGCCGATCGCCATGCCGACCATTGGCACCGAGGCGATACCGACGGCAAACGCGATCGACGTCAGCAGGAATTCGAGCCGCGCGCCGATGCCGTAACCGGCCAGCACCTCGGTACCGAATTGTGCCAGCATATGCGTGAAGATGCCGACGCTCAGCACCGATTGCAGCGGCGAGAAGCAGGCAATGGCGCCGACTTTGAGGATGTCGATGAACATCGCCGCCTGGATGCGGAGCCCGTGCAGCTTCGGCACGACGCGCGCGCGGCCGGAAAACAGATACCAGCTCATCACGGAAATGCTGAGCGAGAAAGCAATCAGCGAGCCGGCGGCGACACCGCGCATGCCGAAGGAAGGTATCGGGCCAATGCCGAGCGCGAGCGCGCCGCCGATGACGACCTGACAGGACGCCGACAGCAGGATCAGGAACGACGGCAGCTTCATGTTGCCGGTGCCGCGCAAAATGCCGGCCAGCGTGTTCATCACCCACGGGATGACGGCGCCGCCGAAGAAGATCTGCGAATAGGCGATGGCGTGCGTCAGCACATTGCCGCGGCCGCCGAGCAGCTCCAGCAGCTTTGGGCCGAAGATGAGCATGCCCAGCATGAAGACAAGCCCGAAACATATGCCGATCAGCAGCGCATGCGCGGCGAGCACGGATGCGCGCTCGCGATCGCCGGCGCCGAGCGCGCGTGCGATCGCGGACGCCACCGCGCCACCCATCGCACCGCCTGCCATCGTCATGGTGAGGATCACGCAGGGAAACACCAGCGCCATGGCGGCCAGCGGCTCCACGCCGAGCCGGCCGATATAGGAGGTCTCCGCAATGACCACGCAGGTGCCGGCGGTGAGCGCGATCGTGTTCGGCCAGGCAAGCGACAGCAGCGTGCGCAGGATCGGACCGTCCAGAATCGCATTCTTCACCGGCGGCTGCGGTGGCGGCAGCGGCCGTTCTTCCTCGTCTACGGGGATTTCGGCAACGCCGACGTCGGACATTTCTGCTCCCACACACCCGTGTCTCTTGCCGGGTGCGGAGGTGTCCTAGCATGGCAGGGCGCGATTCCACCCCCGCAAAGCGCATTGGGGGGCTGCGGGATTGCGGCCTGCTAGCCGATCGACCAGGTCAACGGCGGTTTGCCGCCCTTTGCGGGCTTCAAATGCACGGGAATATGCCTTCCGCAGCCGGCGGCCAGACCATCGAACAGTCCCTCCAGCACCCTTGTGCAGGCCGGGCTGTAGTCGATGACATCCTCCATCAGCCTCCATGTCTGCTGGCGCAACTCAAAGCCGCCTTCGGACTCGCTGATTTCAATCGCATCGTCCTGCGATTCAAACAGCACGCGCAGGAAGCCGACGAACTCCTTTGCGCCGCCACGCTCGACCTGGAACGCGCGCGCGATCTCGTCGAAATATTGCATGCCAATCAGCTTGCCGGTGAGGCGTAAGAGATAGGCGGCATCCTCCGGACCGAACACCTGCACCATCACGGGCGCGGAGGTCTTCACATATTCCATGGCGTAGTTGCGATAGGCCTTTTCCAACCGCGGTCTTGGCCAGGCATCGACCGGCAGCGCCGGCGCCTTGGCAGGATCGAACAGCGGCGCCTCGAGATGGCGCGCAAACACCAGCCGCTGGTCGAGCTCGAGCGGATGGTCATATTCGCAGTAGTAGCCCTCAAGCCCGTCCTGACCATCGACACTCTGCTTGGTGCAGACGAAGCCGAGCCTGAGATCGCCGAGGGCTGCGCCATTGTTGGCGTGCCAGCCGCGCAGCATCGCGCGCGAGACTTCGCCGGGCACGCCGCAGATCGCGGTACCCCGCCAGATCCAGCGCGGCGGCGAGTAGCGGATCCAGGCCTTGCGATCGTTCTCGTACATGTATTCGACATGCACGCCGCCGATCCAGTTGGAGAGATAATGATATTGCGCGGCCGCGACCGCCGGCGGCAGATGATCGAGGCCGAGCTTCTTCAACCCCGGCAGGAAGCGCTCCTGCTGCTGGCGGCGGAATACGCGGAACACGAATTCGGCCGCGTCCGCCGTGCCGCGGCGCGTCACCACGGTCAGTATCAGGCCCGTGAAGAACGCGTGATAGAGATCGGCGACGCTGCGCCATTTCAGCCATTGCGCCTCGCGCGCGTCCTGCCCCGCCATCATGTTGCGCTCCCGCCGCATTGCCTCTTGTTTCACGCGAAGTTCATGGCGACGCCAAGAACCTTCACAGGGCTGCCGCATTTAACCATCGGCAACCAGGAACTCTAGCATGCGCAAAAATCTCGTATTGGCAATGTCGATTGCGGTAATGGCCCTGCCGCTCGCGGCATGCAGCGATCCGCAGGATACCGCGACCGCCGAACAAAGCTACGGCGCTTCCCCTCAGCTTCCCGCCCCGCAGAAATCCTGGATACCAACCGTCAACATCGCTACTGCCAGCAGCTGGCCCTCCGGCGCCAAGCCAAAGGCTGCCGACGGCATGGCGGTCAATGCGTTCGCCACCAGGCTCGACCATCCGCGCACGGTCTATGTGCTGCCGAACGGCGACGTGCTGGTCGCGGAAAGCAATGCGCCGCCGAAGCCTGACGATGCCAAGGGCATCAAGGGCTTTGTCTACAAGCAGGTGCAGAAATGGGCTGGCGCCGGCGTGCCGAGCCCCAACAAAATCATCTTGCTGCGCGACGCCGATGGCGACGGCGTCGCCGAAACGCGCAGCGTGTTCATCAGCGGCCTGAATTCGCCATTCGGCATGGTGCTGGTCGGAGATGATTTCTATGTCGCCGATACCGACGCGATCCTGAAATTTCCCTATCACACCGGCGATACGAAGATCACCGCCAAGGGCGAGAGGCTCGCTGACTTGCCGGCCGGCTCGATCAACCATCACTGGACCAAGGATCTGACGGCGAGCCCGGACGGCACCAAGCTCTACGCGACGGTGGGCTCGAACTCCAATGTTGCCGAAAACACCATGGAAGCGGAGGTCGATCGTGCCGCCGTCGTGGAAGTAGACCGCGCTACCGGCAAGTGGCGCGTATTCGCCTCCGGCTTGCGCAATCCGAACGGCCCGTCGTTCAATCCGCAAACGGGAGAGCTATGGGTCGTTGTCAACGAGCGCGACGAACTCGGCAACGATCTCGTCCCCGACTATATGACTTCGGTGAAGGACGGCGGCTTCTACGGCTGGCCTTACAGCTATTTCGGCCAGCATGTCGACGACCGTGTCCAGCCGCAGCGGCCCGATCTCGTCGCCAAGGCGATCGTGCCGGACTACGCGCTTGGTGCGCATACCGCTTCGCTGGGGTTGGCGTTCAACACGGCAAACCTGTTTCCGCAGCAGATGGCGGGCGGCGCGTTCATCGGCCAGCACGGCTCATGGAATCGCAAGCCGCGCTCCGGCTACAAGGTGATCTTCGTCCCGTTCAAGGACGGCAAGCCCGCAGGCAAGCCGCAGGATGTGCTGACCGGCTTCCTCAATGACCAGGGCGAAGCACAAGGGCGCCCCGTCGGAGTGCGTATCGACAAGGAAGGTGCGCTGCTGGTCGCCGACGATGTCGGCAACACGATCTGGCGGGTGACCCCGCAGGCGAGGTCGGCCGCGCGCTGAGAAGCGGCCCGACGGACATCGAGCTATCGGCTTGGTTGACTCGATCCCTCGCAAAACTAAGCTTCGCGCGAAGGGGTCGATGACATGAATCTTGTAATGAGCTGGGACGAGTGGGCGCAGCACGATGGCGTGGCGCTGGCCGCCCGCGTCCGCAAGGGCGAGCTGCAAGCCGCCGAACTGGCGCAGCAGGCCGCGGCGGGTATCGCCAAGGTCAATCCCGCATTGTCAGGCGTGGTGGAGGTGTTCGACGATGCGATTGCGTCGCCTGCAGCGAACGGGACTAATCTTGACGGACCATTCGCCGGCCTGCCCTTCCTGATGAAGGATCTCGGCCCGACGATGCAGGGGCGGCTGCAGGAAATGGGCTCGCTGCTGATGCGCGGCAATCGCGCAACGGCGGATACGTTCCTGACGGGGAAGTTGCGCCAGGCAGGACTCAACCTGATCGGGCGCACCACGACGCCGGAGTTCGGCGTGTGCAGTTCGGCCGACAATCCCGCCGTCTATGTCACGCGCAATCCCTGGAATACCGACTACACCACCTGCGGTTCGTCGGCCGGCAGTGCCGCGATGGTGGCCGCAGGTGTGGTGCCGATCGCGCATGCGACCGATGGCGGCGGCTCGATCCGCATTCCGGCCGGCGTCAACGGTAATATCGGCCTGAAAGTGTCGCGCGGCGTGTTCTCGATCGCGCCGCATCTGTCCGACCTCACGGGGCTGGTTTCGATCCAGGGCTGCCAGTCGCGCTCGGTGCGCGACACCGCCGCCTTCGTCGATGCCTGCCGCGGCCCCTCGCCCGGCGAATTCATGCCGTTCTGGACCTCGCCGGAGGCGTACACGGAAATGATCAAGCGCGATCCGACGCGCCTGCGCATCGCGCTCTCGCATCAATGGGGCGAATATCGCGCGACCGCGCCGATTGCCGGCGAGCTCGAACGGGTCGGAAAATTCCTCGAAAGCCTCGGGCATGAGGTCGGTTATGCGCTCCCAGCGATCGACTACCGGGCCGCCTTCGATGCGCAGACGCTCTGCTATATCAGCAATTTCGCCGTCGTGATCGGTAACCTGCTCGCCGCACGCGGACTGGAGCGGCCGCCGGCCGATCTGGTCGAGCCCATCAACATCCGCATCTGGGAGCACGGCCGGCACACCAGCTTCGCCGAGCGGGCGCGCATGCAGGCCGTCTTCAACACGACGTCGCGCGGTTTCGGCGCGTTCTTCGAGGAGTGGGACATCATCCTGACGCCGATCACCGCACTGCCGACGCCGAAGG
>Ga0081540_1000664_pt1 | contig 32418 bp, 26 predicted proteins | sample TabmetS2T1R1_FD_71024 | JGI IMG/M metagenome (GOLD analysis project Ga0081540, IMG submission 71024) | Tabebuia heterophylla rhizosphere microbial communities from the University of Puerto Rico - S2T1R1 | ecosystem: Host-associated > Plants > Roots > Rhizosphere ...
GTCCCAGCTCGCCACGATCGCATGCGGCTCCATCGCGTTGTGATATTGCGCCGGTGTTTCGTAGGTCGCATCGATGCGCTTGGCCGCGCCCGCGAGCGCGCTCTCGACATCGCCGTGACGCACCTCGGCCGGATTGCCGATGCCGACGACCGGCGGCACGAAGCTGTCATTGCCGTCGAGCCCGGTACGCGCAGGTTCGGCGTCATAGCGCGGCGACAACAGCTCGGCGCCTTCGGTCGCGGCTTCCAGCGTCTCGGCGATCACCACCGCGATCGGCTGGTTGGCATAGCGCACCTTGTCGTTTTGCAGCAGATCCATGCGGAACATGAAGGGATTGGTCTTCGCATCCGGATCGTCGGCAAGGGGCGGACGGTTTGCCGGCGTCATCACCTCGACGACGCCGGGATGGCGCCTGGCGGCGGCGATGTCGAGGGCGGCGAAGAAATGGCCATCATGTCCCGGCCGAGGCCCCGACACCATGTCGCCGAGCTCCGTTCCGTACGACGCTCCCGAGAGCAGCGTGCTCAACATGCCCATGATGATAGCAAGGCCGATGCCCTTGTGCTGGCCGACGGGCTGGATCAGCCCAACCATCGCTGCCGCGCCGTCCGTCGTCGGATTGCCTTCGGCGTCGTAGGCCCACCCTTCCGGGATTAGGTAGCCCTTCTGGTGATAGACGCGGATCTTGCCGTGGGCGGTCGCCCCGAAGGCGAGGTCGAGCACGACCGGCGGCTCGCGTCCGGCCGGAAAGGCGGCGGCGAAGGGATTCATCCCAACGATCTTGTCGCGCCCGCCCCACGGCGCCATTGTCGGCAGCGCATTGGTCGAGGCGAGTCCAACCATGCCTTGCGCGGCTGCTCTCAGTACCCAACGGTCGAGCGCCCCGCAATGGTTGCTGCCACGCACGGCCGCGAAAGCCACACCGACGCTTCGCGCTGTCTCGATCGCCGCCGCCATGGCAAAGGCGGCCGCGATTTGGCCCATGGCGTTGCCGCCGTCGACCACGATCGCACCGCCCTGACGGCTCACGATCCGGGGACGGCCGCGCGGATCGACGCCATCTCTGGTGAGCTTCTCGATATATTCGGCGACGCGCAGGGTGCCATGCGAATGGATGCCGCGCCGGTCGGAGGCGACGAGCGAGTCGGCCAGCTCGAAGGCATCGGTCCGGTCCATCCCGGCGGCCTCGAATATAGCCTGGACGTCCGCTATCAGGCGGTCGGGGCTGAACCGCCGCTCATGCTCCGATCCCGGATACTGCGCCATAGCGGAGCCATCCCCTTGGTCTGATAAGTTTGTTGCTTCCGTCTCAAGCTGCCGCATGGCCGCAATAGAGCCAACGGGGCCCTCTTTTCAGAACTCTATTTGAGTTCTGGCGTTCTGGTATAACTATGATAACATTACACCATCACATTTGGTCTGACAGGTCAACGGGTCATGAACGACGAGTCGGCCCGCTCTCGGCGCCGCTACGAAGAAATCGCCGAGCACATCGAGCTTCGCGTGTTGTCGGGGGAGTGGCCGACAGGTACCCGGCTCCCGTCCGAGCGCGACCTTATGGAGCTGTTCGGGGTAGGCCGCTCGGCCGTCCGCGAAGCCCTGTTCGCGCTTAAGAAGCGCGGACTGCTCAATGTCGACGGAGGCGCGAGGGCGCGGGTGATCTCCCCGGATCCAAAGCTCCTTGCGAGCGAGGTCGGCCCCATCGCGCGCCACATGCTGACCCGGCCGGAAGGCGTACGGAATTTCCAGCACGCGCGCGCCCTCCTGGAAGTCGGGCTGGCACGGGAAGCGGCTCTGAGAGGCACCCAGGAAGGGCTTTCCGGCATCAGCGCCGCTTTGGAAGCCAATAGGGAGGCGATCGAGGATCCGGCCCAGTTCCCCGAGACCGATCTCGCCTTTCACCTTGCCATTGCGGAAGCTTGCGCCAACCCGCTGTTCACGGCGCTTCACAACGCCATGCTGGAGTGGCTTGCAGACCAGAGGCTCGTGAGCCGCCGAGCCGGCGCGCAAGCGAAGACCGTCTTCGCCGAGCACAAGCAGGTCCACGACGCGATCCTCGCGCGGGACGCCGCGGCGGCCCAGGCCGCGATGGAGTCGCACCTCGCTAATGTGGTGCGTAATTACTGGCGCGCCCAGGCGCCCGCCTTCGCCACGGAGGGAGATGACGAAATCTGAGCCGGGCGTATCCGGCCGGACCCACGAAAACAAAACGGAGGAAACCTCAATGATCCGGATGAAGAAGGCCGGGCTGCCGGCCATTTTCCTGTTAGCTGCATCCTCGATCCTCACCAGCCTGCCGACCCGCGCCGATCCGTTCATGGATGAGGTCAAGGCCGAGGTGGTGAAGTTCGCCGGTCCGCAGTCCGACTGGCGCGGGCCCACCTCCTCGCCTCCCATCCAAGCCGGCAAGAAAATCGCCTACCTCTCCTCGAACCAGCAGAATGACGCGTCCCGGGAGTGGGGCACCCGCATGCAGGAGATCGCCAAGAAGATCGGCTGGACCGTGACTGTTATCGATGGCCACGGCACACCGGTTGGGTGGCAACAGGGGGTAAACCAGGCGATTGCCCTGAAGGTCGACGGCGTGGTCATGGATGCCGATGCGGCGAGCCTCCAGCCGCAGATCAAGGACGGCGTTGCGAAGGGCATCGTTTTCGTCGGCATCCATGCGGCCGCCGCGCCCGGACCGCAGCCCGATCTCGGCCTCTTTGTCAATATTCAGCAGGATCCCAAGGACATCGGCCGCGCCCAGGCCGACTGGATCATCCAGCATTCCGACGGCAAGGCCAAGGTCGTCGTGACAAGCCATTGCGAGTATGCCATCGCGTGCACCAAGGCGCACGCCACGGAAGCCCGCATCAAGGAATGCAAGGGCTGCCAGGTTCTGGAGTTCTCCAACTCGCCGATCGCCGAAGTGGCGCAGCGCCAGCCGGCGCTGGTGACGGCATGGGTGCAGAAATACGGAACACCCCTCTACATCACCTCGGTAGCCGACTACACGGCCGACTACCAGATCCCGGCTTTGCGGGCCGGTGGCGTCGATCCCAAGCAGGTGATTCTCGTCTCCGCGGACGGCAACAAGTCAGCCTATGACCGCATTCGCGCCGGCGGCCAGTACCAGGTGGTCACCGCCTCCGAGCCCTACGGCATGCAGGCCTACCAGGCCATCGACGAGCTGAATCGCGCCTTTGGCAAGATGCCCCCGAGCGGGTTCGTGCAATCGCCCTACCTCGTGACGCCCGAGAACATCAAATCCGAAGGCGGCGACAAGAACACCTTCATTCCCAGCAACAACTACGAAAAGCACTATCTCGAACTGTGGGGGGTGAAAGGCTGATAGACTTTGCGCCGTGCGTGCTTAGCGTGCACGGCACCAACCGGCCGGAGACCCGACGATGGCGCCTGCCCTTTTGTCGCTGACCGCCCTGAGCAAGCACTTCACCGGGACGCTGGCCCTCGACAATGTCGATTTCGACCTCCACGAGGGCGAAGTCCACGCCCTCCTGGGCGAGAACGGCGCGGGCAAGTCGACCCTGATCAAGGTGCTCGCCGGGGTCTATCCGGCCGATGGCGGCGTGATCCGGCTCCGCGGGCGCGAAGTCGACCCCATGTCGGAGACGCTGCCGATCACCTTCATCCACCAGGAGCTTGGCCTGGTGAACACGATGACGGTCGCCGAAAATGTGGCGATTCTGGCAGGCTACCCGCGCCGGCGCGGAATCATCTCATGGCCGCAGGCGCGCGAGCGCGCCCTCGGCATCCTCGACGGCATGGGAGGGGGGATCGATCCCGAAGCCAAGGTCGGTGATCTTCCGGCAGCTGAAAAAAGCATTGTCGCGATCGCGCGTGCGCTTGCCGTGCCCTGTGAGGTGCTTGTCCTCGACGAACCGACGGCCGCCCTGCCGGAGCGGGACGTCGCGCGGCTCCTGGATTCCCTTGCGCGTCTGCGCGCGAAGGGGCTCGGGATCATCTACGTGACCCATCGGCTGGACGAGGTGTTCCGTACCGCCGACCGGGTCACAGTGCTCCGCGACGGGCGGCGCGTAGCCACGGACGCTGTGGCCGACACCAGCCCGGGGAAGCTTGTGCATGACATCGTGGGCCGCTCGCTGGACGACGTCTTTCACCATGCCGAAGGGCGGGCCGGACCGGTGGCCCTCTCGGTGAAGGATTTGCGCGTCGGTCAGGCCGGACCGGTGTCGTTCGCAGTGGCCGCGGGCGAGATCGTGGGGCTCGTCGGTCTTCGCGGCGCCGGCCACAATCTGGTCGGGCGCGCGATTTTCGGAGACGCGGAGGCGACCGGCGGCACTTTCGCGCTAGGCGGTCGGGAATTCGCCCCGCACGGCCCGGACGAAGCCGTGCGCTGCAAGGTGGGATTCGTCTCCAGCAAGCGCGGCGAAGAAAGCCTCGCGCGCAATTTGAGCGTGCGGGAGAACGTCTTCCTGAACCCGACCATGACAGGCACCAACCTGCTCCAGCCGATGCGGCCGGCTGCCGAGCGCCGGCGTTGCCTCGATCTCCTGAGGCGCTTTTCAGTTCGTCCGCTGGACACCGACCGGGTCGTATCGACCCTGTCCGGGGGTAACCAGCAGAAGGTGGTGCTCGCCCGATGGATGGAGGCCGGCAGCCGCCTGCTCGTGCTCGAGGAGCCGACCATCGGCGTCGATGTGGGCTCCAAGGCCGAGATCTACCGTCTGCTTCAGGAAGCGCTCGGGAAGGGGCTCGCCGTGCTTCTTATCTCGTCCGATTTTGAGGAGGTGGCCGGCATCTGTCACCGTGCCCTCGTCTTCGATCGCGGCCAGGTCACGGCGGAGCTCACTGGGCACGAACTCACCCTGGCCCGGCTGACGGCCGAGGCCTCCGGAGGGGAGGAACGCATGATCAAGGCGAGGCTGGCATGACGCTGCACACCACCCAGACCGGGTCGCGATCGCTAAGGGCGGAGGCCGCACATTTCTTCTCCGTGTGGAACCTGGCGATCCTGCTGGCGCTCCTTGTCCTCGTCTTCTCCGTGCTGAAGAGCGACACCTTTCTGACCGCCTTCACCTTCCAGTCGATGATGAACAGCCGATCCATCAACGCCCTCGTCGCACTGGCGGTGATGATCCCTCTCGCCTCCAACAATTTCGACCTGTCGGTGGCCTCCACGCTCGGCATCACGCAGGTCCTGGCCAACGGCCTGCAAACGCAGCAAGGCCTCGGATGGCAGACGGCAGTCCTGTTATGCCTTGCGCTGGGCGCAGCGGTCGGGCTCTTCAACGGGCTCTTGGTCACCCGCGCCCACATCAACTCTTTCATCGCGACGCTGGGGACCGGGACGCTGCTGCTCGGGCTCAACCAGTGGTACACGGGCGGCATGCAGGTCGTCGGCGCGCTGCCGCCCGACTTCCTCGCGCTGTCCGGACGCATTGCCGGAACCGGTATTCCCGCCGCGCTCGCCTATGTGCTGGCGATCGCCCTCGTCCTGTGGGTGGTCTTCGACTACCTGCCCGTCGGGCGCTTCCTCTATGTCATCGGGGAGAGCCCGCGTGCCGCCGAACTCACCGGGATTCCGGCGGGACTGTACGTGACGCTTGCCTTCGTCGCCTCGGGCGTGATCGCAGCGTTCGCAGGCATCGTGTTGCAGGCCCAGCTTCAGGTGGGACAGAGCACGGTGGGGCAGGAACTCATGTTGCCCGCCTTCACCGGGGCTTTGCTCGGCGCGACCGCAGTGCGTCCCGGTCGCCCGAATGTCTGGGGCACGGTCCTCGCCGTGGCCGTCCTCGCCGTGGCGGTGGCCGGCCTTACGCAGCTCGGCGCGCCGTTCTTTGTAGAGAATCTCTTCAATGGCGCGATGCTGGTGCTGGCCGTCGGCCTCGCCGGATGGACGCAGCGCCGCCGCGAGCGCCGCAACGCGGCAAGGCCGTAATGAGCGCCGCGTTTCAAACCAGCAGCCAGACGGCGGACCACCTCACGGGCCGAGGACAGCCACGACAGCTGCGCAATCTCCGGTTTTTATCAAGCCTGGAAAATGGCGAGCAGCAAGAATGCCGGCCGTTTGGGCATAGATCGCATGGGGCTGCATCCCGGTTCGGCCGACCGGATGAATGCGCGCGATCACCTGGCCTTTGCGAACCGGCTCGCCAAGATCGATCAGCGGCTCGAGGAGGCCGTCCTCTTCGGCGAAAGTGAAACAGTCGGTGGATGGCATGTCCAACCAACGCGTCGGCTGACGTTCGACCGATCCAGCAACGATCCCGGCATGGCGTAGCACGTTCATCACGCCGCGCTTGGCAATGCGCACCGTTTCAGCACGGGCCGTGCCGCCGCCTCCAAGTTCCGTCGTGATGAAAAGCTTGCCCATGTCCTCGGCCGCCGTGTCGTACATGCCGACTGCATCGATCTCCAGCATCTTTGCAGAATAGGGGGCAGAAAACGCTTCGACAGCCGCGACGGCTTTTGCCTCCTGGGCCTTGTCGGAGAGAATATGGCACGCGCAGAACGGCAGAAAATCCAAAGTCTTGCCGCCCGAGTGCAGATCGAGCACGAGATCGGCGCGGGGGAGCAGTTCACGCTGAAAATAGTCGGCGATCTTCTCCGTTACGGTACCGTCGGGGCGGCCGGGGAAGCTGCGATTGAGGTTGCCATGATCGATGGGGGACGTTCTGGTTCCAGCGCGAAAAGCCGGGTAGTTCATCGCCGGCACAATGATGACACAGCCAGTCACATGTGCCGGATCTAGAGTGCGCGCGAGGTCGAAAAGCGCGAGCGGCCCTTCATATTCATCGCCGTGATTTCCACCCGTCAGCAATGCGGTCGCGCCGCTGCCGTTGCGAAGCACGGCTATGGGGATCATCACCGAGCCCCAGGCAGAATCGTCGCGGCTATAGGGCAGCCGCAGAAAGCCGTGCTGCACGCCACCCCGATCGAAATCCACCGTCGGCGTGATTGGCGACGGCCGCAGCGTAGTCTCCGCCATCGCCCTTAGTCCTTCACGAACAACTTGCGCGGGACATTGGCGAGACACTCGACGCCGGTGTCGGTTATGAGGATCGACTCGGTGATCTCGAGCCCCATCGTCTCCAGCCACAGGCCAGTCATGAAATGAAAGGTCATGCCAGGTTGCAGTTCGGTGCGGTCGCCGGGGCGCAGGCTCATCGTGCGCTCGCCCCAATCCGGCGGGTAGGAGAGGCCAATGGGATAGCCGGTGCGGTTGTCCTTGACGATGCCGTATTTCGCCAGGACCGCGAAGAAGGCATTGGCGATGTCCTCGCAGGTGTTGCCGGGGCGGGCGGCCGCAAGACCGGCTTCCATGCCTTCCAGCGTCGCCTTCTCCGCATCGAGAAAAGCCTGCGTGGGCCTGCCGAGAAAGACTGTGCGGGACAGCGGGCAATGATAGCGATTGTAGCAGCCTGCGATCTCGAAGAACGTGCCTTCTCCTGCCTTCATCGGCTTGTCGTCCCAAGTGAGATGCGGGGCGGAGGCATCCGCGCCCGAAGGTAGGAGCGGCACGATGGCTGGATAGTCGCCTCCGGCACCCTCCACGCCGCGAATGCCGGCGTCATAGATTTCGGCGACCAGATCGCATTTGCGCATTCCCGCCTCGACCTTATCGAAGATGCGGGCGTGCATCGCCTCCACGATCCGGGCGGCTTTGCGCATATAGCCGATCTCCGCCGGGCTCTTGACGGCGCGCTGCCAATTGACGAGGGCCGTGGCATCGGCGAAGCGGACATTGGGTAGATGGTTTTGCAATGAGGCGAAGGCGGCGGCCGAGAACCAGTAATTGTCCATCTCCACACCGATGCGCTGCCTGTCCCAGCCGCGCGCGGCGAGTACCTCGGAGAGATAATCCATCGGGTGGCGTTCCGTGGACTGCACATAATTGTCGGCATAGCCGATGATGTTGTCGGGCGCGAGATAGGTGGTGCGCTTGGCGCCGTTGACGTCCTGACTGCGGCCGAACCATACCGGCTCGCCGTCCGGCGGTACGATCACCGCCTGATGCACGTAGAAGGACCAGCCGTCATAACCGGTGAGCCAGGCCATGTTCGAGGGATCGCTGACGATCAGAAGATCGACGCCTTTCGCCTCCATGGCCTTGCGGGTTTTCATCAGGCGAGCGGCATATTCCTCGCGGGAGAATTTCAGATCTGGCGTGGCCATGCGGTTTCTGCGTCCTTGTGATTGATGGTGTCCAGCAGTTCGTCAGCTATCGAAAGCCGTTCCGGCGTTCGACGCTCTGGCACGGTCGCGCGCCAGCGTAGCAATCGCGGTATCCTGGACGCCGGTGCCAGTGAGATCGGCGATCGTGATCTCGGCGGCACCACCTCGCCCTGGCCTCAGGCCGGCGACGATCTCGCCGAGTTCGGGAAATTCCGCGTCCGCTGAAATCAATCCCGCCGCAATGGCGTGGTGAAGCTCACCCAGCCGGCGAGTCTGTTTCAAGCTGTCGGCCACATAGATATCCGCGGCTGCCACGATGGCCGGATCGACCTCGTTCTTATGCTCGGCATCCGAGCCCATCGCAGTGACATGCTGGCCGGAGGATGGCCAGCCAAGCTTAAGGATCGGCTCGCTGGCAGGGGTCGTCGTGACGATAATATCCGCCCCAGAGACAGCCTCTTCTGGCGCCGCCACATGCGCGTTTATGCCGAGGCGCTTTGACAGATCCGCTGCCGCCGCCTCTGCCTTTGCCATGTCGCGGGCCCAGATGCGGGCCTCGCTGATCGGCCGGACCAAGGTCAAAGCCTGAAGTTGAAGCCGGGCCTGAACGCCGCCGCCGAATATGGCTACGACGGAGGAATCGGGACGGGAGAGATGTTTCGCGGCCACCGCCCCAGCAGCGGCGGTACGGATGTCGGTCAGGTAGCCGTTGTCGAGCAGCAGCGCTTCGACCAGCCCGGTCCGGGCGCTCAGCAGCACCATCATGCCATTGACACTGGGGAGGCCGAGTTTCGGATTATCGAAGAAGCCCGGGCTGATCTTGATCGCGAAAGCATCGATGCCCGGTACATAGGCTGTCTTCACATCCACCTCGCCGCGATGCTCTGGAATGTCGAGGCGCAGGATCGGCGGCATGGCAACGGGCAGAGTGGCGAGCGCGCGAAAGGCATTCTCGACACAGGCGACGGCATCGAGATCGAGCGGCACGATTTTGCGCAGATCGGCTTCGGTAAGGATCGTCATCCGGCTCATTCAGAAATCTCTCCGATTGCGGGCGTCTCGCCGCTGACGATGCGCCGGTGCAGACCCATGTCGATATTGCGCCCGGAAAGCACCAGCACGACCGGACCCGTGGGCTGAAACTTCTCTGACAACAGAGCCGCGATGGGGACGGCGCCACCGCCTTCGAGGATTTCGCGCTCCTGCTCATAAGCGTGCCGGATGCCTGTGGCGATCTCCTGCTCATTTACCAGAACGACGCCATCGAGCAGGTCGCGGCACATCGCGAAGGTGAAATTGTTGTCGAGGCCGATGCCGCCTCCCAAAGAGTCGGCGAGCGTCGGCAGTTCTTCGACTTGAACTGGGCCGCCGGCATCGAGGCTGGCTTTCATTGCGGCGCCGCGCTCCATCGAGACGCCGATCACGCGCACCGCACGACTGGCTGCTTTGGCTGCCGCTGCGATGCCTGCGGCCAGACCGCCGCCCGAGAGCGGCACGAGGATCGCCGCTACGTCCGGGGTTTCTTCTATGATCTCCAGCCCGATTGTGCCTTGCCCCGCGATGACGGCGACATCGTCGAAGGGGGGCACCATCACCAGTCCCTCGTCCGCAACGAGCCGGTCCACCTCTTGCTGGGCATCGTCCTGGCTGTTGCCGACAATGCGAATGTCCGCACCGAGCCGCCGGATCTCGGCCAGCTTGTTCTCCGGTACGAGCCGTGACATGCAGACCGTCGCTCTCACCCCCTCGCGCTGAGCGGCAAGGGCGAGCGCGCGTCCATGATTACCGGTGGAAGCCGCCACCACGCCGCGGCTTTTCTCACCCGCAGATAGACAGGCGATCGCGTTCGAAGCGCCGCGCAGCTTGAAACTCCCGGTCGTCTGGCGATGCTCCATCTTCAGATGGATGGGCGCGCCGAGGCGTTCGCTGAGCACGGGAGAGGGCACGACAGCGGTCCGCACGATTTTACCGGCAAGACGCACCCGCGCTGCCTCGATTTCCCGGGGCGTTATCAGCCCACCGCTCATGCCGCAGAGTCCACCGGGATTGAAGGAATGGTCATGAGCCGGCCGAACTCAGGCCGCATCGCCTCATCGCCGCAATGCCGCAGGCAGATCCATGCGGTGGCCTGGTTGCTGGTTACGACGGGTCGCCCGATCTCTGCCTCGATGGCAGCGGCGACAATGGCCGCGCGCAGCGCCGTGCAGGAGATAAAGAGCGCATCCGCTTCCGGTGCTGTGACTTCACGAGCGATCTCGACGAGGGCAGAGGGCGCGATCCGCGCCATCTCGCGATCATCCTCGAAACCGAAGCAGGCAAAGCTCGCAATCTCAAAACCGAGCTTTCCGAAATAGGCCGCCATGGGCTGGCTGGTCTCGACGGTATAAGGCGTCAAAACGCTGATTCTTCGAGCCCCCAGCGCATTCAAAGCGCGCGCCGCCGCCTTGCTGGGCGTCACGACCAGAGCCCCAGATTTCGCCTTGCCAATGGCGCTCGAGATTTCAGCATCGCCGATGACAACGGAAGCCGAGGTGCAGGAATAGACGACCGCGTCCAGCGGCTCGCCAGGTAACATGAGCTGCGCGCATTCCGTTAAGGCCGGCAGCATCTTGCGCAGATTGTCCGGCGTCGTTGGATTGGCATAAGCGATGCGATTGACATAGAGGCCGATACGCGGGCCCGCAACCATGCGCTGGTAGTCCGCCTCCGTCGTATGGTCGGTTGCGAGGATGATCATACCAATACGTTTGTCGAGGGCACGCTTGTCGAGACGTGGCCGTCTTGCGTGGAGAGTGATGGCGGGTTCTCGCTGCATCGCCGCGTTCCTAACCGATCCGGCCAAAGTGGCGTTCGAGCCATCGCAGCAGAAATACCGAGATGATGCTGATGACGAGGAAGAACACGCCGACCAGCGTCATCGGCTCGATATAGCGATAGCTGCTGTTTGCGACGCTCTTTGCCTGATTCATGAGTTCGAGCACGGTGATGGCCGACAGCAACGGCGTCTCCTTGAACATCGCGATGAAGTAATTGGCGAGCGCGGGGATCATTGGCGGGATCGCCTGCGGCAAGATGATATGCGTCCATGTCTGGCGCGGGCTGAGATTGCAGGCCTTGGCCGCCTCCCATTGACCGCGCGGCACATTGTCGATGCCGGCGCGATAGACTTCGGCGGTATATGTTCCGTAATGGAGGCCGAGACCGATGACGCCCGCCACCAGTGGCGGCAGCAGAACGCCGGCGTCGGGCAGCACGTAGAAGATGAAATAGAGCTGCACGAGTAGCGGCGTGCCCCGTATGAATTCGGCGGCGAACCAGACAGGTGCGGAAATCAGCGGATTGGAAGAGCGGCGCGCAATGGCGATGCTGAGGCCGACAACGGCTGCTAAAGCCGAGCCCAGAAGCGTCGCAAGGATCGTGATCTTCACGCCCTGGAGGAGCGTCGGCATGATTTCCCAGACGAAATCCCAATCCCATTCCATTGGCTAGGCCCTTACCCCGTCGAGGCCGCGCGCCATTCGCCGCTCCAGTGCCCGAATGCTTTGGGAGATGGCAACTGCCATCAGGAAATACAGAATGATGATGGTGGTGAACGGAATGAGCGTATTGCCTGTCTGGGCGCGCACCACTTGCGCCTGAAAGGTCATGTCCGTCAGGGAAATCAACGAGACGACGGAGGTGGCTTTCAACAATTCAATGGCGTTGTTGCCGAAAGTGGGGAGCATCACGAGCAGCGCTTGGGGCAGGATAACCTCGCGCATTGCTTGCCAGCGCCCCAGGTTAAGCGCAATGCAGGCCTCGTACTGCTCCCGCCCGACAGATTGGATCGCGCCCCGTACCACCTCCGCGCCGTAAGCGCCGACATTGAGACCGAGCGCCAGCACTCCGGCCTGGAAAGGCGTCAAGTTGAAGCCGATGAACGGCAGCACGAAATAGGCCCAGAAAAGCTGCACGAAGATCGAAGTGCCGCGGAAGAACTCGATATACACAGTGGCAAGCGCCCGCAGCACGAAGAAGCGGGACAGCCGTCCCAGCCCCGCAATGAACGCCACCACGAGCGCCAGCGCCGACCCGGCAATGGTGAGTTGGAGGGTGACTAGCGCCCCCTCCAGGATCAGACCGATATAGCCGGACCATTGCGTCATTCAGGCAAGCCAAAGATCATACCAACGAGGCTGCAAAGGCCGATCACCGGCGGAAGCGGCGGCTTTGCCGGATTGGCCCCCTTTGCGAGCTGCCTATTTGCCGCTGCACTGTTTTTCGCGCGTGGTCGAGATCGCCGCCGCAGCCGAGAACCCATATGGCTCGACAATCTTGGCGAATTCGCCTGATGCCTTCATCTTTGCCAGTTCGGCGTCGTAGGCGTCGCGCAGCGCAGTATCCTGCTTGTGGAAAGCCGTGCCGTCGCAATAGACCGGAGCCCCAGCGACAGGTGCGATCACTTCGAGGTTCGGATCATTCGCTTTCTTCACGAGGTCGTTGATCGAGAGCACCGGCAGCGAGTAAGCGTCGATCCGTCCATCCTGCAGCATTTTCACTCCGCTCTGACCATCCGGAGCAACGATGACGCGGTCGCGCGGCACGCCTGCCTGCAGCGCCAGCTTTTCCTCCGTTCCCCCGCCGGGCGCGGCGATCGTCGCGGTCTTGCTATTGGCAATATCGGCGTAGCTCTTGAAGCCTTTCGGATTGCCTTTCTTGACCAGCAGCGCTTCGGCATCGCACAGGATCGGCTCTGAATAGGCGACTGCCGCGCAACGCTCAGGCTTCATGAATAGGCCCGCGGTTACCGCATCGAAGCGCTTCGCCTGCAAGCCGGGGATCATCGCGCCATATTCTGAAATCGAGGCGACAATTTCCGGCACGCCCAGACGTTTGAAGATTTCGCGTGCGATATCGGGCGCGGCCCCCGAGACCTTTCCATCAGCACCGACCGCCGTGTAAGGCGGTTCATTGGCGATAGCAACGCGGGCGAAGCCCTGCTCCTTCAGAGTCGCGAGCTTGTCGGCTGCCACGCCAGGACCAGCCCAGAGCGTCGCTCCAGCCGCCAAGGCGGCAGCTCCGATCAGAGTTGCGATTGTTTTCATGTGGTTTTTTCCTCCCATCGCAAACGTCTCTCCGCCGTCAGACACGATGGCCGGCGGCAACAATCTTTCTCAGAAATGCCTGAGTGCGCTCCTGCTTTGGATTGTAAAAAATCTCATCGGGCTTGCCCTCCTCGACGATCCGCCCACGGTCAAAGAACAGCACCCGGTCAGCGAAATCATGGGCGAAGCCCATTTCATGAGTGACGAGCAGCATCGTCATGTCGGTCTCGCGCGCGAGGCGATGCATAACGCTGAGCACCTCTTCGACCAGTTCTGGGTCGAGCGCTGAGGTCACCTCGTCGAACAGCATAATCTTCGGCGAGAGGGCGAGAGCGCGGGCGATCGCGACGCGCTGCTTCTGACCGCCTGAGAGCTGCGAGGGCATGGCGCGCGCCTTGTCGGACATGCCGACCATATCGAGCAGCTCCATGGCGCGTTTTTCGGCCGCGGCCCGCTGTATGCCCTTGGTGAGCATCGGCGCCAGGGTGATATTGTCGATGACGGATTTATGCGGAAAGAGATTGAAAAGCTGGAAAACCATGCCGATTTTGGCGCGCACCCGCGTCAGGTGATGTTCATCCGCCGGAAGGAGATGTCCGTTCCGGCTGATATGATAGAGCTCCTCGCCATCTATCTGGATGTGCCCGCCGTTGATTCTCTCCAGCGTCATCAGGATCCGCAGGATCGTCGTCTTTCCTGATCCTGACGGGCCGATCAGCGCCAGCTTCTCGGCCGGCATGACCTCCATCGACAGCTTATCCAACACCTGCACCGGGCCGAAGCTCTTGCTGATCTTGTCGATCCGGATGATAGGCTCTGGCATGCGCGTCTCCAGCCTTCGCCAAACGATGCGAGACCTAATAAATCATGTCAATTGGGAATAAAAGTATCATGACAATTTTCTTGGGCACCCGCTCAATTGAGCAGCGAGAAGCCTAAATCGAGAGCAGGAATGTCTCGGGATCTGCGACCAGCAGATTGGCGATCACGCTAAGCCCGGAGCGCAATTCCTCCTCCGTCGTCGAGGCAAGAGAAACCCGCACTGCCGGCTTCCAGGGGTCATCGGAGATACGGAACGAGGCGCCGGGCGCGATGCCGACACCTTCCAGTCTCGCCTGCGCGACGAAACGATCCTCGCTGCGCTCGTCGGGAAGCGGCAGCCATAGATGCAGGCTGTTGGGGTGGGATAGATAATGCACGTTCGCCATGACCTCGGCGGCGATGGCGTGCCGCCTGTGGAGCGCGCCGCGCTGCCAGAGCATGAGCTCCACCGCCGTACCGTCCTCCACCCATTTGGAGGCGATTTCGGCAACGAGCGGCGTGGCCATCCAGTTTGAGACGAGATGGCGGTTGGCGACCGCAGCGGCGAAACGGTCGGGAGCCACTAGATAGCCAACACGCAGGCCCGGCACGGTGATTTTAGTAAATGTCGTGACATAGAAGGTGCGCTCGGGCGCGAGCGCCACAATGGGCGGTGGCCGATTTTCAATGAGCGGCCCAAGGACATCATTCTCGATAATGGTGATGTCATGTTTGCGAGCGACCTCGACGAGCGCCAGACGGCGGGCTTCGCTCATCAGGCGCGCCGTCGGATTGCTTGCAGAGGGTTGGACAAATACCGTGCGGATATCGGCACGCCGGCAAGCCTCGTCCAGCGCGTCCGGGATGATGCCATTATCGTCGATCGGCAACCCCTCGAGATTGAAGCCGAGATAGGAGGCGAGCGGCAGGAGCGTATGATGTCCGATCGCTTCCGTTGCCGCTGTCGAACCAGGTGGCGCTGCCGTCATCAGTGCCACGGTCATGCCGGATGTCGCACCATTTGTGAGGGTGACATTCAACGGCGATACCGAGAGACCGCACAGCTTCAGCCATTCGATCGCCACCCCGCGGTGCCGGGGAAATACAACATTGGGCCGGAAGGACAGCGCCGAAGTGGCGGGCAGCGTCTCTGCCAGCTGAGCGAGTGCCCGCTTGAGCTTCGTCAGATGCATCTCTTCGCAGACGGGCTTGAGGATCGATAGATCAATGACGTCGCCAAGCCGTTGCGGCAAATAGGGCGGCTCCGGTTCGCGGCGTACCCCTGTGACGAACGTTCCCCTGCCGATCTCCCCCGTGACCAGGCCTTGCCTCACGAGCGCCTCATAGGCGCGCCCGACGGTCTGCACCGAGAGCTTCAGTTCATCGGCGAGCTGGCGGTGCGGCGGCAAACGCGCACCATTCGCCAGTCTGCCGTCGTGGATCGCACGCGCAAACTGGTCGGCGAGCGAACGATAGGCGGGACGGTGGAGAAGACCAGGATCGGGGCGCCAGGTTGTCATGATTTCAATGAGGTGCAAATCAGTACAATTGACAATCGAAATTTCGCGTCGCCATCCTATTGCAATGGGAAGCATGGGAGCGGGAATGGCCGGCTATAGGCTCGACGATTTTGATCTGCGCATTCTCGATGCAATTCAGCGAAACGGCCGCATCACAAAGCTGGCGCTTGCCGAGAAAGTGGGACTTTCTCCAACTCCGTGCTGGATCCGGCTGCGCAAACTCGAAAAAGCGGGTGTCATCGCCGGGTATCATGCCAGGCTGTCGCTGCGGGCGCTCGCGCCGATGGCGAGCGTCCTCGTCGAGGTCACTCTGGAAAACCACCGCCAGACCGATTTTGATCGTTTTGAGCGTGCGGTCCGCGACTGCCCCGAAATCGTCGCCTGCTGGTCGGTGGGAGGCGGCATCGACTACATGCTGAAGATGGCAACAAGGGACATCGACGCTTATCAGCGGCTGATCGATCGATTGCTGCAGCGCGACCTCGGCATTGCGCGCTACTTCACCTACATCGTGACCAGGACAATCAAGGAGGAGGTGGCGCTGCCGGTGGCAGAATTGTTGGCGGCAGATGCCTAGGTCACGCTGGAGAATTTGTCTTCATTACAGGACTACAGCAGCGCATTCTTTCTGCTGAATCGGCTGCGAATGGCCCCTCTCTCTATCGCGAGCGGACTACACTCCTCCCGTGTCCAAGCCCGGAGGCACCCGAACTATGCTCGCACATTTCGCCCGCCGCGACGCTCATCCCGCCCTTCAGCACCTGGCCGACCGGCGCTTGCTGCGCGAGCTCGCCTATATCGACGGCAGGTGGACGGCAGGCGATACCGGCTGCAGCTTCGAAGTCCGTGATCCCGCAAGCGGGGCAACGCTTGCGTTCGTCGCCTCACTGAGTGCCAGCCAGACATGCCTGGCTATCGATGCCGCGGCGGCTGCATTTCTGCGCTGGCGAGCAATGCTGCCACAGGAGCGTGGGGCAATTCTCCGGCGGTGGTACGAGTTGATTCTCGAGGCGATGAACGATCTGGCCCTGCTGATGACGCTGGAGCAGGGCAAGCCACTACCCGAAGCGCGCGGTGAGATCGATTATGCTGCATCCTTCGTCGAGTGGTTCGCAGAGGAGAGCAAGCGCCTCAATACCGAAAGCGTGACCAGCCATTTACCGGATGCCGAAATGATCGTGCGGCGCGAACCTCTGGGTGTTGCCGGTCTCGTGACACCTTGGAATTTCCCCGCTGCCATGCTTACCCGTAAGGCCGCTGCTGCGCTTGCGGCCGGCTGCACGGTGGTCGCGCATCCATCCTCCGAAACGCCGCTTTCGGCTCTGGCCCTGGCGGAACTCGGCAAGAGGGCCGGTCTGCCCGCGGGGGTGTTCAATGTCGTAACGGGAGATGCGGCAGCCATCGTTGGGGCGCTTTGCAAGGATCACCGGGTCCGCGCCATGAGCTTCACCGGCTCGACAGAAGTGGGCAGGCTGATCGCTGCACAATGCGCGCCAACCATGAAGCGGCTCATCATGGAGTTGGGCGGCCATGCGCCACTGATCGTCTTTGCAGATGCCGATATCGAACGTGCGGTGACTCTGGCCATCGCAGCCAAATTCACCACGTCCGGACAGGACTGTCTCGCCGCCAATCGCATCTATGTGCAGCAGCCAGTCTACGATGAATTCTGCCGCCTATTTGCCGCGCGGATTGCCGATCTCAAGGTCGCCGACGGGTTGACGGACGGCGCCGAGATCGGTCCGCTCATGCACGAATCCGCCGTTCGCAAGGTAGAGGCGCAGATTGCCGAGGCGCTGGATCGGGGGGCAAAATTGCGCTTCGGCGGCAAGCGTCATCCCGCCGGCAGGCTATTCTTCGAACCCACCTTGCTTTGCGACGTGCCGGACGACGCGCTGATCATGCGCGAGGAAACATTTGGGCCAGTCGCCCCGGTGACGTCGTTCGAAACCGAGGACGAAGTTCTCGCTCGGGCCAATGACACGGAGTATGGCCTTCTCGCTTATGTGGTAACCGAAAATGGCGCCCGTCAGCTTCGCCTTGGCCGCGCCCTCGATTACGGCATGATTGCCATCAATCGCGTGAAGATCACCGGCGCGCCGGTCCCATTCGGCGGTATCAAGCAATCCGGCCTTGGCCGCGAAGGCGCCCGCCAGGGGATGGAAGCCTTCACCGCCCTTAAATATCTCTGCCTCAACCTGGCTTGCCCATGAAAGGAAACACCGTGCCCTTCGGCTCCAATGAACTGAACGCGTGGGATCGCGATCATTTCTTTCATCCCTCCACTCATGTGGGCACGCATGCGCGTGGTGAGACGCCGAACCGGATCGTCACGGGCGGGGAGGGCGTCTACATCACGGACAGTGAAGGCCAGCGGAGCCTGGACGCGTTTGCCGGGCTCTACTGCGTCAATGTCGGTTATGGCCGGCAGAAGATCGCCGACGCCATCGCCCAGCAAGCGAAAAACCTCGCCTATTATCACGCCTACGTGGGGCACGGCACGGAAGCCTCGATCCGCCTCGCCAAGATGATCATCGACCGCGCGCCGAAAGGCATGAGCCGGGTCTATTTCGGCCTGTCCGGGTCGGATGCGAATGAAACCAACATCAAGCTGATCTGGTACTACAACAACATTCTCGGCCGGCCGGAGAAGAAGAAGATCATTTCGCGCTGGCGCGGCTATCACGGCTCGGGCGTCATGACCGGTTCGCTGACCGGGCTGGAGCTGTTCCACAATGCTTTCGATCTGCCGCGCGCCCCTATCCTGCACACCGAGGCGCCCTATTATTTCCGGCGCGCCGATCGCTCGATGTCGGAAGAACAGTTCTCGCAATATTGCGCCGATAAGCTCGAAGAAATGATCGACGCGGAGGGACCGGATACGGTCGCCGCCTTTATCGGCGAGCCGGTGCTCGGCACGGGCGGCATTGTTCCCCCGCCGGCGGGTTATTGGCCGAAGATTCAAACCGTGCTGGAGAAATATGATGTGCTGCTGGTCGCCGACGAGGTGGTGACGGGCTTCGGCCGGCTCGGTACGATGTTCGGCTCGGACCATTATGGTATGCGCCCCGATCTCATTACCATCGCCAAGGGGCTGACCTCGGCTTACGCCCCGCTCTCCGGCGTGATCGTTTCGGGGAAAGTCTGGTCGGTGCTGATCGACGGCTCTGACAGGCTGGGATCACTCGGTCATGGCTGGACCTACTCGGCACATCCAATCTGCGCTGCTGCCGGCATTGCCAATCTGGAATTGATCGACGAGATGGGCCTGGTCGAGAACGCCGCGGAGGTCGGATCTTATTTCCGCAGCGAACTCGCCAAAGCCGTCGGTGGGCATCCCAATGTCGGCGAGGTTCGGGGGGAAGGTCTTCTCGCGGCAGTCGAATTCGTTGCCGACCGGGATGATCGCCGCTTTTTCGAGCCCTCACAAAAGATCGGTGCCCGCGTCACAGCGGCTCTGGCCGAGCGCGGCGTGATCGCGCGCGCCATGCCGCAGGGCGATATTCTCGGCTTCGCCCCGCCGCTTTGTCTTACCAGGAAAGAAGCGGACGTGATCGTGGAGAAGACAAGCGCCAGCGTCAGATCCGTTTTCCTCGGGTCGTAAACGGGGAGATCCACGAGGCGCACCGCTCATCGCGCGCCAGCTGGGATTCAGCAATGATCGCCGATGCGGCCGCGGTTATGGGCGAGCCGTCGGGCACCTTCGTCCTGGGTAAGGGCTTACGATCACCGGCTCGACCAATGTAAGGATGAGTGAGACCGACTTGATATCTCCTAACAATCGCCTTTGCGAATGATCTTGGGAGCGGCATTGCCTTCGCATCCGCAACTGGTTCTATTTCCTTTGACCGCCCTTCATCCGCTAAAGCGCGGCTCTAAAAGGCCTTGCACACAGAGGCCGCACACGGCGAACAGGCTGCTGCAGCGGTCGATCGGTATTCACCGATGGCCTGCACCTAATACTCCAGCGGAATCACACTCTCCCTACTGACCCCAACCGGCAAGGTGTCGCCGGGCTCCAACCCCATCCGCCGCGTCATCATCGCTGTGAGCGTCTGGCCATCGCCCAGCCGCAGTCTGTAGTCCAGCACCGTCCCTCGATATGTCACATCCTCCAGAACACCCGTAAGCTGAAAATCCGCTTCCGCAGCATCCGAGCCAATGGCGACGTCCTCGGCGCGGATCGCGATATGGGCGCTCCCTGCAATACGGTCCCCCAGCGGTATGCCGCTCAACGCTACCCCCGCCAAGCGGCACGCCAACACGCCCCCCGCGCTTACCAGATCCGTCACCGTCAGCACGTTGCAGCCGTGGAAGAAGTGAGCGACGAAGACGGAGCGGGGGCGGCGGTAGATGGTTTCAGGCGCGTCGCATTGGGCGATGTGGCCGCGATTGAGGACGGCGATGCGGTCGCTCATCGTCAGCGCCTCCTCTTGGTCGTGCGTGACGTAAAGGAAGGTAGTGCCGGTCTCGGAGTGGACGCGCTTCAGCTCGGTTTGCATGGCGCGCCGGATACCTTCGTCGAGCGCGGAAAGCGGCTCGTCGAGCAGCAGCATCTTCGGCTTCGGGGCGAGCGCGCGGGCAAGCGCTACGCGCTGCTGCTCACCGCCGCTGAGGAGCGTTGTGTTCTTCTCCTCCATGCCGGCGAGGCCGACGAGACGCAGCATCTCGCCGACCCGCTCGGGGATGCCGCCGGCGCCGCGCACCTTGAGGCCGTACCCCACATTGGCCGCGACTGTCATGTGCGGGAATAGCGCATATTGCTGGAACATCATGCCGAGCTGGCGCTGCCAGGATGGCGTCGCGGAGACGTCGCGGCCGTCGATTTCGATCCGGCCAGCGTCGGGGCGCTCAAGTCCGGCGATCATGCGCAGGATGGTCGATTTGCCCGAGCCGCTGGGGCCGAGAAAGGTGAAGAACGCGCCCCGCTCGACATCGAGCGAGAGATCGTCGGCTGTGATGATCTGGCCGAAGCGCTTGCGAAGGCCGGAAAGGCGCAGGATGTTGTCGCTCACGAGTGGCTGGCCCCGTGCATCAATAGAGTGCCTTCGCCGCATTGACGATGGCGATCTCCAGCGCGTGCACCATGGTCGCCAGCTCCATCGAGGCGGTGTCGGCACGCTGATGCAGCTCGAGCCGGCGTTCGGCCTCGACGGTCGTTAAAAGCTCCGCCACCTGCTCCGGCAGATAGGGCACATGGATGAAGCCCGTCAGCGCGGGCTTTTGCATCGTCGCCGCATGTGTCGCCGTGGTGTAGAGCGTCGCATTGCAGAGGAAAGTGCCGGCGGTCGAGGAGATACGCGCGGGGATGCCGGCGGCCAGCAGCGCGTTGCGGATCTCGCGATTGGGCAGGCTGGCGAGCGCGGCCGTGTGGCCATTGCCGCTGACGGCCGCATCAGTGTGGATCACGCCGTCATTATCCGGGATCTCGAAATCGGCGACGTTGATGCCGACCCGCTCCAGCCGGATCACAGGCTCGCCGGGCCAGAGGCCGACGCTGATGACGATGTCGGGCTGATGCACGTCGATCAGGCTGGTGAGCGCCGCGGCAAGTCCGCCATAGGAAACCGGAAGCCGTCGCCCGATCACGGTCACGCCACCGACCGTCCGCCCGTTCAGCGCCATCGCCGCTTCGCCAGACGGATTACGCCCTCGGCCGCCGTACCCTTCGAATCCCGTGATCAATGCGGTGGTCATATCGCCCAATTCCCGTGTTCGACGTATAACCATTTCGGCACGAGCGCCTCAACTTGGCAAGTGCTGACGCCGCCATGCTTTTCTTCGCTGCGCGCGTGTCGACACCCTAGCGCGGCGATCGTACTGCCGCTAGCATATCACTCGCGGCTCATACAGGCTGGTCTTGGCCCAGCCCGCGTCTCAGGAGGATTTCATGCAGTTTGGGTCCGGAATTTCACGTCGCGACGCTTTCAAGCTCGCCTTCGCGGCGGGTGCCTCCCTGTCGGTCCTTGGGCGCGTCTCGCCTGCTTTCGCTGCCGGTGTGGTCAATTTCGCCGATATCGGTGTCGGCGATCCGGGCGGCGACTGGTCGCGCTTCACCAAGGCGAGCGGCTACGGCGTCAATCTCGTGTCGATCGGCAATGCGCCCTCCGCGATCCTGAATGTGCTCGTCGCCGGCGGCGGCACCGCCACTTACGACATCATCAACATTGTTGGCGGCATGCAGAAGCCGCTGGTCGACAACAGCCTGATCGAAGAGCTGGACCTCGCCAAAATGCCCAATTGGGCCAAGGACAAGAACATCTCCGAATTCCTCGGCAAGGGCACGCCCGGCTTCAATTTCATCGGCTATAAAGACAAAATCTATGGCGCCCCGACCGTGCTGCAGGGCGACAGCTTCGCCTATCTGCCGGAGAAGACGGGCCCGCTCGACAGCTATGCCGCGCTGTTCGACCCAAAGTTCAAGGGCTATGTCGCGCTCGAGGACAATTATACCACCGCCGGCCAGAAGACCGCGCTCTATCTGAAGGCGTCCGGCAAGGCCGACATCAAGAACCCGGACGACATGACCGCGGCTGAGTTCAAGAAGGTCGTCGATTTCCTCATCGAGCAGAAGAAGGCCGGCCAGTTCCGCGTGATCTGGTCGAGCTTCCAGCAGGCCGTCGATCTGATCGTGAATAAGGAGGTCTACGTCATCGACTGCTGGGAGCCGATGGTGTTCACGGCGAAGACCAAGGGCGTCGATGTCGTCTATGCCGACCCGAAGGAGGGCTATCTGCTCTGGGCGATGGCGGCGTATCTGGTGAAGAACCCGAAGCGCTCCGCCGAGCAGACCGCTGCGGCCTACCAGCTTCTCGACTTCATGCTGGGCGGCTGGTACGGCGCCAAGATCACTACCATGCGCGGCTACATGACCAACACCGACGCGCCCGACTATGCCAAGGCGCATGGCGATGAGTTCCCCGCCGCCGATGCGACCAAGGTCGCCTCCATCACAGAGAATGTGCGCCGGAAGTTTGCCAAGGGCGGGACCTGGCAGAACCGCTGGCCGACCGCCGTCGACACTTACGAGGCCGAGTGGTCGCGCTTCAAATCCGCGTAAAACAGCGGTCGTTGCCCCGGCTTCGCCAGCGGGAAGCTGGGGCAATGACGGAAGGGGCGTCTCACCGGATCATTTCATGCGCTTCGAAGCCCTCCTGCGGCGAGCCCTCCTGCTCCTTCCCATCGCCTTCATGACGGTGTTTCTGTTGCTGCCGCTCGGCTTCATGGTGGTGGTCAGCTTCTGGCAGCGCTCGCTCCTGAAGATGATCCCAGCCTTCTCGCTCGCCAGCTACGCCGATTTCCTCACCGGCGCGCGCCTGCCGGTGCTCGGGCGCAGCTTCATCGTCTCCATCGAGGCGACGGCCATCAGCCTCTTGATCGCCTATCCGATCGCCTATTACCTCGCCCGCCATACCCGGCCTTCGCGCACGCGGCTGGTGCTCCTGCTGATCACCGTGCCGTTCCTGGTCAACTATGTGATCCGCGCCTTCGCCTGGACCTATCTCCTCGGACGCACAGGCCCGGTCAACAGCGCGCTGATCGACGCCGGACTCATCTCCGGCCCGGTCGACTGGCTGCTCTATAGCGATTTCGCGGTGCTGGTCGGCATGGTCTCGTCGTACATGCCGTTTATGATCTACCCGCTCTGGATGTCGATTGCGGGCATCGACCGCCGCCTCGGCGAAGCCAGCGCCATACTTGGCGCTCCGCCCCAAACAACCTTCCTGCGCGTAACCCTGCCGCTCTCGATGCCCGGCATCTTCGCCGCGCTGATCTTCTGCTTCGTCGGCTGCTTTGGCGAGGCGGCCGTGCCGGTCATTCTCGGCGGCGTCGGTTATCAGCTCATCGGTAATGAGATCACCAGCGCGCTCGACGTACTGAACTACCCACTCGCCGCCGCCATGTCCTCGGTGGTGACGGCCGCCATGCTGCTGCTGCTCGCGCTGTGGTACCTTGTCTTCGACTTGCGCTCCTTCCTTGGCAAGATCCTCGCCTGGAGGATGCGCTGATGCAGGGCGGTCCAAGGAGCTGGCTGATCTGGTCGGCGATTGCCGCCGTGCTGGCGCTGCTTTATCTGCCGCTCCTGCCGCCGATCTTCTTCTCCCTCGCGCCTGAAAATGCCGAGAACGGCGCCGGCCCGACCTTGCGTTGGTATGCCGAGATGTGGCGCAATCCGCTGCTGACCGGCGCGGTCGTCACCAGCGTCGAGGCAGCGCTCATCGTCGCCATCGTCACGCCCGCCCTGGCGCTTGCCGCCGCCATGGCCATCCGCGAGCTGAAATTGCCGCGCCTGATCCTGGGCATCATGCTGCTGCCGCTCTTCGTGCCCGCGGTCAGTATGGGGCTGGCCACCACCTTCTTCTTCAAGCAGATCGGCGTTGCACCCTCGCTCCTCACCATCGTCATCGTGCAAGTGCTGTGGGCGCTGCCATTCGCCGGCCTCGTGGTGCTCACCGCCATGTCGACCTTCGACCCGGTCTACATCGAGGCGGCCCACATGAGCGGCGCCGGACGCTGGGGGGCCTTCCGCGATGTCGAACTGCCGCTGATCTGGCCGGGCGTCTCGGGCGCCGCCACCTTCTCCTTCATCCTCTCCTTCAACGAGACCATCCGCACCTCGCTGGTGCAGGGACCGCTCAACACCGTCCAGACCTATATCTGGTCGACATACAAACAGGTCGGCCTGTCGCCAACGCTCTACGCGTTGATGACGCTGCTGATCCTCTTGACGCTCGGTCTGATCGGCGGCATGGCGGCCTTTCGCAAGGGAACCTGATGACGAGCCGCGTCGGCATGCCTACGCCGTCCTCGAGCACGCCGCTCGAGCCGACGACACGACAAGCCGGGCGCTAGCGGCTGGGTCGTTATCGACCACGACAAGCCCTGACACGATGATGTCATTGGGGAGGTTTTTGTGCGCCAAGTGATTCGAGGCACCGCGCCAGCATGATGGCGGCCACAGGTGCATAGGCAGATGGCGATAAGAGGCAAAGCTGCCCGCGGCTGCGGGAGAGTTCGCGATCATGGCGCGCCTCAACCGGGCCAAATTGGGCCGGCCGAGAAGCCGCGCAAAAGCGCTACGCCACGTCGGGATGTGACCCCATTGTGACCCACGCCATAGCGAGCGTGGCGCGGCACGCTCAAAAACTTTTGGAAATGTTGGCTCCCCGGGCCGGACTCGAACCAGCGACCCAGCGGTTAACAGCCGCTTGCTCTACCTGCTGAGCTACCGGGGAAAAGGCAGGTTGCCTTAAGTGCGTAGCCTATAGCAAAAGCCGCCGCCTCCTGCCAGCGCAAATTCAAAAGGCTTTACGCATTTCCTAAATTTGTCGACAAATCGCTGGTCCAGCAGTGGTTTATCGGCTTTGGCGCTCCCTTGGCCAGGCACTCGAAACTCAATCTCAGCGCTCTCTCCCCGCCCGCCATGCCCAGACGCGGCAAATTAGCCGCGCTTGAGCACATAGGTGTTCACGAGCCAGAGCAGAAGGCGCGCGATCGCGCTCACGATCAGGCCGGTCAGCAAGAGCAGCACCGATTTGGGGCCGAGCTCGCCAAGCAGCGTCGCATAGGCGCGGTTGGCAAGCTCGGGCGAGAGCTGCTCCAGATAGGTGGTGAAGCTGTTGAGCACCCCGCGCGAGAGGCCGATCAGCCAGCCGAAGGTCAGGGGATGGTTGAGGTTGAGATACATGTAGGTCAGCATCGCCAGGAACACCTCGACGATGAGATAGACCATGAACAGCAAGGTGAAGGCGACGGTGGTGAGAAACCTGTTCAGCAAGGCGCGACCCCCCAAGTGGCAGCCGCACTTGCCGATCCGGCCGCGATAGCGCGATGGGAAAGCGGGAGCGCCATTCTCGCGGCGATGGCGAGACGTCCCCGCGCCTTCTGGTCATCTGGCCCCTAGCGCTTTAGCGTACCGCACGCACGCTGGCAAATCTGGGGATGTGCCGCCTCGCTCAGCGAAGGGCAGGGGGGTGCAACGCTCAGCCGGGTACGCGCTCGGTCAGGGCCTGCTTGATGCTCTCGAAGGTATTTTCCATGTGCTGGCGCAAGAGGTCGGCGAGTTTCGCTCCCTGGCGCGCCTCAAGCGCGGCGATGATGTCCACATGCTCGCGCACGGCGTCCGCCCAGCGCCCCGCGAGCAGATAGCTCTCGGCGAGGGCGGTCACGTTCCACGCATGAGTGGGCATGAGGCGGAGCGCGCTCGACTGCGCGGAGGCCTCCTCGAGCAGGGCGACGGCCTCGGGGACGCGGCCGGACAGTGCGTACGCCTGCCCCAGATCGCTCGATACGAGGAGGGAGAGCGGCGCGAAGTTGGAGCGGCGGCAGATCTCGAGGCCCCTCGTGAGCCAGCCGATGGCGGTAGGGAAGTCGCCCTGCATGAGGGCGGGACGCGCCACGCCCGAGTAGGTCATGGCCAGGGTGAGCTCGTGCTGGCTCGCCTCGGCGAGACGTAGGGCTTCCTTGGCGTGCGCGCCGCTCTCCGCGAACTCGCCGAGGGGAGCGAGGCACCACGCCATCCATGCGCGGTTGACTGCCGTGCGCATCCCCGCCGACACCGAGCGGCGGCGCGGCGACCCCGTCTCCACCCGCGCCAGGTGCTGGCTGAAAGCGTCAACGGCGCGTCGGTACTCGCCCAGGCTCGCGTAGGCCTGGCCGAGGCGCTGGGTCGCCAGCGATTCGAGGGCGCGGTCGTGGAGCGTCTGCGCAATGCCCATGGCGCGCAATCCCGATTCCACAGCTTGCTCGGGCTGGCCTGTCCACCAGTAGCACTGGGTCATGTAGGCAGCGACCTGGCCGAGCCGGCGCTGGTCCTGGAGCTGCTCGGCCTGGGCTAGGGCCTCCTTGAGCATGTCCGCCATGCGCCCCACGTCGCCCAGCGGGATGAGGGCATTGTGGAGATCGAAGCGCAGGTCCACGGCCAGCTCGCTGCGCTCGCGCCCCTCGGGCAGCGCCTCGAGCGCGCCCAGGGCCTGCTCGAAACACGTGACCGCCTCCCGATAGGCGCTGCGCCCCGCGGCCTTGGCCCCCGCGCGCCGGTAGAGCTGGGCCGCCTTCTCCCAGAGCCCACCCTGTAGCGCATGGTGGGCGAGGCGCTCGATCTGCTCGGCTAGGCGCCCCGGCGTCATTTGCTCGATGACGGAGACGAGCTTGGCATGAAGCGCTCGGCGCTGCTCGTAGAGGAGCGCGCCGTAGGCGACCTCGTGAGTGAGGGCATGCTTGAAGGTGTACTCGAGGTCGGGGAAGAGACTCGTCTCGTAGAGGAACTCCGCTGACTGCAGCCGCGCGAGGCCGCGCCGCAGGTCTTCCTCTGGCATCTCCTCGAGAGCCTGGAGGAGAGCCAGGGGCACGTCCTTGCCGATGACAGAGGCGGACTGCAGCAACCGCTTCTCGTTGACCGGCAGCCGATCGATGCGCGCGGCGAGAATTGCCTGCACGGTGGCCGGTACCTGGATCGAATCAACCGGCCCCGACACCTCGTAGTGCCCGCGCTCGCCGGCGAGGGCGCCCGTCTCAACTAGCGTGCGCACACTCTCCTCGAGGAAAAAGGGATTGCCGCCCGTCCGCTCGATGAGGAGCTGCTTGAGGGAGTCGAGACTGCCATCATCGCCCAGGAGCGCGTCGAGAAGCGCGGTGGCGCCGTCGGCCTGCAGCGTGTTGAGCCGGATGCGCGCGTAGTAGGTCTTGGCGCCCCAGCCGTGGCTGTATTCCGGGCGGTAGTTCACGAGGAGCGCGATGCGGGCGCGGGGCAGGCTCTCCACCAGGCTGTCAAGGAGGGCCTGCGTCTCGTTGTCGACCCACTGGAGATCCTCGAAGGCGAGGAGCACGGGCTGGATCTGGCTCTCGCGGAGGAGCACGGCCTTGATCGCCTCGAAGGTGCGCTGGCGCCGCTGCGAGGGGTCGAGCCTCTGCCAGCGCGGCTCCTCCACGGGCACGTCGAGCAGTGCGAGGAGCGGAGCCAGCGTCGCCTCCCGCGCGGGGTCGAGGGCCAAGAGCTTGCCCGTCACCTTTTCGCGGATCTGCTTGGCCGCGTCGCGCGGGTCGATCTGGAAGTAGCCCTTGAGGAGATCGGCCACGGGCAGGTACGGCGTGGCCTTGCCGTAGGACACGGCGCGGGCCTCGAGCACGAGCCAGCTCGACTGCGGCATGGTGTGGATGAGCTCATGGAAGAGGCGCGACTTGCCCACGCCGGGCTCGCCCACCACGGCCACCACCTGCCCGCGCGCGGTGCCCGCGCGCTCGAGAGCGGCGCGGAGCTGGTCGAGCTCGGGAATGCGCCCCACGAAGCGGGAGAGCCCACGGCGCGCGGCGGCCTGGAGCCGTGACCGCGCCCAGCCAGGCCCCACGATCTCGCACACCTCGAGGGGCGTCTCCAGACCCTTGACGGGGACGGGGCCGAGCGAGCGCGCCTCCACCCAGCCCTCGGCGAGGCTCAAGGTCGCCCCCGTGGTGAGCACGGTGCCCGGCGTCGCCATCTGCTCCATGCGCGCGGCCAGGTGCGTGGTCTGTCCCACCGCGGTGTAGTCCATGTGGAGGTCGCTGCCGATGGAGCGCACGACCACCTCACCCGAGTTGAGGCCCACGCGGATCTGGATCGGGATGCCCTCGGCGCGGCGCACGTCGTTGGCGTAGCGGCGGACCGTCTCTTGCATGCGGAGCGCCGCGTAGCACGCGCGCACCGCGTGATCCTCGTGGGCGAGGGGCGCGCCGAAGAGGGCCATGATGCCGTCGCCCATGACCTGGTTCACCGTGCCCTCGTAGTGGTGCACGGCGTTCATCATGTGCTCGAGGACGGGATCGAGGAGCTTGCGCGTCTGCTCGGGATCGCGATCGGCCATGAGCTCCATCGAGCCCTTGAGATCGGCGAAGAGCACCGTGACCTGCTTGCGCTCCCCCTCGATGGCGGAACGCGCGGTGAGGATCTTCTCCGCGAGGTGCCGCGGGGTGTAGGCCTCGGGCGAGGCGAAGCGCGGCTGGGCCGGCCGCGGCGCCTCCGCGGCAACGCCGCATTGACTGCAGAACCGAACGCCGTCGGCGAGCTCGGCGCCGCAGCTGCCGCACTGGCGCTGGAGACGCGCCCCGCACTGGGTGCAGAAGCGGGAGGCGTCGGAATTCTCACAGCGGCACCGCGGACAGTGCATGACGACCCCTCGGAAGGCGCCGCGGAAGTGCGGACGGCCGCCACGAGAGTAGCGCCCCCGCCGACGGAGGGTCAACAATCTTGACTCTCCGTCGACCCTCGTCTAACGTCTGCGCGATGCCGGCCTCGAAGCGCGTCCGTATGCCGTGCGCGTGCTTCGCGCGCACGTCACCGGCCCCGGCGCCCCCGCCTTCGACCTCGTGGAGCCCGACGGCAACCGGCATCGTGTGGGCGCCGCGGACGCCGAACCCGCCTTCACCATTCGCCTCCGCAGGGCGCGGGCCTGGCGCGCCCTGGGTTCCCTCGACGAGACGCGGATCGCCGAGGCCTACCTGCGTGGCGACATCGACTTCGAAGGAAACATGCTCGCGGCCCTCGACCTGCGCGGCTTCCTCTCCGACCGGCATCCTCTCGCCTCCGTGTGGCGCTTCATCCAGCCGTGGCTCTACGGCGAGGTGGGCGCGGACAAGAGTTGGGTGCCCCAGCACTACGACTACGGCAACGAGTTCTACTTCGCATTCCTCGACCGCAAGTTCCGTCTCTACTCGCAGGCCGTCTACGCGAGCGAGGAGGAGACGCTGGAGCAGGCGGCCCAGCACAAGCTCGACTACGTGATCGAGGCCTGCCGGCTTCGTCCGGGCTCGCGCGTGCTCGACGTGGGCGGGGGGTGGGGCTCCTTCGCAGGCTACGCCGGCTCGCGCGGGGTGAACGTGACCATGCTCACCATCTCGCGCGAGCAGTTCGCCTTCCTCACGGAGTGGTGCGCCACCCATACCCTGCCCGCCCAGCTCTCCGTGGTCTACGAGAGCATCTTCGCCTACGCGCCCGGCGTGCGGTACGACGCGGTGGTCCTGTGCGGGGTGATGGAGCACCTGCCCGACTACCCCGCCCTCTTCCAGAAGTTCGACGCGCTTCTCGAGCCGGGCGGGCGTCTCTACATGGACTTCGCGGCGGGACGGAAGAAGTTCGACGTGAGCGCCTTCACGCATCGCTACGTCTTCCCCGGCGATCACACTCCCGTGGTCCTTCCCGAGCTCTACGCGGCGGCCAACCGCACCGATCTGGAACCGGTGGCCCTGCACAACGACCGGCACAGCTACTTCCTCACCCTCCAGGCGTGGGCGCGCAACCTCGACGCGGCCCGGTGCGAGCTGGTCGAGCGCTACGGCGAGCGTGTGTTCCGCCTCTTCCAGATCTACCTGTGGGCCGGCGCCCATCTCCACCGCGACGGCAGGCTGGAGGCGTATCGCCTCGTCTTCCAGAAAGGGAAAAATCTTCCGTCGAGCGCGCTCGGCCTCGGCGCGCCCGGCGTCGTTCCCGCGTAGGCACGGTATACTGTCCAGTATGCGAGTGCTCCTCGTTCACCCCAGCGCGCTGATGTACTCCGAGCTTTATCTGCGCCTCGAGCCCATCGGGCTCGAACGCGTGGCCGCGGCCCTCCGCGCTGCCGGCCACGACGTGCGCGTGCTGGATCTGCAGATCTTCAGCCACGACGACTATCGCGCGGAGCTCGCGGCCTTCCGGCCCCAGGCCGTGGGCTTCTCCATGAACTACCTCGCCAATGCGCCGGAGATCATCGACCTCGCCAAGGAGACGAAGCAGCGCCTGCCCCACTGCTTCTTCATGATCGGCGGCCACAGCGGATCGTTCGTCGCCGAGGAGCTGCTCGAGCACGGCGGGGGCGCCATCGACTGCGTGGTGCGCGGCGAGGGCGAGGTCATCGCGCCCCGGGTGCTGGAGGCGATCGGCGACCCCAAGCTCTGCAGCCTCCCGGGCGTGGTCACTCTGCAGGGACAGGGGCCCTCACCGACCCTCCTCGACGACCTCGACCGCTTCCTGCCCGCGCGCGACCTGACCCGGCGACGCAACAAGTACTTCATCGGCGTGCTCGATCCCTGCGCCTCCGCGGAGCTGACCCGAGGCTGCCCCTGGGACTGCTCCTTCTGCAGCGCGTGGACCTTCTATGGACGGAGCTACCGGAAGTCCTCCCCCGTGAAGGCGGCGGAGGATCTCGCCTCCATCCGCGAGCCCAACGTCTTCCTGGTGGACGACGTAGCCTTCATCCATCCCGAGCACGGCTTCGCCATCGGCCAGGAGCTGGAGCGGCGGAAGGTGAAGAAGCAGTACTACCTGGAGACCCGCTGCGACGTGCTCATCAAGAACCGCGACCTCTTCGCCTACTGGAAAAAACTCGGGCTCTTCTACATGTTCCTGGGGCTGGAAGCGCTCGACGAGGAGGCCCTCAAGCTCCACCGGAAGCGCGTCACCACCGAAGAGAACTTCGAGGCCCTGGCCATCGCGCGCGAGCTGGGGCTGGTGGTCGCCGTCAACATCATCGCGGACTGCGACTGGGACGAGCGGCGCTTCGAGGTGGTGCGGGAGTGGGCCATGACGGTGCCGGAGGTGGTGCATCTGACCGTGGCCACTCCCTATCCGGGCACGGAGATCTGGTTCACGGAGTCGCGGCGGCTCACCACGCGGGACTACCGTCTCTTCGACGTCGCGCACGCCGTGCTCCCCACGCGCATGCCGCTGGACAAGTTCTACGCGGAGCTCGTCAAGACGCAGGACATCCTCAACCGCAAGCACCTCGGCTGGGGCGCCGTGGCGCGCTACGGCTTCCCCGCGGTACGCGCGCTGATGCGCGGACAGACCAACTACGTGAGCATGCTCTGGAAGTTCGCCACCGTGGTGAACAAGAACCGGCAGTATGCCGATCACCAGCAGCCCGTGAAGTACGAGATGCGGCCGCCCAAGCCGGCCGTGGCCAAGCCGAACCCGGCCGAGCTCTTCATCCACCTCCCCGCCAAGCTCCAGAAGTCCGCCGCCTTGGGGAGCGCGGGCAGCTAGACGACGGCGCGGCGCGGACGAGCTTTGACCTCAGCGCAAGAGGTCGAGCGCGGCTAGCGCCATGATGCGCACCCCGATCGGCAAGGCGTCCTCGTCCACGTCGAAGCGGGGACGATGCCAGCTCTCGGTGATTCCCTTGTCCGGGTTCGCGGTGCCGAGCAGCATGAGACAGCCGGGGGCGGCGGCCATGAATAGGCCGAAGTCGTCCGAGAAGCGGTTCCGCCAGTTCGTGACGATGTTGGCCGGCCCCACCACCGCCCGGGCCGCCCGCTCGACCGCACCTGTCACGTGGTCATCGTTGACCAGGGCCGGCAAGGCATAGTCGATATCGGAGCTGAGCTCGCCGCCCGCCGCGCCCACCATCCCTCCGGCGACTTCCTCGATCCGGTCGAGCAGCCGGAGGCGGAGCGCATTATCGTAGAGCGCCAGGTTGATCTCGAGCAGAGCTTCGCTGGGCTCGCCCCGGCCGAGGAGGACTTCGAGGGCCGCCTCGCTGGGCGTGCCCCGGCCGCTCTGCTCCGCGCGGAGAGACCGCACGCGGAAGATCACGGGTTCCGCGGATCGCCCCTCTCGAGCGACGAGGTCGTAGAGAGCATTGGTGACCTGGGCGGCCACGCGAGGGAGGTCAGCTCCGGTGGGCAGCTCGCCGAAAGCCGGAAGCCCCCGGATCCTGTAGGTTCGCGTGTCCCAGCTGGCCCAGATAGGCCCACGTTGGACGGCCACCTGTCCGGCCTTGATCATGGGCAGCACGTGCAGCCCGAGGGACATATCGGGTCGGACCCGATCCAAGAGTCCATCCTCGATCATCCGCTTCGCGCCACGCATCGGCTCATCCGCCGGCTGGAACACGAAAGCGATCCGCCCCGCGATGGCGGCG
>Ga0081540_1000665_pt1 | contig 32397 bp, 25 predicted proteins | sample TabmetS2T1R1_FD_71024 | JGI IMG/M metagenome (GOLD analysis project Ga0081540, IMG submission 71024) | Tabebuia heterophylla rhizosphere microbial communities from the University of Puerto Rico - S2T1R1 | ecosystem: Host-associated > Plants > Roots > Rhizosphere ...
GGCATTGTCGTGGTTCTCTCCGGGCCGAACGACGTGTCGGCACCAGGGTCGATTCCCAACGCGAGAGATTCCGAGCGCGTAGGCCGGCGGGTCGTCCCAGCGGTCCTCGAACCCCGTCCACATGATGACGGCGCTGTGCGCCGGGACCGGCCCGAATTCCGCCTCCCAGCGCTTGATCTCGGCGACGCCGAGGGCGAAGTCCGGGTCTTCCTTCACCTCCGCCCGCACGTCGAGGACGACCGCGGGAAAGAAGAAGTCGCCGGGATCGAGCTCGTCCGCGGCGGCCTGGCCGGCGGCGAAGTGCGCCGGCGCGGCCCAGTGCGTGCCCGCCTGCTCGCCGGCCACCAGGGATTGCAGGTGGTAGCCGTCCCGCTCGATCGTGGCGGCCGGGCGGATCTCGACCGGCGGGTCACCGGGGAAGGTGGGCCCGCCGGCCGTGATCACATGGCTCAGGAAGGCAATTCGGGTGAAGCCGAACGGGGCGGCACGGGGGCTGTCCGATGCTCTCACGCTGCCTCCTGATCAGGGCGCCGCCTCGTGGTGATCAGCCGGGACATAGGCCGGCGCGACCGGCTCGGCGGCCGTTTCCCGGCGCGTCTTGCCGCCCAGGAGGTAGAAGACTACGCCGACACCGACGATGACGGCCAGCGGCACGATCTGCGTGAGCTCGTACTGCAGCCGCTGGTGGGAAAAGCTGAGCGCGGCCAGGTTGTCGTTCGGGTTCCCGCCGCCACCGAACCAGTTGACGCCGAAGCCCGGCCAGATCAGCGCGACCGTGGCCAGCAGCGCCCAGAACGTCGGCACGACCGAGCAGATCCAGGCGCCCGCCATGCCGCCGGGCACCCGGTAGGGGCGCTCCACCTCCGGACGCGAGTACCTGAGCTTGACCAGCGCCGGGAAGATGAACAGGTACGAGATCGTGGTGGTCGAGATCGTCAGCCCGAGCACGGCGGCGAAGTACCGGCTCGAATCGGCTCCGGTGATCTGGAAGGCAGCGATCATCAGCACGGTCGCCACCAGCCCGGACAGCAGGTTCATCGCGACCGGAGTGCCGAACCTGGCCGAGAACCGGCCCAGTACGCGGGGACCACCGCCGTCGTCGGCGGCCACCGCCTCGGTCCTGTCCGAGCCCATGATCCAGGTGGTGCCGGCGCTGGCCAGGGCGAAGATGAACACGATGGCCGCGATCCGGCCTAGGACCAGCCCGGCTCCGGTGAGCGTGGCGGATCCGTCGGAGGCGACATGGCCGCCGTAGACCGTGAACGTGGCCTTCACCGCATCCAGGAACCCGGTCAGCCCGGACACCTGGCTGGCCGGCAGCACGATGAGGATGGCCAGGATCGGGATCCCGTAGGCCAGCACCGTCGCGGCGCCCGACCAGAGCACCGAGAACGGCACGTCACGCTGGGGATTGGTCATCTCCTCGCCCGCCGCCGTGGGCACCTCCAGGCCGGCGTAGTTGAAGAACAGCACCGGCACCACGGCGATGAACACCGCGTAGGTGGGCAGGAAGGCGTGTCCGCCGAAGCCGTGCACGCCGTGCCTGGCCGCGAAGATGGCGACGGACACGACGAAGAACGTCAGCACCGCCCCGCGCGCCCACGCCCCGAGCGTCGGCACCCACTTGCCGTACCGCAGAGACACGATCGCGGTCACGATGGTGAACCAGATGAAGGCCACCGCGTACACGTATTTCCAGGCGCCCCCGACGGGGCCGAAGAACTCCTCGATCGCGGCGAACGACACGATCGTGAGCGACCCGCCGATCCAGATCGGGTTGGAGATCCAGTAGATCACCGAGTTGATGGCGGCCAGCGGGCGCCCGAACGCCAGCCGGCTCCAGACGTAAGGGCCTCCCTCCTGCGGGAACGCGGAGCCGAGTTCGGCGACGGACAGCGCGTACGGCAGGAAGAACAGGACGCCGAGAAAGATCAGCCAGGTGAAACCCTGGGCGCCGTTGCTCGCGACGGCGCCGATGGTGTCGATCGTCACCACCGTGCAGATCAGGTAGAAGAACACGTCGAAACGCCGGAAGTGCCGCTGTAGCTTGCTCTTCTCCCGCAGGGCGGTGGCGGTGGTCTCGAAGACGGGCTGGGTCATGTCACATCTCCCGGTTATCTCGGCGCGCTCTCGCGCGGGATCCGGAAGAACGGCGATCGCAGGATGTAGCGCGCGACGAGCATCAGGGCCACGCCGGCCATGACGATGCCGAACAGTGACCACCGCTGCGACCCGGGCGCGTTCTGCCATGACCGGATCACGATCCATACCAGGAAGCCCGCCGCGGCCAGGGGGAGGATGCCGACCAGCACCGCGTCCCAGGCATTACTGAAGATGCGCCGCCGGTAGTACACGATGGCGGAGAACGCGGTGAGGATATAGAAGCTCGCGTACAGCACGCCGGTCACGTCGATCAGCTGGGTGAAGGCGTTCGCGATCGAGCCGGAGAGCAGGTAGATCCAGGTGACCGCCACCAGGACCACGCCGACAACGACGCTGGCGATGGCCGGGGTGGCGAACCGGGGGCTCACGTTGCCGAGGATCGAGGGCAGCACCCGGTGGCTCGCCATCCCGTAGATCATCCGGGCCAGGATGACGATGCTGACGCCGGTGGACGCGATCACCGACAGCGCGAGCGCGAGCGCCATCACCTTGGCGGCCGGGCCGCCGCCGAGCGCCTGGGCGACGTAGACGAGCACCGAGGACGAGTTGGCCTGCAGCTTGGCCGGCGGGACCACTCCCTGCAAGCCGATCTGGGAGAAGGTGTAGATGGCGATGAGCAGGGCGACCGCGATGACAGCGGCCTTGCCCGGGTTGTGCCGCCGGTGTTTCACTTCCTCGTTGACATAGACCGTAGCGTCCCAGCCAGCCAGCATGAACACCGCGATGAGCAGGCCAGAGGCCAGGCTGCCCCGTCCGCCGATCCCGCCGAGGCTGAACCAGTCGCTGGTGATCGGGAAGCTGCCGTGGTGGTGGCCGAGCGCGAACACCAGACCCCAGATCGAGAAGCCGATGAGGATCACGTACTCGATCACCCCCATGGCCACCTGGGTACGCGCGGTGAGACGGATGCCGGCCACCGCGATCACCAGCAGCACCACGATCACGGCGGTGCTGATGAAGATGTTCGGCCAGGTGCTCAGCACGCTGCCGCCGAAGATGGCCAGGACCGACGGGGCGAGCACCACCACGCCGGCCACCGCCGCGATCAGGCTGGCCGCGATCATCAGCCACCCGGTGAGGAACCCGAGGTACGGGTCGATCGCCCGGCCGACCCACTCGAAGGACGCGCCGCAGTTGGCGCTCCACAGGTTCAGGCGGCGATAGGCGTTGGCGATGACCAGCATCGGGATACCGCACAAGATGATGACCGGCCCGCTGCCGTAGGCCGCCGCCGCGGCCAGGCCGGCCAGGGACAGGCCGATGGCGACCGTCGGCGCGGAGTTGGCCATCCCGATGATGGTGTCCTGCGCGGCCCCGATCGCGTCGGGCTCCAGCCGGGCGGGCAGCACCTGGGTGGTTTCCGGGGCAGCCGTCATGAATCGTTCCGTCATCTTCCTACCTCTCGGCCTCGTGCCTGCCCCGGCCTGCAGCCTTCCGCGCTCATGCTCACGTCCGCCCGCAACAACGTGGCCGCGCCGAACATGGCGTTTAGCTGCTTTCAAACCTTACGGTCAGATTCCGCGTCCTGTGATAAGGACGGCGAATTTCGCAATGGCGGTAAGTGGCCATCGGCAGAAATGGGGGAGCATAAGCGGGGTCTTGACGCCGCACACCTCAATCGGTAATGAATAGCCGATGAATAGCTAACGGGAACTAATCAGAAGCATGCTCCTTATAGCCGGGCCTGAGACCGGTGTTACCACCGTGAGCAGTGCGGCAAAGTAGCACTTGAGGTGCCTAAAACGGTGCGGTTAGCGTTCGCCTGCGGCTGGGTCCTGCGGCTGGGTCCTGCGGTTGGGTCCTGCGGTTGGGTCCTGCAACTGGGCCGACCAGGCCGGGTCTTGTGGCGAATTCTCCGGGTAAATGCAAATCCGCAAATATTGCCCGGATACCGGCTAGGGTTGGCATTGGCACGCCGGGGCGCGCCTCATAGCAAGACAGACGGAGGGAAGGCAGGCCGTGCCAGCTTCACGGCTGAGTCGGCCATTGACCCCGGGGTGTGAGCAGAAATGCATGTTGAAATCGTCCTGGCGGCCCTGGTGATGGTGGTCGCCGTTCTCGTGGCCGCGGACTTCTTCCGCCGGACCAGCGATGCCCCGCACGAGTACCCGGCCGGAAATGAGCCCGGGAATGAGCAGGGCCCGGCCCATGACGCCGGGACGGAGACGTACCCGGCGTCCCGCGCCGGCTCCGCGGCGCCCCATTCATCCTCGCCCCCCTACGAACCCGCGGCCGCGGGTTCGCCCGCCGTTGCCCGCCAGGATGGTGCCCGTCAGGAAGGTGCCCGTCAGGCATCGGGCGGCGGGACGCCGGCGCCGTCGCCCGATTCCGGCGGGCCACGGACGAACTGGCTCGTCCGCACCCGGCTGTGCCTGCTGGCGGTCGTCTCCGCGGCGGCCGCGGCCCTCGCCACCGCCAGTTTCATCCGCGCGGTCGGCGCCTTCCAGCGCGCCTCGGCCGACTCCAACGTGAGTTCCATGCGCGACGGGGCCATCGCGTCGGCCATCCTGGCCCTGCTCTTCGCGGCCGTCATCCTGGCGGTGGGGCTGTGCTCCGCGCTGATCTTGATCAGATCGGTGGTGCGTCCGCTGCGCCAGCTGCGGACCGGGGCGGTCGAGCTGACCGAGGTATGGCTGCCCGACGCGCTCCGCAATGTCAGCCGGCCCGACGGCAAGGGCCCGCCGCTCGCCGTCAATGCCGTCGGCGTCTCCGCTCTCGATGAGATAGGCGATGTCGCGCGTGCCTTCGACCAGGTGCAAGGCGAGGTGCTGCGGCTGGCCGACAACGAGGCCGGGCTTCGCGGCAAGCTCAGCGAGATGTTCACCGAGCTGTCTGGCCGCGGCCAGACCCTGATGGAACACCAGCTCCGGCTCATCGACGAGCTCGGCCAGACCGAGCTGGACGCCGGCCGGCGGGCGAGCCTGGTCAGCATGAACCACCTGGCCACCCGCATGCGCCGCTACTCGCAGAACCTGCTCGTGCTGGCCGGCCATGAGCTGCCGGGCTGCTGGAACCGCCCGGTGATGCTGGTGGAGGTGATCAGGGCCGCGGTGGCGCAGACCGGGGAGTACGAGCGCGTCTCGGTCAGCGTGCAGCCGGACATCGCGGTATCCGGACCCGCCGTCATCGACATCGTCCACCTGATCGCCGAGCTGGCTGAGAACGCGGCGTCGCTGTCGGCCGCGGATACGCCGGTCGACATCTCCGGCCGCGCGCTCGTCACCGGCGGCGTCCTCGTCGAGGTCACCGATCAGGGGGTCGGCATGAACCCGGAGACGATGGCGCAGGCTAACTGGCGGCTGGAGAACCCGCCGCCGGTCGACGTGGCGGTCTCCAGGAACATGGGCCTGTTCGTGGTGGGCAGGCTCGCGATGCGGCACGGCGTCAAGGTCCGGCTGCAGCCGGCTGCCACCGGCGGCCTCACCGCCTTGGTCTGGCTGCCCGATACCGTCATCGTGCTGCCGAAGGCAGGAGGGGCGGCCGGTCACAGCCCCGCGGAGCCGGACACCATGGCCAGCTCGACCAGGCCCGCGCCGACGCCGGAAGACGTCCGGACGCTCCAGCCGGCCGTCGCGGGACCGCCCGCCGTCCCGGGCCATCCAGTCCCGGGCCATCCCGCCGTCCCGGGCCATCCCGTTGCCTCGGACCTGCCCGTTGGCCCCGGCCTGCGACCCCGGCACGCCCGGCCTGCCCTCCGGCTGCGGGCCCCTGTCCAGCTTTCCGCCTCGCGTCAGGCCTTCAGCTGGTCCGACACCCCCGTCCGGTCGCAGCCAGCCGAGAGCAGCCAGCCCGCCGGCGAGCAAGCGCCCGGCGAGCAGGCGCCCGGCGAGCAGGCCCCCGAGGATCCCTCAGGGCAACGGCGCCTGCCCATCTACGACGCGGTCGAGTCGGACTGGTTCAGCAGCCACGGCCAGCGGACCGACAGCGCTGCGGTGGCCGGGGCTGGCTGGGGGACAGCCGCCGACAGCGGCTGGGATGCCGCGAAGACGGTCCTCGCGCCGGCTTCGAGCGGCGTGACGACGTCGGGCTTGCCGGTGCGGACACCGCGGGCGAACCTGGTGCCCGGCACGGCCGGGCGACCGCTATCCGGCGGGGCCGACCCGGCTGGTCCGGCCGACCTGGGCGGGGCGGCCGGAATGACCAGGTCGGCCGACGCGATCAGGAACCGGCTCGCCGGGTTCCAGCAGGGCGCCAGCCGGGGACGCGCGGCGGCAGGTGGCGGCCAGGACGAGACCGGCTGACGCCGGCGCCCCGCCCCGCCGCGGTGCCGGTTCTGGCCTCTTGACCTGCGGTTGCCCGGCTAGTTACCCTCGAATTCCTATGTACGGCTTCAGGCTGAGATATGTAAAAAATCCGTCCTGCTCCTCGCGGGATTGATCGCTCTTATACTCGCCTGGTACGACCTATCGCGTGCATTGTTTATTCTGATTACCCTGTTTGCGGCCGTTGTGGGGATGATCACGTGGTTCGCGAGGAACGCGTGGACGCAGACTCGCGAGGATGATTCCCGGCCGGCCCAGGTGGCGACCAGGCCACGGCGGGAGCGGAAATCCAGGGCGCAGGCCCGGGCCCGGCGCGCCGAGGAATTGCACCCCGGGGCGACCATCACCCTTTCCGAGGAGCGGGAGACGGCGGACATCGACGACGTGTTCGCCGCGCTGGACGATCAGCTGGTCGGCCTGGTCCCGGTGAAGAGGAAGGTCGAGGAGATCGCCTCGCTGCTGCTGGTGGACCGGGTCCGCAACCGGTTCGGCCTCGAGGCCCCCCGGCCCAACCTGCACATGTGCTTCACCGGCGACCCTGGCACCGGGAAGACCACGGTGGCGCTGCAGATGGCCGATCTGCTGTCCCGGCTCGGCTACCTGGAAAAGGGACACCTGGTCCACGCCATGCGCGACGACCTCGTCGGTGAATTCATCGGGCAAACCGCGCCGAAAACCAAGCGCATTCTCGAACGGGCCATGGGCGGGGTCCTTTTCATCGACGAGGCTTATTACCTGTACCGGGACGGCGATTCAAAGGATTACGGTCAGGAATGCATCGACATCCTGCTCCAGGTGATGGAGAACGACCGGGACAAGCTGGTGGTGATCCTGGCGGGCTACCAGGACCGCATGGACGGGTTCTTCGAGAGCAACCCCGGCATGAGCTCGCGGATCGCGCATCACCTCGACTTCGCCCCGTACAAGCTGGATGAGCTGGTGGCCATCGGCCGGGCCATGCTCGACCGCTCGTCCTATTACCTTTCCGCCGAGGCCGAGGTGGCTTTCCGCGATTACCTGACCCTGCGCATGGGGCAACCGCGATTCGCCAATGCCCGCAGCGTCCGCAACGAGCTGGAGCGGTCCAGGCTCCGGCACGCGCACCGGCTGACCGCCGAACCCGAGCGGAGCCGCAGCATGGACGACCTCATGCGGCTGGAGGCCGTCGACATCCTGGCCAGCCCGCTGTTCGCCCTGGCGGAACCGGTACCGACCGTGGGGGAGGCGGCTCCCCGCCACTAAGATCAGTCCCCGCGGCGCACCTCAGTCCCCAGCACGGCGGCGGCCGGGGCCGGCGTGGGGGCGTCGACCGGATCGGCGGTGTACTGGCGCGGCAGGGTCTCGTCGGCGCCCGCCGGGACCCTGGCCGCCCGCAAGACGAGGGTCAGGACCGCCGAGACCGCGATGTTGAGGATGATCGCGGTCAGCCCGATGTAGTAGGTGTGCCCCCACACGGTATTCACCGACCCGGCCCAGTGCGAGGTCGTCGGCGTCGACACGTTGTACGCGGCGATCGTGCCGTAGATCATCCCGGCCAGCCAGCCCGCGAGCAGGGCCCAGCGGTGGAACCACCGGGTGAACAGGCCGAAGACGATCGCCGGGAAGGTCTGCAGGATCCAGATGCCGCCCAGCAACTGCAGGTTGATGGAGAACGTCTTGGGCAGCTCGATCGCGAACAGCAGCGCCCCCAGCTTGACGAGCATCGAGACCCACTGCGAGACCTTCGTCTCGAGCCTAGGGCTGGCGTCGGGCTTGAAGAACTCCTTGAAGATGTTCCGGGTGAACAGGTTGGCGGCGGCGATGGCCATGATCGCGGCCGGCACCAGCGCCCCGATGACGATGGCCGAGAAAGCGATCCCGGTGAACCAGCTCGGGAACAGGTGCTGGAACAGGTACGGCACCGCGAGCTGCGGGTTCCCGGCCTTTTTCACGTTCGCGACCGTCGCCTTGTCGGCCAGCGCCACGTAGCCGAGCAGGGCGATGAAGCCGAGCATGATCGAGTAGAGGGGCAGCAGCGCCATGTTGCGCTTGATGATGTCCCGTCGCTTGGTGGACAGCACGCCGGTGACCGCGTGCGGGTAGACCATCAGGGCCAGCGCGGAGCCGAGGGCCAGGGTGGAGAACGCGAGCTGGCTGTTGCCCGTGGTGGGGATGAACACGCCCGGCTTACCCGTAGCCGGGTTGACCGCCTTCAGATGGGTCTCGGCCGTCCCGAAGACGTGCCCCCACCCGCCCACCTTGGCCGGTAGGTAGAGGACCGCCACGATGACCATCAGGTAGATCAGGGTGTCCTTGATGAAGGCGATCAGCGCGGGGGCCCGCAGCCCGGACACGAACGTGAAGATGGCGAGCACGAGGAACGCGATGATCAGCGGCAGGTCCTTGACGAACGCGTTGCCCGACGTGGTGCCGACGCCCATCACCGTGAGCACGGCCTGGATGCCCACCAGCTGCAGCGCGATGTAGGGCATCAGCGCCAGGATGCCGGTGAAGGCGATGGCCAGCGCCAGGCCGCGCGACCCGTACCGGCCGCGGATGAAGTCGGCCGGGGTGACGTAGTGGTGCACCCGGGCGATCGACCACAGCCTGGGCAGGAAGATCAGCGCGATCGGGAACAGGATGACCGTGTACGACACCGCGAACCAGCCCGTCACCGCGCCGGCGCCGAACATCGCGGCGGGCACCGCGATGAAGGTGTAGGCGGTGTAGAGGTCGCCGCCAAGCAGGAACCAGGCGACGAAGGTGCCGAAGCCGCGCCCGCCCAGACCCCACTCGTTCAGGTGCAGCATGTCATCGGCCCGGCGCCACCGCGCGGCCGCGAAACCGACCCCCGTGACGACCAGGAACAAGACGACGACGATGGTGAAGGTGACGGCGTTGACGTTGCTCATCTGGTCACCTCGCCTCCGCTAGCGGCCGCCGAGCCCCGGGTGCCGTCCTCGGATGCCGGGGGGCGCAGCCTGCGCTGCAGCGTGATGACGATCCACATCACGATCCCGAGCACGGGCATGTAGATCAGCAGGTAGACGTAGAAGAAGGGGAAGTCGCCGACCTTCGGCGTGGCGCTGGCGTAGAGCGGCACCCACAGCGCGAAGAAGATCGAGGCGAAGACCAGGATGGCGATGATAGCCGAGGTAACCGGGTGGGCGGCGACCGGGGACCGGGAGCGACCGGGGATCGCGGGCGTGTCGGACGGCTGGGTCATGGTTGCCCTCTCGTCGGGAGAAAGCCTCTCACCGTGACTGACATCACCCAGGTTCCATGCATGGTCCGGCTCAAACCATGAATGGGCAATGCTTTGCGAGCACAATGAGAAAATTGCCATCTCACTAGCCAAGACCGCTATTACCGCAGGCCAGTGACATGTGGACCGCCTAGCCAGCCTCGCCAGGCGATTCTCATCCGATGAGGAAAATGATTTAGTCCCGGAAGCCCGGCGCCGTCACCGGCGGAGCCTGGTCACGAACTTGTACCGGTCGCCCCGGTACCACGACTGCGCCCACTCCACCGGCTCCCCGGTGACGTCGAACGCGTGCCTGGACAGCAGCAGCAGCGGCAGCCCCGCGTCCACCCCGAGCAGCTGGGCGTCGTGCGGGTCCGCGAGCACCGTCTCGATCGTCTCCTGCGCCTCGGCCAGCTGGATGCCGTACGCCGACCCCAGCGTCTCGTACAGCGACCGGTGCCGCTCCAGCTGCTTGCGCAGGCCGGGAAAGCGCCGCGCGGGCAGATGCGAGGTGTCGATCGACATCGGCTCGCCGTCGGCCAGCCGCAGCCGGTGGATGCGCAGCGCGCGGCCGCCCGGCCGGACACCGATCAGCTCGGCCAGCGGCTCATCCGCGGTGACGTACCCGATGTCGAGGATCTTGGTCTGCGGGTGCAGGCCGTGCGCGCGCATCCCCTCGGTGTAGCTGGCCAGCTCCAGCGCCTGGGCCACCTTGGGCTTGGCCACGAACGTGCCCTTGCCCTGCATCCGCAGCAGGCGGCCCTCGATGACCAGCTCGGCAAGCGCCTGCCTGACCGTGGTCCGCGAGGTCCCGTACGAGCGGGCGAGCTCCCGTTCCGGCGGTACCGGGCTGCCGGGGTCCAGCGCGGCGGTGAGCTCGAGCAGCTGGCGCTTCACCTGGTAGTACTTGGGCAGCCTCGGCCGGGCATCCGCGCCGGGCCCCCCGGGCGTGTCATCGGCCGGCAGCAGAGAAGCGGTCATCCGGAATCATTGCCTTAATGAGAGGTGAACGTCAACTCTCATCATCGTCGCCTACGGCGCTCAGCGCGCGTTTCGCGCCGCGAAATCACGCTCGGTCAGGTCGGCCGGCCCGAACGGCCCAGGTGGACTCGCCCAGCGTCACCGCGAGGGAATGATCTCGGCCCCGGATGCGATGATGATGCTGTGCCCACGCTGAACGACCTGGCCAGGAGCCATACCAGCCTCGGCGAGGCCGACGTCGAGTACCTGCACTCGCTGGTGTCGGACTGGCAGTTGCTTGCCGACCTGTCCTTCGCCGACCTGATCCTGTGGGCGCCGGCCAAGGATGGCACCGGCTGGCTGGCCATCGCCCAGATGCGTCCCACCACCGGGCCCACCTCGCTCAATGACGACGTGGTCGGCACCTTCGCCGGGCCGCAGGACCAGCGGGTGCTCGACGTGTCCAGGGACGAGCGGCGCATCTGGCGGGAGAGCGACCCGGACTGGGCGAACGGCGTCCCGGTGCGCACCGAGGGGATCCCGGTGACGCGGGCGAACCGGGTGATCGCGGTCATCGAGCGGTGCACCAACCTGAACTCGGCCCGGACCCCGAGCCGGCTCGAGCTCACCTACCTGCAGGGCGCCGACGACCTGGCCCGGATGGTGGCCGAGGGGACGTTCCCGTTCCCCGGCGCCGACGCCATGCTGGTCCGGTCGCCGCGTGTCGGCGACGGACTGCTCAGGCTGGGCAAAGCCGGGCGGGTCATCTACGCCAGCCCGAACGCGCAGTCCGCCTACCGCCGCCTCGGCTTGGCCGCCGACCTGATCGGAGCCGAGCTCAGCGTGGTCACGACGGGCCTGGTCGCCTCGGACGAACCGCTGGACGAGTCGCTCATGGTAGTGGCCGCGGGCCGCGCCCCGCGCGAGGCCGAGGTGGACGGGAACGGCTCGGTGGTCCAGCTGCGCTCGATCCCGCTGATCGTGGGCGGCAGCCGCACCGGCGCCCTGGTGCTGGTGCGGGACGTCACCGAACTGCGCCGCCGCGAGCGGGAGCTGATGACCAAGGACGCCACGATCAGGGAGATCCATCACCGGGTGAAGAACAACCTGCAGACGGTGGCCGCCCTGCTCCGGCTGCAGGCCCGCCGGCTCCGGGCCCCCGAGGCGCGGGCCGCGCTGGACGAGGCGATCCGCCGCGTCGGCTCGATCGCGGTGGTGCATGAGACCTTGTCCCACGCGCCCGAGGAGGTCGTCGACTTCGACGACATCGCCGACCGGGTGGCCAGGATGGCCGGCGAGGTGTCCGCCGCCGAGGTCGGGGTGATCCCGAAGATCACCGGGTCGTTCGGCCCGCTGTCCGCGGCCGTGGCGACCCCGCTGGCCCTGGTGCTGACCGAACTGCTGCAGAACGCGCTGCAGCACGGCTTCTCCGGCACGCAGGCCGCCCGCGAGCCGGGGTTGATCGAGGTCGTCGTGGTGCGCGAACCGGAGCGGCTGACGGTGACGGTGGCGGACACCGGCGTGGGCCTGCCCGAGGGGTTCGAGCTGGACTCGGCGACCAGCCTCGGCCTGCAGATTGTCCGCACCCTGGTGGTGGGGGAGCTTGGCGGGCGGCTGCGGATCGCGCCCCGGCCGGGTGGCGGCACCGAAGCGATAGTGGATCTCCCCGTCGGCAACGAGCCCGACCGGGGAAACAGTGACTTAATTTCGGTTAAACAATCGCCTGTTACACGTGCGCGCGGGCGCGGAGCCTGATCGTCCGGCGCTTGAGCGCGCGCCGCTCGTCCTCGCTCATCCCGCCCCAGACGCCGGCGTCCTGGCCGGACTCGATCGCCCAGCGCAGGCATTCCTCCATCACCGTGCAGCGGCGGCAGACCTGTTTCGCTTCCTCGATCTGGAGTAGCGCCGGACCGCTGTTCCCGATGGGGAAGAACAGCTCAGGGTCCACCTCACGGCAGGCGGCTTCGTGGCGCCAGTCCATGATGTCCACTCCTTCTCGGCGACCGGCCGCCTGCGGATGCGTCCGGTTTGCGCGTCTATCTATAGCTTGTGAAGCTTTTCACGAGCCTTGCCGTCTTTCACCGTCGCCCAAGTTTCCCGGGGCCACTATGATGCCGAGCATCAACGCGGCCTGGCCGCCAGGCGGCCCGCCGTGCCCCCGAAGGCGACGCACGCGTCATCCGAGCTGCTGACACATGCGAGACGCCCCCGTACCAGGCATCACGTCAAGCCTCTCAACGTCGGTTGACGAGCGCAAGAGGGCACGGCGGACCTTCAGCGGAATTTAATGTCAGATCGATCACATTTTGCTCTCGGCGCGTTAGCAAGGTCCGTTTAGCCCTGCGACGGGCCCGTGAATCACGCCACGATGCGCAGCGCATGCGGCACGAACTGGAACTTCACCGCCTCGGTCTCGCCGAGGTACTCCCCGTCGGCCTGCAGCGCGATCGGCCGGGCCGAACGCAGCGTGAAGGATTTCGAGCCCAGTACGGACAGCAGATTCCGCCCGCGCGGCGGGCGGCTCCGGACGTATAGCATCTGGCCGACCGCGTTCAAGACCGTGATCAGCCGGAGCCGCTGCAGCGCCAGCAGGTCGAGCCCGGAGTTGAAATCCGGATTAGGAACGGGCAGCAGCGGGCGGTTGCCGAGGTAGGTCCACGGCGAGCGGTTGGTGACGATGGTCATGAACAGACCGCTGACCGGCGGCTCCCCGTCGCGCTCCACGGTCAGGGCGGGCCGGCGCCGGTCGGTGCCGGCGTAGTACTGGTGCACCATCGTTCGCAAGAACAGCGGCACGCTCTCCCGGCGGCCCTGCGCCCGGAGCCGGTCCACCTCCCGCACCACCTCGGCGTCCCAGCCCAGGCCCGCGCTGAAGGTGAAGTACCGGTCGTCGGCCAGGCCGAGCCCGATCGTGCGGTGCCGGCCCGCCGCGACTGCCTCTCGTACCTGGCGGATCGCCGCGGCGGCGTCGAGCGGCAGGCCGAGCGCCCGGGCCAGCACGTTGCCGCCGCCGCCCGGTATCACCGCGACGAGCGGCCTGCCATCGGTAAGGCCCATGAGGCCGTTGACGACCTCGTTGACCGAGCCGTCCCCGCCGTGCACGATGACCAGGTCCGCGGTGGTCGCCGCGGCCAGCTCACGCGCGTGGCCGCGGTACTGGGTCCGCTCCACGTCCAGGTCCAGCACCCCGGCCAGCGTGCGGACCGCGAGGTCGGTGACGGTCGCCGTCATCGACGTCGCGTTCCGGTTAACGATCAGCAGGCCGCGCACCCGCCTAGGCTAACCGCCGCCTAAGCTGGAAACCTGTGCGGCCCCCTGATCATGGATAGGTGTGACGACATGGCGACCCGACCGGCCAAGGCGTCCGGGACATCACGGTCCCGGCGCGCCCAGGCTCCCGGCAAGCCCGCCCCAGCCACAGCACCGGCACCCGCTGCAGCCGAGGCGTCCACGCCAGCACCGGCGGCGGTCCCGCCGCCGCGCGCGCTGCGCCTGGCCGCGGCCGTCCTCGCCGTCGAGGCGGTCGGCATGTGCGTGGCGGCGGGCTTTTCCGCCGTCTCGACCGCGGACGGGCAGTCCTACCAGCGGGCCAGCGGGATCGCGCTGACGCTGATCGCGGTCGGCACGGCCGTCGTGTTCGCGCTGTTCGCGCGGGGCCTGGCCAAGGCCAGGCCGTGGACCAGGACCCCGGTGGTCATGACCCAGCTCGCCATCGGCGTGTGGGCCATCTACCTGCTGAGAGACCACCGGTTCGAGTGGGGCGTGCCGATGCTGCTGGTCGCCGCCTGCGGCCTGGTCGCCCTGTTCACCCCCGCCAGCCTGCGCGCCCTCAACCGCCCGCCCATGCGGCCCTAGACACGCCCAGGCCTTATTCCTCGGTGGTCAGGCCGTCGCGTAGCTGAGTCAGGGTCCTGGCCAGCAGCCGGGACACGTGCATCTGGGAGATGCCGAGCTCGGCCGCGATCTGGGACTGGGTCATATTGCCGAAGAACCGGAGCAGCAGGATCTTCTTCTCCCGCGGCGGCAGCTGCTCGAGCAGCGGCTTGAGCGATTCCCGGTACTCCACCCCCTCCAGCGCGTCGTCGACCATGCCGAGCGAGTCGGCGACGGCGGGGGCGTCCTCGTCGCCCGAGTCGGGCGCGTCCAGCGAGACGGTGGAGTAAGCGTTGGCCGACTCCAGCCCCTCGAGGACCTCTTCCTCGCTCATCTGCAGATGGGCCGCGAGCTCGGAAACCGTCGGCGCGCGTCCCTCCCGCTGGGCTAGGTCGCCGATGGCCTTGGTCAGCGAGAGCTTGAGCTCCTGCAGGCGGCGCGGCACGCGGACCGCCCAGCCCTTGTCCCTGAAGTGCCGCTTGATCTCGCCCACGATGGTGGGCGTGGCGTAGGTGGAAAACTCCACGCCGCGCTCCAGGTCGAACCGGTCGATCGACTTGATCAGCCCGATCGTGGCGACCTGGGTGAGGTCGTCGAGCCACTCGCCGCGGTTGCGGAACCGGCGCGCGAGGTACTCGACCAGCGGCAGGTGCAGTTCCACCAGGTAGCCGCGGATACGAGCCCGTTCGGGATCCTCGGGCGCCAGTACGGCCAGCCGCTCGAACAGCTCACGGGCCCGCGCCCGGTCGGGCGAGGAATGCTCGATCCGCACGGTCTCCGCGGTGGCCTGGGCCACCTCGTAGTCCTCGGTCACCTGGACCTCGAACTCGCTGCTCACCCGGACCTCGTCCCGTGATGCCCGGCGGTGCCAGGGGTCCCCGAGTTCACGTTCTCCCGCCGCTTGCGGAGCACGATCGACACCTGGTCATCGGCGCCCAGCCGGGAGTCGACCGTCCCGGCCAGGGCGGACAGCACGGTCCAGGCGAAGGTGTCCCGGGCGGGTGTCCGCGGCTCGGCCGCGGTCACCGAGACGGTGATCGTCATCTCCTCGGCGCCGAGATCGAAGGCGCATTCGAGGTTCGTGCCCGGTATCGCCTGGGCGAGCAGCATCGCGCAGGCCTCGTCCACGGCGATGCGCAGGTCCTCGATCTCGTCCAGGGTGAAGTCGAGCCGGGCGGCCAGGCCCGCCGTCGCCGTTCGCAGCACGGACAGGTAGGCGCCCTCGGCGGGCATGCAGACCGTCACGTGGTCGCGATCGGCCGGTGCCGCGGCGGGATCCCGCTGGCCCGGCACGGACCCGTAAGCCGTCGTCGCGGCGGTGTCTTCGGTCACGTCTCTCCTTCGGGCAGGTAGCCGGTCGCCGCCCGCCGTGCTGTTCGAGGTTCGCGTTATCCAGATCCCAGCCGGTCCTGGATAACGCTCACGCAAGCAACCTACCGCCCGCGGGCCATGACGAGAAACACGGCGCGCCGCCCGCAGTCTGACCCTGCGCGTCTCCCCGCTCACCCTCCGCCCCGCGCGCCCCGGCCGCACCCCGCCGCGCCGTGTCCCGGACACCATGAAACCCGGGTCTCATGGCGTCAGGGCAACCTGAGACCCGGGTTTCACGACGTAGGGCGGCAGGGCCAGCCGGGGCCGCAGCCCCGCGGCGCGGCCTAGGCCTGCTTGGTCTCCCAGAAGATCTTGTTGATCTCCTCGATCTTGGCCAGCAGCTCGTCCGCCTTGCCCACGTCCACGCTGCCCTTGGTACCGCTCGCCCCGGCGAGCTTGGTGGCCTCGTTGAACAGCTGGTGCAGCTGCGGGTACTTCTCGAAGTGCGGCGGCTTGAAGTAGTCGGTCCACAGCACCCAGAGGTGGTGCTTGACCAGCTCGGAGCGCTGTTCCTTGATGAAGATCGCGCGGGCCCGGAACTCGGGGTCCGTGTTCTGCGCGTACTTTTCCGCGATGGCCTTGACCGATTCCGCCTCGATCCGGGCCTGCGCCGGGTCATAGACTCCGCACGGCAGGTCGCAGTGGGCGTGGACGATGGTCTTAGGCTCGAGCAGGCGGGTGAGCAGCCTCATCGATTTCCTTTCTCCGCACGTGTTGCTTGCAGACCCGACACTACCCCTGCCGCCTGCGCCGACACCTGGAGGGATGCGTGCACTGGCCCATCTGGCGGGCCAAGGTGACCGAACGGTCCATGGAGCCCGCCCTGCGTCCCGGTGACTGCCTGCTGATTCGCCGCACCCGCCGGATCCGCCCCGGCCAGGTCGTGATCGCCCGGCACCCGGACCGGCCGGAGATGCTCCTGGTCAAGCGCGCCGCCCGGCGCGCCGACGGCGGCTGGTGGCTGGAGTCGGACAACCCGGGGGCCGGCGCGGTGGACAGCCGGAGGTTCGGGGCGGTGCCCGGGCCGCTCATCGAGGGCCGGGTCCTGGTCCGTTACTGGCGGGCGCGCTCTTTACTCCCGAACGGGCCGGGTATACGCCCCGCACACGAGAACGGCCCCGCCGGGCGGCGGGGCCGTTCTGCGTTCGTGCTAACTCAGTGACGGGGGGCTTCGGGGAGTTCCTCCTCGCCGTGCTGCCGGTTGACCAGCAGGAGCATCTCCTCACGCGGCAGCTTGGTGCGCATCGCCCACAGGTAGATGGCCACGCTGAACGCGGCCACGACCAGCATGTCCCACCAGAACGGGATGGCGTTGGTGTTGACCGGGGCCGCCTCGGCGCCGCCGCTGTACTGACCCTGCCAGGAGATGATGCCCATGCCGATCAGCCAGACCGGCAGCCAGATCGCCGACTTCCAGTCCAGCGGCGGCCGCTGCGGATCCATCGCCATAAAGATGCCGATGATCACGTACCCGATGATCAGGACGACGCCGAGCTTCCAGATCACCTCGAAGCCCGACCAGTAGATGAGCAGGTTGGCGATGATGAACGCGAACGGGGCGAGCACCGCCGCGGCCGGCATCCGGTACGGCCGGTTCGCATCGGGCACCTGACCGCGGAACGCGCCCACCGATAGCGGCGCCCCGGCGTACATGAGCACGCTCGCCCCGGTGATCAGGCCGACCAGCGAGTGCCAGCTCGGGAACGGCAGCAGGAAGAACAGCCCGATGATGAACGCGGCGATCAGCCCGACCCACGGGATGCCGTTGCTGCTGACCCGGCCGAAGATCTGCGGGAAGTACCGGTTCCTGGCCAGGCCGTAGCTGACCCGCGACGTCCCGGTCGTGTAGATCAGCCCGGTGCCGGACGGGGAGACGAAGGCGTCGATCCGCAGGATGTGCGCCAGCCAGGCCACCCCGCCCAGGACCGCGACGGCCGCGAATGGCCCGGCGTTCAGCTCCGCGATGGACGGATTACACGTTCCCGTGTCCGGGCAGGTGAGGCCGATCAGGCCACCGTGGGCGCCGACCAGGGCCGGCGGCAGCGCGACGATGAACGCGAGCTGGAGCAGGCAGTAGATCACGGTGCCGATCAGGACCGAGATGATAATCGCCAGGGGCAGGTTGCGCCCCGGGTTCTTGATCTCCCCGGCCAGCTGGTCGCACTGCTCGAAGCCGGAGTAGGCGAAGATGATGCCCGCGGCCGGCAGCGCGCCGAACAGGGCCTTGATCCCGCCCGGCATGAAGCCCGTGTCTCCGGCGGTGAAGTTGCCGCCGTGCCACTGGGTCAGCAGCACGATAATGGCCAGCACCGGGACCGCGACCTTCCACCAGGTGACGACGTTGTTGACCCGGGCGAAGATGCGCATGGCCAGGAAGTTGACCGCGACGAAGATCGCCATCAGGATGATCGTCAGGATGAAGCCGACCCCGGTGACGTTCTTCGTCTCCGAGTCGTAGATGCTCGGCCAGTAGTACGACGCGTACTGCATGAACGCGAAGCACTCGATCGGCGCGATCGTCACGGCCTGCACGTACGAGAAGAACCCGAACCCGACGCCGGCCACGCTGCCGAACGCGAAGTGCGGGAACCTGGCCGTGCCGCCGGAGACCGGGTACATCGCGCCGAGCTCGGCGTGGGCGAGCGCGAGGATGATGACCACGGCTCCGGCGATGAGCCAGGCGATGATGGCGGCGCCGCCCACCGCCTGCGCGGCGAACAGCGCGCCGAACAGCCAGCCCGAGCCGATGATCGACGTCTCGGACGCCCAGGTGGCCCCGATCAGCCCGAGCTCCCGTTTAAGGCCGACGTCTGTCGGTGTTGTTACGGCGACCCCTGCAGTTTCAGCTGCCATGTGCCATCCCTTTTCCGATCGTGCCCGTTGGGCTAGCCACCCGCGGCGCGAGATCCCCGCCCTGCCGGATGAGCGTCTCGTATGCGTCGAGTGAAATCATCGTAGAGATCATCGACATGACTGAGAAGTGCTCACCCGGATTCGTTTTGATAACGCAGGTCACGGCCCATATGGCGGGACTAATGGCGCTCCGGGACCCGTTACCTCACATCGCTTGCAGATGTCGGGACGAATAACTCGACGTTACGTTTCGCAGTCGGTATGTAATGGCCATCACCGGCCAAGATGCCCGGAAAGGGGCGGTCTGAAACGCCGCGCCACACCGTGGCTCACTACACCGTGGCGCTCGGCGTCTTCGCCTCGCCCTCGTCCTCGCCGCGCTTCCTGGCCCGGTACGCGGAGACATTTGCCCTGTTCATACAGCGCTCGGAACAGTAACGCCTGGTGTTGCTGGTGCTGGTGTCGATGAAAACGCCCGGGCAGTCCGCCGCCTGGCAGATGCCGAACCGGTCGATGCCCACGTCGGTGAGCCGGACGGCCAGGCCCATCACGGCGCCGGCCGCGTACTTGTCCGCGACCGAACCGCTCTCGGTGTAGTGCACGTGCCAGGGCTGCCGGTCGTGCCCGGACAGCTGCGGGTGGACCGGGTGCTGGATCAGCATCGCGTTGAGCCGGGCGGCGGCGTCCTCGCCGTCGCCTTGCGCGCAGGCGGCGAAGAAGGCGCGGAGCTCACAGCGCAGGCCCCGCAGCGAGTCGAGGTCGTTGCGGGACATGCCGGTGTTCAGGTGCTCGCGGTCGGCGACCAGGGCGCGCAACCCGTCCAGGTTGGTGAGCCGGTCACCGTCCTGGCCCCCGGCACCGGCCGTGTTCACGAGCCGTACCGCGAGTTCAGCGTAGGAGTTGAGATCCACTCCCGTTCCCTAGCTGCCCGTCCCGAGTTGCGGGGAGGCTGGTGATGTAATGGTCTGTTGCCGGTATCGAGTATTACACCAACGGCCGGACAGATGCCAGCAGCGCGCCGGCGTTCTGTGTCACAACGGCTACACGGACACCTGAGCATTGCGCCTGGCTCCGGAGCCGACCGCCGGGTTTTGTAGGGTGTAGGGCATGTTTGCTGCGACTGCTGTGCGTATTGACGCTGATGATCCGCTGTCCGGGCTCGAACTGGGCGACCGCCCGGAGCCAGCCTGCCCGGACGGGTGGACGACGGTCACGGTGAAGGCGGCCGCGCTCAACCATCACGACGTCTGGACGCTCCGCGGCGTGGGCATCTCCGAGGACCGGCTCCCCATCGTGCTCGGCTGCGATGCCGCCGGGCTCGACGAGGACGGCAACGAGGTCGTGGTGCACGCGGTCGTTGCCGACCCCGACGCAGGTGGCGGCGACGAGACCCTCGACCCGCGCCGGTCGCTGCTGTCCGAGCGCCACGACGGCGCCTTTGCCGAGCGGGTCTGCGTACCGCGGCGCAACCTGGTGCCGAAGCCCGCGGCGCTGTCCTTCGAGGAGGCCGCGTGCCTGCCGACGGCCTACCTGACGGCGTACAAGATGCTGTTCGAGAAGTCTGGGGTCCAGCCGGGCGCGACGCTGCTCGTGCAGGGCGCGGGAGGCGGGGTGGCGACCGCGCTGATCGTGCTCGGCCGCGCGGCCGGCTACCGGATCTGGGCGACCAGCCGCAGCGAGACCAAGCGCGAGCAGGCCCTCAAGCTCGGCGCCGACCGGGTCTTCCCGTCCGGGGCCAGGCTGCCCGAACGGGTCGACGTCGTGCTGGAGACGGTCGGACAGGCGACCTGGGCGCATTCCGTGCGGTCGCTCAAGCCCGGCGGCCGGATCGTGATTTCCGGTGCGACCAGCGGCGACGCCCCGCCGGCCGAACTGACCCGGGTGTTCTTCACGCAGCTGTCGGTGACCGGCTCGACGATGGGGTCCCGCGATCAGCTCGGCCGGCTGACCAGGTTCCTCGAGCAAACCGCGGCCCGCCCGGTCATCGACCGGGTGCTGCCGCTAGCCCAGGCGCGCGACGGCTTCCAGGCCATGATCGCCGGCGACCTGTTCGGCAAGATCGTCTTCACCCTCTAGAGGGTCAGTCCTTTCCGGACGGCTTCCCGGCCTCGCCCGCGGGAGGAGTGTCGTCGGCGACCGAAGCATCGGCGGAAACGTCGTCTGAGGAGCCGGCGGGAGAGCCGGCCGCCCCGGCGGTGCCGGGGCCCTTCCCCTGCGCTTCCTCGTGGCCAGGGCCGGAGCCAGGGCCGAAGATCTCAGACTTGATCCGATCCAGCGCGTCTTCCAGGATCGTGCGCAGATCGGTGATGACGTTCTCGCCCGCGGCCGAGGACTGCATGGCCACCCGGCGCAGGTCGGAGGTGAACTGGACGGCCACCCGCTCCAGATCGCGCAGGGTCCCGAAGTCGAGCCCGCCGGGCCAGCCGGGCCGCCCGCGCATCCGGGCCCAGTCTTCCCAGCCGCGTCGCCCGGGCCAGTCCGTCCAGCCCGGGCCCTGACCCCAGCCTGACCCGCCCGGCGGATCCCAGTCCTCGTCGCCGGAGCGGAAGCCGGCACCGACGGGATCGCCGAGCCGCCCGGCGCCGATGGCCTCGTCGCGGGCACGCCTGGCTTCCTCGCGGAGCCGCCGGGCCTGCTCGTGCACCCGACGCGCCGCCTCGGGGCCCGGGCCCTCGTCGCCGGGGGCGGCATCGCCGGAGACCGCACTGCCCTCGCGGGACTCGCCGGGATCATGCGGCTGACGCGCCCGGTCCCGCCCCTCGCGGGCATCCTCACGGGCCTGCCGCGCCTGCTCACGAGCCTGTTCCTTGGCCTGCTTGACCTGCTCACGCGCCTCGTCGCGGGCCTGCCGCGCCTGCTCACGAGCCTCGTCGCGAGCCTGCTTGGCCTGCTCGCGGACGTCGGAGGCCATCTCCCGGCCCATCCGGCGGGACTCGCGCGCCGCCCAGGTCAGCTCCTCGCGCAGGCTGCGCACGGTCTGCCTGACGTCCTCCCTGACCTCACGGACGATGTCGCTGACCGAGGCGGACAGTTCCTCCTCGAGCTCGTCGAGCTCATCGCTGCGGCTGCGCAGTTCGTCGCGGCCGGCTTCGGTGATCCGGTAGACCTTGCGGCCGTCCACCTCGTCGTGGGTGACCAGGCCCTCTTCCTCGAGACGGGCCAGCCGGGGGTAGATCGTGCCGGGGGAGGGCGAGTACACGCCCATGAACCGGTCACGCAGCAGCCGGATTACCTCGTAGCCGTGCCTGGGCTCCTCGTCGAGGAGCCTGAGCAGGTACAGCCGGAGGCTTCCATGGCGGAATACCGGACTCAACTGGCCTCGCCTTCCATCTCATTCTCATTATCGGGCTGCTCGTCAGCCCGTACATCCTGCGGGCCGCGCCCGGCGCGTCGCAGCAGCATGACCCGGCCGGACATGGTGGTCACGGACACCTGTCCCGAGCCGGCGCCAAGGCTACCGCTAACGCTACGAGACGCCGGGGCCGATGATCGCCTAAGCTCCGCAAATTCGCTCCGGACGTCGCCCGAGACCGAGTGCAGGTTCACCCGGGCGTCGGCTTCGGCCGGGAGCCTGAGCACCACCTCGCCGGACACCGTGGTGACCTGCATCCCGCCCAGCGGGTCCAGGTCGAGGTCGGCGGTCACGTCGCCGCTGACCCCGTTCACGTCAAGGCGCTCGAGCCACCCGTCGGCGAGCGTCAGGTCCCCGGACACCGTATTGAAGTTGAGCTTGCCGTTGATGGCCTGCGCCTCGACCGCCCCGGAGACGGTGTTGGCGTCGACGTCACCGGTGACGCCGTCCAGCGTGATCCCGCCGGAGACGCTCTTGACCGAGGCACGCGCGCCCATGCCGGACATGACGGCGGTCGCGCTGACCACGCCGACCTGCGCCGCGCACTTCCGCGGGACGCTCACCGTCACCGTGGCCGAATGCCGCTGGGGCCGCAGCCACTTCAGCAGGCCCTCCCAGCTGAGGTTCTCGTGCGCGACGGTCAGAACCCCGTCGGCGAACGTCACGTTGAGCGGGTCGCCCTCGATGCTGGACACCTCGAGCGTCGGCTTCCCGGTGGTGGCGAGCACCGCTACCGAGCCCGCGATGAGCCTGACCCGCAGCCCGGTCACGTCGTCGAATTCCAGGCTGGTAGGAGTCTCGATGCTCCACTCGCTCGTCGGCATTCCACCCGTCCTTCCCATCGGCCTGCCCAGTACACCTAACGATATATCTCATTTCTTCAAAGTCAAGATGTATCGCGAATGGGCTGAGGCCGGGAGAGACGGCCGGCGACACCACCGCCCCCGACAGAAGCCGAACGGGCCCGGTCACCCGCCCCGGCGGCCGCCAGGAGCCTGACCGGGCCGGTCAGTCGTCCTCGTCGTCGAGCCGGGCCAGAAAGCTGGCCAGCCGGTCAACGGCGACGTCGAATCCGGGGTTGAGGTCGACGAAGTCGCGGAGCCGTTCGGCGAGCCAGGCCATCGAGACCTGTTCCTCGCCGCGCCGCTCCTCGAGTTCCTCGATGCCGCGGTCGGTGAAGTACACGTGCATCAGCTCCCCTGGGGGATGGCCGTCTCGATGATCTCCCGGTGGGTGGTGGCGTGCAGCTTGGCCGAACCGCCCGCAGGCGCTGAGCTGGCCGGCAGCGACACCACGCCAACCTGGCGACTGAGCACCCGCGGCAGCTTCAGCGCCATGGTCGGCCAGGCCCCCATGTTGGCCGGCTCCTCCTGCACCCAGGTGACGGACTCCGCTTCCGGGTACCGGGCCAGCTCGGCGCAGAGCTCGGAGACCGGCAGCGGGTACAGCCGCTCGACCCGGACGATCGCGGTGTCGGTCGCGCCGCCCGTGTTGGCGAGCAGGGCCCGGCGCCGCGCGGCCAGGTCGTAGTACACCTTCCCGGAGCACAGCAGCACCCGGCGTACGGCGGCGTCCGAATCCTGCGCCGAACCGATCAGAGCCCGGAACGATCCGCTGGTGAACTCGCTGACCGCCGAGGCGGCCGCCTTGAGCCGCAGCATGGACTTCGGGGTGAACACGATCAGCGGCTTGTGCCGCCCGGACAGGCACTGCCAGCGCAGCAGGTGGAAATAGTTTCCCGGCGACGTGGGCATGGCCACGGTCATGTTGTCCTGCGCGCACAGCGACAGGAACCGCTCCACCCGGGCCGAGGAGTGGTCGGGCCCCTGGCCGTCGTAGCCGTGCGGCAGCAGCAGCACCACGCCGGAACGCTGTCCCCACTTCTGCTCGCCGGAGCTGATGAACTCGTCGATGATCGTCTGCGCGCCGTTGAGGAAGTCCCCGAACTGGGCCTCCCAGCAGACCAAGGCGTCCGGGCGGGCCACCGAGTAGCCGTACTCGAAGCCCATCGCGGCGAACTCGGACAGCAGTGAGTCGTGCACGAAGAACTTGGCCGCGCCCGACTCGAGCTGCTTGAGCGGCGTGTACTCGGCGCCGGTGTGCCGGTCCACCAGCACCGCGTGCCGCTGGCCGAACGTGCCCCGCCGGCTGTCCTGGCCGACCAGCCGCACCGGGTGCCCGTCCAGGACCAGCGCGCCGAACGCCAGCAGCTCGCCGGTCGCCCAGTCGATGGCGTCCTCCTCGCGCATGGCCGCGCGGCGGTCGAGCAGCGGCTTGAGCCGCGGGTGCGGGGTGAAGTCCGCGGGCAGGTTGACCTGGGTGTCGATGATCCGCTTCACGGTCTCGGCGGTCACCGCGGTCGGCACCGCCTCGTGGTTGACCGGGCGGTCCTCGGGCTCGGGCTTGAGCACGCTGCCGGGCTCGGCCGGCCGGTCCGCCGCGTCCCTGGTCTCGGTGAAGACCCGCTCGAGCTGCTGCTGGTAGTCGCGCAGCGCCGCCTCGGCCTCCTCCATGGTGATGTCGCCGCGGGCGATCAGCGACTCCGTGTACACCTTCCTGGTCGACCGCTTGGCCTCCACCAGGTCGTACATGAGCGGCTGGGTGAACGACGGGTTGTCGGTCTCGTTGTGCCCCCGCTTGCGGTAGCAGATCATGTCCACGACGACGTCCTTCTTGAACGCCTGCCGGTAGGCGAAGGCCAGCCTGGCCGTCCGCACCACGGCCTCCGGGTCGTCCCCGTTGACGTGGAAGATGGGCGCCTGGATCATCCGGGCCACGTCGGTCGCGTACACGCTGGACCGCGAGTACTGCGGCGCGGTGGTGAAGCCCACCTGGTTGTTCACGATGATGTGCACGGTGCCGCCGGTCCGGTACCCGCGCAGCAGCGACAGGTTCAGCGTCTCGGCGACCACGCCCTGCCCGGCGAACGCGGCGTCGCCGTGGATGAGCACGGGCAGCACGGTGAAGCCGGGCTCGCCCTTGTCGATGACGTCCTGCTTGGCCCGGACCACGCCCTCCAGCACCGGGTCGACCGCCTCCAGGTGGCTCGGGTTGGCCACCAGCGAGGTCCTGATCGCCCGGCCGTCGGGCGCCCGGAAGGTGCCCTCGGCCCCGAGGTGGTACTTGACGTCCCCGGAACCCTGTGCGCTGCTCGGGTCCAGGTTGCCCTCGAACTCCTTGAAGATCTGCGCGTAGGACTTGCCCACGATGTTGGCCAGCACGTTCAGCCGGCCGCGGTGGGCCATGCCGACAACGGCCTCGTCCAGGTGCGCCGTTGCCGCCTCGGTGAGCACCGTGTCGATCAGCGGGATGAGCGCCTCGGCGCCCTCGAGCGAGAACCGGCGCTGGCCGACGAACTTGGTCTGCAGGAACATCTCGAACGCCTCGGCCACGTTGAGCCGGGACAAGATGGCCATCTGCTCGTCGTGCTCGGCCCGCGGGTGCGGGACCTCGATCCGGTCCTGCAGCCAGCGGCGCTCCTCCGGGTCCTGGATGTGCATGTACTCGGTGCCCACGGTGCGGCAGTACGAGTCGCGCAGCACGCCCAGGATGTCCCGCAGCTTCATCCGCGCCTTCCCGCCGAACCCGCCGGTGGGGAAGTCGCGCTCCAGATCCCACAGGGTCAGCCCGTGCAGGTTGATGTCCAGGTCGGGGTGCTTGCGCTGGGTGACCTCGAGCGGGTTGGTGTCGGCCATCAGGTGACCGCGCACCCGGTAGGCGTGAATCAGCTCCTGCACCCGGGCGGACCTGGCGACGTCGTCCTCGTGGCCGGCCGGGAAGTCCCTGACCCAGCGGACCGGCTCGTACGGGATGCGCAGCGCGGCGAAGATCTCGTCGTAGAAGCCCTCCTCGCCGAGCAGCAGCTCGTGGATCTTCTTCAGGAACTCGCCGGACTGGGCGCCCTGGATGATCCGGTGGTCGTAGGTCGAGGTGAGCGTCACCGCCTTGCTGATGGCCAGCCGGGCCAGGGTCTCCTCGGACGCCCCGGCGTAGGCGGCCGGGTACTCCATCGCCCCCACGCCCACGATGCAGCCCTGCCCGGCCATCAGCCGCGGCACCGAGTGCTCGGTGCCGATCGTGCCGGGGTTGGTGATCGTCGCGGTGGTGCCCTGGAAGTCGGCCACCGCGAGCTTGCCCGCGCGCGCCCGGCGCACGACGTCCTCGTACGTCGTCCAGAACTGGCGGAAGTCCATCTCCTCCGCCGCCTTGAGGTTCGGCACCAGCAGCTGCCTGCTGCCGTCGCCCGTCCGCACGTCGATGGCCAGGCCCAGGTTGACGTGGTCCGGCCGGGACACGGCCGGCTTGCCGTTCTCCTCGGCGTAGGCGAGGTTCATCTCCGGCAGCGCCACCAGCGCCTTGACCACCGCGTACCCGATCAAGTGGGTGAACGACACCTTGCCGCCGCGACCGCGGCGCAGGTGGTTGTTGATGACGATCCTGTTGTCCGCGAGCAGCTTGGCCGGGACCGCGCGGACGCTGGTCGCGGTCGGCACGGCCAGGCTGGCCGTCATGTTGCTGACGGTACGGGCCGCCGCTCCGCGCAGCCTGCTGACCTCGGCGCCCTCAACGGCAGGAGGCGGCGGAGCCGGGCTCGGGGGAGCGGGCCGGGGCGGAGCGGCCGGCGCGGCCGGGGCGGCCGGCTGCGCCGGAGGAGCCGGCGCGGGCGCGGGTGCCGGTGCCTGGGGCTGAGGGGCCGTCCCGTTGGGCAGGGTGGGCTGGTAGTCGGCGAAGAAGCTCCACCACGCCCGGTCGACCGAGCCGGGGTCCGTCAGGTAGCGCTGGTACAGCTCCTCGACCAGCCATTCGTTGGCGCCGAAATCGGCCTGTCCGGCGGCGTGCTCAGGTGCGGCGGGCTGATCCCTTCGCCCCGGCTCGACGGCTGGCTCGTGTGACTCAGAAGACACGGCGGACATCGTCCGAAAACCTTCTTCCGAAGATCTCAATCGTTGATCGGTTCTGCCCATCAAGGCTACCTGCCGCCATCCCAGGCCAGGGCCTGAAGAACCGCGGGCGCCTGCCGGCGCGGCTGTGGCCTGGGTCACTGGCCGCCCTTCCCTCCGGCGGCGTAGCGGAAAGTCCCTGTCACCCAAGGTGCCGGCCGGTAGCATCGGCGGCAATGGCAGATGGTTTTTCCCGGTCTGGCCCGCGCTGGCTGTGCTCCCACCGGGGGCCATCGGCCGGGAAGATCACACTGACGGCAAGGCACAGGTGACAAGGGAACCGACCGGCCATCCCGCGGCTGACGGCGCCTGGGGCCCTCCTGGTCCCCCGCGTCCCCGGCCTTCGCGTGCCGGTTCCGGTCCCTTTCCCGGCGCCGCCACCGGGCCCATCCCGCGCGTCCCGGTTACCCACGGTCAGCCCGACGACGATCCGTGGAGCGGGACGGCGCCCGGGTTCGAGTTCGAGCACCGCCGCCCGCGGCCGGCCCGCGTGCCCCGCCGTACCCCGCCCCGCCAGACCCCGCCGCAGGCTTGGCCCGATGACGTGTTCATCCCGCCCGGATTCGAGTTCGGCAAGTTGTCCGCGCCCGGCACCGGGTTCCCGCCGTCAGCGCACCCGTCAGCGCACCCGTCCGGGCCGCTTCCCGGCTCGATCCCGGGCCGGCCGTCCGGGCCGCACGCGGACGGCCCCGGAGCCGACCGGGCGGCCGGCGCCGAGTGGGCCGGCCTGCTCCGCTCGCTGCTGCCCCAGCCGGCCAGGCGCCGCTGGTCCCGGGACTTCGTGAACGGCCTGGAGTTCCGCGGCTGGGGGATCAGGGTGGCGATCCCGATCCTGGCCATGGTGGTCTTCGGCGTCGCCGTCGTGGTGATCGCCGGCGCGAACAGCGGCCGCGGCGGGCCCGCCCCGTCAGCGGCCTCGCTCGGCTTCCCGCCCGCCACGCTGGCGGGTAACGACTTCACCGCCGCGGGCGGCGGCCGCGGCATCACCCAGACTCTCGGCCGGGTGGCGAGCGTCGGGCACGAGATCGTGGCGGTAGGGTCGCAGGCCGGTACCCGCATCCCGCGGGCGCAGTTCTTCGTGTCCGGCGACGACGGGCGTACCTGGAGGCTGGGGGCGGTCAGGGACGCGGCCGGCGGCGTGCCACCGCCCGGGCACGGTGCCATCTTCGTGGCCGGCGCCCCGGGCACCTGGGTCGCCCTCGGTCCCGGCTCGATCTGGACCAGCCCGGACGGCCGGACCTGGACGCTGGCACCCGGCAACGGGATGCCGCTACGCCCCGGTGACCGGGTCAACGCGGTGGCCAGGACGGCGCATGGCTTCATCGCGGTGGGCGCCAGCATCCCCGGCGGGGAGGCGGCCAGGTCCACTCCGCTGATCTTCCTGTCGGCCAACGGGACCAGCTGGGAGCGGCTCGACGCGGCCCGGCTGCGCCTGGCCGCGGGTAACGGCCACGCCGTGGACATCACGTCCGTGGCAACGGCCGGCCAGCTGATCCTCATCTCCGGGGACGCGGTGACCAGCACCCCCGGGCGGACCGCGACGGTCCAGGCCGGCGTCGCCTGGCTGAGCACCGACGGCGGCGCCACCTGGGCCCCGCTATCCGGCGCGGCTACCGGGCACGGCGCCCGGCCGCAGGTCGCCGGCGTGGCGGCGGCTGGCCACGGGTTCGTCCTGCTCCGGCCGGCCACCGTGGCCAGGCGGCCGGCCGTCGCCGTTTTTTCCTCGCCGAACGGTCTGGCCTGGACGTTCCGGGCCACCCTCGGAGCCCCGGCCGGGTTCACCGTCACGATGGCCAGCGGCGGTCCTGACGGAGCCGTGCTAGCCGGAGAAACGGGCGTCGCCGGCCGGGCGGGCCGGAACCTGACCGCGTTCGCCTCCGCCGACGGCCGGACCTGGCACCAGGTCCGGCCGTTCGGCACCGCCGCGTCCCAGGACGTCTCCGGCGTGGCGCTGGCCCCCGGCGGCGCCGTGGTCGCCGCCGGCATCAGCGACGCCCCCGACGCCCGCCAGCCGGTGATCACCGTGACCGGGGTGAACGCCGCGGCCCGGCGGGTGGACATCGCGACGATCCCGGGCGCGGTCGAGCCGCAGGTCGCCGTCAACAGCATCGCCGCGCAGGACAGCACGCAGGTGGCGGTGGGCAGCGCCAACGGCTATCCCGCCGCGTGGACCTCGGGCAACGGCGGCAGCTCGTGGACGCGGGCCGTCGGCGCCCTCCCGGCCGTGTTCAGCAGGCCGGGGTCGCAGCGGCTGACCAGCGTGACGCACGGCCCGATGGGCTGGCTGGCGGTGGGCGGCGTCACCGCATCCGCCCCCGAGCACCCGGTCGTCGCCGTCTCCGCCGACGGCACCGGCTGGCAGGCGGCCGACGGCGAACGCGTCTTCGGCGCGTCCGGGCTGTTCACCGAGCAGGCGGCCGCGAGCACCAGGGGCTACGTCATCGTCGGCCACCAGAACGTCAAGCGCGTGCAGAACGGCCGGGTCGTCTCGGCCCGCACCGAGGCCGCGGTCTGGTGGTCGGCCACCCTGACCGGCTGGCAGCGTGGCGGGGACGCCACCGCGGGCGCGCTCGACGGGACCGGTAACCGGCAGATGAACGCGGTCACGGCCCTGCCCGTCTCTGGCGGGTCCGGCTTCGTCGCGGTGGGCTCGCACGGCAACCAGCCGTCGGCCTGGACCTCGGCCGACGGCGGCCGGACCTGGCGCCAGGCCGATCTGCCCATGCCGGTCGGCGCCACCCGGGCCATGCTCGAGCACGTGGCGAGCGCCGGCCGCGTCGTGGTCGCCGCGGGCACCGCGGTCACCACCGCGGGCCGGACGGTGCCGTTCGCGGCCAGCTCGGCCAATGGCGGAGCCAGCTGGGCCGAATCGGCGCTCCCCCTGCCGGCCGGCCTGACCTCGGTCACCGCCCTGGTCGCGGCCGGCGGTACCTTCACCGCCACCGGCAGCTACGGCAGCACCCCGGGCCACCAGAACGTGGTGGTGTGGACGTCGGCCAACGGCTCGGCCTGGCAGGCGGCCGAACCCGCCGGCCAGGGCCTGACCGGACCGGGCATCCAGGCCATCACCGGTCTCGCCGTGGCCGGCAGCACGCTGACCGGCGTCGGCTTCACCGCCTCCCCGGCCGGCGAGCAGCCCGTCTTCTGGCAGGCCCCGATCAGGTAAGCAACCCTCCGGGAGCGCCAACCGGCGGAGGCGGGCCGAACACGTCGTCGCGGCGGTTGGCCAGGCTGGGCAGGCTGGCCCGGACGGTCGCGATCAGGTCCGTGTCGACCTCGGCGACCGTCACGCCCGGCGCGGGCCCGAGGTCGGCCCGGACCACGCCGAGCGGGTCGACCAGCATGCTGCGCCCGACGCCGGTCGCGGCCTTGGTCGGCGGTTCGTCCGGGTCGGGCACCTGGCAGACGGCCGCCACCCACATGGTGTTCTCGATGGCGCGGGCCCGCACCAGGGTGACCCAGTGCTCTTCCTTGAACAACCCGGCCGCCCAGGCGGCGGGCAGCACGAGCAGCTCGGCGCCGGCCACCGCGAGCGCCCGGGACAGCTCGCCGAACCGCACGTCGTAGCAGATCGCCAGCCCGGCGCGGACCCCGGCGAGGGTGCAGGCGACCGGCACGGAGCCCGGCGCCACCTCGTCGGATTCGCGGTGGCCGAACGCGTCGAACAGGTGTAGCTTGCGGTAGGCGGCGACCATCTCGCCGGCCCCGTCGTAGGCCACCGCGGTGTTGTGCACCCGGCCCCCGGGGGCGGGCTCGAACACCCCGGCCACCAGCGCCACCCCGGTCTGCTTGGCCGCGGCGGCCAGCCCGGAGCAGAACGGCCCGTCCAGCGGCTCGGCCGCGGCCCGCAGGTCCGAGCCGAACCTGACCTGGGTCGCCTCGGGGAACACCGCCAGGTCCGCGCCCTGGTCGGCGGCCCGCTCCAGGGCGTCCCTGACCCGGCCGGAGTTGACCTCGGCGCGGGAGCTGACTGGTATCTGGCACAACGCGACTCGCATACCTATCAGCGTAGCTCGGGGGGTACCAGGGGGGTCGTCCCCCCAGAGCCAGCAGAGCGTAGCCGCCGAACGCGTGATGTCATTGGGCTCATGAGCCGACCACTGCTGAACCGGCGCCTGGAGGGCCTCGGCACCACGATCTTCGCCGAGATGTCCGCGCGTGCCCTGGTCACCGGGTCCGTCAACCTAGGCCAGGGTTTCCCCGACCGGGACGGGCCGGCCAAGATCGCCCAGGTCGCGGCCGACGCGATCCTGGCCGGCCGCGGCAACCAGTACCCGCCGGGCCCCGGCGTGCCGGAGTTGCGCCAGGCCATCGCAGCGCACGACGAGCGGTTCTACGGCCTCCGGTACGACCCGGACAGCGAGATCCTGGTCACCGCCGGCGCCACCGAGGCGATCGCGGCGGCCATGCTCGCGCTGGTCGAGCCGGGCGACGAGGTGATCGCGTTCGAGCCCTACTACGACTCCTACGCGGCCAACATCGCCATGGCAGGCGGCGTCCGCGTGCCGGTCACGCTGCGCCCGCCGCACTTCCGTCCCGACCTGACCGAACTCGCAAGAGCCATCACCGGTCGCACCCGCCTCATCCTGCTCAACAGCCCGCACAACCCGACCGGTTCGGTCTTCACCCGCGACGAGCTCGCCGCCATCGCGGCGCTGGCCGTCGAGCGCGACCTGCTGGTGGTCACCGATGAGGTCTACGAGCACCTCGTCTTCGACGGCGAGCACGTGCCGATCGCACAGTTCCCCGGCATGAGGGACCGAACGGTCTCGGTTTCCTCCGCCGGCAAGACATTCTCCTTCACCGGCTGGAAGATCGGCTGGGTCAAGGCCACGCCGGAGCTGGTGACCGCGGTGAAGACGGCCAAGCAGTTCCTCACCTTCGTCAGCGGCGGCCCGTTCCAGTACGCCGTGGCCGAGGCGCTCGCGCTGCCGGAGGAGTACTACGCCAGGCTCCGCGACGACCTGATGGCCCAGCGCGACCTGCTGTGCGCCGGGCTGAGCGAGATCGGCTTCGAGGTCTACCAGCCGCAGGGCACTTACTTCGTCACCGCGGACATCAGGCCGCTGGGCGAGCGGGACGGCGTGGAGTTCTGCCGGAACCTGCCGGACCGCGCCGGCGTGGTCGCGATCCCGACCGCGATCTTCTACGACCACCCCGAAGCAGCCCGCGGCCACGTCCGCTTCGCCTTCTGCAAGCAGCCCGAGGTGCTGACCGAGGCCCTGCGCCGGCTGTCCAGGATACAGAGCACGGCCTGCTGCGAGAGGAGCCTGCGGCGATGAGCTTCGCGTACCTGGTCCCGTCTGACGACGACAACCGGCGGGTGCTGGCCGTCCTGGCCTATCTTGGCTCGTTATGAAGCCCGAACTGCGACAGGCGGCCGAGGCGGCCACTGGTTTC
>Ga0081540_1000666_pt1 | contig 32378 bp, 28 predicted proteins | sample TabmetS2T1R1_FD_71024 | JGI IMG/M metagenome (GOLD analysis project Ga0081540, IMG submission 71024) | Tabebuia heterophylla rhizosphere microbial communities from the University of Puerto Rico - S2T1R1 | ecosystem: Host-associated > Plants > Roots > Rhizosphere ...
CGTGCGCCCGGCCTAGCCCCCGGCAGGCCGTGGCGGGGGGGGGGGAGCCGGCCTCGCGCGTACCGCCCGGAATCGAGGCGGGAACCGGCGAGCGCGAGGGCGGTGTCGACCCCGCCCGGGACGACCCGCGTGGTGGTCGCGAGGCCGGTCTGCCTGGACGCTTCCGGTGTGACGGTGCCCACGACCGTCCCCGCGGCGGCGACCTCCGGGAACAGGGCGGGCGTCAGCCCGCACAGCTCCACGATCGAGGTCGACCACGTGCGGGCACCCAGGTCGAACATGCCGGACGTGGAGCCGATCGACGGCTCGGTGACGAGCGTCCCGGTGAGGCGGTACACCATCCAGTCGGCGATCATGCTCAGCCGGGCGCACGACTCCCACAGCGCCGGCTCGCACTGCCGCACCCAGGCGAGGCGCGGCGGCGCGCTCAGCGAGATCCAGCCCCCGCCGAGCCGGTAGAGGTGGCCGGCCGTCCCGTCGGCCAGCAGCTCCCCGGCCTGCCGCCGGGCGCGTGCGTCACCGTTGGCGCACGCCCACAGTTCGGCGCCGGCCCGGTCGTACAGGACGAGGCCGCCGCCCATGCTCGAGCAGCCGACGGCGAGCACGGCCCCGGGATCGGCCGCCGACGCGAGGACCTCCCGGATGCACGCGCAGATCAGCGCCCAGTTGCCCGCAGTGTCGAAGGCCTGCGAGCCGGCGACTCCGCGGGCGGGCGGATGGGACCACTCGCGCTGGGCGAGCGCGAGCTGACACCCGGCCAGGTCGAAGAGGACCGCGCGGCAGCTTCCGGTGCCCGCGTCGACGGCCAGCAGGTAGCCGTCACCCGCCGTATCCGGCTCCCCAGCAGGCCGAACGCCCGTGGTAGGTTGCCGTCCGGCCGGATGCGATGTCATGCCGGATCCGCCGTCATGGATGACCACGGCCGGAGGCGAGGGCGGGTGCGATGCGCAAGCCGCGCGTGCTTGTCACCTCGGGAGATCCTGGCGGTATCGGCCCGGAGTTGATCTTGCGCGCGCTGGCCGACTCCGAGGTTGGCGGCCTCGCCGACTTCACGGTCGTGGGCAACCCGGCCAGCTTCCGCCGCGATGCGCAGGCGCTGGGCCTGCCGCTGCCCCGCATCGTGCCGGCCGGCGGCCCGTCCGGCGTGCCGCTCGGCCGCGCGACGGCGGAGGGCGCCCGGGCGGCGGTCGAGGCGGCCACCGCCGCCGTGGCGCTGATGGCCGGCCGGGACGCGGACGTGCTCGTGACCGGTCCGGTGTCCAAGGAGGCCCTGCGGCTCGGCGGGTACCCGTGGCCGGGCCAGACCGAGATGCTCGCCGACCTCTCCACGGCGGGCGACCTGCGTGTCCTGCTCATGGCGGGACCGCTGCGCGTCGTCCATGTGACGGCGCACCGCTCGCTGCGCGCCGCCATCGACGGCGTGACCAGGGCCAGCGTGCTGAGGACCATCGAGCTGGCCGACGGCGCCGGCCGGCTGCTCCTGGGGCGGGCGCCGCGGGTGGCGGTGGCCGGGCTCAACCCGCACGCGGGCGAGCGCGGGATCCTCGGGGACGAAGACGAGGAGGCCATCAGGCCCGCGGTCGCGGATGCGCGGTCACGCGGCATCGACGCGTCCGGGCCGCTGTCCGCGGACACGCTGTTCCCGCACGCCGCGGCCGGCGGGACCGACCTGGTGGTCGCGATGTACCACGACCAGGGCCACATCCCCGTCAAGCTGCTCGCCCCCGGCGAGGGCGTGGCCGTCACGCTGGGCCTGCCCTTCCTGCGGATGTCGCCCGACCACGGGGCGGCCTTCGACATCGCGGGCAAGGGCGTGGGCCGCGCCGACAGCATGAAGGCGGCCCTGCGCGCCGCAGCGGCAGCCTTCCATGATCCTGAAGACTTTGACGCGGATAGTGCTGGAAAGTCTTCATGATCATGAGCGTGCCGGCCTAGAGCGTCGCTTCGAGCTCGGTGAGGGTGGCGTCGAGGACGCCGGCGACCAGGTCGATCTCGGCGGGCGTGATGATGTACGGCGGGCTCAGGTGGACGTGGTCGCCGCCGTGGCCGTGGTTCGCGCCCGGCACCCCCGGCAGGATGAGGACCCCCCTGTCGCGCGCGCCGCGGACCACCCGGCGGGTGATGTCGGCCTTCTCGGGGAAGGGCTCCCGGCTCGCGCGGTCGGCCACGAACTCGATGCCCGCGAACAGCCCAAGCCCGCGCACCTCCCCCACGATCGGGTGGCGCGCGGCGAGCTGGTCGAGCGCCGCGCGCAGGTGCTGGCCCCTGGCGGGCACGTCCGCGAAGAGCCGATGATCGAGTGCATAACGGAGCACCTGCAGGCCCACGAAGGTGCAGAACGGGTTGCCGCTGTAGGTGAACCCGTGGGTGAAACTCCCCGAGCCGGCGGCGAACGCGTCGACCACCCGCTGCGACGCGAGCACCGCCCCGAGCGGCACGTATCCGCTGCTGATGCCCTTGCCCATGACCACGATGTCCGGCTCGACGCCCCAGTGCTCGATCGACAGCCAGCGGCCGGTGCGGCCGTAGCCGGTCAGCACCTCGTCGACGATGAACAGCACGCCGTAGGCGTCGCAGATCTCCCGGATGCGGCGGTAGTACTCGGGGACCGGCACGACGCCGGTGACCGTCGACCCGATGACCGGCTCGGCGATGAACGCGGCGATGCTGTCCGGTCCCTCCATGAGGATCATCCGCTCCAGGTCGTCCGCGCAGGCCACGCCGCACCCGGGGTAGGTGTGTCCGAGCGGGCACCGGTAGCAGTACGGCGGCACGATGTGCGGGACGGCCGTCAGCTGAGGCAGGAACGGCTCGCGCCAGGCCGGGCGGCCCGACAGCGACAGCGTGGCGAGGGTGCTCCCGTGGAAGCTCTGCCAGCGCGCGATGACCTTGTGCCGGCCGGGGCGGCCGCACTGCAGGTGGTACTGCCGGGCCATCTTGATGGCGGTCTCGTTGCCCTCCGAGCCGCCGGAGACGAAGTACACCCGGGCGGCGATTTCCGGGCTCATCGCCACCAGCTCCGCCGCGAGCTGCTCCTGCCAGGGGTTGGTGAACGTGGCCCCGTAGACGAAGCTGACCTCGCCGCCGTGCCGCGCGACGGCGTCCGTGATCTCGCGCACGCCGTGCCCGATCACCACGGTCCCGGCGCCGCCGACCGCGTCGAGGATCCGCTGCCCGTCCTCGGTCCGCAGGTACATCCCGTCGGCGCCGACGATCGACTCGTACGCCGCGTGCAGGTCGCGGTGGAAGACCGCCGAGCTCACCGCGCCGCACCTCCGCCGTCCTGCGCGACCACGTCCCGCGCCAGCCGACTTGCATCGCCGGGGCGCAGGCAGATCTCGGCGACGTGCAGGCCGTCGCCGAACTGGCGGGAAGGGTGGCGGTCCCACAGGAGCTTCTCGTGGCCGGGCAGGATGCGGCTGGTCTCCCCGCCGGTCACGCGCATCAGCTCGTCGAGGGCCAGCAGGCACTTCTCCTGGCTTCCCATGGCCAGGCCGATCGGGACGTACCGGCCGTCGCCGTCGATCCCCTCGATGTTCGCGTAAAGGAACATGACGTCGCCGGGAACGACCCAGACGCCCGAGGACTCGTTGCGGACCACCACGTGCTGGTGCCCGTAGGTGTGGGTGTCGAAGTCGGGCACGAGGCTGACGCCCGGGAACACGTCCTCGCAGGGCCCGTCGACAAGCCGGAGCCGGCCCTCGCCCGCCAGGTGCAGCAGCCCCGCGAGGTCCTCGGTGCTCACGCCCTGCTTGAGCCAGTCCATGGCCCGCGGCAGGCTGACCGCCCACGCCCACTTCTCCAGCTCGCGGCGCTGGATGTAGACGGTGGCGTTGGGGAACGCCGCGACGTTCCCGAGGTGATCGAAGTGAGCGTGGGTCACCAGGATCGCGTCGACGTCCGCCGGCCGGGCACCGGCCCGGGCGAGGAGCTCGACCGGGTCGCGCCAGATCGTTATGCCGTCAAGGTCGGCGAGCTCGCGGCCACGCCCGGCATGCCGGTAGCCGGCGTCGACCAGGATCGTGTGGTCGTCGCTGCGCACGACCGTGAAACAGTACGGGATCTCCCGGTCGCCCGTCTGGCCGTGCAGCAGCAGCCCGAGCGGGGAGCTGGCCCGGGCGAACTCGACCACCCAGATGGAGTAATCCGCCGGCGCGCGGGTCATGCGGTCACGCCCCCGTCCACCAGCAGCGGCGAGCCCGTGGTGAAGCTCGACTCGGCGCAGGACAGGAACAGGGCCGCCCGGGCGACCTCCGCGGGGTCGGCGAACCGGTGCAGCGGGTAGGAGGCCCGGTCCTCCTCCCGGACCTCCGCCAGCGGCCTGCCGCCGGGCCGCCCGCGCAGCCAGGCCTCGTGCAGCGGCGTGGTGACCGAGCCCGGGCAGACGATGTTGACCCGGATCCCGTCGCCGGCGTGGTCGAGCGCCAGCGCCCGGCAGAGCATCAGCAGGCCGCCCTTGCTGGCGCAGTAGGCCGCCCAGCTCCGGTCGGCTGTGAACGAGTTCGCGGACCCGGTGATGACCATCGTCCCGCCGCCGGCCGCGGTCAGCTCGGGTATCCCGAACTTGGCGAGCAGGAACGCGCCGGTCAGGTTGACGTCCAGTACCCTGGTCCACTCCTCGACCGTCATCTCGGGCACGGTCTTGGCCACGCCGGTGCCGGCGTTGGCCCACAGCAGGTCGAGCTTGCCGAACGTGTCAACGGCGGTGCTGACCGCGCGGGAGATGTCGCCGGCGCTTGCCGCGTCGCCGGGCACGAAGATCGCGCGGCCTCCCCCGGCGGCGATCGCCGCCGCCATGCGCTCGCCCCCGGCGGCATCGGTGTCGACGAGCACCAGGGCAGCCCCGTTCGCGGCGAAGAGTTCGGCCCCGGCCGCGCCGATGCCGCCGGCCGCGCCCGTGATCAGCCCAACGCGGCCGCGGAGCCTGGCGTCCGCCGGGATCACCGGGCCGCCAGCGCCGCGGACGTCACTCGGTTCCCGCCCCGGCCGTAACCCCAGGACAACGAAGCCCGCATGGGACAAGGCTACAGATCAGGCCGACGGCCCGCCGTGGCTCACAGCGCCTGAAGGACGATGGCGCGCAGGTCGCCGTGGCTGAGGGCGACGGGATTGCCCCGCGTGCTGCTCGACCTGGCGGCCTTGGCGGCGACGTCGCCGGCGTCCTGCGGCCGGATGCCGAACGCGGCAAGGCCGGGCACCGCGAGCATCGTGTTCGTCTCGCGGATCCAGGCCAGCCCGTCCTCGATGGAAGCGGCCGGCCTGCCGGTCAGCAGCCGGGCGGCTTCGGTGTACCGGTCAAGTGCCGGGCTGCCCGGCCGCCCGGACCGCAACGCCCGCACGTTGGCCTCCGTGACGGGTGCCAGCAGCGCGGCGCAGGCCATGCCGTGCGGCACGTCCGCGGTCCCGCCGATGACGCTGGCCAGGCCGTGGACGGCGCCTAGCTTCGCGTTGGCCAGCGCGATCCCGCCCAGCAGGCTGCACGTGGACATGTCCGCCCGTGCCGCCAGGTCATTGCCGTCGGCGTAGGCGGCGCGCAGGCCCGCCCCCGCCCGGCGCAGCCCCTCGCGCGACAGGCCGTCGGTCAGCGGGTTCGCCCGGGTGGAGACGAACGGCTCCAGGCACTGCGTGAGCGCGTCCAGGCCGCTGGCGGCGGTGACCGGCGGCGGGCACGACACGGTGAGCCGAGGATCGACCAGCGCGACCCGGGGGATCATCAGCGTGCTGCGCAGGCTCGCCTTGAGCCGGTGCGCCGGCGAGGCGAGCACGGCGTTGGCGGTCACCGGCGTGCCGCGCGGGGTTCGCACCCGTGCACACCAGCACCCGGGACCCGAGCCCGGCGAGAACCTCCGGCAGCTCCACCGCCCGGCCACCGCCGGCCATGATGCGGCCGGCGGTGGCGAACTCGAAGGGCGTCGTCACGGTGGGCGGCCGCCGAAGACCATAACCAGGGCCGGAGGCCGGTTTTACTTAAAGCGCGTCTTCAGCGAATAGCGCGTCACGATGAAGTCCATGGGAGCCCCGTGCGTCGAGGCGATCTCCCAGCCGAAGTCGACCTGCCGCATCGTGACGGATCTGCTCAGGTGCCCGTGCCTCACCAGCCAGCGCAGTGCGCTGAGAAGATGGACCTTGCCGCTGGTCTGGCGCTTTCCGACCAGGGCGAAGCTGAACAAGTCGTGGCCGCTCTGCCAGACCTTGAAGCGCTTCCCGTAGATGTTGACCGTGGCGATGACGTGGCCGGCCGGGACCTGCCGGTGGTTGTCGACCCACATCATGACCTCGATGTTGAAGTTGTTCAGCCAGATGTCATATGCCGCCTCGGCGATGAAGTTGGACGACGCGGGCGGCATCGACTCGGTGTACGTGCTCGTGAGGCTCTTGAGCGAGGTGTACGGGCGGCTTTGGTAATTCTTCTGGACGGACGGGTACACCTTGACGCTGGTGGTACCCGGCTGCCTGGACTCAACACCCCAGTTGTGGAATGAGTGAGCCCAGATGGTCTGGGGCCCGGCCTCGGAGGTATTCCACTCGTTGTTGAAGACGTTGAACCCACCGTTATGCCAGAGCCCGAACCGGGCGCTCGATTTCCAGGCCACGTTCTGGGGGATGGACGCGTGCGCCGCCGGGAGAGTTGCGAAGACAATCGAGCCGGCTGCGGCAAGTGACAGGGCGACTACAATAGCGGGCCATCGGCGTAGCGACCTGAGAAAAGAGCGCATTTGATCTGCCTCTTCCAATAGCGGGGGACCACGGCCGCTCACCCGGTACTGATCCGTTGGCAGACCCTGATCATGCCTGGCGCCAGCCGGGCGTACGGGGTATCACGGTCGTATCTCGGGTCAGGTTTTGTGTATGACGCGGGTCACGCTAGCAGCATGCTTCGGTGCCGGAGTGCAAAACGCTCAAACTAAACACCATCACCTGAATCAGGCGCGCCGCCGGAACCGTCCGCACGCTGTGTTCGGCTGCGGGGCGTCGCGATGCTTCTACGGTGTGTGGATAGCAGACGCCGAACAACTGTGACTTGATGTGGCCACTGTGACGGGTTGCGCATTGCTGGCCGCGAGTTGCCATGAAACGCGCGAGCGGCGTCCGGAACCGTGCCTGTGCGCCCGCGGCGCACCATCCGGCCCGGGGGCACCGGCATCACCACCCCGGGGGCACCGGCATCATCACCCCGGGGGCATCGGCATCATCACCCCGGGGGCATCGGCGCCGCCGTCCGCGGCCGGCCGATCCCGGCCACCCGAGGCGGCGCCCGGCGGCCCGCTCGGCCCCGGCGTGCAGGCGTTGTTACCCGCCGCGCGGCCGCGCACGCCGTGTGCGGTGGCGTCCCGGCCGGACGAAACGGCGGCCGCGGGTCATAGTAATGGCACCGAAAAGACTGGTCAAGGGTCGGCAAATGGCCGGTAAATCCTTGCCGGTAACCGGATGGCTGTCGCTATCGTGACCTTCGTCTGTTCGGTCCCGTTTGCGTGGCTACGGAGATAGCGATGCACGGACTCGGCTTCTCCACCTCCCGGAACGCGGAGGCAGCCGCGAGGCAATAATCACGTACAGGGGAGCGGCGCCACTCTTACGGAAAGGAGAGAGAGCTACCGATGGGTAGAAGTGTGGATGCCCGAACCGGTACGAGGCCGAGCCAGTATCTTGAGTTCTCGGCGATCACCATTAAGAAACGCTCCATCGCGCTGTTCCTCATGCGGCTCCCCGTGTTTATCCCGTGGATCTTTGTGTTCCGCGGGTGGGTCAACCTGAACGCGCACGAGGTCCTCACCAACACGGAAGCCGACGTGCTGGGGACCGGCGGGGTGTTCTGTTTCTACGTAGCCATATCGATTACCCCGCTGATCACCTTGACCGGGGCGCAGTGGATCGCCCCACTCCGGCGCTGGTACGGCATCTGGTTCGCGATCATCGGCATCTCGGATGCGACCACCGCGGCCATCACGACCGACTTCGCCGGTGGCGTGTTCGGCCGGCTCGCCGGGCACACGTTCCTGCTGGCCGGACTGCTCATCATCACGCTGGCCGTCCCGCTTCTCGCCACGGCCAACACCCCCGCGCAGCGCAAACTCGGGAAGTACTGGAAGAAGCTGCAGCGGATGACGTACGTCATCTGGGTGTTTGTCGTCCTCCACGTGCTGCTGCTCGACGGGTTCACACCCTTCGGCGGCGCGGACGGCGACGGCGATCCCGTTTTCCACCAGCGTTTCTACCAGGCCGTCGCGGTCAGCATCCCGCTGATCGTTCTCCGGCTGCCGCCGGTGCGGCGCTGGATCGTCGAGCGGCGCGCGGAGGGCCGGCAGTGGCTGGTGTGGCTCGCCGTCTCCCCGCTCGCCGTGTTCTATCTCATCGCGATGGCCTTCATCGTCAACGAGGAGTTCTTCACCGGGCTCAAGGTCATCACGATGACCAACCTGTTCGCCAACTGACCACCGCGGCATCAGGGCGCGGGCCGTGGAGTCAGGTACTGAGCGGCATCAGCACGATCGGCCTGGTGGTTGGCTGCGCCGATCCGCCGGCGGGCTCGACCGTGAGGCCCAGCGTGTCGCCACGGGCCAGCCCCGTGGCGAGCAGCGGTTGCGTCCGGCCGCCGGTCGCGGTGGGCAGCAGGCCGGCCGGGCGGGTCTGGCGGGGGTTGATCAGCCACGCCTCGTAGACCTTGTCGCGGGGAAGCGGCGGCAGCCCTTCGGTGGTGACGATGAGCTCGCGCTCGGCGCGTGACAAGACGACGGTCGCCCTGCCGCCCGCCGACGTCGGCCGCGTCACGACGCGGGCGTCCGGGGCGGCGAGCACCGCGGCGATCGCGTGGTTCTGCGACTGGGCATCGTCGAGCCGGTGCTGGACGCCGACGAGGATGACGGCGAGGACGACCACGGCGGCCGCGCCCGCCGCGGCACAGCCCACCGCGAGCCGCGGCAGCCAGCCCGACCACAGGCCCGGCCACCAGCCCCACAGCCGCCCGCGCCGCGGCTCGTCCTCGATCACGGGCGGCAGCTGACGGGTCCGCCGCACGGCGGCGAGCACCTGCGGGCGCAGGGCCGGCGGCGGCTGCACCGTGGCGGCCATCGCCAGATCGGTCGTGACCTCCCGCAGCTCGCGCACCTCGCCGGCGCAGGACTGGCAGCGGCCCAGATGGTGCTCGTAGCGGTCATACTCGGCGGCGCTGTCCACCGCGTCGAGGACGTAGGCGCCGCTGAGGGTGTGCAGATCGTGACGGCGCAGCTTCATCCGCTCACCCCCAGGCAGTCCCGCATCCGGATCAGCCCATCCCGAATCCGGGTCTTGATGGTGCTGAGCGCGGCGCCGAGCAGCTTGGCCACCTGCGGGTAGCTGTACCCGCCGTAGTAGGCGAGCGTTATCGACTCGCGCTGCAGCTCGGTCAGGCCCCCCAGGCAGTTCCGCACCCGCTCGCGGGTGAGGTTGGCCTCCACCGCGTCGGCCACCTCGTCGAGGGCCGGCGGTGGCGGCGCGGCCTGCTGATCGCGCGCCACCGTGGCCGTCACCGACCGGACCCGGTCCACGGCACGGCGGTGCGCGATCGTCATCACCCAGGTCGCCGCGCTTCCCTTGGCCGGATCGAAACGCGACGCGGTGCGCCACACCTCCAGCAGCACCTCCTGGGCCACCTCCTCCGACTGCGCGGGGTCGCGGAGCACCTTGAGGATCAGCCCGTAGGCCGCGCCGGCCAGCCGATCGTAGACGGCCTCGAACGCGGCCTCATCGCCGCGTGCCACCAGGGCAAGCAGCCGGTTCAGATCCAGTTCTGCCACCTGCCCCGCGGCCTGTGCACCCGGGGCCGCGTGGATATCGCGCGGATCCATGCCCACCATTCGAAGCCGGAGACCGAACGGACGGCCCGCCCCGGGATTTTGTTTGCCGCAACGGGCCAGCATCTCCATCAAAGGTAAAGCTTTGGTAATGACTGCGCCACGGGACCGTCCGGTTGCCCCTCGGCCCCGAAGACCCAGACGAGGCCGGGCGCCGCGGGACGGGGCTGCCGGCGGGGACCTCCGCCGGCGAAACCGGGGAGCCGCGGCGCCCGGCTGACCGGCCCGAGAAAGGACGCGCATGTTTGCCCACCATGAATCGGCCAAGTCCCCGGGCCCGGAGAGCCCGCCGGGCCGGCAGGACACAAGGGTGTTCCGGCGGTGCACCGGAGCCGGTGTCGTCGTGCTTGAGATCGGCGCCGGGACCGGCGCGCTCGTCCTGAGCGCGCCCGCGGACCTGGCGGGCCGGGATATCGAGATCAGCCCGGACCGCGAGCCTGCCCGGCGGAGGCACGCCTGGGTCCGCGAGCGGCATGGGGACGGCGACAACGGCTACGCGGCCGTCTACGACCGGCTGCCTCCCGGCACGTACACGATCTGGCGCGACCCCACGACCCCGGCCGCGACCGTCACGGTCGCGGCCGGGGTCGTCACGAGCCATGACTGGCCCTGCGGGCCCTCCGGCCGGGCCCGCGCGACGCCTCCCCTCAGCCCGCCGGAGCCCGGTCGGGGTCCGCGAGACGCTCACCCAGGATCGTGAACGCGCAGACGGTGATCACGATGAGGATCCCGGCATACAGCGACTGCTGCGGGTGCCCTCCGAGGATCGCCGGCTCCCCGCTGGCCACCATCACGCCCCAGTCCGCGGACGGCGGCTGCACGCCGAGCCCCAGGAACGAGATCGCCGCCAGGTCCACCATCACGTAGCCGAACGAGACGGTGGCCTGGGCGACGATGAGCGGCGCCAGGTTCGGCAGGAGGTGGCGCCAGCAGATCTCGAACGACGAGAACCCGTGCACGCGCAGCGCGTCGACGTAGGGCAGCTCGCGCTCGCGGAGCGCGGCGGCGCGGGTGACGCGCGCGATGTACGGCAGGTGCGCGAGGCCGAGGGCCACGATCGCCGCGGGCAGCCCCGCCCCGAACATCGCGATCGCGAGGATGGCCAGCAGGACCCCGGGGAACGCGAACAGCACATCGAGGAAGCGGGACACGGTCGCGTCCACCGGCCCCCTCCGCCACGCCGACGCGATGGCCAGCGGCACCGCCAGCGCCACGGAGAGCAGCACGACGAGGAGCGGCCCGAGCAGGCTGGTGCGCGAGCCGGCGATCAGCCGCGAGAGCAGGTCGCGGCCGGTGTCGTCGGTTCCCAGCAGATGCTCGGGTGACGGGCCGGCGAACGTGTGCAGCAGATCGAGCGCGTTCGGATCGTGCGGGGCGAGATACGGCGCGAACACGGCGACGGCGGCGAGGACCGCGATGACCACCGCGCAGATCACGCCCAGCGGGCCGAGCCGGCTCGTCCCGGCTACGCCGAAGCGGCGCGGCGTCGCGGCTGCGGGAAGTGAGCTCACCGCGCGCCCCCCGCCACCCGCACCCGCGGGTCGATCAGCCCGTACAGCGCGTCGACGATCGTGTTGACGACCACGAACGCGGCGACCAGCAGCAGAGCGATCGCCTGGACGACCGGGAAGTCCTTCTGCTCGACCGACGTGACCAGGTAGGAGCCGAGGCCGTTCAGCGCGAAGGCGTTCTCCACCACGACCGAGCCGGCGATCAGCCCCGCCACGGTGAGCCCGCCCACCGTGGTGATCGGGATCATGGCGTTGCGCAGCACATGGCGCCGGATGACCAGCGGCTCCGGGATCCCCCGGCCGCGGGCCGTGTCCACATGCTCCCGGTCCAGCTCCTCGTTCGTCGCGGAGCGGGTCAGCCGTGCGACGTACGCCGTCCCGGCGAGCGCCAGCGCCACCGCGGGCATCGTCAGGTGCCAGAGCCGGTCGGTGAACCCGGTGCCCGCGCCGATCGCCGGGAACCAGTGCAGGCCGAGCGTGAACACGGAGATCATCACGATCGCCGCGACGAACGAGGGCGTCGCGATGCCGACCGTGGTCGTCGCGAGGATCGCCGTGTCGGCCTGCCCCTTGCGCAGGGCGGACGCCATGCCCAGGACGACACCGAACACGATGATGAGCGCCGCCGCGTACACCACCAGGAACGCGGTCGTCCCGACCCGGGACGCGATCAGCGTGGAGACGTTTTGCCGGAACACGATCGACTGGCCGAAGTCCCCGTGCAGCGCGTTCCCGAGCCACTGGAGGTAACGCAGGAGAAACGGCTTGTCGAACCCGTACTCGGCGTTGATCGCGGCGATCGTCTGCGGCGGGAGCGGGCGACCGCCCGTGATGACGGAGATCGGGCTGCCGGGCGCGACGTAGAGCGCGCCGTAGACGATGAAGCTCATCACCAGCAGCGTCGCCGCCAGGCCCGCCAGCCGTCCCGCCAGGAAGGAGACGGTCCTCACGTGCCGGAGGCCCCCAGGTCGCGCGCCCACGGGTAGTACAGGTAACAGAAGGAGGCCGGTGCCCCGGTGATCCGCTTGCTGAGGAACAGCGGCACGGCCGGGTTCGCCAGCGGGATCGCGGCCAGATCGTTGGCCAGAACGGCCTGCGCGTTGAGAACGAGCGCGGCCCGCTTCGGATCGGCCGGCTCCAGGATGGCCTGGCGAAGGTTCTGCGTGACGGTCGGGTTGTTGTAGCCGTTGTAGTTGTAGAACTGGCCGGGGATGACCGCCGGGAACAGGATCTCGAGCGGCTCGGGAATGTCGGCGTAGTTCTCGCTGATGAACATGTCGATCCCCTGCCGGGCCTTGGCGGAGAAGAACAGGTCACCGTAGCTGTTCGGGGCGATGGGCTTGATCTTGACGGTGAGCCCGATCTGGCTGGCCGCGGCCTGCACGATCGTGGCGATGTTGATGTATCGCTGGAACGACGCGCGGGTGGCGATCGTCATCGGCTGTTTGGCCGCCGCGCCGGCCTGCGCCACGAGCTGCTTGGCCTTGGTCAGGTCCACCGCGGGCGGCGCGAGCTTGTCCCAGGCGGCCTTCGCCTGCACCGTGCCGTAGCCCCACTCGGCGAGCGGGACGACGGTGTTCTTCAGCGGCGTCGCCGCGCCGTTGTAGACGGCCTTCGCGAGCGCGGTCCGGTCGATCGCCAGCAGCAGCGCGCTGCGCAGCCGGTGATCGGCCAGCGGGCCGGACGTGCCCGCGATGATGACCTCTGTGAAGATCATGCTCTTGCCCAGGTACAGCTTCCCGCTCGAGGTCGAGCCGAGCTGGCCCAGGCCGCTGTAGGGCGTGTGGTAGGCGCCGTCGATCTCACCGGACAGCAGCGCCGTCGTCATGGTCGATTCCTGCGGGATGAAGCTGAAGTCGATCTCGTGCACCTTGGGCGCGTGACCCTTGTCCCAGTAGGACTCGTTTCTGGTGAGGACGATCGAGGAGCCCTGGGCCCAGCTCTTGAAGACGAACGGCCCCGTGCCGATCGGGCCGGCCGTGGGGGTGCCGTACGACTTCCCCTTCGCCTTGACATAGGAAGCCTTGCCGACGGCTCCGGCCGGCGTGGCCAGCAGCGGGTGGAAGACCGCGTCCGGCCGCTTCATCTTGATGGTGACCTCGGTGGCACCGGTCTGATCGATGCTCTTGACGTTTCCGTAGGCGAAGTTCCAGAAGGAGTCCGGGTTGAGGTGCCGGCGGAGGCTGAACACGACGTCCCCGGCGGTCATCGGGCTGCCGTCGGAGAACGTCACGCCGCTCCGGATCCGGTAGATCTTGGTCAGCTGATCGGGCTCGGAGAATGACTCGGCGAGCGCCGGCTCGATCGCCAGCTGCGGGGTCAGCCGCATCAGGCTCTCGGTGATGTTCGTGACGACCGTGTTCTCTTCGTAGTTGTAGTCGAAGATCCAGTCGAGGGTGGACGGCTCGTAGAACAGGCCCCAGTTGACGCGGGCGACCTCACCCTTCGCCGGTGGCGTCAGCACCGCCGTCCCGATCGCGGGCGGCGTGGATTTCGTGGTGGAGGTGCCCGACGAGCAGGAGGCGAGGAAGCTGCCGAGCGCGGAGCCGGTGACGCCCATGACCACCGCCCGGCGCAGCAGCTCGCGGCGCGTGATGTGACCGCCGAGGTAATCGGTGCGGAGTTGTGTCAGATCGTCACTCACGTGGGTCCCTCCGTCGGCTCAGCTCGCCTGCTGACATCGCCCGAGCCCGGGCGCGGCTGGACGGCTGAGCCATCGGGACTTCGAGCCTGCATCCCGACCCGCCTCTCAGGCTTGAGGATGGCGACGCCCTGAGCTGCCGAAACCTTTTGGCAGCGTAGGGACCGGCCGGTCGCGTTGTCAAGGCCACCCGCCGACCGTGGGAAAGCCCCGGCCGCCCGGTCCCGAAGCGTCACGCCCACGGCCGGTGCGCGGCGCATCTGCCAGGGGTTCACCGGATGACGATCCCGTATGCTCGGGCTGCATACGGATCACTGCCAGACGGGGACGAGCGGTGTCGCAGCCGACCATTCATGACGTCGCGAAAGCCGCCGGGGTTTCCGTGACGACCGTCTCGCACGCCCTGAACGGGAAGGGCCGGGTCGACCCGGAGACGCGCGCACGGGTGGCCCGGGTGGTACGCCGGCTCGGATACCGCGCCAACCGGCACGCCCGTGGGCTGCGGTCGGGCCGGTCGGGCTCGCTGGGGCTGCTCCTTCCGGTGAGCGGCGACGCACGCTCGGACGAGACGCTGCGGCTGGACTTCTACATGCGGCTGGCCGGCGCCGCCGCGGCGACGGCGTTCGCGCGGGAGCAGGCGCTGATGCTGCTCCCCCCCGTGATCGGGGGCACCGGGCTCCGCGGGCTGGCGATCGACGGCGGCATCGTGGCCGACCCCTCGCCGGACGACAAGCGGGTCAAGGCCCTGGAGGACCTGGGCCTGCCGGTCGTCACGATCGGGCGCGGTCTCGGCCGGCCGGACTACCCCTGGTACGTGGCCTCCGAGACGGACGCGAACACGCGCCTGATGCTTGATCATCTTGCGGAGCGCGGTGCCGGGCGGATCGCCCTGCTGACGCCGCGGGCCGACTGGGGCTGGGCCACGGAGACGCTCGGCGCGTACGAGTCGTGGGCGCACGAGCGGGGCCTGCCGCGGCTGGTCGTGCCGGTCGCGATGCGGCCCGGCGAGCAGAGCGCCTTCCGGGCGGCGCGGCGGCTGCTCACCTCGGCGACTCCCCCGGACGCGATCTTCGCCGTGGCCGAGCGGTTCATCCGCGGGGTGCTGCGCGCCGCGCGCGCGTACGGCAAGCAGGTGCCGACCGAGCTGCTCCTGGCCGCGGGGGTGGACGGCGCCGAGGCCCGTGAGGGCGACCCGCCCGTCTCCGCGCTCGAGCTGCACCCCGAGCGCCAGGCGGAGGCTGCGGTGGAGCTGCTGCTGGCCCGCCTCGACGGCGACCAGCCCCCGGCGCCCACCTACATCCCCGCGACGCTGCACGTGCGGGCGTCCACCGGCGCCAGTGCGGCCCCGCCGGCCCGCGCGCGGTCTTGACAGGGCGCCCGCGGGCTATCTAACCTGCCAAAAGGTTTTGCCACCACCGTCGCTCCCTCCCGCGGTGAAGCGCGGGCGCGGACGCTCGCTGCCGAAGGTGCTGCATCAGCCACGTGATCACGCATTACGCCCCCCACGGAGCGGTCGCCGCCGCGAGCCATCTCGCCGCGGCGGCCGGCCTGGCCGCGCTCGACCACGGCGGCAACGCCGCCGACGCGGCGGTCACGTCGGCGGCCGTCATGGCGGTCACATCGCCGCACATGTGCGGGCTGGGCGGCGACCTGTTCGCGCTGGTCTCCCGACCGGGCGCGGCGCCGGCGGCGCTCAACGCATCCGGGCGCGCGGGGTCCGGTGCCGACGCCGCGCCGATGCGCGGCCAGGGCGCCGGGCGAATGCCGTTTCAGCACGACGTGCGGGCGGTGACGGTCCCCGGCTGCGTGGATGGGCTGGTGGCGCTGCACGCCCGCTTCGGGTCGCAGCGTCTCGGCGACCTGCTCGCGCCGGCGCAACGCCTCGCGACCGAGGGATTCCCGGTCTCCGCTTCGCTCGCGCACGCCTCGGCCGAGCTCGACCCACCGGACCGCGCCGCCGCGTTCGGGGACCCGGCACCACTGACGGCAGGCCGCCGCCTGCTGCTTCCAGGCGTGGGCCGCGCCCTCGCGGCGGTCGTGGCGTCGGGCCGCGCCGGCTTTTACCAGGGCCCGGCCGGCGCGGAGCTCATCGCCCTGGGCGACGGCGAGTTCACCGAGGAAGATCTCGCCGCGTCGCAGGCCGACTGGGTCGAGCCGCTGCGCCTGCCCGTGTTCGGCCACACGCTGTGGACCGCCCCGCCGAACTCACAGGGCTACCTCGCGCTCGCGGGCGCGTGGATCGCCGAGCAGGCCGGGCTCCCGGACGACGCGCAGGACGAGCGCTGGGCGTTCTCGCTGGTCGAGGCGGCGCGGCAGGCGGCGTTCGACCGGCCCGCCGTGCTGCACGAACACGCCGATGGGGCGGCATTGATCGCACCCGCTCGCCTGCGGCCGCGCGCCGCCGCGGTGCGCGAGCACGCGCGCCGCGGGCTGGCCGACGTCTACGGCGCCGGCGGGACGACCCACATCTGCGCCGTGGACGGCGAGCGGACGGGTGTGTCGCTGATCATGTCCAACGCCGCCGACTTCGGGTCCAGGCTCGTGCTCCCCGCCCACGGGATCTTCCTGCACAACCGCGGCATGGCCTTCTCGCTGGAGCCCGGGCACCCGGCCGGGTACGGTCCCGGGCGGCGCCCGCCGCACACGCTGTCCCCGCTGCTCGCCACGGACGCTTCCGGCAGGCTGGACGCCGTTCTCGGAACGATGGGCGGCGACGCTCAGCCGCAGGTCCTGCTGCAGCTCGCCGTGCGGCTGCTGGCCCTCGGCGAGACGGCGGGAGACGCCGTCGCCGCCCCGAGGTGGGTTCTCAGCCGCGAGCCCACCAACAGCTTCGACGTCTGGCACCTCGAGTCCCCGCCGCTGGTCCGGCTCGAGCACGGCGCCCCGCCGGCGTGGGCGCGCGGGCTCCGCGGTCGCGGTTATGAGGTGGTCCAGAGCCCGCCGGGGGACGACGTCTTCGGGCACGCCCAGGTCATCCGCGTCACCGGCGACGGCATGCTGTCCGGCGCCGCGGACCCGCGTGTCGGTGATGGGGCATTCGCCGGGCGCTGAACCGGCGCCGGCGGCGGCCGGCGGGCAGCGCGAAGCCCACGCGCGTTCTTAACGCGGCATCTCCGCGACGCCTTGCGCCACCGCGCACGGCGCGCATATCGGCACGTCCGTATCACCGAGCCGGCGGGTCATGACGGCCCCGCCGTCACACACGCCCACGTCATCCGGGTGTGCCGTGCCGCACTCGCACTGGCAGCCAAGCAAGAACCCGGTGAGACGCACGCGGCCGGCCTCCACCGCCGCGCGCCCGGCCTCCATTGCCGCCCGGACGGCCGGATCGAGCTTGTCCAGGGCGTCGTTGGTGGCGTCCGCCACCCGCTGTGCCCACTCACCCACCGCGGCTCCGGCGGCCTCCCAGGCAGCCGCGAACTGCTGCGCCGCGTCTCTTCTGTCACCGCCCATGACCGCATTTTCTCACCCGTCGCCGCCGGTGGCCAGCGCCGGTACCCCGCAGGGCCCCGGGGACGGGCACCGTGGCGGCCCCGTTCCGGTCAGCCCAGCCCCGTGCGGCCGTCGAGGAGCTCTCGCGCGGTGTCGAGATGCCCGGCGTGCCGGGCGGTTTCCTCGATCATGTGCAGGATGATCCACCTGAGGTCGACGGTCCCGGGCGGCGGCCAGCCCCACACATCCCAGCGCGGATCATGGCGGCGCGCGGGCGTGTCGAGCGGCGTGGCCGCGATGATCGCGTTCGAGCGCGCGATCTCATCGCGGTAGGTGACGACGACCTCGGCGGCCGTCACCCCCGGCCCGACCAGCCAGCCGACGTCTTCGTCCGCCGGGAACTCGACCGGCTCCCCCGCGGCGACGCCGCGGAACCAGTACCGCTCGTCATCCACCGCGAGGTGGTGGATGAGCCCGAGACAGGTCCACCCCGACGGGAACACCGCGCGCCTGAGCTCGGCCTCCGGCAGGCCATCCACGATGGCGAACACGGCAGCCCGCTGCTCATCGAGGCAGCGGAGCAGATGCTCGGCTTCCGCGTGCACGCTGGGAGCGTAGCTGGTACCGCCCGCGGCCACGCCGGGAGCGTGGCTGGTACCGCCCGCGGCCACGCCGGGAGCGTGGCTGGTACCGCCCGCGGCCGGGCGCGAGCGGCGTACCCCGCCCACGGCCTCGCCGCGGGCGGGTGAGACCGTTGACGAGGGTTACCGGCAAACGCCATGACCGTGGGAGGTTGCGGTGCGGTCGAGACAGTCGTCGGGGCCCGGGCCGCAAACGCTGGTCACGGGCGTCGCGTTCGGCGAGTCTCCGCGCTGGCACGACGGGCGCCTGTGGTTCGCCGACTGGGGAGCGCAGGAGATCATCGCCGTCGATCCCGCGGGGAACAGCGAGGTCGTGGTCCGGGTCGGCTTTCCGTCATTCCCCATGTGCTTCGACTGGCTGCCAGATGGGCACCTGCTGATCGTTTCGGCGCGTGAAGGGCTTCTCCTGCGCCGGGAACCGGACGGGTCGCTGGCAACCCACGCCGACCTGACCGCGGTGGCCGAGAAAGGACACCCCTGGAACGAGATAGTCGTGGACGGCCGGGGTAGCGCCTACATCAACAACCAAGGCTTCGAGTTTCCTGGCGGCGAGTTCGCTCCTGGAACCATCGCCGTGCTGACACCCGACGGTTCCGTCCGGCAGGTGGCCGACGGTATGGCCTTCCCCAACGGAATGGCCGTGACGCCCGACAACTCGACCCTGATCTGCGCCGAGTCCTACGGCCAGCGACTCACGGCATTCGACATCGCCGCAGACGGGAGCCTGACGAACCGCCGGACGTGGGCCGGCCTGGGAGACGGAGTGCCCGATGGCATCTGCCTCGACCGGGAGGGAGCAGCATGGTACGGAGACGTTCCCAACAAGCGGTGCGTGCGCGTCCGCGAGGGTGGTGAGGTGCTGCAGACAATCGACCTTGACCGCGGCTGTTTCGCCTGCATGCTCGGCGGCGCCGGCAGGAGAACGCTCTTCCTGGTGGCGACCGAGTGGCGGGGTACCGAGCACATGGCCGACGGGACGCGAACCGGCAAGGTGCTGGCCGCCGAGGCGCCCGCACCCGGCGCCGGCTGGCCATGACCGTCAAGCCTTCGCCGACCGTCACCGGCGCGCCACGGCCCGCTTCCGGAGCCCGGCGCGCAATGGCTCGCTTCCCGGCATCCCGGCGCCCAACGGCCCGCTTCCGGGCCTCCGGCGCGCCCCGTGTGGGGCTGACATCCTCCGAACGTCTGGTCACGTCCGGGCAAACACCGCGTAGAGCCTTGGAATGCTGCCCTAAGCTCGTCACAGACAGGAAAGCGGGGCCTGCCAAGAAACGGTAAGGGCGTAGCGAGCCCGATATCGGGGTGGCATGGCGATACCTGCGCGGCCCAGCGGCCGCGCGGGGTCCCTCAACGGAGGTACGGCCCAGGTGACACACGTGTCCACCCAACCGGTCGAGACGGACGAACCCCGAGCAGGGCAAGGTCCGGTCGGCCCGGTCGAGTGGCTCATGAGCACGGTGATCCGCAAGCTTGCCTGGAGCAGGCTGTCGGACCCGAAGGTCGCCATCGCCGTGTCCGGAGCCGGCCTGCTGCTGGGGATGCTGGTCGGGGCGACGGCGCCGAACGCCGAGACGCTGCCGGTCAGGCTGCCGCTGTCCCTGCTGCCGTCGCTGGCCCACCACGTCGTCCTCGCGAGCGTGATGCTCTACGCGAGCAACATCCTCGCCTGCCTGGGGCTGGCCGGGATGCTGTGGGCGCACAGCCAGGGATGGCGGCCCGATCCGCGTCACCTGCTGCTGATCAGCGGGGCCATCGTCGCGGTCATGGTCTGCCTGACGCCGGTTGGCTCGTCGGATACCGCGAGCTACGCGGCCTACGGCCACATAGCGGCGCAGGGCGGGGACCCGTACACGACCAACCCGCAGGCGTTTGGTGACTGGGCCTACTGGAACGTCGTCGGCACGATGTGGAAGACGCAGTCGTCCGTGTACGGCCCCTTCGCCACCGTGATCCAGTCGTTCGCGGCATCGATCGGCGGATGGGACGTCGTCACCACGATCTGGGTCTTGATGATCCTCAACGGCGCCGTCTTCATCGGCGTCGGGTTCCTGCTCCTCAAGACCTCCGACGATCCCGTGCGGGCGACGCTGTTCTGGACGGCGAACGCCGTGCTCATCCAGCAACTGGTGAGCGGCGGTCATCTCGACACGTTCGTCGCGGCGGCGGCGATCTGCGCGATCCAGGTGGCGCGCCGCTTCTCGGGAATACTGAGCGACGTCCTGATCGGGGTGCTGATCGGCGTCGCCTGCGGGATAAAGATCTACGCGGTGCTCATCGGCATCGGGCTCGCGTGGCCGCTGCTCCGCCGGCACGAATGGATGCGCACCGCCCGGATCGCGGTGGTGTCGCTGGCGACGCTCGCCCTGGGGTACAGCTTCTACGGAATCGAAGCGCTGAAACCGCTCTTCGGCGGGCTGAACCTGGTCACGCTGCCGTCGCCATGGCGGATTGTCGAGCTGCTGGCGCAGGCGATGGGCGTCCACCCTTCCACCACCATCACCGTGATCAGCTTCCTCTGGCCGATCGCGATGATCGTGGTCGCGTGGTTCATCTTCCGGCGGATCTCATCGGATCAGCCGCGGGAAGTCGTGGCGCCGTTCGCTTTGACGTACGCCTGGATCATCGCCGCCCCCTGGGTGTTCGCGTGGTACACCGCGGTGGCGTGGGCCGCCCTGACGCAGGTCCCGCGCAACCGGATGACCCGCTGGCTGGCGATCGTCACGGTGTTCCTCGCCCTGTGCCACTCCAGCGGCGGGCAGGCCGGCCTGTGACTCCCATGATCGGGACTGGCCTGCCGTGATCGGGAGCAGCCAGGTGAAGACCACCGGCGTGGACGCCCGGGCCGGGCGGGGCGGGCGCGTCCGGCCGGACCGGCCGGGCCCGGCGGCCCGCTGGCGGGCGGCGATGATCGCGGTCCTGCGGCGCCATTGGCTGGCAGCCGCGCTGCTGGCGGCCGGCCTGGTGCTCCGGGTCCTCGCCCAGCTCGCGTACCGCCCCGCGCTGTTCTACATCGACACGACGAGGTACCTGTACAACGCGGAGGGCATGGATCCCGTCGGCTACAAGGGACCGCTGCGGGCGATCCTGCAGGTGGCCAACTTCGACACGGTCGTGGCCGTCCAGCATCTGCTCGGCCTCGCGATCGCCGTGGTCATCTACCTGCTCGTGCTGCGGCGCGGCGCCTCGCGCTGGCTGGCCGCGCTGGCCATCGCGCCGATCCTGCTGGACGCCTACCAGCTGCAGATCGAGCAGTCGATCATGCCGGCCACCTGGTTCGAGGCGCTGATCGTGACCGGCCTTGCGATCCTGCTCTGGCGGCCGGGCACCAGCTGGCGCAGGGCCGCCGCCGGCGGCGTCGTGCTCGGCACCTCGGCCACCGTCGCCCAGGTGGGCGAGGTCCTGATCCTGCCCGCCGTGATCTACCTGCTCGTGGCCGGCGGCGGCTGGCGGTCCGCCATCGGCAAGGCGGCTGCCCTGTGCGCGGCCTTCGCCCTGCCCATCCTGGTCTACTGCACCGGCTCCTACGTGCTCACCGGGGACTTCTTCCTGTCGCACTCGGGCGTCACGTCGTTCTACGGCAGGATGGCGGCGGCCGCCGACTGCGCGACGATCAGGCTGCCAGCCGCGGAGCGCGGAATGTGCCCGACCGAGGCGCAGCAGGCCCGGGGGCCCGACTGGCTGGAATACGGCGACGGCTCCCCGATACGGCCGTACTACGCGGACCTGCCGCGCACGGAGGCCAACCGGCTCATCTCCGACTTCAGCCGCCAGGTGGTGACCCAGCAGCCGCTGCGGGTGCTCGGCGCCTACTCGCGCGACCTGCTGAAGCCGTTCGCGCTGACCCGCACGACCAGCCCCGGCGACACGCCCATCTCCCGCTGGCAGTTCCAGACGGCGTACCCGTACTACCCGCCGCACGCCACGCCGCAGATCGTCCGGACCGCGATCAGCCGGTTCGGCGGCGGCATGCCCGCCGTCTGGCGGCCCGTGGCCGGGTTCTTGCGCTCCTACCAGCTCGGCGGCGGCTACACGCCCGGCCCGCTGCTGGCGGTATTCACCCTGGCCGGCCTGGCCGGCTCGGCCATCTCGCTGCGCGTGCGGGCGGACCCCGGCGCCCGCCAGCTCGCGCTTGCCTGCCTGCTGTTCTTCACCTCGGCGGCGGCCTTGATATTCGCGTCCGACCTGTTCGAGTTCTCCTGGCGGTACCAGCTGCTCGCGCTCGTCACCCTCGCTCCGGCCGGCGCGCTCGGGATCGCCACGATCATCCGCTCGATCGGGACCCGGCAGCGTTCCGGCTGAACGACGGCTCGCGCGGCGCCGCCCCATCCACGGGACGCCCGGTGCCGCGGCGGGACGCACGGCGCGGACGCCCGGGGCCGGTTCGGCCGGCCAGCGAACCGGCGACCGCGAGGACAACGATGAGCGCGGTGGCGCCGACCGAGAGCGCGAGGCCGGCCGCGAACCACGGCGGTTCGTAGTTCCAGGTCACAACGCCTCTCCCCGGCGGAACGTCGACGGCCTGGACGAGACCGGCCCGGCTAACCGGAAGCGCAATCGTTGGGCCGCGCCGGGGATTCCAGCTGGCGCTCCAGCCCGCGATGGCCGCCGCCGAGCGAACGACGCGGACGCCGTGTGGGGAGGACACGACGGCCGACGTCGGCACGGCAGCCGCCGTGGCCGCGGCGGGCGATGTTGGCACGGCCGCTGTCGTGGGCGCGGCGGGCGTGGTTGGCGCGGCGGGCGTCGTGGGCGTGGCGGCCGCGCCGGCCACCGGCCGCACCGAAGCGCCCAGCGCCGATCGCCCGGGGAGCGCCTGGAGGCTGAACGGGCCGCGGGCGAAACGGTCGACGAACATCGCGAACGAGCCGTCGTGGCCCGCGTATCCCCACCGCGGCGGGACGAGCGCGTCCTGCAGCCGGCCGTTGGCGACGACCACGTTTCCGTCCGGGTCCGCGACCGATGGCGGCCCGAGATGGCGCGGCCCGCCGCGGGCCCGGGCGATCACCGCGACGCTCGTCACCGGACGGGGAAGGCCGATCGCGAGCTTCGAGGCGCTCGCCGCGTTCGCAGGGAACCAGCGGATCGTCCCGCCCGGCGTCATGAGCCCGATCTGGGTCCCAGCCGCGTCCCGCCCGGCGTCCGCGTCCGGCACCTCGAGCCTCGACACGGCCAGCGGCGTGGCCAAGTACCAGGTAGCGCGGTGATCCGCGGCGACGTCGCGCTCGCCGGTTCCCGGCGGCCCGGGGGACGGTTCGGATCCTCCGGCGGTGATCAGGTAGGCGGGCGCGGTGAGCAGGATCGAGGTGTCGAGCTGGTCGAGCGTCCCGTCGCCCACTGCACTGGGATCGAGCACGTTCTGCCCCTCGCCCATGGCCTGGTGTGACCCGGTCGCCGCCGCGTAGTTGCCGTCGACGGTCGACGAGTACCCCTGGACCGACGGGGTGCCGCTGACCGCGTTGAGGTCGGGCGAGCCGAGGAGCCGCAGTTCGTCCCCGTGGAGCAGGTCGGGGTCGTAGATCGCGAAACGTCCCGGGTATCCGAGCGCCGCGATCGGGCGCGGCGGTGACGTCCGCGCCGCCGTCCTGACTCCGCGATTCTTCGTGGCTGCCGCGTCGGTGGTGTGGCGGGCCGTGCCGCCCGCGCCGCCAAGACCGGGCAGGGCCGCGACGACCCCGAGCAGCGTGAAAACGACCAGGTCGATGACGACCAGACCGGCAAGCCAGCGCGAACGCGGCCCCGGCCGCAGGCGCCGCCCGAAGATCACGAACGCGATGGCCGCGGCACCGATGACCGCGTACGGGACGAGCCACGGCTGGAGCCGGCCGACGACGCCGGCCGCCGCCGGGCCCGCCCGCAGCCAGTGCAGGAGGCCCGCGCCCCAGGCGAGGCCTGCAGCGACGACGGCGATCATCGCGAGCGCGGGCAGGATGCCGAGGACCGTCTCCGGGTCCACCCGGCGACCCCGGAGAGCCCGGCGGGCCGACTGGCTGCCTTCGCCGGGGACCCACCGGCTTCGCTCGCTGAACGGACGGTCGGCCCAGTACGCGAACAGGACGGCGAGCGCCAGGTCCGCCACGAGGATGTTGCGGCTCTGCAGCCGCTGACCGCCGAACAGCGGCAGGTGAACGAGCAGAGACCCGAGGGGGGTGTTGCCACCGAGCGCGAGCACGAACCCGGCGAGCGCCATGAAGTGCCAGACGACCCACTCGGGGAGCCGCGGTCGCAGCCGGATGCGGCCCAGCAGGACGGCGGCGGCGACAAGCGGGAGGATGCCGGCGTAGCCGGTCACCTCGGCCAGGTTGTAGTTCGCGAAGAACGCCGGCTGGCCGAACGAGCCCGAGCCGCCCATGAGGTCCGGCACCAGCATCAGGAGCAGCCACCTGTGCGGCAGCGAGCCCGAGTTGAAGAACGCGACCGAGCCCGCCCCGCGCTGCGAAGCGCCGACCGCGGCCAGGCCGGGCATCCACTGAACGGCGCCGAGGCACGCGCCAAGCGCCAGGCCGGTGACCACCGACGCCAGGCCCGCGATCAGCGGCCCCCGGCCCGCAACCGGCGGCACCCGGCCCGCGACCACCGGCACCGGACCCGCCGTCACGGGGACCGCCGCCGGGCCGGAGCGCCGCCCGAGGCGCACGATCCGCCACGCCGCATAGATCACGACGACCACCACGGCGTCGTCGATGGCACGCGGCTCGCCCGCCAGGATCGTTAGGCCGAACGCTGCGGCCAGGAGGGCAGTCCAGCGGAGCCTGGAGGCGGTGCTCCGGGCCCCGGCTTCGGTGAGCCGGAGCACGGCCAGCAGCTGCACGGGCACCCAGCTCATGCCGGCGACCAGCCCGAAGTGGGCCACCTGCGCGGACATGGCCCCGGCGAAGGCGAACGAGACCGCCCCGAGGGCGCTCGGCAGGCTCGCCAGGCGGAGGGCCCGCAGGAAGACGAACAGGCCGACCCCCGCCACCGCCCAGGTGACGATCATGTTGAGGGTCCACGCCGCGGTGGCCGGCACGATCGCGAACAGGAGCGTGAGCGGGTACGCGGCGCCGGCGTTCCAGTCCGCGAGCAGCGGCGCGCCGCTCCAGATGTACGGGTTGTACAGCGGCAGCTGGCCGTGCCGGATCTGGCGCCCGGCGAGTACGCGCAGCGGAAAGTTCTGCGTCAGATCGTCACCGGGAAGGACAGCATGCCCGAGCAGCGCGGGGAGCCCGAAAACGACGAGCGGCAGCGCGACGAGGATGACCACGGCCACGACATCGCCCGGCCAGCGCGCGGACGCTTGCATGCCGGGCACACGGAATGTTCTCGTTCCCGGTGCTGTGGACAGCTCAGGCCCCATCGTGAGCACTCGTGCGGCAGAAGCTGAAAGGATACTGGCACCATTAGTCGCCGGCGAGTGAGCGCCATTGAGGGGCGATCCCGACGAAGCTGCCCAGGGTCAGCGGCATCGGGTGCAGGTGCTCCGCGTGGATGACCGCCAGCAGCGTGGCGAACTGGCGGTCCAGGTCCGGGTCCCAGTGCAGGATCACGATCTCGCCGGGCTCCAGTCCCTTGCCGTCCCACGTCCGGACGCGATCGTGGTCGTCTATCGTGGCGCTCCAGCCCACCAGGGCCTTCAGCCCGCCCCAGTAGGCCGCCGCCTGCACCCTGGGATCGAAAGCCCCGTACGGTGGGCGGCCCATGAGCGGGGCATGCCCGAACCACCGCCCCAGCGCCAGGCGAGCCTGCCCCCACTGGGCCGTAGCCTCGCTCAGGGTCTGCTTGGTGAGGTCGGGATGAGAGGCCGTGTGATCCTCGATCGTCCCTCCCGCCTGCACGAACGCCCGCCAGTACGGCAGATCCCGCTGAGCGGCCTGCTCGATGAGGAAGGCCGTCACCGGCACGTGGGTTTGGCGCATGATGTCCAGTACCCGCCGGCTCGGGGTCCAGCCGTCGTCCACCGTGATGTAGATGGCCCCACCAGCCGGGCTGGCGAAGGAGTAGAGCGGGACCTCCGGCAGGGCGGGGATGGCCACGGGCACCACGGCCCGTTCGCCGTTCCGGGCGGTCACTGTCAGGCTGGCCCGGCAAGCGTGGGGGCTCGCGGCCACCGACACCTCCCCGGGTGCCGGGAAGCTGACGTTGTTCGTGCCGCACAACAGCTCGGGCCGGGCGCGCAGTGGGCTGGACAGTGAGATGACCAACCCGCCGTGGCTGTGGCGGGACGCGGTGACGCGCAGCGCGGGCGGCACCGTGACGGTCAGCGTCCGCCGGAACGGCCGCGGGCCCTGCACCCGGACCAGAAGCTCGGTCTGCCTGCCGGGCGGCACGTGGATCCTGACCACGCTCCCGCCGGGAGAGTGCCTCCTCATTCGGCCGTTGCCGGCCTCGGACACCGTCAGATGGCTCCGGGCCACGATTTCGCCGCTGGCCTGCCCGTCGCCGGGGGTCAGCCGCACGGTCACGGTGTTCGAGGACGGAGACAGCACCCATTCCACGTGGGGTGCGCCCGACGCCGCGATCGCCGCGCGCTGGCCCACCGCGGCCACGACCAAGCCGATCAAGATCAGCAGCCCCGGCATGACCAGGACACTGAGCCGAAACCGGGGACGCCGACCGGGAGCCGGTCCATCGCCGGGCCGGACCGTGGGCGAACGCGAAACGGTACTGGCGGGACCAACAACGCCGCTGGTCATCTCGGCCCTACCGCTGCGCCACGCCATCGACAGCCCTGCACCACGGACGGACATGGGCATTCCGTCTCACTGCGACTCAGAGTCGCACGTTTAGCCGCGTGGACCGCCTGCGCCGCGCCGCAACGACCGCATGAGAATCACTGCAGGTGCGCGCGGGCAGCCGGGAGGTTGTCCGCGGCCGCCACCGTTCTCCTCGAAGCTGCCGTCGAGCGTTCTCCTCGAAGCTGCCGTCGAGTCGGCCACCTGCCGAGCCATGCAAGGATGGGAGTCATGAGCCGCTGCGCTCCACGGGTCACCCCAGTATGAGACGTGCCGGACAATCAGGGCCGGGCCGTGACGCTGCCCCCAGTCGTCGCTCACGCTGACTGGAGCGTTGATCGCAGCAAGCGGCTGATGGCGATCGCCCGGCTTGTCCCCGGTGGCGCCGGCGACGGCTCCGGTTACCGGGTGGTCTCGCTGGCGGCCGCCCCCGAGGGCCGTGACGGCGACGGCGACTTGTTCCAGGTGCTTGGCGACATGAGTCATCCGGGTCGGTCGCTGGTCGGTTTCGACTTCCCGATCGGACTCCCCTGCAAGTACGCCGCCGCGGCGGGCATCGGCTCGTTCCCCGAGTTCCTGGACGCGCTCGGATCACCGCCCTGGCGGGAGTTCGACGTGGTGGCGGACCGGCCGAGCCAGATCGCCCTGCGCAGGCCGTTCTATCCCTCCCGCCCAGGAGGAACCAGCCGCGAGCAGCTCTATCAAGGACTCGGGCTCTCGGCCACGGACCTGCGGCGCCGCTGCGAAGGGACGGACGCCGAGACGCTGTTCTGGACGCTCGGCGGCAAGCAGGTCGGAAAGGCAGCGCTGACCGGGTGGCGGCTGCTGAGACGAGCGCGGCAGCGGGAACCGGGCATCAAGCTCTGGCCCTTCGACGGCCCGCTCCCCGGCCTGCTGGCGGGAACCGGGCACGCGGTGGTCACCGAGACCTACCCACGTGAGTACTACCGTCACCTCGGCGCGACGGCCGGTGGCCGGCGCTGGAGCAAGCGCCGCCGTCACGACCGGCTCGCGCTCGTACCCGGCGTGCTCCGGTGGGCCGGGTGCCTGGCGGTCACGTGGGACACCCGCGTCCTGCGGCGCGTCATGGGGGGCTTCTCCGAGGGCAGGACCGGCGAGGACGAGTTCGACGCGGTGGTCGGCCTGCTCGCGATCATCGGAGTGGTAACCGGGACCATCGCCACGGGTGAGCCCCGTGATGATGCGGCCGTGCTCACCACCGAAGGCTGGATCCTCGGCCGCGCGGGCTGACCGCGGCACTCGGCTTGGCGGGATGCCTATTCGGGCGTGAAGAGCGTCCGTTGCATCCCGTCCGGAGCCTGGACTCGATGGCCGGGGTGATGTGACGGGGCCCTCACGGGATGCCGGTCAGCCGGAGCAGGGCGGTCGTCGCGGCGGCGGCGACGACCACGACCGGGAACGGCGCGCGCCGGATGGCCAGGGCCCCGGCGACCAGGACGCCGGCCGGCCTGGCCCAGCCCGCGAACCCGTGCCCTTCGGTCAGGGCGGCGGTGGCCACGAGGGCGGCCAGCAGCACGGCCGTGGCGGCGGACAGCAGGTGCTGCAGGCGGGCCGGGATGTGCAGCCGGTTCCGGAACACCGGCCCGGCCAGCCGGAACGCGTAGGTTCCGGCGGCCAGCGCGGCGATGGCGAGCAGGGGCATCAGCGCACCTCCAGCGCGCGAGTGGTGTCCGCGGGGGTGACGGCGGGCCGGCCCGCCAGCACCAGGCCGGCGAGCGCCAGCAGGACCGGCAGGCCAGCCGGCAAGAACGGGGTTGCCGCGACGGCGATGACGACGCCGAGCAGGGCGGCGCGGCGGGTGCCACGATCCGCCAGAGCGGGCAGCACCAGGGCAAGAAGCACGGCGGGAAAGACGGCGTCAAGCCCGAGGCCGTCGGTGTTGCGCATGACCGTACCCGCCGCTGCGCCGAGCACCACGGCCGCGTTCCAGCACGCGAACAGGGCAAGACCGCAGGCCCAGAAGATCGCGCGGCGTCGCTGCGGCTCGTGCTGGCGCAGGGTGAACGCCACAGATTCGTCGACGATCAGGTGTGTGCCGAGCAGCCGCGTCCACCACCTGCCCCCGACCGCGTCCGCGACCGTGAAACCGTAGGGCAGCAGGCGCGTGTTGAGGATCAGGCCGGCCAGCACGGCGGCGGCCGGGCTGCCGCCGGCGAGCAGCACGCCCGCCGCGGCGAACTGCGCCCCGCCGGCGAAGACAAGCACGGACATGGCGATCGGCACCCACAGAGCCAGGCCGCCGGACACGGTGACGGCACCGAAGGAGGCCCCTACGATCGCGTCCGCGAGGCAGACCAGGGCGACGTCGCGCAACGCGCCGTGATCCAGTGTTCGCCACAACGAACGCATGTCCAATATGATGAACATAAGCGGCAGCGTTCGTCAAGTCGAACGAATGGGAGTCTGGAGCGAACACATGGGCACCGGTTCACAGGCGGAAGACGCGGCACCCTCGGCCCTGATCTCCCTGATCGCGGCGTCGATCCGCCGCGAGCGCGACCGGGCCGGGCTGTCCTTGACCGAGCTGGCCAGGCGGGCCGGCATCGCCAAATCCACCCTCTCCCAGCTGGAATCGGGTGTAGGCAACCCCAGCGTCGAGACCCTGTGGGCGCTGGGAGTCGCGCTCGGCGTTCCGTTCAGCCGACTGGTCGATCAGCCGCGGCCGGCGGTGCGGGTGATCCGCGCCGGGGAAGGGCCGGTCACCTACGCCGAGCGCGCCAACTACGCCGCCACGCTGCTGGCCTCCTGCCCGCCGAGCGCACGGCGGGACATCTACCGCATCCGGGTACAGCCGGGTGAACCGCGGCTCTCCGACCCGCACAACCCCGGGGCCATCGAACACGTGGTGCTCAGCACCGGCCGGGCGCAGGTCGGCCCGGCCCTGGAGCCGGCCGACCTCGGCCCCGGCGACTACATCGCCTACCCGGGAGACGCGCCGCACATCTTCAGGGCCCTCGAACCCGACACCACCGCAGTGATGATCATGGAGCACGTCTGAGCCTGGCTCCCGGGCACCGCTGGCTGCGTGATCGTGATCCGGCAGGACAACGGCTATACGGTCAGCTTTCCAGGCACCGAAGCTCGGGCCTGGCCACGATCTGCCCGGCTTCGAGCCGGCCGAGCGCGTCGCGGCACGCCGCCACGAAGGTCCAGAACACCTCGGTGGTGGTGTGCTTGCGCCGCGAGCGGCTGTGCTCGGTGAACATCGCATCGCGCAGCGGGGTGCTGAGCTCCAGCTGCGCGCCCATGCCGAGCAGCGTGCGGTTGACGATGTTGCACCTGGCGTTGCCGTTGAGCTCCCCGTGCCGGCCGACGTTGCCGTTGAGCTCCTCTTCCTGGCCGATGTCCCTCGCGTCGAAACCGGCCGTGCACAACCCCTCCAGCAGGTACCCGCGCAGGGTGGTATTGCGGCCCCCGATGAGCACGATCTGGTCGTCCTCGGACATGTCGGGCGGCCGCGGCGCGAAGCCGTGCAGGGAAAGGGCGTTGAGCGAGCCCGCGCACAGCGAGACGGCCACGCCGTCGTCGCAGCCGACCGACGTGACGTGGAGCACGGCGTTGCCGCCGTCCCGCACGCCCTCGAGCATCCAGTAGTCGTAGGTCACCCCGGCGGGCGGGATCTGGGGCAGGCTGGCCGGGTGGTAGCCGGCGACGGCCAGACACAGCTCCGAGGTACCGGGCTCGATTCCGCCTCCATGCGGCGCGAGGATCGTCGTCTTGGGCACATCGTCGGTGCGGGCCAGCGTGTCGTCGAAGCGCTCGTGGCGGCGATACCGGCGCGCGTAGTCCACGCCCTCGGTGAATCTGGGGTCCGCGTAGAGCTCCGAATTGAAGTTGAAGGTCACGTCCACCGGGCTCCTCTCGGCAGCGGATGGCCTGGGCCGGGTTTCATTGGTCAGCCCCGCGTGCGAGGTTCGCCTCGGCCATTCGCTTCAGGTGCGTCCGGTCCAGCTTCCCGGTGGCCGTGACCGGCATTGCGTCGAGGACGACTATCTCCTCGGGTGCCTTGTACCCGACCCTCGCCCGTGCGAACTGGATCAGCTCCTGGCTGGTCGGACGCTCGGTCCCCTCACTGAGGGTGATGTAGGCGCGGACATTCTCACCGTGAATGAGGTCGTGGATCCCGATCACCCCGGCGCTCACGACGGCCGGGTGCTCGAGCAGGGCACCCTCGACCTCCTGGGGGCAGATGTTCGAGCCGTCGTGGACGATGATCTGCTTCTTGCGCCCGCGGAAGGTGAAGTAGCCCTCGTCGTCGACGCGCATCACGTCGCCTGAGTCGAGCCATCCGTTGCTGAAGGCCGCCTCGGTCGCGCCCGGGTCGTCCCAGTACCCGACGGTGGCCGCGGGAGCCTTGATCCAGAGCCGGCCTTCGCTCCCCACCGGCAGCTCCTGGCCGTCATCGTTTCGTATTGACAGCGAGACCGCGGGAACGACCTGCCCGACCGAACCAAGCTTGATACGACCCGACGGCGGGCTCACCGTCACCAGCCCGACTTCCGTCAGGCCGTAGGCCTCGTCGACCACAAACCCGCTCAGCGCGGTGAACTCGCGCTCCAGCTCCGCGGAGACGGTGTCGCCCGCCCCGCGGCAGAGCCGCAGGCAGGCGAAATCGTCGTGCCGGGCGCCGTGGTCACGGGTCAGCGCGAACAGCGCCGAGGGAAGCATCGACAGGACCGTTGGGCGGAATTCGCGGAGGAGCGGGAGCAACTCGTCCCCATCGAACGTCTGGGCCACAATGACGCCAGCGCCCGCGCTCAGCGCGGCGAACGAGACGTAGAAGGCACCAACGTGCGACAGCGACGAGCCAGCGAGAAGCAGGTCGGCGGGGCTGAGCTCGAGCCCGGCCGCCGCGGTCGCAAACATCCAGCCGAGCGTCTCCTGAGTATGGGTAACTCCCTTCGGGCGCCCGGTACTGCCCGAGGTAAAGAAGATCACCGCAGGCGCCGCTGCCGAAGGAGGCGGCGGCGGTGACGATGAGGCCTGTCCCTCAATCAGATCGTCGAATGCCGGACCCGCTCCTCGCTTGCCGCCGTAGCTGATCGTGCCCAGAGGCAGCTGCCGGGCGAGCCGGCTCGCAGCGAGATCCTCCTCCCGCTCGACGTGCGCGAGCAGGGCACGAGCCTCGCTGACCGCGAGGGCGTGATCGATCTCCGGTGCCATGTAGCGGTAGTTGAGGGGCGTCGCGACCAGCCCCGCCTTGAAACAGGCGAGGTAGTGAACGATGAGCGCGGGACGATTCGGCATCAGCGAAGCGACCCGATCGCCCGGGTTCAGCCCCAGACCGAGCAGACCGACGGCCAGGCGATCGCTGAGGTCATCGAGCGTGCGCCACGTCCAGCGCGTATCCGCAGAGATCAGCGCGAGCCCGTCAGGGTCGGCATCCAGGCCGGCGCGAAGCAAACTGCTGGGGCTCACCGGCCTCTCCAACGTCCTTCCGGCGTACCCGGTCACGCCGCCACCCCCGTGAGCAAGATCTATTTCGAATCACCCTGGAAGCGGATGAGAAGCTGCCTGCCGACCGTGGCGGGTTGGCTTGTTGCGACGGTCGGCGCGAGGCGGGTGGTCACGCGAGCCGTTGCCGGACGGTGCGG
>Ga0081540_1000667_pt1 | contig 32290 bp, 25 predicted proteins | sample TabmetS2T1R1_FD_71024 | JGI IMG/M metagenome (GOLD analysis project Ga0081540, IMG submission 71024) | Tabebuia heterophylla rhizosphere microbial communities from the University of Puerto Rico - S2T1R1 | ecosystem: Host-associated > Plants > Roots > Rhizosphere ...
GCCGCCGGAGGGGCCTCCGCAGCTGGCGTCTGGGCGAGCGCAGGCGCGGGGATGCACACCAGCGCTGCCATCGACCAGGCCCGACGCCTCGACAAATGCTCGCCCCTCTCCCGCGGCCGGGAGCGCCTTCTGGCTCCACGGCGCTGCCCCGCGAGCGAGTGATACCCGCTCGCCCGGCCCGTGTCGGCAACACAAACGTGTCTGCGAGTGAGCCGATTCCCGCGAAGCCTAGGAGACGGCCACCAGGAGCACCCGCCCGCCGAGCCACGGCCCCGTCGGGGTGAACGGTGCGCCGGTCCCTGGATGGAGCGCCGCTTCGAGGCGCAACCCGACCCGTTCGAGGAGCCGGACGAGCTCGGTGATGGTGTAGGCCCGAAGCGACGCCGACTTCTGTCCGGAGCCGTGAGGTCCGGACCAGAACCAGGTGGTCTCCACCCGTCCAGCGACGGGATCGAAGCGCGGCTCCTCGACCAGCAGCGTCCCGTCGGAAAGCCGCTGCGCAGGCGAGACCCCGCGCGCGAGCAGGGCGGCGAGGATGTCTCGATGATTGGTGTCGACCGCGACCTTTCCTCCGGGCTTCACCGCGGCGGCGAGCGTGCCGAGGATCGCGAGGTCGTCGGACTCGTCACCGTAGCCGAGCGAGCTGAAGAGGCTGAGCGCGACATCGAAGCCGGACTCGCCGAGTCGCGTCCGGAGGTCGTGGCGCAAATAGCGTAGCTGCCGGGGATCGAGGTCCCCGCGGCGACGCTCGGCGTCGGCGAGCATCGGAGCGGACTGATCGACCCCGAGGACGCGCGCGCCGAGGTGTGCCAGGGGCAGGCTGACCCGTCCGTAACCGCAGCCAGCATCGAGAACGCGTGAGCCCGCGGACAGACCGAGGATGCGCCAGAGCGCGGCGGCTTCCTCGTCACCGCGGGCGGGCACGTTGGCCCAGACGCGGAGGTAGTCCTCGTCGAAGAACTGCTCCCACCACGGGGCGCTGGTCATTCCCAGGCGCCGGCGCGGGTCAGTGCAGGCGCGACAGCAGCAGCTTGCGCTGGAGCTGGAGCGTTTCCGGAGAGGCCTTGCCGAGCATCTCGAAGAACTCGCCCTCCTCGGTGAGCTCCTGCTTCCACTCGGCGGCGTCGATGTGGGTGGCCTCGTCCACCTTCTCCGCGGGGATGTCCAGCCCGGAGAGGTCGAGGTCGCCGGCCTTCGGCACCCAGCCGAACGGAGTCTCCTGGCCGCCGACGCGGACGTGTGCGCGATCGACGATCCACTTGAGAACGCGCATGTTCTCGCCGAAGCCCGGCCAGAGGAACTTGCCGTCCTTGCCCTTCCGGAACCAGTTCACCTGGAAGAGCTTGGGCGGGTACGGAATCTTCTCCTGCATGTCCAGCCAGTGCTGGAGGTACTGGCCCATGTTGTAACCGGCGAACGGCAGCATGGCCATCGGGTCCCGACGAACGACGCCGACCTTGCCGGTGGCGGCGGCGGTGGTCTCCGAGCCGAGCGTCGCGCCGAGGAAGACGCCGTGCGCCCAGTTGAAGCTCTGGAGCACCAGCGGGACCGTGGTGGCGCGGCGGCCGCCGAAGATGATCGCGCTGATGGGCACACCGTCCGGGTCATTCGCGTGCTTGCTCAGCACGGGATTGTTGGTCATCGGAGCGGTGAAGCGCGCGTTGGGGTGCGCGGCCTTCTCGGTCGAGCCCTTCTTCCAGGGACGACCCTGCCAGTCGGTGAGCTCGTCGGGGACCTCGCCGTCCATTCCTTCCCACCACACGTCGCCGTCCTTGGTCATGGCGACGTTGGTGAAGATGGTGTCCTTGGCGATGGTCCGCATCGCGTTCGGGTTGGACGCGAAGTTCGTGCCCGGCGCGACGCCGAAGTAGCCGTTCTCGGGGTTCACCGCCCAGAGGCGGCCGTCCTTGCCGACACGCATCCAGGCGATGTCGTCGCCGACGGTCCAGACCTTCCACCCGGCGAACCGCTTCGGGGGAATCATCATCGCGAAGTTGGTCTTGCCGCAGGCCGATGGGAACGCGCCGGTCACGTAGGTCATCTGACCGTCGGGGCTCTCCACGCCGAGGATGAGCATGTGCTCGGCGAACCAGCCCTCGTCCTTGCCGACGTAGCTGCCGATGCGGAGGGCGAGGCACTTCTTGCCGAGCAGCGCGTTGCCGCCGTAGCCCGAGCCGAAGCTCCAGATGGTGTTGTCCTGGGGGAAGTGGCAGATGAAGCGGCGCTCGGGATTGATGTCGCCGGTGCAGTGCAGGCCGCGGTTGAAGTCGTTCGAGTTCCCGAGCATGTCCAGCGCGGGTTTCCCCATCCGGGTCATGATCCGCATGTTGAGGACCACGTAGACGCTGTCGGTGATCTCGATGCCGACCTTCGACAGCGGCGAGCCGATCGGCCCCATGACGTACGGGATGACGTACATCGTCCGGCCCTTCATCGAGCCGTCGAAGAGCTTGGTCAGCTTCCCGTAGGCCTCCTCGGGAGCCATCCAGTTGTTCGTCGGGCCCGCGCCGTCCTTGGTCGGCGTGCAGATGAAGGTGAGGTGCTCGACGCGCGCGACGTCGTTCGGGTTCGACCGGTGCAGGTAACAGCCCGGACGCTTCTCGGGGTTGAGCGGGATGATGACGCCCGTGTCGACGGCGTACTTGGTGAGGCGCTCCTTCTCGGCCTCGGACCCGTCGCACCACACAACGCGATCCGGCTGGCAGAGCGCGGCGCAGTCCCGCACCCAGTCGAGCAGGGCCTTGTTCCGTGTGAGCGTGGTCGCGCTCCCGTCAATCTGGCTCGCCATCAGTTCATCTCCTGACCAAATCCTTGAGGGCCGGTTCTCCTAATACAGGTGTGAGCCGTTGCCGAGCCAATCTGGCGCGTGTCCGGCTCGACTCCCTGGGTGGATCACCTTGTGCGCTCATCCGGTGGATTAGCAAGGGCTCCGCGTGCTGACGCGGCGCGAAACCGCAGCGCAGCGGACGCAGCCCTCGGACGCCGGCGTGCCCGGGGACCGGGTCCCGCCGCCAGCGTCGCTCAGGGTGGCTCGAGAGAAGGTGTCAAACACCTTCGACGGGCGCGAAGCTCCGCGAGACGCCCACCCATCCGTCCCCGACTCGGCCCCGGACACGCTCCAAGGACACCGCGCCCTCACGTCCGTCGCGTAGCCCGTTGGGCCTACGACGCCGGGCCGTTCCGGGACGGGTCGAGCTCGGTTGTCGCGGGTTCGGCGGTCGAGGTGTTGCCCCGATCGAGGCGTCGAGGCGTCGGCGTCGAGGTGTCCGGCGTCGAGGTGTCGGCGTCGAGGTGTCCGGCGTCGAGGTGTCAGACGCCTCGTAATAGCGGCGTCGAGGTGTCAGACGCCTCGTAATAGCCCCGGCGAGGTGTCCCCGGCGAGGTGTCAGACACCTCGTAGTGGACACCTCGTAGTGGAGCCTCGAACAGAAATCCGAGCAGGTGAGCTGGGCCCGCCCGGCCAAATGGACGGTCGTCCGGGGATCGGGACGCGAGCGAGCAGTTCCGCGTCAGGGGATGTCGAATGGGAGAGGTGTCAGACACCTCGTAGTGGTCTCGAATGGGAGAGGTGTCACACACCCGTCGTGGGCAAAGCGTGGGGCCCGCGCGGGTCGAAGGTGTTCGCGTCGGAGGCGTTAGACACCGGGTCACGGCGCCGCGTGACTGGCCCGGAGGTGTCAAACACCTCGTCAGATTCCCGTCGACCTGATGTGCGTTCCGGTGTGCCCCGGGCCAGGCAACGGATGCGTGCTGCTAGGCTGCTGCGCCCAATGCTCGCCTCCGCCGCTCCGACCGGCTCCGAGACACCCACCTACACGCGCGACCGCGCGAAACGACGCGCGATCATTGCCTCGATCATCACCGGCACCACCATCGAGTGGTACGACTTCTACCTCTTCATCTCGCTTGGGAAGGTGATCGGGCCGCACTTCTACAAGTCCACCAACCTGTACACCGAGCTCCTCATCTGGCTCGCCACCTACGCCACGGGCTTCCTCATCAGACCGGTGGGCGCCGCGTACTTCGGCAGGCTCGGAGATCTGAAAGGGCGCAAGGCCGCCTTCCTGACCACCCTGCTCCTGATGGGTGGAGCGACGACGGCGATCGGGCTCATCCCCGGCTATTCGACGATCGGCTTCCTCGCACCCGCGCTTCTCGTGCTCATGCGCCTCATCCAGGGATTCGCGCTCGGGGGTGAGTACGGCGGTGCGGTGATCTTCGTGGCCGAGAACGTTCCCGACGGGGAACGGGGCTACTACACGAGCTATGTCCAGTTGACCGCGACGCTCGGGCTCTTCATCTCGCTCGTTCTCGTCGCGGCGGTCCGGAACTACCTGAGCCCGGGCGACTTCGCCGCCTGGGGATGGCGACTCCCGTTCATCTTCTCCTTGTTCCTGCTCGCCGTCGCGGGATGGGCTCGGTCGCGACTTGGCGAGTCCCCACTCTGGGAGCGGCTGAAGCTGGAGAACCGTCTTTCCACCGACCCGCTTGCCGAGGCTGCTCGCAACTGGCGAAAGCTGGCAGTGACGCTCTTTGCCGCCACTGCCGGGCAGGGAGTCGTCTGGTACACGGCCCAGTTCGTCTCCTTCATCTTTCTCACGAGCTTCCTGAAGGTCCCGGTGAACACGGCGACCGCGATCATGGCCGTGGCGCTGGCATGCGGGATGCCGTTCTTCATCGTCTTCGGGGCGCTGTCGGACCGCATCGGCCGGAAGAGGCTCATGGTCATCGGCAACCTGCTGGCCGCGATCAGCTTCTTCCCGATCTACCGGGCCATGCAGATCGTCTCGAACCCGCTGAACGAGGCGCTCATGACGGTCCTCGTCCTGATCCAGGTCCTGCTGGTGACCATGGTGTACGGGCCGATCGCCGCGTACCTGGTGGAGAGCTTCCCCGCTCGTACCCGGTACACGTCCCTCTCGCTTCCCTACCACCTCGGCAACGGAATCTTCGGTGGCCTGACCGGATACATCGCGACCGGCATCGCGGTGAAGGCCAACAACATGTACCTCGGCCTCGTCTTTCCCTGCGCGGTGGCGCTGATCACTGCGGGGCTGGGTGGGCTCTTCCTCCGCGAGACCTCGCGGACCCGCATCTGGCCCGACGCTCGAAGCCGAGGCACCGCAGGTGGGAGTGGTCCGTATCCGACTCGCGAGCCGACCGGTGAACACCTGACCCCGAGTGGTGTTCACCTTGTCCCGCCGGGCGCCTAGCCGCCGCGCTCGACCGATTCAGTGGATCGCGGCGCGCACTGGCAGCCGGTGGATCAGCTCGGCCTCTGCCTCCAGCAGCTGCTCGAGCCGCGACCAGGTCGCCGCGCCGTGCACCCGTGCCGCGAGTCGTAGGAACAGCTTTTGGTGCCCATCCTCGCTCCGGGCGAGCTCGGCGTAGAAGCGACGAAGATCCGCATCGGGGAGGCCGCCGGCGAGCAGCGCGAGTCGCTCGCAGCTTCGTGCCTCGATGATCGCCGCCACCAGGAATCGATCCAGCTGCCTCTGCGCCGCCGGAGTTCGCACCAGGGTCTGGAGCGCCTGTGCGTATGGATCTCCCGGATCGCGGCCGAGCACGAGGCCACGACGCTCGAGCAGTTGGAGCACCCGCGCGAGATGTCCACTCTCCTCGCGGGCCAGGCGAGCCATGTGCGCGGGCAGTCCCGGCACCTCCGGGTACGCCTGGAGAAGCGAGAGCGCGTTCGCCGCGGCCTTCTTCTCGCAGTGGGCGTGGTCCACGAGCACCGCATCCATCTGTGCGAGCGCGTTCGGCAGCCAGCGAGGCCCGGTCTCGCAGCGGAGAACGACTCGATGGTGTGAAGGCGGTGAGCTCATTGCCGCGCGGGTCCTATCGCGCCCGGACCGCCGCCGTCACGTCGGGCCACTGCCGAACAGGGCCGCGTTCACCTGGTCCGCGTCCACTGCGATGGGCGCCCGGGGGAGCCGCTCGAGCGCGAAGCGGGGAACCAGCTCGCCGAGCCCGACCGGCCGGCCGTCACCAAGTCCTGCCCAGCCGGCGAGCAGGCCGACGAGGCGCTCGGGTGCGATGCCCCGCTCGCGCAGCTCGGCGAGGCTGGGCGTTCCCGCGCGCTTGGCGAGGCGCTTTCCGTCGGGCCCCAGCAGCAGAGGAACGTGCGCATACACGGGGACCCTGAGCCCGAGTGCCTCGCAGAGCTGGATCTGGCGTGGGGTCGAGCCGAGCAGGTCGTCGCCGCGCAGCACGTGAGTGATGCCCGTGTCCGCGTCGTCCACGACCACCGCGAGCTGGTAGCTGGGCACGCCGTCGTTGCGGAGCACCACGAAGTCGCCGATCTCGCGGGCCACGTCCTGGACGAAGGTGCCGTGGAGCAGGTCGTGGACCTCGGTGAGGCCCCCGTGTGGTCGGAAGCGCCACGCGGGAGGACGGGTGCGCGCCCTCTCTGCGATCTCTCCGGAAGGGAGCGCGAGGCACGTTCCTGGATACCACGGTCCGTCGTCCGCCGGTCCGTGCGGCGCGGCGACGGCGCGGGCGATCTCGCTGCGGGTGCAGAAGCACGGGTAGACCCGTCCAGTTGCCCGAAGCCGCTCGAAGGCCGCGCGGTAGAGGTCCAGGCGCCGGCTCTGGAAGACCGGCGCACCGTCGAAGCCGAGGCCGAGCCAGGCGAGGTCCGCGAGCAGCGCGTCGGTGAGCTCGGGCCGGGCTCGCGCGGTGTCCAGGTCCTCGATCCGGACGAGGAACTCTCCGCCCTGCGACCGTGCCCAGAGCCAGCCGAGCACAGCCGCCCAGGCGTTGCCGAGGTGGAGACGCCCCGTGGGACTGGGGGCGAACCTGCCGCGATGGGTGACCGTCACGTCGTGGGCAGGGGTGCCACACCTCCCTGTGACCCGCAATGCCGACCTTTGGTAGACACCGGCGCCCGATGCGGTTCCTTCACTTCTCCGACGTCCACGTCACGGGCGACTACCGGCGACACTCTCTCCTGCGCCTCGGCTGGCGGCGGTGGATCGCGCTCGGGGAGCTCACCTTCGGCGGACGGGCTCGCGCATTCGCCCGGGCGCCGGAGACCATTTCCCGCATCCTCGACGAGGCCGGCACCCTCGATATCGACCACGTCATTCTTTCGGGCGACCTCACCGCGTACGCCTTGCCGGACGAGTTCGCGGGAGCGCGCGCTGCGATGGGTGAATGGGCGAACGAGCCGCAGCGCTGCACGGTGATTCCCGGCAACCACGATCGCTACACCCCGGGCGCGCACCGGACCCGGCGATTCGAGCAGAGCTTCGGGAACCTCCTGGTCTCCGACCTGCCCGACGTCGCCGTCGAGGAGGGCTTCCCCTTCGTGAGGCTCCTGGGCGAGCGCGACGCCGTCATCGGGCTCCAGTCCGCGCGCGTCCCGTACTTTCCGGGACTGTCGTATGGAATCGTGGGCCGGAAGCAGCGGGAGGCCGTCGCGGCGCTCATCCGACGACCGGAGCTCGACGGTCGAGCGGTGCTGGTTGTCGTGCATCACGCTCCCTTCGGAGCGCTGGGAAAGCCGGACCGGCTCCTGCACGGCCTCGTGGATGCGCCGGCCCTCCTCGCACTGCTCCCCGGAGACCGGTTCGCGGTCCTCCACGGGCACATCCACCAGCGGTACCACTTCCCGGCCACCGAGTACCGGCCGCACATCTTCGGAGCGGGCTCATCGACCGAGGCCGGCCACGAGGGCTACTGGATCATCGAGACCGCGGATGGCCGGATCGCTCGGTGCGAGAAACGCAGCCTCCTCGCCAGCTGACCCGACGAGCGGGCCGCAGCGCTTGTCGAGGAACCGAAGAGGCCTCCCCGCGAGGCGTGCAATACGAGGTGCCTGACACCCCATCACGAGGGTTCCCTCACGAGGCGTCTGACACGTTGGGGGACACGTTGGGGCCACCCATTACGAGGCGTCTGACACCTTGGGTCTCGACACCGGACCTAAGCGGGCCCAGAAAAGACTGTGATCCCTGCCAGTTGAGACCTGGAGGCCGCTACGGCCTGCCACAGGAGCGTCCGAGTCGAAGGCCGATGACGAAGTCCATTACGAGGTGTCCATTACGAGGTGTCTGACACCTTCCCGGGGACTCCTCTCCGGGCCACCGTCCGCGACGAGGTGTCCCATTACGAGGTGTCTGACACCTTCCGCGGTCCCATTACGAGGTGTCTGACACCTTCCGCGGCATGCCTTTCCGGGAGCTTCAGCCCGCTGCCGCGGCGGGGCGGGGGCCGGTGTTGGCGGGCGCGATGGTCTCGGCGAGCGCGAGCGACTCGCGCACGCAGTCGGCGATCCCCGGCCCTCGGTAGGCGCTTCCCGCGAGCAGCAGCCGGGGATGGTTCCGCAGCGCCGTCGCGATCGCGTCCAGGCGAGCGTGGTGACCCACCTCGTACTGCGGGATCGCCTGCTGCCATCGCACGATGCGCACCACGTCCGGTGGCCGGCGGATGCCCAGCATCGACTCGAGCTCCTCGCGGACCGCGGCGACGAGCTCGGTGTCCGGCAGCGCCGCCCAGGCGCCGCCGTGCGCACCCCCGACCAGCGTGGTGAGCAGCGTTCCGCCTCCGGGCGCCCGGAACGGGTACGCCGAGGACACGAAGATGACTCCGAGGACGCGCCGCCGTTCGCGCGCCGGGATCAGGACACCGAATCCCTGCGGGTCCGGGTCCAGCGCCGGGCGCCAGCCCAGATGGACGACCGAGATCGGCACGGCCCGGATCGCCTCGAGCGCCGTGGCCACGCTCGCGTCCACCGGGCGGAGGAACTCGGCCGAGACTCGCGGCGGAACGGCGAGGACGACCCGCTCGAACCGCTCGCTCCCCCCGTCCAGCCGGACCTGCCAGCCGCCACCCGACGGCTCGAGCGAACGAACCCGCACGCCCAGGCGCACCACGTCCCCCAGGGCTGCACCGAGAGCACGGGGAAGCGTCTCCAGCCCTCCTTCGAACGAGGCGAGCCGGGGGACGGCCGGGCGCGGTCCCTTGCCCCGCATCGCCTTCGCCGCGAGCAACAAGCTCCGGTGGCTCCGCTCCATCTCGTGAAGTCGGGGGAAGGCTGCGCGCACGCTCAGCCTCTCGGAATCGCCGGCGAAGATGCCGGTCTGCATCGCGTCCAGCAGCGTCTCGGTCACGTGCCGCCCGAGGTGCCGCCGCCCGAAGTGGCCGAGACTCTCGTCCACTCCGGTCGGTCCGCGGCTGCTCAGCGGCTCGAGCAGCAGACGCAGCTTGGCCCACCAGGGGACGACGTCCGAGAACAGCAGCTCCGGTGGCTTCGCAGGGAGAACTCGGACCTTGCCGCGCACGAAGACGGCCCTCCGATCGCCGGCCGCCGTGGCGGGACGGAGACGGTCGGCGATGCCCAGGGCCTCGGCCACCCGGGAGACGGAGCCGTCGCGATCGAGAAAGCCGTTCGGACCGGCCTCGAGCACGAAGCCGTCCTCCAGCGAGGAGCGGATCTGCCCGCCCACCCGCTCCGATGCCTCGAGCACGGTCACCGGCGTCCCGCGCGCCCGCAATGCCCAGGCCAGGGTGAGCCCCGAGATGCCGGCTCCGACGACGACGGTGCGCAGCTGCGGCACGAACCTCTCCTCTCCAACGCTCGCGGGCCGGCGCACGATTCCACTCGCGGCCCTCTCGGTGCTTATGTCACGGCCATGCGCTTCGTGGTGACCGGTGCGAATCGCGGAATCGGGCTCGAGTTCGTCAAGCAGCTGACAGCGCGGGGCGAGCAGGTGGAGGCCACCGTTCGCGGCCCCGGTGACGCACCCGAGCTGCGGACCCTCGCCCGCCCCGGCGTGAGGCTCCGCATCCACCGCCTCGACGTCGCCGACGACGCGAGCGTCGACGCCCTCGCCGCCCAGCTAAGCGGTGCGGTGGACGTGCTGATCAACAACGCCGGCGTCTCGGGAGCGAAGGGTGGGGAGCTCATCGACCCGCCGGACATCGTCCGGGTGCTGAACGTCAACGCGGTGGGCACGCTCCGGGTCACACGCGCGCTGCTGCCCCGTCTGCGTGAGGGCAAGGGAAGGAAGATCGCCAACCTCACCAGCAAGCTCGGCAGCATCGCGGATGCGAGCGGTGGACGGTACGCGTATCGCCTGAGCAAGGCCGCCCTGAACATGGCGACGAAGCTGCTCGCGGAGGACCTGCGCGCGGAGGGCTTCCGCACCGTGGCCCTCCATCCGGGCTGGGTGCAGACCCGCATGGGAGGGACGGCCGCGCCGGTTCCGCCGGAACAGTCCGTCCAGGGCATGCTGCGGATCATCGACGGGCTCACCGAAGAGCAGAGCGGGCGCACCTTCGACTTCCAGGGCCGGGAGATTCCCTGGTGACGCGTCACGGGTAGAGGCGTTCCACCGTCCACGGAGCGGTGCTCGACGTGCGGCGGAACACCTCGCGATCGTGGAGCCGGAACTGACCGGCGTTCCAGAACTCGATCCGGTCGGGGTCCAGGCGGAAGCCGGACCAGTACGGGGGCCGCGGGACGTCGCGTCCGGCGTAGCGCGCCTCGACCTCCTTGACCGCCGTCTCGAGCACGGCCCGGCTGGCGAGCGTTTCGCTCTGTCGCGAGGCCCAGGCGCCGATCTGGCTTCCGCGCGCACGGGTGGCGAAGTACGCATCGGCGTCCTGATCCGAGACCTGCGTCACTCGTCCCTCGATGCGCACCTGCCGCTCCAGCGGCTTCCAGTGGAAATTGAGCGCTGCCCAAGGGTTCGCGCGGAGCTCGCGGAACTTCCGCGACTCGAGGTGCCCGTAGAAGACGAAGCCTTCAGCGTCGAAGGACTTGAGCAGCACCACCCGCGAGCTGGGGCGTCCGTCCGACGCGACCGTCGACAGCACCATCGCGTTCGGATCCACCGGGATGGCAGCCTCCGCCGCACGGAACCACTCCGCGAATTGCTGAAACGGGTCCGTCATGCCGCCTTCCATAGCAGAGCCGGTACGCACTCGGGCGTTGACGGGCGGCCAGCAGCGGGCATGGTGGACGGATGAAGATTCTCTTCGTGGCCTCCGAGGTCGCGCCCTACAGCAAGTCGGGCGGCCTGGGGGACGTGGCGCACGCGTTGCCGCGGGCGCTCTCGTCGCGAGGCCACGAGGTCCGGGTGGTGACGCCGCTGTATGCGACGACGCGCGTGCCCAACGCCGAGGACTCGGGCCGCACGCTCCGGCTGCGCTTTCCCTTCGGCGAGCAGCGCGCGAGCATCCGGATCGCGCGCCCTGCTCCCCGGCATCAGCTGTGGTTCCTGGATCACCCCGGCTTCTACGGCCGGCCTGGGCTCTACGGAGACGCCCACGGCGCGTACGCCGACAACCACCGGCGCTTCGGTTTCCTCGCGGTGGGTGCGCTCTCGGCGGCGCAGGCGATGGACTTTGCGCCGGACCTGGTTCACCTGAACGACTGGCAGACAGGCCTCGGCGCGCTGGCGCTGGCTCGTGGCTTCCGGGGCAGCTCGGTCGGGCAGGCGCGCAGCCTCTTCACCATCCACAACCTCGCCTATCAGGGCGTCTTCTCGAAGGACGCGATGGCGGACCTCGGGATTCCCTGGGACGTCTTCACCCCGCAGGGCCTCGAGTTCTACGACCAGGTCAACTTCATGAAGGCCGGGCTGGCCTTCGCCGACGCGCTCAGCACCGTGAGCCCGACCTACGCGAAGGAGATCCAGACCGAGGAGTACGGCTGCATGCTGGAGGGAATCCTCCGTGCACGCGCGTCGGACCTGCACGGAATCCTCAACGGCATCGACGTGCACGAGTGGGATCCGCACGCCGATCCCCACCTGCCCGCGCCGTATGATGCGGACGATCTCTCGGGGAAGGCGGTGTGCAAGGCCGAGCTGCGTCACCGATTCGGGCTACCGGACCCCGAACACGTGAGCGACGCGCCGCTCTTCGGGGTGGTGACCCGGCTGGCCGCGCAGAAGGGCATCTCCCTGCTCCTGGAAGCGATTCCCACCCTCCTCGACCAGGGGGCCGAGGTGGTGCTGCTGGGAAATGGCGAGCCCTGGTACGAGGATTCGCTGCGTTCGCTGGCAGCGAGCCGCAGCGACGGGTTCCGTGCGTTCATCGGCTTCGATCCGACGCTGTCGCATCTGGTGGAGGGTGGGTCGGACTTCTTCCTGATGCCTTCGCTCTACGAGCCGTGCGGTCTGAACCAGATGTACTCGCTCCGATACGGCACGGTGCCGATCGTCCGTGCCACCGGAGGGCTCGAGGACACGGTGCGCGACGCCGACCTGCCCGATGGGACAGGGTTCAAGTTCCGTGACTTCGACGCCAGCGGGTTGCTCTGGGCGAGTGGTCGGGCGATGGACTGGTGGTGGCATCGCCGTGACGCGCTCGATGCGCTCCGGCGACGGGGAATGGTTCAGGACTGGTCGTGGGGGAGCTCGGCCGCGGCCTATGAACGGCTGTACGCCTCGCTCGCCGGCTGATACGAGTCCCTGGCCATGGCCGGTGCCGAGTCATTCTGGCAGGGAGCGAAGGCGGCGAACGTCCGATCCGATGCGCTGGTGTTCTTCGGCGCCACCGGCGACCTTGCGCACAAGAAGATCTTCCCCGCCCTGCAGTCGATGGTCGAACGTGGTGTGCTCACTTGCCCGGTCATCGGAGTGGCAAAGGCCGGATGGACGCTCGACCAGCTGAAGGCTCGAGCGAAGGACAGCGTGGTGACGCACGGGCCGGGAGTGCGCGAGCCCGCGTTCACCAAGCTGATGTCTCAGCTGCGATACGTCGACGGTGACTACGGGGACCCGAACACCTTCTCCCAGCTCAAGACGCTGCTCGAGGGTTGTCACGCGCCGACCCACTACCTGGCGATTCCTCCGATGCTCTTCGCCACGGTGGTCGAGGCACTGAGCAAGTCGGGCTCCGCGCAGAATGCACGCGTCGTGGTGGAGAAGCCGTTCGGCCACGACCTGAAGTCGGCCGAGGAGCTGAACGCGATTCTCCACCAGGTGTTCCCCGAGAAGTCGGTCTTCCGCATCGACCACTACCTCGGAAAGGACGCGGTCGAGAATCTCCTCGTCTTTCGCTTCGGCAACACCTTCCTCGAGCCGATCTGGAACCGGAACTACGTGGAGAGCGTGCAGATCACCATGGCCGAGAGCTTCGGCATCCAGGGCCGCGGGAAGTTCTACGACGAGACCGGATGCATCCGGGACGTGGTGCAGAACCACCTCCTCCAGGTCGTCGGCTTCCTGGCCATGGAGCCGCCATCGGACCTGTACTGGGAATCTGTCCGGAACGAGGTGGCGGACGTGTTCCGGGCGATTCCGCCGATGCGCCCGGAGGACGTGGTCCGGGGACAGTTCGTGGGCTACCGGGACGAGCCGGGCGTCGCGAAGACGTCCCACGTCGAAACCTATGCGGCCGTCCGGTTCCAGGTGTCCTCGTGGCGGTGGGACGGGGTGCCGTTCCTCATCCGGTCGGGCAAGTGTCTGCCGGTGACCGCGACCGAGGTGGTGGTGAAGCTGCGACGCCCGCCGCTGCGGAAGCTGAGCCGCCAGGACGCCAATACCTTCCGGTTCCGGCTCGGGCCGGACATGGCCCTGTCGCTGAGCGCCCGGGTCAAGAAGCCAGGCCCCGAGATCATGGGCACCACCGTCGAGCTCGCCGCGGTGAAGCAGGACAGCACCGACGAGGCCGACGCCTACGAGCGGCTGCTGACCGACGCGATGAACGGCGACGCGACCCTCTTCGTCCGCCAGGACGCGGTGGAGGCGGCCTGGGCAGTGGTGGAGCCGGTGCTGGGCAACGTCACCCCGCTCCAGTTCTACGAGGCCGGAAGCTGGGGGCCCCGCGAGGCGGAACGGCTCGCCGCAGATCTCGGCGGCTGGGACAACCCTGCGGGGAAGCCGGGCGGCTGAGACTCGGGCCGGAAGCTAGTACCCGGCGTTGCGGTCCGGCACGGACGCGACCATCGCGCCGGTGAAGATCACTCCGCCGGCGTTCCCCGCGGCGAGCAGGAAGCCCCACCAGTGCGGGTAGAACATCTGCGCTGCGGGAGCAAAGAACGGAGTCAGCAGTCCGGCCACGAACCCTCCGAACATGCCCAGGCCGACGGAGGCGAAGCGCGAGAGGGGCACCGAGCGGGCGCCGCCGAGGATTCGCCACGGCGGCAGGAGCAGCTCGGGGCCGAGCATTCCCACGATGCACCCGATCGCGGTGTAGAGCAGCGCTCCGATTCCAGACAGCAGCTCCGGCGTGAAGAGCATCGGTCTCCCTCTCAGGTGGGCGCACAATGCGTCGGGCGCGGACGGATTTCCACAGGAACCGTCGGGTCCGCGGGCGGGGCAGGGTAGACTCTGGCCCGTGCCGCTGGAGCGGGAGCTCGGAGGCTACGAGATCGTCGGGCGGCTCGCGGTGGGCGGGATGGCGGAGGTGTACCAGGCCCGGCCCCTGCCCACGACGGCGCCGGCCGCCGGCGAAGGTCCGGAGGTGGTGCTCAAGCGGCTGCTCCCCGCCTACCGGAACGACGGCGCGCACGTGAAGCACTTCATCGACGAGGCGAAGATCGCCGTCCGGCTCCAGCACAAGCACCTGGTACGGACCTTCCGCTGCTTCAAGTCGGGCGCGGACTATCTGATGGTCCAGGAGCTCGTTCCGGGCAGGACGCTGGGCTACTTCCTCGAGCTGCTCATCCAGGCCGGCACGCCGATGCCGCTTCCCGCGGCGAACTACATCGGATGGTGTCTGCTGGACGCCCTGGCTTACCTGCACGGCGGTATCGGAGTGACGCCCCCGGTCGCGCTGGTCCATCGTGACGTCAATCCGTCGAACGTGCTGCTCTCGGTGAGTGGAGACGTGAAGCTGACCGATTTCGGCATTGCCGAGTTCGACGGCTTTCCGCGTGCCGAGCAGGGCGCGCTGCAGGGGACCGTGGCCTACATGAGTCCTGAGCAGGTGGTCGGCGACGCGGTTGACGTGCGAAGCGACCTGTACTCGGTGGGCGCGATTCTCTGGGAGCTGGTCGCGAACCGGCGGCTCTTCCCGAATGCGACCGAGCTGGACCTGCTCGCCCGGGTCCGCGACGCGCAGATCCCGCTCCTCGAGACAGTCCGTGCCGGCGTGCCCGAGTATCTCGCCCGGGTGGTGCGCCAGGCGACCTTCGCGGACCGCGAGAGGCGCTTCCAGAGCGCACCCGAGTTCGCCCGTGCGCTGCAGCTGTCCGCCCAGCGGAACGGCTGGCCGCTCACGGTCGAGGCGCTGAACCCACTCCTCGGGCGGTAGAGCACGGCTGCTGCGAGCCTCTCCGAGGTGTCCTCTCTCTCCGAGGTGTCTCTCCGAGGTGTCAGACGCCTCGTAATTGGCCTCGTAATTGGCCTTGCACGGTGCTCCCTGGGGCTCGCGTAAGTCGCCGAAAACCGGCCCCGAAAGGCCGATGGGTGAGGCCCCCAGACGGATCTCCGGACGAAGTTTTCCCTGCCGAGGTGTCAGACGCCTCGTGATGACCTCCTAATCGGCGCCTCGTCGCTCGCCCCAGACGAGGTGTCAGACGCCTCGTAATGGACGCCTCGCAATGGGGAGGTGTCCTCCCCGAGGTGTCAGACGCCTCGTAATGACCTCGGAATGGGCGCCTGGTCGCTCGCTTCAGGCTCCGACGCGGTGCGTGATCAGGACGTCGCGGTGGTCGGCTGGGTTCCGCCCTCGCGGGAGGGCGCGGACGGGGCCTTGAGGCGGGTCATGCGGACGCGGCCGAGGCGGGGCCCCTGCTTGGACGCGATGGTGAACTGCCAGCCGTCGTAAGTGAAGCGGTCGCCGACCTCGGGAATGCTCCCGGCGAGCGAGCTGAGGTAGCCGCCGAGCGTCTCGTACTCGCCCTCGGGAAGTGGGAGGCCGAACGCCTCGGCGAACTCCTCGACCTCCAGCATCGCATCCACAAGGAAGGAGCCGTCGGGCTGCTTCTCGATGAGCGGCTCCGTCTGCTCGAACTCATCGGCGATGTCCCCGACGATCTCCCGGAGGATGTCCTCGAGCGTCACCACGCCCATGAAGCCGCCGTACTCGTCGGTGACCATCGCCATGTGGATGCGACGCTTCTGCATCTCTCGGAGCAGGTCTCCCACCGGCTTGATCCACGGCACGAACACCGCGGGGCGGACCAGATCCTGGAGGACGATCAACTCGGGGTGCTGCAGGAGCGGGATGAGGTCGCGGGCGTGGAGCACGCCGACGATGTGGTCGATGTCGTCGCGGTACACCGGGATCCGGCTGTGGTTCTCCTCGGCGAGGATGCGGAGGATCTCGGCGGGCGGAGTCGACACCTCGACCGCGATGACCTCGGTGCGCGGGACCATCACGTCCCGGCACCGCTTGTCGGAGAGCTCGAACACGCTGCGGATGAGCTCGGGCGCGCTCGCGTCGACCTTCTGGTTCGCGGCCTGGGCGGCGAGCATCCGCTCCAGCTCCTCGAGCGGTGGGGGCGGCGGCTCGAACCGGGCCCGGATGCCGAAGGGCCGGAGCATCAGATTCACCCCGCCGAGCAACACCCTGGCGAAGGGGCCCAGCACCGCGGACAGAAGCCCTGGTAGCCAGGACAGCTTGAGCGCCGCCTCCTCCGGGTTGGTGCTGGCGATGGCCCGCGCGGTGACGTCGGCGACGGCGGCGAGCAAACCGACGAAGAGCACCCCCGCCAGCGGCGCCGCCAGCGCGCCCCAGAATCCGCCGAGCCGCGAGACGTCGAACTGCACCATCGCCGGCGGCGCCAGCGCTCCGACGCCCGCCGCGAGGAAGCCACTGAGCACCATCCCGATGCGCAAGGCCGAAGCCGTCATCTCGCGCTGGGTGCGAAGCCGGAGCACACGTCGGCCGGCCCGCCCGTACTGGGTGGCCAGCTCCTTGGCTTTCAGCTCGGAAACACCCGAGAGCGCCGACTCCGCTGCGGCCATGAGGGCGCGGACCAGAAGGAGTGCGACGCATCCAGGCCACAGCACCCAGGACGGCATCGACCTAGCGTTAGCACGGGGGTCCCAACTGTGCTGGCCGACACTCCAACCCCGCGTTAAGACTCGGGTGGACGCTTCCTCGCACGGCTGATAGAGGCGGCGCCGACCCGCGGGCAGCCCGCGGAGGTCGCACCGGAGGAGACATGCTCGCACGGGTGTACGTGACGCTGAAGCCAGGGGTGCTCGACCCGGCCGGCAAGGCCGTGGAGGGCAGCCTGCACGCACTCGGCTTCGGCCAGGTCGCGGGCGTCCGGCTGGGCAAGTACATCGAGCTGCAGCTGCCCGAGGGCAGCGGCCCCGAAGCGCGCGCGCAGGTCGAGGAGATGTGCCGGAAGCTCCTCGCCAACACGGTGGTGGAGAACTTCCGGGTGGAGATCGGATGAAGGTCGGGATCGTCGTCTTCCCGGGCAGCAACTGCGACGAGGATGCGTTCCATGCTGCGGGGAAGGTTCTCGGCCACCAGCCACAGATGCTGTGGCACAAGGACCACGACCTGAAGGGCAGCGACCTGGTCATCCTCCCCGGTGGCTTCAGCTACGGCGACTACCTGCGCTGCGGGGCCATCGCACGGTTTGCCCCGGTGATGGAGGAGGTGGCCGCATTCGCGAAGAAGGGCGGCCCGGTCATCGGCATCTGCAACGGGTTTCAGATCCTCACCGAGGCGGGGCTGCTCCCCGGAGCGTTGCTCCAGAACGCGAACCGCCAGTACATCTGCCAGGACGTGATGCTCCGGACCGAGAAGGCTCGGACCCGCTTCACTTCCGAGCTTTCGACGGGAGAGACCTTCAGGATCCCCATCGCGCACGGCGACGGGAACTACTTCATCGACGACGAGGGACTGAGGCGCCTGGAGGGCGAGGGGCAGGTGGTCTTTCGTTACCTGCAGAACCCCAACGGGAGCCGGGCGGACATCGCCGGAATCGTGAACTCCTCGGGAAACGTGCTGGGGATGATGCCCCATCCCGAGCGGAACGCCGAGCCGCTGCTCGGCAATGCCGACGGCCGCCGGGTGCTGGCCTCGTTCCTCCACTGACATGGCCCTGAGCAAGGACGTCATCGCGCAGCACGGGCTCAGCGAGTCCGAGTACGCCCGCATCCAGGAGCACCTCCGCCGCGAGCCGAACCTGCTGGAGCTCGGCATCTTCAGCGTGCTGTGGAGCGAGCACTGCTCCTACAAGTCCTCGCGGAAGCACCTCCGCGGTTTCCCGACGAAGGGGCCGCGCGTCCTGGTGGGCCCGGGAGAGAACGCGGGCGTGGTGGACATCGGCGACGGGATGGCCGCGGCCTTCAAGATGGAGAGCCACAACCACCCGAGCTACATCGAGCCCTACCAGGGCGCGGCGACCGGCGTGGGCGGGATCCTCCGCGACGTCTTCACCATGGGGGCGCGGCCGATCGCGTCGCTGAACTCGCTCCGGTTCGGGGATCCATCCCACCCGAAGACCGCGTGGCTGCTCGACGGCGTGGTGCGGGGCATCGGTGGTTACGGGAACTGCATCGGCGTGCCGACGGTAGGTGGCGAGGTCGCCTTCGACGAGAGCTACAACGGCAACTGCCTCGTGAATGCGTTCACCGTCGGCGTGCTGGAGAGCGGCCGGATCTTCAAGGGGACCGCCTCGGGGGTCGGCAACCCCATTCTTTACGTGGGCAGCAAGACCGGGCGTGACGGGATCCACGGTGCGACGATGGCCTCGGCAGAGTTCGACGAGGACAGCGAGAGCAAGCGGCCCACCGTGCAGGTGGGCGATCCATTCACCGAGAAGCTGCTGCTCGAGGCGTGCCTGGAGATCTTCAAGACCGACGCGCTGGTCGGCATCCAGGACATGGGCGCGGCCGGGCTGACCAGCTCGTCGATCGAGATGGCGGGCCGGGCGGGGAGTGGCATCGAGATCGACGTGGCGAAGGTGCCCCGGCGCGAGCAGGGGATGACGCCGTACGAGGTCATGCTCTCCGAGAGCCAGGAGCGGATGCTCATAGTGGCCAAGCGGGGCCGCGAGGACGAGGTGCTCCGCATCTTCCACAGATGGGACCTGGACGCGGCGGTCATCGGGCGGGTCACCGACGACGGGCGCGTGCGCATTCTCGACGACGGGAAGGAGGTCGCGAACCTTCCGGTGACGCCGCTGACCGACGGCGCACCCGTGTACGACCGGCCGACGCGTCGTCCCGCCGAGCAGGACGCGCTGCAGGCCTTCGACCCGCTCTCGGTGCCGGAGGGGAAGGATCACGGCGAGACGCTGCTCGCGCTCCTCGCCCGGCCGACCATCGCCAGCAAGGAATGGGTCATCCGGCAGTACGACCACACGGTCCGCCTGGGCGCGGTGGTTCGGCCGGGTCCGGCGGATGCGGCGGTGGTGCGGGTGGAGCGGACCGGAAAGGGACTCGCCCTGGCGGTCGACTGCAACGCGCGGTTCGTCTACCTCGACCCGTTCGAGGGCGCGCGTCTGGCGGTGGCCGAGTGTGCCCGGAACGTGTCCTGCGTCGGCGGTGAGCCGCTCGGCCTGACGGACTGCCTGAACTTCGGCAACCCCGAGCGGCCCGAGATCATGTGGCAGTTTGCGGAGGCGACGCGCGGCATCTCCGCGGCCTGCCGCGAGCTGGACGTTCCGGTGGTGAGCGGGAACGTGAGCCTCTACAACGAGACGGAAGGGAAGGCGGTCCTGCCCACGCCCACCGTCGCGGTGGTGGGATTGCTGCCCGACGTGAGCGCGACCTGTACCGCCGTATTCCGGCGCGCCGGGGACAAGGTGGCCGTGCTGGGCGAGACGAAGGGACAGCTCGGCGGGTCCGAGTGGCTCCTGATGACCGCGGGGAAGATCGCAGGCCGTCCGCCGGCGCTCGATGCAGCGCGGGAGAAGGCGCTGCAGTCGGTGGTGCGCGAGCTGGTCCGGTCACGCAAGGTGGAGTCTGCGCACGACACGAGCGAGGGTGGGCTGGCGGTGGCGCTCGCCGAGTGCTGCATGGCGGACGCGGCGAATTCCATCGGAGCAGAGGTGACGCTGCCGATGGGCTCGGTGGCGCCGCATGCGTTCCTGTTCGGGGAGGACGCCTCGCGCGTGCTCATCTCCTACGCCCCCGAGCGGGAGGCGGAGATCGCGGCGGCGTGTACGGCGGCTGGTGTCCCGTTCGCGAGCATCGGAACGGTGGGTGGTGACCGGCTCGTGATCTCCGGTCTCGTCGACCTGCCGGTGACGCGAGTCTCGGACGCGTGGCGTCGCGGGATTCCGTCGCTGATGAAGAAGCCGACGCACGTCTGAGCGTCGCCGGCGCCGGACGGTGCGCCACGCCGCACGGCTCGATCTCCTGGAGCCCCGACGAGGTGTCCCGACGAGGGGTCCCGACGAGGTGTCAAACACCTCGTAATGCCTCGTAATGGGCCCTGGTCAGGACGGTCCCTAGTCAGGAGGTGTCTAGTCAGGAGGTGTCAAAGACCTCGTAGTGCCCCTAACGAGGTGTCCTGACGAGGTGTCTCCTGACGAGGTGTCAAACACCTCGTAGTGCGTGGTCCGGATCCGCTGGCCTGCTTCCTGCTCCCCTCCTCTCAAAAAAGGGGGGATTCCTCATGGGTTGGCCTTTGCGGATGTACGAGCCGAGTCAGATCGTGTTTGCGACGGTGCGGTGCCTGCAAGGACGCCTGCTACTCCGTCCGTCTCCGCGGACGAACGACGTCCTCGGCGGCGTACTCGCGCGGGCAGTCAGGAAGTTCGAGGTTGAGCTCTTTGCCTTCACCTTCGCCTCGAATCACCTGCACCTGCTCGTGAGGGCTCCGAAGGGGAACCTTCCACAGTTCATGCAGTACCTTCTCTCGAACATCTCGAAGAAGGTCGGCGCGCTCAGTGACTGGCGCGGCTCGTTCTGGGAGCGCCGGTACTCGGCGGAGCCGGTCCTCGACGAGGAAGCGCTGCTTGGCCGCCTTCGCTACATCCTTTCCCACGGAGCAAAGGAGGGCCTCGTCCGTCGCTGTGAGGAGTGGCCGGGCTTGAGCTGCGTTGAGGAACTCCGGGGTGGACCCCCGCGACAGTTCAGCTGGTTCGACTGGAGCCAGCGGTGGCAAGCGCGAACTGGGAAAGGCGTGCCGGATCGTTTCGATCCCCGCTTCGTCGCGAAGGAGACCCTCGAGCTCAGTCCTCTGCCGCTCTCGAGACTCTCACGTCCGACGGCGTGGCGCCGATTCCTCAAACGCACGCTGAAAGCGGTGAACCGCCAGGCGCGTCGGGAGCACCAGCATGTCCTCGGACCGACCGCCGTGCTTGCGCAGCATCCGCACCATCGTCCCGAGCGCCCGAAGCGTTCCAGACGCCCGTGGTGCCACACGGCATCCGCCCGCCTCAGGGCGCAGTTCAAGGAACAGTACCTCGCGTTTCGGGCAGCCTTTAGCGAGGCATCCGCGCGCTGGAGACAGGGTGACTTGAAGGTCGTGTTCCCGAAATACGCATTTCGGCCATTCCTGAGACCGCGCATTCCAGCGCTGACAGCCTGAGGAGCCGAATGTCCAGCGATCCCCGTCGAATCGTTCTCCGCGTTTGTCTCCGCGTGGTGTCAGACACCTCGTAATAGACACCTCGTAATAGACACCCGTCGCTGGTCACTCGAGGTGTCAAACAAAACATCTCGTTGCCGACGCCGATCTCGCGTCACGCCGCTGACCGCTGCTGGTGCGTCGCATGGTGGGAACGCCGCCACTGGTCCGGCGTGACGCCTTCCCATCCGTGGAAGGCTCGGACGAAGGAGGTCAGCTCGTCATAGCCAAGCAGGATGCCCACCTCCGCGGGGGTCAGCCCTGCCTCTCCGAGGAGTCTTCGTGCGGCGCCATGGCGGACGCCGGCGAGAAGCATCTGGTAGCTCGTCCCCAGCCCGGCGAGGCGGCGCTGGAGGCTGCGCGGAGTGAGCCCGAGCCGGGCGGCGATGCCAGAGAGGCTGGGGCGCTCTCCGGTCATCGCCCGGGAGATGAGCGTCCGGACGTCGTCCGCGAGTGACCCGGCGCCCGCACGCTCACGGAACTCGGACTCCAGCCCGGGAAGCATCACCGCGAGGAGGTCCGGGTTGTGGGTGACGAACGGCCGTGACAGCACCGAACCGTCCAGAACGAGGACGTCGAGCGGAGCGTGGAAGTGCACCGCGCACCCGAAGTGTCGCTCGAGGATGGCGCCATGGGCTGGCGGCCGCGTGAGCTCCAGACGGAGGGGGGTGATCGCCGTTCCGGTCCCCTTGCGCAGCAGCGCAAGGAACCAGGCGAACGTCGTGTCGATCACCACCGATGGAAGTTGAGCGTGGCTGAGCTCCTCGCAGAGCCCGACCCGCGTCACACCACTCGCCGTCTCGGTCCAGAGTCCAGGCGTGCAGTGGATGCCGTTGTATCTCTCGAGTCTCCGGAGGGCCTCGTCGAGGTCCCGGGAATGGAGCGCGGCAATGGAGGCGACACCGAGCTGGTGCGACCGTGCCTCCGCGCCGAACCGGACGCCCAGGTCGGGCGGGCCGAGCGTTTCCGCCGCGCGCCAGAAGCTCAGGTACTCGGCGAAGGTGGCGTGCGCCCTCGGACCCTGGGCAAACGAGCCGGGGATGCCGGACTGCCGGAGCACCCGATCGACGTCGACGCCGAGCGCCGCAAGCCTGTCGAACAAGGTGCGAGGCACGGCGACGAGGCCGCCGTGCATGTCAGTTCTCTCGCTCCACCCCGGGCCAATAAAGCCGCACGCTCCCGGCCGACGGAACAGTTTCGGTCCTCCGGCACAGATCGTCGGCCCGGGTTCATCCCTCCCGGATCAGGTCGGCTGCCTTCTCGGCAATGGCGATGACCGGAGCGTTGGTATTCCCCCGGACGACGGTGGGCATGACCGACGCGTCCACCACCCTGAGCTGCTCGAGTCCGAGGACACGGAGCCTCGAGTCGACCACCCGACCAATGCCGCAGGTGCTCGTCGGATGAAAGAAGGGGATCGCGTGGCGCTGGATGAACCTCCAGACATCCGTGTCACGCCTCGACGCGGGCGCAAGATGCGGACCCCGGGTGATCTCGGCCAGTGCGGGCATGTGCACGACGTCGATCGTGTGCTGGACCCCGCGGATCAAGCTGCTTCGGTCTTCCTCGGTCGTCAGCAGGTTGTTGAGGATGCGCGGCTTGGCATCCGGCCGTGCGCTCCGGAGCGTGACCACTCCGCGGCTCGTCGGCTTCACGGCCTGGACCACGAGGGAGTACGCGTCGTCCGACGGCGGAGACAGGAGCTCCGCATCCAGCATCGCTGGCCCGAAGTGGAAGCCAGCGTCAGGCAGCTCCCGCGAGGGGTCCGTCTTGAAGAACCCACCACCCTCGCCGACGTTGGACGTCAGGGGGCCTCGTCCACTCTGCTGGAACGACGCGAGATCTTCGGCCGTGCCCGCGCGGAACAGGGTGGGGACGTCGGTGAGGTAGCTGAGGACGATGCCGGGATGGTCCTGTAGCTGCTCGCCGACCGGCAGGTCGACGACGGGCGCGATCCCGAGAGCCGCGAGGCCGGCAGCCCTGCCAATGCCCGAGAGCATCAGGAGCTTTGGCGAGTTGTATGTCCCTGCCGACAGGATGACCTCCCGGTCGGCCCGGATGACGTGGCTCGTCCCACCCTGGTGGACCTCGACCCCCACCGCTCGAGACCTTTCCAGAACCACCCGCAGGACCGTGGCGTCGGTGATGACCTCGAGGTTGGGGCGTCCGCCGTTCGGCCGCAGGTAGGCCGCAGCCGCGCTCCAGCGCTTCCCGTTGCGCTGCGTGAGCTGGAACCGGCCAACTCCCAGCTGGCTCGCCCCGTTGAAGTCCTCGTTCCGAGAGTGGCCAGCCTGAAGGAGCGCGTCGATGATTCGATCCGTCAGGGGATGCTGCGACCGGCTCTCCTGGACGAACAGGGGCCCACTGCCACCGTGAAACTTGCTGGCACCCCGCTCGTTGGCCTCGGACCTGATGAAGTAGGGCAACACGTCGTCATAGGACCAGCCGGTTGCTCCACCGGCGGCCCATCCGTCGTAGTCGGCCCGGTTGCCGCGGATGTAGACCATCGCGTTCAACGACGAGCTCCCGCCGAGAACCTTGCCTCGAGCGATGTACAGTCGCCGCCCTTCGAGGGCGGGCTCGGGTTCGGACGCGTAGTCCCAGTCGAGATCCGTCTTGAAGAGCTGCGGAAAGGCGACAGGGACCTCGATCTGCGGCGAGTCATCCACCGGACCGGCCTCGAGCAGCGCCACCCTGACGTCGGGATCCTCACTCAGTCGGGCTGCGAGAACAGACCCCGCGGAGCCTGCACCAACAATCACGTAATCATAGTCTGCGTTCATGGAGTCTCGTTCTCTCCCCGCCGATGCTCGACCGCCGGTCGGCACGCTTGACTTGTCGAACGGGGGCGCCGGTCTCCAGACCGATCGCGACAAAGAGAAGTCCGATCGCGCCACGAGCGCTCGGCGCATCCAAGCCTCACCGACCGGACTGGGTCAGAGGCTCCTGAGCGGCCGGAAGAACTCCCGGAGGTCGTTCGCGAGGAGCTCCGGCTCTTCCCACGCGGCGAAGTGACCGCCTCGCGGCATTTCCGTCCAGCGGCGCACATCGTACCCGCGCTCCACCCAGCGCCGGGGTGGCGACGGCGCCTCGAACGGGAAGCTGGCGAACCCCATCGGGACCCGGATGCGTTCCCCCGGTCCGAGCTGGAGCGGCGTGAGCTTCGACTCGCGATAGAGCCGGATCGACGACGCGGCGGTGTTCGTCACCCAGTACAGAGTCACGTTCGCCAGCAGCTCGTCGAGCGAGAAGCGGGACTCGATCTCGCCGTCGCAGTCAGCCCACGCGCGGACCTTCTCGAGAATCCACGCTGCGAGACCCACGGGCGAATCGGTCAGCGCGATTCCGAGCGTTCCAGGCCGCGTCGCCTGGACGTGCCCGTATGCGCCTTCCTCCTCGGACCACTGCGCCTTGTCGGCGAGGAACGCGCGCTCCTCGGAGCTCAACGACGACTCGCTCTCCACCCAGGGCAGGAAGGAGCCGGGGATGTAGTTGAGGTGCAACCCGAGGAGCCGCTCGGGTGCCTTCCGCGCGATCCAGGTCGAGATCCCCGCTCCCCAGTCACCGCCCTGTGCCGCGAACCGCGGATACCCGAGCTGCTCCATCAGCCCGATCCACAGATCCGCGACCGACGCGTTCGACATCCCCGGCACGGTCGGCCGCTCCGAGAAGCCGTACCCGGGAATCGAGGGGACCACCACGTCGAATGCGTCCAGCGCCGAGCCCCCGTGTGCTGAGGGATCCGCGAGCATCGGAACCATCCGCAGCATCTCGAAGACGGAACCCGGCCAGCCGTGGGTGATGACCAGCGGCATCGGCTTCGTCCCGCGTCCCTTCATGTGGATGCAGTGAATCCGCGTGTCGCCCACCCGCACCAGGAACTGGGGCAGCGCGTTCAGCCGCGCCTCGTGGACTCGCCAGTCGAACCGGCTCTCCCAGTAGGTCACCACCCGGCGCAGCCACGCCTGGTCGACGCCCTCGCTCCAGCCCACCCCGGCCACGGGCTCGGGCCAGCGAGTCCCGGCGAGCCGCTCACGCAGGTCCGCGAGCACCCGCTCGGCCACGCTCGCACGGAAGGGCTCGACGTCTCGGCGATCCATGGCCGGGACCGTAGGCTTGCCGGGCGATCATCTCCAGCCCCGAGAGGTGGCCGCGTCCGATCAGCTGCGGCTCGAGCGAGGCGCAGTCACCGACATTCCTCGGGCTCACAGGGAGGCTTCCGGCCCGTGATGCAGATCGTCGTACAGCACTTCCCCGCGACCGAGCAGTGCTGATGGAAGTCCTCGGAGTCGATCGGCTGGCACTCCCTCCCGCAGGTCCCGCAGTTGTCCGGGTCATTCAACGGCTTGCAGACCGGCGGCGCCCCGCACGGGTCGGGGTCGAACCCAGGATTGCACTTCTGACCGCACTCGTACTGACCCGAGCCCGGATTCAACGCGCAGACGGCGTGGGCGTTGTTGATGGTCAGCGGGCATGCACCGTGTCCGCCACAGTTGTCCACCAACGAGAAGTCGGTCTCGCAGCCATCGGGGTCCTGCTCCGTCGTGTAGTCACGACAGGCCCCGCTGGTGCAGTCATGGTACCGGGGCAGATCGCACTGGTAGCGGCACTCCCCTCCGCCACAGGTCGGTTGCGTTCCGGCCGTCCTCTTGTCCAGGAGCGTGCTCGGGCACACCTTGGTGCAAGCCCCGCAGTGGTTGACGTCGTTGTCCACCCGGGTCTCGCAGCCATCCGCGTCGGGCCCCTCGCTCGGCGCCGTCCCGCCGTTGCAGTTCCGCCAGGGGTCGTTGCAGGCAAAGGTGCACGCGCTGCTCGCGCAGCCGGCGGTGGTGTTCGGTTTCGCCTGACACGCGGTCTGGCACGCACCGCAGTGCTCCGGGGTCTGCAGCGACACGCAGAGGAAGCTCTCGGGCCTGCCATCCGGCCCGGGACAGCACGCCGGTGTTCCTCCCGTGCACGCACCCGCCTCGCTTCCACAGGCGCACGTCCCGATGCAGCGGTTGGTCGTGGTTCGCGGGCACGTCTGATCGCAGTCCGGACCGCAGTGCGTGACGTCCGCCTCGTACGGCGGGTGCCCCGGCGCGGACACGCAGCTTCCGAGCTTCCCGTTCACGCAGACCCGCGTGCCTGCGACGCACATCGTAAGGTCAGGCACCCCGCACGGGCTGGCCGCTCCCTCGGAGCACCCCACGCCCAGCTTGAAGGCTTCCTGCGCCTGCGACGTCCCGTTCGTGACCTGCACCACGAAGTCCGCCGACGGCGAGACGACGTCCAGGGGAGTTCCCTGGAGCAGACCCGTGCTCTCCCCGATGCTGAGCCAGGAGGAGAGCGAGGGCGGCAGCTGCGGAAGGCTCCACGAGAGCGAGCCGTTTCCTCGCGCCTGAAGGACGACGCTCCGCTCGCGGTAGTCGCGTCCCACGACGGCGTCGGGCAGCGGTGCCGTCTGGATGCTGAGATCCTGGCCCTGTCCCGGCTCGACGGTCCCGCACGCGGCAACGAGCAGCGTGACCGGTAGCCCCCATGCCACCAGTTTCATGCCCGCCCCCCTCCTGCATTCCCCTGACCAAGCGTACCCCCGCTCGAAAATGCTCCGAAAGGTGGAACGTCACGTGCAGAATCAGGAGTTCACCGGGGCTGTTGCGTCCCGGGGAGTCAGGCGGGGTCCGTCCGCGCCGACGGACGGGGGGACGAATGTCGAGACCGATCGCCGCAGGAATGCTGCTGGTCGCGAGTGCCGCGTGCACCTCGCTCACCTCCAGCGCGGACTGCGCGAGCTCGGCGTGCCCGGAGGGTCAGACCTGCGATCCGCAGACACGGCTCTGCGTGCTCGATCTGAGCCCGCAGATCACTGTCCTCTCCCCGAAGGCGGACGCTGCGGTGAAGGACTCGGCCCTCGAAGTGCGGGGAACAGTCGCCACCTGGTCCGATTCGACCCTGGTGGGGATGAGCTACCAGCTCGTCGACGCCGGAAGCGCGGGAGGCGTCCCGGTGGATGGGGGTTTGTTCTCGCTCACCATCCCGCTGCCGCCGCTCGACGGGGAAGACGTACAGCTGGTCCTGCTCGCCCGTGACAGTCAGGACCGGGAACGTCGGGTCTCGGTTCCGTTCCGGGTGGACGACGTGGCGCCACATCCCCGCTTCGCGCCCCAGGATGCCGAGCGTGGTGCCGACGTGCAGCTCACGGTCGACTTCGGCGAGCCGGTCACCGGGACCGACGCTCCGGCGGTGCTCGTGCCGGGTGGAGCGACCGGGGCCTACGACTCTGCTCACCAGCGTTACGTCTTCAGCGGCCTGACGCACGACACTGGCTACCAGGTCACCGTCGATGCCGGCGTCGTCCTGGACGCTTTCGGGCACCCGAACGAGCCTGGCGCCGCGCGCTTCTGGACGGCCGCTCATCCTGCGCAGTCCGGAACCATCGGTGGGCTTGACTCGGTCGTCTCGTTCGACGCTGCCTCCGACGAGGACGGAGTCGTGACGCTCGCCATCGAGACCGCCAGCAAGGTGGTGTGGGGATGGTTCGATCCGGCGAGCGGGACGTTCGCCCAGCTGACCTTGCTCGACGTCTCGGCTCCGCCGCTGACCGCGATCCGGACCGCGACGGCCTTCCAGGCCGACGGGGGCGCTCCCTTGCGGGTGGCGGTCGTTCTCCAGCGGGATGCGACGGATCGTCTGGACGTTCGCACCGGGACGACATTTTCGACGCACTCCGCCGCTTACGCAGTGCCCACTGGCCCATCGTGCGCGGAGCCATCGGCGTCTCTGGGTACGGTGGGTCTGCTGAGCGCAACGGGTGGTTACTCCCGAGGGCCGTACTCCCTGACCATCGGGTTCCTTCCGGACCGGCTGGCGATCCGCTCCGAGCAGTTCTGGGAGGTGGTGGCGACCGACGCACAGCACCGGCTTCTCCGGGCGTGGTTCCGTGCCAGCTGTGGGCCCTCTCCCGTCCAGGAGATCCACGTCGAGACCCCCGTACGGACCGACCTCGCGGACGATCCGCGATTCTCCCTCGCCCTGCCGCGGGCGGACCGGAGCCTGGTGGTCTTCGACACGCGCACGGGGACGCGGGTGGAGTCGTGCCGGAGCTGCGAGTCGGGCGCCGATGCAGGGACGTGCCCGTCGCCAGTCGAGCGCAGCGCGACCGGAGGGCTCACCGTGTCCTCTCGTCACGACGGCGCCCGGGTGATCGGGGCGCGCCGGAACGCCAGCAATCTCGTCGAGCTGGTGGAACGAGACCTCTCCGCCGACTGCGATTCCCCTTGGACGGTCCTGGCGACCGCACCCGACAGCACTCCGGCCGTCGCCTGGCAGCCGGCGATGTTCGGGAGGAAGCCAGGCCTCCTGTTCAGCACGGCGACCGACGTCCGGGTCTACGTTCCCTGAGCGTCAGGCGGCCCGCGTGCCGCCGCATCAGCGATCAGCACTCCGCTGCATCCGGGCGACGAAGGGCGGCCACTGCTCTCCCCGCAGGTCCACCTGGGCTCGCGCGAGGCCGAGCTCGGTCAGAACGTGCCGGCCAGCGAGATGGAGCCGGGACCTGGAACGACGGTCGTGCCGGTCGCCTTCCCGTCGGTGATCCAGAGCCACAGACCGGTTCCGAGCGCGGCGGCGCCCACCGCATATCCGACGTACGCGAGCGTCTGCTGCGTGTGCGAATCGCTCCGGTAACCGTCGACCGTTCCGACCTGGGAAGGCAGGGGCGCGCTTCCGCCCGCATACGCCTGGTTGAACTTGGAGGCGGAGTCGTTCGCCTTGAGCTGGAAGACCACGCCGAGGCCGAGCGCGACTGCACCCGTGGCCGTGAGGGCGATCCCGGTGGGCGTGCGCCAGGTCCTGGGGGAGCTCGCCTGGGACTGGCTGACCGCCGCGGGCGGAGGCAGCGCGAGCACCGAGGCCTGGCCGGTGGAGGGATTCACTGCCACCACCCGCTCTCCGGCCTCGCCGGTCACCACGAACCGCGCCAGCTCGCCGAGGTCGTCTCCGCCGCTCCGCGCGCTGCCGAGCTGGATGCCACCCTCCCGGGTGCGCTGGGCGGTCTGGGCATTCAGGACCGCCGCTGACAGCCAGCTCGGGCCCGCCGGCGGACGGTCCAGGCGGAGCACCACCAGCTGGTCGACCTCGAGGAGCAACGCGAGCTTCAGCGCGTTTCCCAGCGGAGTCTCCCGGCCATCGCGGGGCTGCTGGAGACATGGGGCACGCGAGGGCGGGATGGTCTGCTCGAAGGCGAGGTCGACGCGGAGGCTGGTGTCCTCACGCAGCTGCACCAGGTGCGGGAACGAGTAGGCGTCCGGGCGGCCCACGAGCACCTGGTACGTCCCAGGAACCAGGTCGAGCGTGGCCGGGGTGTGCCCGAGCGCGAACCCGTCGACGTACACCGTCGCTCCTGCCGGCTGCGATTGCACCGAGAGCCGGGCCTTCCGGGCGCGTGCGAGCTCGGTGCGAAGCTTCTCGAACCGCTGACGGAACGTGGGGGAGAACGCGTCCGGGCTCATGATGTGCCGTGGATCGACGCGGAGCACCGCCCGGAACGCATCGTCCGAGGCGTCGCGGCGCCGCTGCGCACTGAGCGCCATGCCTCGGATCAGCTGCGCGTCACCGAAGATCTTCGCGCGGTCGGAGCCGGGGGGGAGCCGCTCCAGCTCGCCGAGCGTCTGGTCGAGGAGGGCGAGCGAGTCGGCGACGCGGTCGTTGTAGAAGAGATTCTCGGCGGTCGAGACCTGCCGGCGCGCCTCGTCGAGCGTGTGGGTGGGAGGAGGGCCGACGCGGGCCTGAAACTGCTCCTCGGGGAGGAGCTGGGGCCCGACACGCTCCGACAGACGCTCCTCGAACTGCCGTGCGTAGCGGAGCAGATCGGGGTCCTTGCAGTCGCCGAGAGCGACCAGCGCCATCCGGGGTGCGGCCACCGCACCCGAGGACGCGAGCACCACAGCGAGCATCCCGCCGCGAATCGAAACCACCTGAACCCCCCTCTGCACCGACGCCTGCGAGCCCTGGCATGCAGCTCGCAAATGGCCAAGCAACGAAAGTGCCGGCCCACGGCGGGCGATGGTATGACCTTTCTCGGCCGATCCGAAGGAGGGGGGTTGAACGGCTTGCGGCGGACAGCGCTGTGCGGGTCGTTGCTGACGGCCCTGACCTCGCTGGCAGCTCCGGCTCCGGCGTCGGCTTCCGCGCCGGGGGTGGTTCCGCATCCCCTCGTCGTGGTGGGGGGAAGCGACGATGACGCGGCGCGCTTCGGTCCGCAGCTCGACGCAGAGCTCGCTCGTCGAGACGTGAAGGTGATTGGCCAGCAATGCGCGCGGCAGTTCGTCGCGGCAAGACCGGGCGGCAGCTGTGGCGGAGATGAGCGCTGCCTGTCGGAGCTCGCCCGTGCCTGTGGTGGCCAGCGAGCGCTGTACGTCACCGTGTACCCCTTCCGCCCGAAGATGGTCTTCGTGGGGAAGCTGGTGCGCTCGGATGGGCTGCTCGAGCGGAGCGTGTCCAACCTGGAGGTGACCCGTCCCAAGGGACGTCTACGCCCCGAGATGGTCCGTCCAGGGATCGAGAAGGTCCTGACGGAGGGGCTCCGGGTGGAGACGCTCGATCTGCAGCCGCTCGTGGCGGCTCCGGTGGCCGCGGCGAGCGGAGTGATGGCAACGACCGTGCCTCCCGAGCAGCCCCGGGTCGAGGCGCCGCCTGCAGCCGTCGCGCCGGTGGCCTCGCGCGGTGCGTCGGGACAGCGCATCGCGGCGTACGCGTGCGTGGGGGCCGGGGCGGTCGCGCTGGCGGTGGGAACGGCGCTCTTCCTCGGAGCGAAGAGCGACAAGCACGCGTACCAGCAGACGCTGGACCCGTACGGTCAGCGACCTCCCACGCCGGAGGCTGCGGCGGCGCAGGACTCGCTCCGGGGCAAGTCGACTCCGGTGACCATCGCGCTCGTCGCAGGCGCGGCGCTGGTGGCGACGGGCGTGACGCTGTGGGTGCTGGATGGAAGCAAGCCGGAGGGTGCGCACGTCGAGGTGCGACCCGGACCGGGTGGTGGGGCGCTGGTGATGGCCGGACGGTTCTGAGGAGGCGCGATGCGGACCGCGATCTCACTGCTGGGAGTTCTGGCCGCGCTGATTCTGGTCGGGGCGTGCTTCGATCCGACGCGTCAGTGCAGCACGAGCTCGGATTGCGTGAACGGAGGGACGTGCGACCCCGGGACGAAGACCTGCGTCGCTGCGGGCAATCCGAACGACAAGACTGCGCCGGTGTTCTCGATCGTGGTGACGCCGCCACCGGACAGGCAGGGGCCGGCGAATCTCACCCTGTACGACCCTGGCTCGCCCGACGGCGGTCGGGACGCGTTCCGTCGTGACGAGAGCGTGAGGGTGACGGTCACCTCGGTCGATCAGGACGTGGATGCCGGCTCGGTGCAGCTGCTCGCCCACGGTGTCTCGGGGAGTCCGGGGGCGGCGCTGGTCGTCCAGCTCGTTGCCTGTGACTCGGGGAACCCGGCGGCGTCGAATCCATTCTGCAGGGAAGGAACGGTCCAGCTGGCGTCGCTTCAGTTCGAGGCGTTCCGGGCCGTGGCGCCCCTGGAGGTCTCCGGGTCGGACCTGAGCAGCAACCTCGGAAAGGCGGACGCCGGGGTGAACGTGACGCGGTGGAAGTGGCGTTACTCGGCGGGGGCGCCGATCTACACGACGCCGGCGATCGCGGACGATGGGACGATCGTGTTCGGGACGAGCGATGGTGGAAGCGGGAGCGTGTACGCGCTCACCAGCAATGGGTCAGAAAAGTGGCCGCCGACCGCAGGCGAACCGATCAAAGCAAGTCCGACACTAGGAACCGCGGATGGCGGCCAGCAATTCGCATTCGTCGG